>WUUC01130454.1_pt1 | contig 11483 bp, 3 predicted proteins | sample 6278441 | NCBI WGS metagenome assembly WUUC01 (sample SAMN13675441, study PRJNA597444) | soil metagenome | isolation source: soil | place: USA: Washington | collected 2017-10 | reverse complement strand
TTGCGAATCAGGAAACACTCTACCTCATCGAGGCTCATCTCTTCGAGTCCGCGTTCGGCCTCGCGCCCCGGCTGCAAATTGAGATCGGCGGCCTCCACCTGTTCGCCCCGCGCCATCAACACCGCGCGCTCGACCGCATGGTCCAACTCGCGCACGTTCCCCGGCCACTCGTAATTGAGCAGCGACGCAGTGGCTCCTTCGGAAAATGTCGTCAAGGGTTTGCGATAGCGGCGCGCGTAAATATTAAGAAAATGATGCGCGAGCAGAGGTATGTCTTCGCGCCGCTCGCGCAAGGGCGGCAAGCGTATCTCGACCGTGTTCAGGCGAAACAGCAAATCCTGCCGGAAGCGGCCGCCCGCGACTTCTTCGCGCAAATCGGCGTTCGTCGCAGAAAGTATGCGCACGTCAACGCGCCTCGTCCTGGACGACCCGACGCGCTCGAATTCTCCCGTTTCCACGACGCGCAGAAGTTTCGCCTGCTGCGCGAGCGGGACGTTCGCGATCTCGTCTAGAAAGATCGTGCCGCCGTCCGCGAGTTCGAAACGCCCGACGCGGTCCGTCTTCGCATCCGTGAACGCGCCTTTGACGTGCCCGAACAGTTCGCTCTCGAAAGTGCCTTCGGAGAGCGCGCCGACGTTGACCGTGACCATCGCCTTCGACGCGCGCGGCGAGATGGCGTGCAAGGTCTGCGCGACAACTTCTTTGCCTGTGCCGTTCTCGCCCGTCACGAGCACGTTGGCGTCCGATGCGCCGACGCTCTCTATGAGTTGGAGCACGGGGCGCATGCTCGCGGCGGTGGCGATCATGTGTTGCGGCTTGTGCCCGTCGCGCAGCAACTTGTTCTCGGCTTCGAGCCGTTGGCCTTTGCGCAAGGCGCGGCTCAGTTCGATCTGCGTGCGCAGCACGGAGAGCAGGCGCGCGTTCTCCCAGGGCTTCTGTATAAAGTCGCGCGCGCCGCGCCGCATCGCTTCGACCGCCACTTCGACGCTGCCCCACGCCGTCATCACGATGACGGGCAGACTACTATCGAGCAACTGTATGCGCGAGAGCAGATCGAGACCTTCCTGACCGGAAGTTGTATCGCGCGTGTAGTTGAGGTCAATCAAGATCAGGTCGAACTCTTTCGCTTTGATCGCGCCGATCACGTCGGCGGGCGAAGAGACGGCCTCCGTCTTGTAGCCTTCGCCCTTCAACAACAGGCGCAGGGCTTCGAGCACGTCGGGTTGGTCATCCGCGACAAGCACGCGTGGTGTGATTGGTTCAATCGTCTTCATTCGTCAAACCGCGGCGCGGCGGCAAATAGCGCGCACGCCTGCCGCTCTGTTATTCCTTAAATTTCTCTCTAACGCAAATTAAATCTTCACACGTCGCGCGACCGGGCGCACCTGTCTATTCGTACCTCAGCGCGACCATCGGATCAACTTTGGTGGCGCGCCGCGCCGGGAGATAACAGGCCAGCATCGCCACGCTCGCCAGCAACAGCGTGATGCCTGCGAAAGTCAGCGGGTCGGTCGCGCTCACGCCGTAGAGCAGGCTAGCCATGAGCCGCGTTAAAGCGAACGAGGCCGCGAGTCCGACCGCCGTGCCGACGAGCAGGAGGATCATTCCCTGTCGCAGGACCAGTTTCATGATGTCGCCCGTCTGCGCGCCGAGCGCCATTCGCACGCCGATCTCGTGCGTGCGCAGCGCGACAGAGTAAGACATCACGCCGTAGATGCCGAGGCTCGCCAGCAGCAAGGCCGCCACGCCGAACACGCTGAGCAGAACGGCGACCATACGCTCATTAAATAACGCTTCAGCGAGTTGCGCGGAGAGGGTGTTGATCTGGTAGAGCGTCAAGTTCTTATCGAGGTTCTTCAACTCGGCGCGCACTGCCGGGAGCGTCGCCAAAGGATCGTCATCCGTGCGCACCAGGAGCGATACCGAGGACATACCTTTTTGCGCGAGCGGCGTGTAGTAAAACGGTAGCGGCTCTTCGCGCAAGCCACGGTATTTGGCATTCTTCGCCACTCCGACAACCTCTAAATAAGGCCCTTCCGGGTCGGTCCTCACTCGCTTGCCCAGAGCGTTCGCGCCGTGGAAATAACGGCGTGCGAATTCTTCGTTGACGATGATGACGCCGGGCGCGCCCTTTGTGTCGGCCGTGTTGAAGTCGCGACCTTGAACGAGCGGGATGTCGAGCGTCTTGAAAAAATTCGGGCTGACGATGTTCGTGTTGATTTCCGTGTCCTCGTTCGGCTTCGGTTGATAGCCTTCAACCCAGACGCCCGTGCGCATGCCGCTGCCGCTGATCGGGACGATGAATGCCAAAGCGACTGAACGCACGCCCGGCAAAGCGGCGACCTGTTCCTGCACGCGCCCGTAGAAAAGCTGCTGCTCTTCGCGTCCCATCTTCGTGCCGCGCATCTCCATGCTCGTGAGCAACACGTTCTCCGCGTTGAACCCCGGATCACTCGTCGAAGCGGCGCGCAAACTTCGCATGAACAGTCCAGCACAGATGAGCAGGATAAGCGACAACGCCACCTGAAAGACGACGAGCGTGTTGCGCATCCCGAACCGCCCGAACCCGCGCACCTCTGGCGCGCCCGTGTCGTCCTTCAAGGCGGACAGCAAATTTTGGCGCGACGCTTGCAGCGCGGGCGCGAGACCGAACAAAACGCCTGTCAACAGCGAGAGGCCGAGCGTGAAGGCGAGCACGCGCCAATCAACGCTCAGATCAAGCCCGGTCGTCTCTTCGGCGGGGAAAAATTTCGGCAACAAGTCGGAGGTCCAGAGCGTCAACAGAAGTCCGACGAGGCCGCCGAGCAACGCCAGGCACATGCTCTCGGTCAACAATTGACGCACGAGTCGCAGCCGGCCCGAACCGAGCGCCAGCCTGATCGCGATTTCGCGTCGTCGCACGGAGGCTCGCGCCAACAACAGATTCGCCATGTTGGCGCACGCGATCAAAAGCACCAGCCCGACCATCAACATCAACATCCCCGTCACGCCCGCGACGGCTTTGCGTTGCTTCGGGTCGAAGTTCGATTCACGCGCCACGCTGACGGGGCGCGGTTCGTCCGGGCGTTCCAAAGTGCCCCGGTTCGTTTCGGGAAAGTCTTGCGCGAGCCGCGCGGCGATGGCCGTGAGTTGCGTGTTGGCCTGTTCAGGCGTGAAGCCTTCCTTGAGCCGCCCGACGATTTCAAGGCCGCGATTGCCGCGTGCGTTCGCTTCGTTCGCGGGCGGAATCAGCGGTCGCCAGAACTCCAGCGGCAAGCCCATGTGTAAGCCGCGAAAAGTCTCCGCCGCCACGCCGACGACCGTGTGCGCACGCCCGTCGAGATTGATCGTGCTGTTGATGATTGACGGATCGGAGTTGAACCGACGCTGCCAGAGATTATGACTGATGACGACGACCGGATTGCCGCTCGCAGTAGATTCATCTTCCGGCAGGAGCGTGCGGCCCAACGCAGCACCGACGCCGAGCACCTGAAAAAAGTTTCCCGTCACAGACTGGCCGCGCAGCCTTTGCGGTTCGTCGTTTCCGGTCAAACTCGCCGCCGCGCCTTCATAGGCCGCGAGCGCTTCGAAGGCGTCCGCCCCGTCGCGAAACGAAATGTAATCGGGATAAGAGGAACTACCGTAACGACCGCTGCTGTAATCGCTCGTATAAACTGCGGCGAGGTTCTCCGGCGCTTCGACGCCCGAAAGCGGCCTGAGCAACAGCCCGTTAATCAGACTGAAGATCGTCGTGTTCGCCCCGATGCCCAGAGCCAGCACCACAACCGCCACGCCCGTAAAGCCCGGATTCTTCCACAACATCCGCGCCCCATAACGCAAGTCCTGCCACAGTGTTCCCATCACAACCTCCGTTTGTCAGCAGCCAGTAGTCCGTGGTCCGTTGTTCAATTCTATCTTTAGCAACTCGTGCGACAAGCACATGCAACGGACAACCGACCACGGACTACTGGCTGCTGACAGCTTTTCATTCGTATCTGAGGGCTTCCATCGGATCAACGCGCGACGCGCGGCGCGCGGGGAGATAGCAGGCGAGCAACGCCACGAGCGTCAACAGCAAGGCGACGGCGGAGAAGATCAGAGGGTCTGCCGCGCTCACTCCGAACAACAGGCTCGACATGGCGCGCGTCACGGCGAAGGCCGCGACCACGCCCGTCAACACGCCCGCGAGCGTGAGGATCATGCCCTGCCCGACGACGAGTTTGAGTATGTCGCGCCCTTGCGCGCCGAGCGCCATGCGTATGCCGATCTCGTGCGTGCGTTGCGTCACCGAGTAAGACATCACGCCGTAGATGCCGAGGCTCGCCAGCAGCAGCGCGACGAGCGCGAAGATGCCGAGCAGCGTCATGTTGAAACGATGACGCGCGACCGACTCGGACAGGAGCGAATTCATCGTGCGCACGTTCCACAGCGGCAGGTCTTTATCAAACTCCCTGATCAAGCCGCGCAGTGCGGGCATGATGCTCGCCGGATCGTTCGAGGCCGTGCGCGCCACGAGCGTCACGCGCGTCGCGGGAGTTTGTTCGTAAGGGACGTAATACTCAGGTCCGGCGGGCGCATCGAGACCCGCGTGGCGGACATCCGCGACCACGCCGACCACTTCACGCGCCGGAGCGTTGGGCGCGTCTGTGAAAACGATCTGCTGTCCGAGCGGGTCTGTGTCTGCAAAGTGGCGGCGCGCGAAAGTCTCGTTGATGACGACGACGGCGGGCGCGTCTCGCACGTCGCGCTCGGAGAACTGGCGACCCTTCTGCAAGGGAATGCTCATCGCGCGGAAATAGTCTGGACTGATGACGCGGCGGTCCGCGGCGGGTTCCTCGCCGGGAGCTGCGGGCGCGCGACCGGGAAAGCTGAAGTTGTATGCGTCGAAATTTCCGTTCAACGGAAGCGGGTTCACTACGCCGACGGCTTCGACGCCGGGAAGCGTCGAAGCGCGCTGCAAGAGGTTTTGCAGGAAAGTTATCTGCTGCTGGCTGTCCGGGTATTTTCTCCTGCCCATGGCGAGGTCGAGCGTCATCACGCGTTCGGGGTTGAAGCCCGGCGTGACATTCAAGAGCCGCAGGAAACTCTGCGTCAGCAAGCCCGCGCCCACGAGCAGCACCAGCGACATCGCAATTTCCGCGACGACGAGCGCGCTGCGCAGTTTGTTCCGGCTCCCGCCTTCGCTCGAACCGCGCCCGCCCTCTTTGAGCGCGTCGTTCAAATCGGCCTTCGAGGCTTGTAACGCCGGAGCCAAACCGAAGATGACGCCCGTGAGCAGCGTCATGACGACGGTGAAGCCGATGGCGCGACCGTCGAGCGCGATCTCGTTCAGGCGCGGGAGGTCCGCAGGAGTCGCCGCGAGCAGCAAGTCAATGCCCCACATAGCGATCAGCAGGCCGAGCGCGCCGCCCATCAAGGCGAGCAACAAACTCTCCGTCAACAACTGACGCACGATGCGCCAGCGGCTCGCGCCGAGCGCGGTCCTGATCGAAATCTCTTTTTGCCGCGAGGTCGCACGCGCCAGCAGCAGGTTCGCCACGTTGGCGCACGCGATCAAGAGCACGCAACCGACCGCCGCGAGCAGCACGAGCAGCGCGGGTCGCAGGTCGCCCACGAGATTTTCGTGTAGAGGCTTGAGCGCGTAGCCCTGTCCCGAGTTGGTTGCGGGATACTGCATCGCCAGGCGGCGCGCGATGGTGTTGGCCTCGGCCTCGGCCTGTTCGATGGCGACGCCCGGTTTCAGCCGCGCCGCGATAGGGAGAAAGACGCTCCCGCGCCCCGTCAGATCACTGGCCGAGACCGAACCCGCGAGCGGCATCCAGAACTCGTAATTGTCGCCGCCGAGCGGGTACTTGAAGCCCTGCGGCATCACGCCCAGCACGAGCGACGGCGCGCTGCCGAGCGGAATCTCCTGCCCTATGATCTTCGGGTCCGCGCCGAAACGACGCTGCCACAGTCCATAACTCAAGACGACCACGCGCTGCCCGCCGGGCTTGTCTTCGTCGCGCGTGAAGACGCGCCCCAGAGCGGGCTGCACGCCGAGCATCGGGAAGAGGTCTGCGGAAGCGATGACGCCGCGCACGCGTTCAGGTTCGTCGCCGCCCGTGATGAAGGCCGTCGTCGGGCTGTAAGCCGCGACGTGCGCGAAGCTCTGGCTCTGGTCTCTGAGGTCAACGAAGTTGGGATAAGAATGTTCGTTGAACGTAGAACCGTCGCGCTCGTTTCGTCCCTGCACGGTCATCAATTGTTCGGGAGAGGCGAACGGCAGCGGGCGCAGCAGCACCGCGTTGACCACGCTGAAGATCGCGCTGTTCGCGCCGATCCCTAAAGCCAACGCCAACACGGCCACAAACGTGAAGCCCTTGCTTTTGAGCAGAGAGCGAAAGCCGTAGCGCAAGTCCTGCATTAATGTTCCCATCAAATCCTCCGGTTGGCGGTAAGTAGTCGTTTGCCGGTGGCCCGTTGATCAATATGAATCCTTAGCCACGCGCTCCTGCGCGTCGCTTGCGACGGACGATTGACGACGGACTAACGGCAGCTTTTCATTCGTATCTGAGCGCGATCATCGGGTCCACTTTTGTGGCGCGGCGCGCGGGCAAGTAGTTCGCGGCGAAGGCGACGCCGACGAGCAGCAGAGAGATTAAAATGTAGGTCGCAGGGTCGGTCGCGCTCACCTCGTAGAGCATGACGGTCATGCCTTTCGTCACCCAGTAGGAAGCGACGAGACCGATGGCGACGCCGAGCAGCGCGAGCAGCATTCCCTGCCCGACGACCATCTTGAGGATGTCGCGCGGCTGCGCGCCGAGCGCCATGCGTATGCCTATTTCGTGTGTGCGCTGCGTGACGGCGTAAGACATCACAGCGTAGATGCCGACGGAAGCGAGCACGAGCGCGATGATGGCGAAGACGCCGAGCATGCCCATCACGACGCGTTGCGGCGCGAGCGATTCGGAGACGACGCGCTCCATGGTTCTCACGTTGTAGATCGGTTGATCTTTGTCAATCGCCTGTATCTCTCGCTGCACCGCCCCGGCGAGTTGTGAAGGGTCGCCCGCCGCGCGCACGACGATGCTCATCGAATGCCATGGCTCCTGCGTCAACGGAACATAGACTTCCGACATGGTCTCTACCACCAACGATTCATGCTTGATGTTGCCGACCACGCCGATGATCTCGTAATTGTCCGCCTCTTCTTCGCCGCCGAAATTCAGACGCTTGCCAAGTGGGTCTTCGTTCGGGAAGTGCTTCCGGGCGAGATATTCGTTGATCAAAATGACGCGCCCCGTGTCCGCGCGGTCGTTTGCGTTGATGTGCCGCCCGCGATGCAAAGGAATGCCCATCGCTTCGAGATAATTCGGGCTGACGTTGCGGAAGTTGGCCTGCGGTTCGCGCCCTTTCTCCGGCGGCTGTCGCCCGACCACGGAGAAAGCCGAATCGCTGTTGCTGCGCGAGAGCGGGAGAATGTTGGTCGCCCCCGCCTGTTGCACGCCCGGCAAAGCGCCGATGCGTTCAATCGCCTGCTGGTAGAAATTCACGCGCTTCGCTTTCTCTTCATACTTCGCGCGCGGCAGCGCGACATCCGCCACGAGCACGCTTTCGGATTTGAAGCCCGGCTCGACCTTGAGTATTTCGTAGAAGCTCTTGATCATCAGCCCCGCGCCGATGAGGAGCGTCAGCGAGATCGCCACTTCCGCGACGACGAGCACGCCGCGCAAACGGTTGCGGCTAAAGCCTCCGCCCGAAGTGCGGCCGCCGTCTTTCAAGGCTTCGTTGAAGTCCGTCTTCGTCGCTTGCAGCGCGGGCGCGAGGCCGAAGACGATGCCGGTTAAAATCGAGACGATCAGTGTGAACCAGAAGACCTGCCCGTCAATGCCGACATTTTTCCACCCCATCAAATAACGCGAGAGGCTCGGGGGAATGCTCAGCCTCATCAGATCAATCCCCCACACGGCGACGAGCAGGCCGAACGCGCCGCCGAAGAGCGCGATGAGAACGCTCTCCGTCAACAACTGTCGAATCAGGCGAAAGCGGCTCGCGCCGAGCGCCATGCGAATCGCGATCTCTTTCTGGCGCGAAGCGGCGCGCACGAGCAGTAGGTTGGCGACGTTGGCGCACGCCAGGAGCAGCACGAAGCCCGCCGCGCAGAGCAGCACTATGAGACCGGGGCGCGGGCCGCGCACGTAGTAGGACTTCATGGATTCGACGGCGATGGTGCGGTTGCTGTTGGTGTCCGGATACTGCGCTTCGAGACGGCTCGCGATGGCCGCGAGTTCCGCGTTGGCCTGCGCGAAGGTGACGCCCGGCTTGAGCCGGCCCAGCATACGCACGTAATGATTGCCGCGTTCCTCTCTCATCTTGTCCGTGATGATGAAGGGGAGCAGTATGTCGCCGTTGCCCGGAGGGAAATTGAAGTCTTCCGGCATGATGCCGACGACGGTGTAAGGCTGCCCGTTGAGCATCAACGGACGGTTCAAGACGGACGGCTCGGAAGCGAAACGACGCCGCCAGAACTCGTGCGTGAGGATCACAGCCTTGTCGCGCCCTGCCTGTTCCTCGTCCTTCGTAAACGTGCGGCCCAACGCAGCGCGCACGTCGAGCGCATTGAACAGGTCGGGCGAGACTGTGGCGACTTCGAGCCGCTCCGGCTGATCGCCGTCGGTGAGATTGACGGAGTTGTTGTTATAAATTGCGAGGTGCGAAAAGCTCGTCTGTTGCTCGCGCACGTCGAGGAAGTTTGCGGGCGAGACGGAGTTGCGGAAAGAGGTGTTCGGCGGTCGTTCCCAGACGACGACGAGCGAGTCGGAGTCGGTGAAATTGAAGGGTTGCAGCAGGAGCGCATTGACCGCGCTGAAGATCGTCGTGTTCGCGCCGATGCCCAGAGCCAACGCCACGACCGCTACCATCGTGAAGCCTAAGTTCTTCCACAACATCCGCAGCGCATAGCGTAAGTCCTGCATCAATATGCCCATGAGCAAACCTCAACCTTCAATTGGCGAGCGACGAGCGATGTGCGTGACAAGCGACAAGCGATGCGTCAAAGCGAAGCCGCTTCGCCCGTCGCACGTCGCTTGTCACGCGCCACTTCTATTCGTATCTGAGCGCGATCATCGGATCAACTTTCGTCGCCTTGCGCGCCGGAATGAGGCAGGCAAAGAGCGCGACGACGGCGAGCAGAAGGGCGACGCCGCCATAAGTGATCGGGTCGGTCGCGCTCACGCCGAAGAGCAGGCTCGTCATCAGACGCGTCGCGGCGAACGCACCGGCGAGGCCGAGCGCAACACCGACGAGCGCGAGTTTCATGCCTTGCCCGACGACCATGCGAAGCACATCCGTCTGCCCCGCGCCGAGCGCCATGCGTATGCCGATTTCGTGCGTGCGTTGCGTGACCGAATAGGCCATCACGCCGTAGATGCCGATGGCGGCCAGCAGCATCGCCGTGGCGGCGAAGATACCGAGGAGCCACGTCGCAAACTTCTGCGGCGCAATCGTCGCGGCGACGATGTTGTCCATCGTGTCCACGTTCGAGATGGGCTGGTCCTTATCAATCTGTTGCACCTCGTTGCGGATGGCGGCGGTTAAACTCGTCGGGTCGGCGTGCGTTCTGACGGCGAGCCACATGCTGCGCGTGGCGGCGGCGAAGAACTGCGGGTTCAACTGCTTGTAGTGCGTGTAAACCTCTACGCGCGGTTGTTCGTCAGGGCTGTAATGTTTGACGTGTTTGACGACGCCGACGATCTGCATCCAAGGCGATTCGCTATCCGCGCCGCCCATCTTGAGCCGCTTGCCGATGGGGTTCGTGTTCGGGAAGAAACGCGCGGCGAGCATCTCGTCAACGAGCACGACGGGCTGCGAGTCCTGCGTATCCTGCTCGGTGAAATAGCGACCGCTGAGGAGCGGGATGTTCATCGTGCTGAAATAATTTGCGCTCGTGAACAGGTTGACGGCGATGGTCGTGTCTTTGATGTTCGCCACCTCCTGCCCCTCTATGGTGATGCCGGATTCGATGCCGCCGTTCATCGGCAGGCCGCGCGTGAGTCCGACGCTTTCGACGCCGGGCAGAACGCGTACGCGGTTTTGCAGTTCGTCCCAGAAGCTAGCCACCTGCGCGTTCTCTTTGTAACGCGCTTCCGGCAGCGGCACGCGCAGCGTCAACACGTTCGCAGGATCGAAGCCGAGGTCCGTGTGCTGCAAGCGCATGAAACTCTGTATGAGCAACCCCGCGCCCACGAGCAGCAGCAGAGACAAGGCGACTTCTGCGACGACGAGCGAATTGCGCACGTGTTGATGGCTTCCGCCCGCAGAACCGCTGCGCCCGCCTTCCTTCAACGATTCATTCAAGTTCGACTTCGAGGCTTGCAGCGCGGGCGCGAGGCCGAAGAGCACACCCGTCAAGATGGAGATGCCGAACGTGAAGGCGAGCACGCGCGTGTTGAGGCCGATGTCGGCGACGAGCAGGCGCGGAATGTCGTCGGGGATCGCGGACAGGAGCGCGTCAATGCCCCACATGGCGAAGAGCAGGCCGATCAGGCCGCCGAGCAGAGAGAGCAGCAGACTTTCGGTGAGCAGTTGCCGGATGATGCGCAGGCGACCCGCGCCGAGCGCGGTGCGTATGGCGATCTCCTTCGAGCGCGATGCGGCGCGCGCGAGCAACAGGTTGGCGACGTTGGCGCACGCGATCAAGAGCACGAAGCCGACCGCCGCGAGCAGGATCAACAAAGCGGGGCGAATGTCTTGGACCGCCTGGTCCTGCAACGATTGAAGCGAGACGCTGTTTCCGGCGTTGGTCTTCGGATATTGCTCCGCGAGTCGCGCGGCGATGGCCTTCATCTCCGTGCGCGATTGTTCCACGGAGACGCCGGGCTTCAAGAGTCCGAGCACGTACATGCCCGGATGGCTGTCGCGGTTCATCAAACGATCGGAGTGCAGGCCCACGGTGACGAACACGTCAACGGGCGATTGCCATGCGAACGTCTGCGGCAAGACGCCGATGACGGTATAGCTCTCGCCGTTGAGCAGCAGAGGCTTGTTGACGACGGAAGGATCGCCGCCCAAACGTCGCTGCCAGAATCCGTGGCTGATGAGCGCGACGGGGTTTGCGCCGGGCTTGTCCTCTTCGGGCGAGAAGTTGCGCCCGAGCGCGGGGGCTACGCCGAGCACCGGGAAGAAGGCCGCAGAAACCTGTCGCCCGTCGAGTCTCTCCGGTTCACCGACGCCCGTGAGCACGTAGTTGGAGTTGCGGAAAGCCGCGATCTGCTCGAAGGACTGATTCTGTTCGCGCCAGTCCATGAAGTTTGGATAGGAGACGGACATCTCGGGAACTTGCTCCGACCATTCGCCCATGAAGACGATGCGGTCGCCGTTCGGGTAGGGGAGGGGGCGCAGCAGCACCGTGTTGACGACCGAGAAGATCGCGGTGTTTGCGCCGATGCCGAGAGCGAGCGCGAGCACCGTCACCAGCGTAAAGCCCGGACTCTTCCAGAGCATCCGTAAACCGTAGCGTATGT
>WUUC01067939.1_pt1 | contig 11485 bp, 12 predicted proteins | sample 6278441 | NCBI WGS metagenome assembly WUUC01 (sample SAMN13675441, study PRJNA597444) | soil metagenome | isolation source: soil | place: USA: Washington | collected 2017-10 | reverse complement strand
GGATGTATGCGCGACTCGTGCACCACCGGGAGCGTCACCGCCGGCGCCGGGAAGCGCTGGCCCGCCTGCGGGCGATCGCGATCGCACTGCGCCGGCGGACTCCGCGCGGCGTCACCCTCGACGGCGAGGCAATCCGCGCGCGCGTGATTCTCGTCTCGAACAATGCCTATGCGCTCGACCTCCTCTCGCTCAGCGAGCGTAAGCGACTGGACGAGGGCCTCCTCCATCTCTATGCGGCGACGGGAATCATCCGGTCGCGGTGGACAGAGCGAAGCGGCACGCGGTTCGGCATCAACGCAAGCGCCGGTTACCTGCGCGCGGCTGTCGACGGTGAGCCCGAGCGGCTCGAGACGCCGCTCGACTTCCGCATCGATCCCCGCGCCCTACGGGTGCTCGTTCCGCCAGGTCTCTAAAACCTCGCCGATGTGGAAGGCGAGCTCGTCTCGCGGGGGGAATTCGTCGGGCTCGACCCAGCGCAGCTCGGCCACGTCGTCGCTCGGCTCGCCCTCGCCGCCGCTCGCAGACGCCGTGAAGTAGAGATTCATCGTCGCGGGCCCGTTCTCTCCGCGCTCGGCATAACGGTCGATCCAGATCCCGATCAGCCGAGCGGGCTCGACGTCGAGCCCCGTCTCCTCGCGCAGCTCGCGCTTGACGGCGTCGTTTGGATGCTCGGCCTCACCGACGAACCCGCCGGGAAGATCCCAGTAGCCCTCGTACGGCGGGCCCGCACGCCGCGTCAGCAGCACTCTCCCCCGGGCGTCCACGACGACGGCACAGGCAGTCACCTGCGAGTGGGCGTAGTGACCGAAGCCGCATTCCGGACACTCGACCTTCGCGTCGCCCTCCTCGTGCTCGAGGTCGGCGCCGCACCGCGGGCACCGGCGCCACGTCTCGAGCTCGCCCACGTCGGGCAGGATAGTGGCATGCACGAGCAACCCGACCCTTCGTCGCCGGACTCTGCGTGAGCCCGGTCGCTGCGCACGAGTTCTCGCGCATTCCGCTGCTCGCCTCACTGCCGGGCGAGCGGCTGAACCAGCTCGCGAAGCTGATGCATCGGGAGAACGTCGTGCCCGGGCAGACGCTCGTGCAGCAGGGCGAGGAAGGCGAGCGGTTCTACGTGGTCCTGTCCGGCCTGCTCGAGGTGATGCAGGAGGGTCGCGGCAACCTCGGCCTGCTGCGCCCGGGCGACTACTTCGGCGAGGTCGCGCTCGCGATGCGCATGGCGCGAACGGCCTCCGTCCGCGTCGTCACGCCTGCGACGATCGCAAGCTGCGACCGCGCCGCTTTCGACGAGTACGTGCGCCCGCTCTTTGCGGACGACTAACCCTCAACCAACCTCGACCACCTCTGAGGTGGTTCAGGGTGGTTCAGGGTGGTTCAGGGTTGTTCGCCGGCTACTTCGGACAGGATCGCGTCGGAGAAGCGCGGCCAGGCGTCTTTGATCCAGACCTCTTCGCCCAGGACCTCGCGATCCGTGAGACACACGACCGCGAGCTGCGCCTCCGGGTCAACCCAAATGAACGTGCCCGCGCCGCCGTAGTGGCCGAAGGTCGCAGGCGAGTTGCGGCCGCCCGTCCAGTGCGGCGACTTGTGATCCCGAATCTCGACTCCTAGGCCCCAGTCGTTCGGGTCCATGCGGCCGAACTCGGGCAGCACGCCCGAGAGGCCGGGGAACGCCACCGTCGTCGCCTCGGCGAGCGTCTCCGGTGCGACCAGAGTCGGCACGAGCAGGTCGCGCCCGACGTCGAGCAGGTCCGGGAGCGTGCCGTAGAGACCGGCGGCGGCGGTGCCGCGCAGCTCGCACTGGAGCTCGAGCGGCTCGATGACTGCCCGCATCAAGTACTCGACGAACGGCATCCCCGCGCGCGCTTCCACGTGCTCGGCGAGCACCTCGAAGCCGGAGTTCGAGTAGATCCGCCGCACACCGGGCTCCGAGATCGGCTCGCTGCCGTCGAACGGCAGGCCCGAGGCGTGTGCGAGCAGGTGGCGAACCGTCGAGCCGGGCGGCCCCGCGGGCTCGTCGAGGTCGACGACGCCCTCCTCGACGGCGACCAGCACCGCGAGTGCAACCACAGGCTTCGTCACCGACGCCCAGCGGAACTCGTATCCCTCGTCGCCGCCCCACGCAACGACGCCGTCACGGTCCAGGACCCCGGCGGCGACGTTGTCCGCTCCCCACTGCTCGATCTGCTCCAGGGCCTGCACGCGCGGCGATACTAGACGGGTGGAACGCCGGCGAATCTCGTCGGGGTCGCCGTACGAACCGGTCTTCGGCTTCTCGCGCGCGCTCGTGGCCGGGCGCCACGTCTACGTCAGCGGCACGGCCCCCGTCATGCCGGACGGCGGCGAGCCGCCCGACGACGCGTACGCCCAGGCGCGACGCTGCCTCGAGATCATCGTCGGCGCGCTCGCCGACGCGGGAGCGAGCGTCGACGACGTCGTCCGCACGCGCGTCTATGTGACGCGCCCCGACGTTTGGGAAGAAGTGGCACGTGCGCACGCAGAGGTGTTCGGCGACACCCGACCCGCAGCGACCGCGGTCGTGACGGAGCTCCTCGACCCCCGCTGGCTCGTCGAGATCGAGGCGGAGGCTTTGCTCGCGTGACCGACGCCGACGGCAGCGACGGCAGGCAGATCTACCCGGCGTCGATCACCGGCAAAGGGAGCGTCTTCGCGATCGGCGGCAGCGTCCTCGACCACGCGTTCGGCAAGAGTGATCCGTACACGCTCGGCGTCGAGGAGGAATACATGCTGCTCGACGGCGAGACGTTCGATCTCGTGCAGCACATCGACACTGTCTTGGCAGCGATGGTGGGGCACGAGCTCGAAGACCGTGTCAACCCGGAGCTGATGCAGTCGGTCCTGGAGATCGCTACCCCCATCTGCCGCACTCCTGCCGACGTCGACGCCGAGCTGCGGAAGCTCCGCGGATACGTACGCGACGTCGCGAGCGACAAGGGCCTGCGCGTCGGCTCGTCCGGCACGCACCCGTTCTCGCTCTTCGAGCGCCAGCGGATCACCGCCCGCGACCGCTACCGCGCGCTCGTCGACCAGCTCCAGTACGTCGCACGCCGCGAGCTGATCTTCGGGCTCCATATCCACGTCGCGGTGGACGATGCGGAGAAGGCGATCCAGGTCGTCAACGGCCTGCTGGTCGAGCTCGCGTCGCTGCTCGCGCTGTCTGCGAATTCACCGTACTGGCGCGGTGAGCCGACCGGCCTGTCGTCGTCCCGGCAGATGGTGTTCGCTGCATTCCCGCGGTCTGGTCCGCCCCCGCGCTTCCGAGACTATGCGGACTACGCGGAGGTCGTCGGCCAGCTCGAGAAGACCGGCTGCATCGCGGACTACACGCACATCTGGTGGGACATCCGCCTGCACCCGCGCTGGGGGACGGTCGAGGTCCGGATCTGCGACGCGGTCACTCGTGTCGAGCACGCAGTTGCACTGGCGGCGTACTGCCAGGCGCTGGTCAAGCATCTCTCAGAGCGGTACGACGGCGGCGAGCAGATCCCGTCCTACCACCGGATTCTCACGACCGAGAACAAGTGGCTGGCGGCGCGCTACGGCCTCGAGGCGCCGGTGATGGATCTCGCCAGCGGCCGGCGCAACCGCGTGCCCGTGGCGCAGCTGATCCGCCGGACGCTGCGCGACATCGAGCCGCACGCGCGCGAGCTCGGCTCGGAGCGGGAGCTCGAGGGCATCCGCGAGATCCTCTCCCGCGGCAACGGCGCCGACCGTCAGCGCCGCGTCTTCAACGCCAACCGCGACATCGTCGAGGTCGTGCGCGAGATCGCGGACGCGACCGAAGGCGCCGCGGTCGCCGTCTAGGCGGGCTAGAGCCGCTTCCCCGTAGCCGCGTCGAACCTGAGCATCTTCCCGTCGGTGCGCAGAGCATGGATCGTGCGGTCGCCGGGCCCGTAGCCAAAGCCGACGATCTGGCCGCCCGTCCGGTAAGGGCCTCGCACCAGGCCGTACGCGGCGTCGTAGGCCCACAGGCCGTTGCCGGCGCTGAAGTACAGGGTGCGGCCGTCGCGCGAGATCGTGCCCGCGGAGAGCTCACGCGTCGGCCGTCCGGCCGGCGACGGCGCGAACCGCGCCGTGCGCGTCACACGCAGCGTCCGCAGGTCGATCGAGGCGACGACGCCGAGGGCTGGGTTCGCCGCGAAGAGCGTCTTGCCGTTCGGCGACAGCGTCAGCGTGTACCGCTTCAACGCGGTCATGCGCCCGGTTCCGGATGGAAGGTCGACGCACGCAGGCTGACCCTTCAGCAGGTCGAGTGCGTGCACGAAGGCGTGATTGTGGTGCGTGTTCAGATAGAGCGTCAGCAGCCACCGACCGTCCGGTGAGCCGACGCCGCTCCAGGCGAGCCCGACCATCGGCGCGCCCTCGCCGCTCGCCTTCAGCGCCTGCGTCTTGAGCCGGCCGAGCGTGAGGTCGTAGAGCCGGACCAGATAGCGCCCATCCTGCAGGTGCTCGATCAGGAACAGCCGCTTACCGTCCCGCGAGATCGTCTCGACCTCGAAGCGGCCGACGAGGTTCGCGTGATGCACGACCTTGCCGCGCTCCGCGTCGACGATCGCGATCCGCGTCTGCGCCGCGCGGGAGGCGACGAGCGCGGCCCACTTCCCCGTCGGCGAGATGCCGGCGATGCGCCAGCGCCCCGGAACGGAGGAGACAAACTCCATGAGGCCGTTGCGAAGGTTGAAGTTCGCGAGCTCCGTGCTCACGCGCCGCGAGGACGCAACGACGTGACGACGACCGTCGGCAGACGCGGCGCCCGGAGGAAGCGAGAAGGCAACGGTGCCGAACACGGTGTTGTAGGCGACGATCTCGCCGCGCGAACCGTCCGGCTGCACGTAGAGGTACTTCGCGTTCGGCGGGCTCGAGCTCTGCCCGCTGCACGGGCTGGGGCAGCCGTCCGCGGTAGCGGCGGGCGCCGGCAGGAGCAGGAGAAGCGGCAGAAAGAGGAGGCGTCGTGTGCTCATGCCTCCTCTACGCCCGGGACCTCCGAAAAGGTCCCGCCCGTATCTCGAGCATGGACCTCCGGGCGAAGCGCGCTCGTATAGTCGCTGCGGGATGGCTGGCTCAGGCCGTGGCGAGCGCGCCTGGGTGCGCGGCGCCCAGGCCGGGTCGGCCTCCGATCTGGAGGCGCTCTTCCGCGCGCACTGGCCCCGCGCGTTCCGCGCCGCCTACCTCGTCACGCACGACGCTGCCGCCGCCGAGGACATCGCGCAGGAGGCGTTCCTCGCCGCAGTTCGCGCTTTGCACCGCTTCGATCGCCGCCGTCCGTTCGGCCCGTGGCTGCACCGCATCGTCGTCAACCGCGCGATCGACTGGACGCGCGCGCGACAGCTGCGCGGCGAGGTCGAGCTCAGCGAGCGCACCGCTGCCGTCGAGGCGGTCGAGCCGTCGGGGTCGGACCGACTCGCCGCGGCGATCGCAGTTCTGCCGCCGGAGCAGCGCGCGGTGATCGTTCTCCGCCACCTGCTCGAGTACACGCCCGGCGAGATCGCGGAACTCCTCGGGGTCCCGCGCGGGACGGTCAACTCCCGGCTCCGCCGCGGGCTCGACGCGCTCAAGGAGCACGCGTGAGGCGCGAGCTCGAGCGCATCGAGATTCCGGGCGAGCACGACGCGCGGACCCGCACGTGGCGCGTCGTTCGGGCTGGGTTCGAAGCGCGAGAGCCGGTGCCGCAGCGATTCCCGCTCCGCCCCGTGTTCGTCGCCGTCGCGATCGCCGCGATCGTCGCGGCCGCGTTCACGCCCGCGGGGCGCGCCGTGGTGGACACGGTGCGCGAACTGGTCGGTGTCGAGGGCGCGGAGGAGGCGCTCTTTGCACTCCCCGCCGACGGCCGCCTGCTCGTCGTCTCGGACGGAGGCGCTTGGATCGTCGACCGCGACGGTTCGCGCCGCCGGCTCCGCGACTACGACGATGCGTCGTGGTCCCCGTTCGGCCGGTTCGTCGTTGCTACGCGCCGGAACGAACTCGCCGCGCTCGACCCGGAGGGCGAGGTTCGATGGACGCTTCCGCGTCGGCGCCCGCGCCTCGCACGATGGGGCGGTAGGCGCGTCGACACTCGGATTGCGTATCTCAGCGGGAGCACGTTGCGGGTCGTCGCCGGCGACGGCGAGGACGATCGGCTCCTCGCGCGGCGTGTGACCCGCGTCGCACCGGCATGGCGTCCGGGCGCGCGCCACGTCGTCGCGTTCGCCGGCGCGGGCGGAGTGCCGGTCGTCGCCGAGGCCGATTCGCGGCGCGTTCTCTGGCGGAGTCGCAGGCCTGGCGTCGCGCTCGACCTGCGTTGGTCAGGGGACGGCCGCTGGTTGCTCGCACGCCACAACCGGGAGCTCCGCGTCTACACCGCGGACGGAGCTCTTGCGTTCTCCGTTCGCACCCAGGGTGAGGTCATGGCCGCTGAGTTTCGACCCCGAACGCGGCAGCTTGCGTACGTCGTCGCCAGCGACGACGGCACGCAGAGCCGAGTTCTCCTGCGCGCGCGCCGAACGACCACGCTCTTCACGGCCGCGGGCAACCTCGACGAGCTGCAGTGGGCGCCGGACGGGAGATGGCTGGTCGCGGGGTGGCCGAGCGCAGACCAGCTTCTCTTCATCCGCGCACCGGCAGTGCGAAACGTCGAAGCATTCTCGAGCGTGCGCGAGCAGTTCGATTCGCGTTCATTCCCGTCGCTCGCCGGGTGGTGCTGCTCGTGAATCGCCGCGAGTTCGTCGTCGGCGCCGCCGCGATTGCGCTCGCGCCGGACGCGCTTGCGCGCAGCCTCGGCGGCACGCCAACCGCACTCGTGACTGCGGATCTCGAGTCGCACGTTGTCGCCGTCTCGCTGACACACGAGCGCGTCGTGCGCGCGATCGCTACGCCAAGCGACCCGCGGAGCATCGAGAGCGTCGGAAACGACGCGGTCGTCGGCCACACGACTCCTGGGCTCGTGACCATCATTGACGGCGAGACGCTCCGCGTCCGCCGCATTCTCGACGGCTTCGTTGAGCCGCGTTACACCGTATCCGCCGGCGATGGCCGGCATGCATACTTAACCGACTCGGGGCGGCAGGAGCTCGTCGTGCTCGACGTGCGGCTCGCGCGCGTCTTGCGCCGGGTCGCACTCGGCGGGCCGGCACGACACCTTGCGCTCGACCCGACGCGCCGGCGCATCTTCGTCGCACTCGGCAACAAGGCTGAGCGTGTCGCGGTCGTCGACATCAGATCGCCGGCCCGGCCACGCGTAACGACTCATTTCGCGCCCCCGTTCCTGGCGCACGATGTTGGCGTCGGCCGCTTCGGCTACGTCTGGGTCACATCGGGCGCAACACGTGAGCTTGCGGTCTACCACCGCGGGCGGATCCTTGTGCGCGTTCCTGCCGATGCGCCGCCGCAACATGTCACCTTCGTGAGCGGGTTCGCGTTCGTCACTAGCGGAGACGACGGAACGTTGCGCGTTCACTCGGGAGGCACTGGCGAGCTCATCGGCGTCGAACGAGTTCCGTACGGCTCATACAACGTCCAACGCGGCTGGGGCAGAGTTTTGATGCCGTCGCTCAGCCGCGGCACGCTCGCGATTGCGAGTGGCCGAGGAACGGTCGTGCGCGTCGTCGACGTCGCACGCTCGTCGCACGACGCGTGCTTCGTACTGAGCGCCTGACGTGCGCGTCGCCCGCAGGGCGTTCTTCGCAGCCGGTCTCGTCCTGTACGTGCTCGTGGTCATGGCGTCGGTGCGTTACGCGTTCGCCGCTGGAGACGGAGACGGCGAAGCGATCGTGGCGCCGCAACTCGCGGAAAGCCCCGAGCCGGCGGAAACAAAGGCGGCGAAGCCTGCGCCGCAGGTCGTCTGGCGGAACTCCACCGCGATCGGTCTGCCGTGGCGCGGCCGGCTCGAGAGCGGCGTCGTGCTCCCGGCCGAGGGCCTCGACTTCTTCACCTGGGATCCGATTCTGCGGCGGAGCCCGAACCGCCCGTGGCGCCGCGTCGGGCACAACCGGCTTGTGCGCCTGCTCCTGAGCGTCGCGGCGGCGTATCGAAAGGCGCACCCCGACGCACCGCGGGTGGCGATCGGGGACCTGAGCCGGCCCCGAGGCGGTGACTTCGGGCCTCGCTACGGACTGCCCGGGCACGTTTCTCACCAGAACGGCCTCGACGCGGATGTCTTCTATCCCCGGTTCGACCGCCGCGAGGTTGCGCCCGAGCAGCCACGCGAGATCGACCGCGCCCTCGCCCAGGATCTGGTCGACCGTTTCGTTCGCGGAGGCGCGGTTCGCGTCTTCGTCGGTCCAAACACGGGCTTGACCGGCGACCCCCGCATCGTGCAGCCGCTCGTCCGCCACGACAACCATCTGCACGTGCGCATCGATGGCTAGGGTCCCCGCATGCTCGCGGTCGGAGCGCAGGTCCCTGACGCATCGGTGTTCACGGCTCCCGGAGAGTCGACGAACCTCTCCGACCTCGCGCGCGAGGGGCCGGTCCTCTTCCTCTTCTACCTCCTCGACTGGTCGGGAACCTGAACTAACGAATTCGAGCTCCTGCGTGACAGGAAGCAAGAGTTCGACGCGGCTGGCGTTCGCGTCTACGGCATCTCGCGCGACTCGCCGTGGTCGCACATCGGGTGGTCGCAGGCGCTCGACCTGAACGTGCCGCTGCTCTCCGACTTCAACGCGGAGGCAGTGCACGCGTTCGAAATCACGCAGGAGTTCCGCGGCCTGCGTGACGTCGCCGTCCGGTCGGCATTCATCATCGACCGCGGCGGCACGGTCAGCGACTCGTGGCGCTACGGAACCGGCGAGGTGCCGGACCTCGACCAGCTGCTGGCGGCCGCGCGGGCGCTTCCGGCCGCCGGCTGATCGACTGGTACGAGAGCCGCGAGAGCGCGAGGTAACCGACGACACCGCCGACCGCGACCTCGCGCGGTGAATCGTTCACGACGAGCGACACGGCGGTCGCGACCGCGAACGCGATTGAGAGCGGCGGGCGCGGGCCGCGTGCGACGAGAACGCCGAGAGCTGCGAGGAACGCGCCGACGGCGAGCGCGGTCTCCCAGCGCTCGCTCGCGCGGAGCCAGGAGAGCCGGATTCGTTCGCCGAGCTCGGCCGCGAGCTCGGACGGACCGCCGCCGATCGTCTGGGTGACGTGCGTCTCCGGTCCGACGGCGACCGCAGCGGCCACCGCGAGCACGGCCCCGGCGAATGCGACTGCGGCGGCTCTGAGCCGGCGCCCGCGCGGGAGGAGCGCCGCTGCGAGTGCGCAGTAGCCTGCGGCGAGCGCGAGCGCGCCGCCACCGTCGGCGCCGAGTCGGCTGCTCGCGACCACGGCGAGCATGACCGCGGCGATCGCCCCGAACGCCCACCAGCCGAGAAACCGGACGGCGAGCGAGGCCGCGGCCAGCGACGGGACAAGCAGCAGCGTTGTGAGCAGGTTCGAGAGGCCGTAGAAGCGGCCGTTCTGGGTGGGCCCGAGCGGGGACAGTGCGACCCACGTCGCGTCCATCGCCATCGCCGCGCCGTACGCGGCCACCACGCCGGCGCACGCGGCGGCGACCGCGAGCGGGGACGCGAGGAGCCGCGCGAGCGGCAGAGCCGCCAGCGTCGCCGACGCGAGCGCGGCGACGACGACCGGCGGGTCGGACACGCCGACGACCCCCAGGACCAAGTTCGCGGCCGGCGCCGTGACGAAGCCGAGGACCGCCGCGAGCGGGCGCGTGAGCGCGAGCACGGCGAGGAGGAGCGCGACCGCCGCGGCGGCCGGCGCGCGCGCGCGGCCGTTCTCCGCGATCCGCCGGTCGAGGTCACCCAGGTATCCGAGCGGGTCGTCGTGCGCGTTCGATTCGAGCCCGCCGCCCGCGACGTCCGCGACCGAAACGAGTCCCGGGACCCGCGTCGACTCGGATGTGACCACGCCCGGCGGCGCGCTATGATCGACGATCGCGTAGCGGCGGTCATTCGGCTGTCTTCCGCCGCGCGGCACGCCGACGACGATCTGCCGCGCCGCGCAGTCGATCCGGATCCGCGCCGCACCTGCGGACGGGTCGCCGAGCAGCGAGTTCTCGACAACCCCGCGGGAGAGCCACGTCCGCGCGCGGCGCTCGCTCGTCGTCGGCCCCGCGTCGGGGGCGACGAGCCCAACGGCCGCGCTGCTCCGACGATCGACGTGCTCGAGCTCGTAGCCCGGCTCGGCGAGCACGCACGGTCGGGCCGCGGCGACGCTCGGGGCCGCGGCAAGCGCCGTGAGCGCTATCGTCGCGGCCGTGCGGAGCACGCGCGAAGCGTAGTGTTCGGCGACGGCATGCAGGCTGTTGGCGCTCGCACCGTCGCCGGTGCGCGGTGGGAGACGCTCGTAGCCATCGTTCTCGCCGCCGCCGCCGCCGCCGCCGTGGTGGCGTTCGCTCCGCCTGGAGGCGATTCCGCCGCGCACGTCTACCGGACGGAACTGCTGCGCGAAGGCGTCGCCCTCTGGGACAACTTCTGGTACGGCGGCCAGTACCCGCTCGCGTCGTACAGCCTCCTCTACTACCTGCTGGCAGCGCTCTTCGGGAACGCGCTCGTCGTCGCCACGGCCGCAGTTGTCTCGGCGGCGTTGTTCGCGTCGATCGCGCAGCGCGAGTGGGGCGAGGCCGCGCGCTGGCCTGCGCGCGTCTTCGCCGTCCTCGCCGCGGGGCCGCTCTTCACCGGGACGTACAGCTATGCGGTAGGACTCGCCGCCGCGCTCGCGGCGCTCCGGCTGCTCCAGGCTCGGCGCCCGCTGCTCGCGCTCGTCGCCGCGGCGGCGTCGCTCGGTTGCAGCCCGCTCGCGTTCGCGTTCCTCGTCGTTGCGCTCCTGGCAGTCGTCGCGGCAGGGCGACCGGTCACGACGCGCGTCGCACCTGTTGCCGCCGGTCTCGTCGGGCTTGCCGGTCTTCAGGCGGCGGTGATCGCGCTCTTCCCCTCGGAGGGGCGATATCCGTTCAGCCCGCTGTCGCTCGCGGCGCTGCTCGGCGTGAGCAGCCTCGGCGCCGCGCTTGCGTTCCGCAGCGAGCGGGGGCGTCTCCTGGGTGCGTTCTTCGTGGCCTGGGCGCTCGTCGGCGTCGTCGCGTTCGTCGTACCGTCGCCGTTCGGCGACAACCTCACGCGGCTGCGCGGCGTGGTCTTCCCGCTCGTGCTGCTCGCGGCAGCGCTCGCACGCTTCCGCCCGCGGTGGCTCGCGCTCGCAGCGCTCACTTTCGCCTTCGTCTACAACCTCGGACCGGACGTCTCGGCGCTGCCCAAGCGCATGGCCGACGCACGTACTGCCGAGGCGGCATTTTGGGCGCCGGCGGTCTCCTTCCTCGAGGCGAACGCAGATGCCAACCACCGCGTCGAAGTCGTCCCGACGTTCGGCCACTGGGAGGCGTACTGGATCCCCCGCGCGGGCTTCCCGCTCGCCCGCGGCTGGTACCGGCAGCTCGACATCGTCGCGAACCCGGAGCTCTACCGGTCGCCGCTCGAGCCCGCGGCCTACCACGCGTGGC
>WUUC01229873.1_pt1 | contig 11486 bp, 8 predicted proteins | sample 6278441 | NCBI WGS metagenome assembly WUUC01 (sample SAMN13675441, study PRJNA597444) | soil metagenome | isolation source: soil | place: USA: Washington | collected 2017-10 | reverse complement strand
GCTGCTGATCGTCGGCTGGGCCTTCGTCGGCTTCGCCTCCTACGCGCTGATCAGCTTCTGGTACCGGCGTCACACGGCTACGACGGCGGGCATGAAGGCGTTCGTGATCAACGTGATCGGCGACATCGGTCTCGTCGTGGCGGCGTTCTTCATCTTCCGCGAGCTGGGCACGTTCGACTTCGTGGCCGTCTTCGAGGCGGCGCCGGATTCCTTCTCGGTCAACGAGGGCACCCTGGTGCTGATCTGCCTGCTGATCCTGGTCGGCGCGTTCGCGAAGTCGGCCCAGCTCCCGCTGCACACGTGGCTTCCCGACGCGATGGAGGGCCCCACCCCCGTCTCGGCCCTGATCCATGCCGCGACCATGGTCACGGCGGGCGTGTACCTGATCGCGCGCACCCACCCGCTGTTCGAGCTCGCCCCAACAGCCGCGGATATCTCGGCGTTCACCGGGCTGGCGACGCTGCTGTTCGCCGCCACCGTGGCGCTTACCGTCACCGACCTCAAGCGGGTGATCGCCTACTCGACGATCAGCCAGATCGGCTACATGATCGTCGGCGTCTCGATCGGCGCCTACGCCGCGGGGCTGTTCCACCTCATGAGCCACGCGTTCTTCAAGGCGCTCTTGTTCATGGGCGCGGGCTCCGTGATCTCAGCGATGGCCGGGATCCAGGACATGGACCGGATGCGGGGCTTCCGACGCGCGCTCCCGTTCACGGCGGTGACGATGACGATCGGCGCCCTCGCGCTGGCCGCGTTTCCCGCCACCTCGGGCTTCTTCTCCAAGGACGCGATCCTCGGCTTCGCCTCGGAGCGCGGCTCCTACTTCTGGATCATCGCCGTGGGCGGCTACCTCGGCGCGCTGCTGACCGCGGTCTACTCCTTCCGGATCATCTTCCGCGTCTTCTACGGGGAGCCGTGCGAGGAGGCGCGATCGCTGGAGCGCGGCGAGCGGTACCACGCCGAGCCCGTCAACCCCGCGACGGGCGAGAAGGAGGACACGGACGTCGGCTTTCCGGGCGAACACTGGATCGCCGAGCGGGCCCGGCCGATGGCCGCCGCGATGGCGGTCCTCGCCGCGCTGGCGCTGGTCGGCGGCTACATCCAGGTCCCGGGCGTGGACGACCTGATCACGAAGCTCCTCACCCCCACCTTCGAGACCTCCGTGCTGTTCGAGGAGATCCACGAGTCGACGGCGGCCGCCTGGATCGGCCTCACGGTCGGCGGCGCGGCCTCGATCCTGGGGATCGCGATCGCCTACTACCTCTACATCGCCAACCCCGAGGCTCCCGCGCGGCTGATCGAACGCGCCCGCCGCCTGCACGGCTTCCTGTTCCACAAGTGGTACTTCGACGAGGCCCAGGACGCGCTCGTCTACCGGCCGACGATCGGTCTGGGTCAGTTCGCCAACTCCGTATTCGAGCGTGTGGTCGTGCAGGGACTCGTGGCGGGGACCGTCGGCGTCGTGCGGAGCGTCGGGGTGGTCGTGCGCGGCGCGCAGTCGGGGTTCGTGCGCTTCTACGCGCTCCTGCTCGTCAGCGGGTTCGCCGCGCTGGGCCTCTACTTCCTGATCGCGAGCTCGTGAGGGGCCCACGGTGATCAATTTCCTCCTGTGGATCCCGGCGGTTATCGGGTTGCTGACCTTCATCGTGCCCCGAAAGGGCATTCGCATCCTGCCGGTGATCGGAGCCACGGGTGTGCTGGTGCTCGCGATCATCGTCGCCGCCGGCTTCGACCCCGACACCGCCGGCCTTCAGCACCCTGTGGACGAGAGCTGGATCCCGGAGCTGGGGGTCCGCTACCAGCTCGGGGTGGACGGGATCAGCATCTTCCTCCTCGTGCTCACCGCGTTGCTATGGGCCGCGGCGACGCTGTACTCGGCCTTCCACGCCCCCGACCGCCAGCGCACCTACTTCTTCATGCTCGGCCTGGCCGAGACGGGGACGCTCGGGGCGTTCCTCGCCCAGGACCTGCTCCTGTTCGTCCTCTTCTTCGACCTGATGCTGGTCCCGTTCTTCTTCCTGATCGGGGCGTGGGGAGGCGGGAACAGGATCGGGGCGACTCTGAAGATGATGGTCTACACGCTGGTCGGCTCGCTGCTGATGCTGGCCGGGGCGATCGCCACCGCGATCATCGCCGAGCCCCAGGTCGGCGAGCTGAGCTTCTCGCTGGCCGACCTGAGCGCAAACCCGCTCTCGCAGGAAAGCCAGGACTGGATCTTCTGGTTCTTCGCCGCCGCGTTCCTGGTCAAGATGCCAGCCTTCCTGGTGCACGGCTGGATGCCGGATGCGTACCGCGCCGCGCCGATCCCCGTGGTCGCCGTGCTGTCCGGCGTACTCTCGAAGGTCGGCGCGTACGGCTTTCTGCGCGTCGTGCTCCCGACCTACCCCGACGCAGCACTCGAGTTCCAGGAGGTGGTGCTGATGATCGCGGTGGCGAGCATCATCTACGGCGGGGTGATGGCGTTCACCCAGACGAACGTCCGCCTCGTCGCCGGGTTCTCCTCGCTCTCCCAGCTCGGATTCATCACCCTTGGGATCTTCGCGCTGCGGCCCGACGGCGCGGACGGCGCCGTGCTGCAGATGGTCAATCACGGGCTCGTCGTGGCGCCGACCTTCCTGATCATCGGGATCCTCGTCGCCCGCGCGGGGACCGAGGACCTGCGGGAGATGGGCGGTCTGGCGATGCGTGCGCCGATCCTCGCCGCGATGTTCCTGATCGTCACTCTGGCCACGCTGGCGATGCCCGGCTCCGCCAACTTCATCGGCGAGTTCTACATCCTGATCGGCACCTTCCAGTCCAAGCTCGTCTACGCGCTGATCGCCTCGGCCGGCGTCGCCTTCGCGGCCTTCTACGCGATCCGCCTCTACCAGCGGACGATGCACAACCGCCTACCGGACGGCGTCGAGTCGCGCGAGATCTCACTACGCGACGGCCTCGTCGTCGGCCCGCTGGTCGCCTGCATCGGCGCCCTGGCGCTGTATCCGGGGCTGATCCTCGATCGCGGCGAGGAGTCGGTCGAGCAGGCGCTCCACCCGGAGGTCCTGGCGATCAAGTGAGCTTTCAGGCGCCCCACATCGACTACGCGGGCCTCTCGCCGGTGATCTCGCTGACCGCGGGGCTGTGCGTCGTGCTCATGACGGGGGTGTTCAGCGGCCGGGGGCAGCGCTGGTTGGTGAGCGCGTTGACGGTCGCCGTTCTGGTGACCACGGCCGGGCTCTTGATCTGGCAGTGGGGCGAGGCCAAGGACCTGGTCGCCGGCGCCCTGCGGCTCGACGACCTCGGGATCGCGATCTCGCTGATCGCGGTCACCGCGGCGGCATTCGTGGTCCCGCTGACGCTGCGCGAGCCGGCCGCGGAGGATCGGCACGGTGACTTCCAGGCGCTGCTTCTGTGCTCGACGCTGGGGATGGTGCTGCTCGCCCAGGCCCAGAACCTGATCGCGCTATTCGTCGGCCTGGAGCTGCTCTCGGTGCCGCTGTACGTCCTGTGCGGCTCGGCCCTGCGCCGGCCCAGCTCGCTGGAGTCCGGGCTCAAGTACCTGATCGTGGGCTCGCTCGGCTCGGCGACGCTGCTCTACGGACTCGCGTTCATCTACGGAGCGTCGGGCTCGACCGACTTCGCGGCGATCGGGGAGCGGCTCACGGTAGAGGGCGGCCTCGCCGACGACCCGCTGGTCCTGATGGGGATCGGGCTCGCCGTGACGGGGCTCGCGTTCAAGGTCTCGCTCGCCCCGTTCCACCAGTGGACGCCCGACGTCTACCAGGGCGCCCCCACCCCGGTGACCGCGTTCATGGCCGTCGCCACCAAGGCGGCGGCGTTCTGCGTCTTCGTGCGCTTCTTCGAGGTCGCGCTGGGGCCATCGGTGGACGAGTGGCAGCCGCCGCTCGCAGCCCTCGCCGCGGTCTCGATCGCTGTCGGCAACATCGGCGCCCTCGGCCAGGACTCGCTGAAGCGGCTGCTCGGCTACTCGGGCATCGCCCAAGGCGGATACATCCTCGCTGGGCTCGTTGTCGCCTCGGTGACCGGCGTGGAGGCGCTGGTCTTCTACCTCGCCGCGTACGCTCTGATGAACCTGCCGGCGTTCGCCGTGATCACGATCCGGGAGCGCGAGACGCCGTTCGGGGACGACATCCGCGCGGTGGAGGGGCTCGGCGGCGAGCGGCCGGGGCTCGCGTGGCCGCTGACGATCTCGATGCTCGCGCTTGCAGGGCTGCCCGGGACGGTCGGGTTCATCGGCAAGCTGTTCCTGATCGAGGCGTCCGTGGAGGGGGACTACACGTGGCTCGGGGTGGCGATCGTGGTCGGGACGATGATCTCGCTCGCGTACTACCTGCGGGTGGTGGCGGCGGTGTGGATGCGGCCCGCCGCCGTGGCCCCGCCCGGGGAGGAGATGCCCGCGATCGCGGGCGGCGCGCCCGACGCGGGGGCCGCGGCCGAAAGCACCCCGGGGGCGAGTGTGCCGGGCCGCGATGCCGCCGGTCGACCGAGCGGTGGACGCTGCCCGCTCGTCCTCACACCGACGCTGCTTGCCGCCGCCGCGACGGTGGTGTTCGGCATCTACCCCGACCCGCTCGTGGACTGGGCCGCGAACGCGGGCGAGTCGCTGGTGCCGCTGCTGTAGCAACGAGTGATCGATTCGGTAGCCATGGGACTACCGAATGCATCAGTCCGCATCCTCACATCGCCGTGAGCTCCTCCGCGGCCTCGGCGAACGCCTCGCTGTGGCGGTCGACATCAACGTCGGTCGTGGCCGGCGACATCAGAGCCATCATGTGGAACGGCGTCATCAGCACGCCGCGGTTGAGCATGTAGAGGTGCATCAGCGCGTCGAGCTCGGGGTCGAGGTCGGCCGCCGCCTGCGCGCCGGTGCGGGGGCGCTCGGGGACGAACATGTACTCGGCGCGGCAACCCAGCCGCGTCACCTGCCACGGGAGGCCGTGGGCGACGATCGACTCCGAGACGGCGCCCTCGAAGCGCTCCGCGAGCGCGATCATGCGCTCGAATGCGTCCTCGGTGAGCACCTCGGACAGCGTCGCCCGAACGGCCGTCAGCGACAGGGCGTTGCCCGCCAGCGTGCCTCCGATCCCGCCCACGTCGGCGGCGTCCCAGATCGTGCCCGCGAGCACCTGCGAGGCGACCTCGTCGGTCATCCCGTAGGCGCCGGTCGGGATTCCGCCCCCGATCGGCTTGCCGATCGTCAGCATGTCGGGCGCGAGGCCCTCGGCGGCGGTGTAGCCGCCCGGGCCGCAGCACAGGGTGTGGGTCTCGTCGATGATCAGAAGCGTCTCGGTCGCGCGCGTGATCTCGCGGAGCCGCTCGTGGTAGCCGTCCTCGGGGAGCACGATGCCCACGTTGGTCATCGCGGGCTCCGCGAGCACACAGGCGACGTCTCCCGCCTCCAGCTCGCGTTGGAGCGCTTCGGCGTCGTTGAACTCGACCACGCGCGTTGTCACCTCGACGTCGACCGGCGGCCCGACGCTCCCGTGGCGGGGCACCACCCGGCCGTCCCGAAGCGAGGCGAAGGTCTCGTCGACGGTCCCGTGGTAGCAGTGGTTGAAGACCAGGATCCGGGGTCGGCCAGTGATCTCGCGTGCGAGGCGGATCGCGAACCGGTTTGCGTCCGTCGCCGAGAGCGTGAACTGCCAGTGACGCAGGCCGAAGCGTCGCTCCATCTCCGCGCCTACATCGAGCGCGTCGGAGCTGGGCAGCATGGTCGTGATCCCGCGCGCCAGGCGGTCGCTCGCCGCGTCCACCGCCGCCGGCGGCGAGTGCCCGGTCATAGCCCCGGTGTCCCCCAGGCACAGGTCCGCGTACTCGTTGCCGTCCACGTCGACAATGCGCGCGCCCTCCGCCTCCTCGAAGTAGATCGGGAAGGGCCCCGGCCAACGCGTCATCCAGTTCATCGGCACGCCGGCCAGTAGGGCCCTGCCAGCTCGATCGTGCAGCTCGCGGGAACGCGGATGCCCGCGCTCGAATCTCTCCCGCTCCCGCACCATCAGCGCCGCGATCCGCTCGCGCGGGATCGTCACCTGGGTGCCAGCGTCGGCCATCGGGGCCAGACTAGCGCCGTAATGAGTAAGGCTTCGCGGCCGGATGACTGATGCCATGGCCGCGTGCGTCTGGGGACGCGCGCGGCCGAGCAGGTCGAGGACGCAGGGCGCGACGTGTGCTTGCGGCACACGAGTGCCCGAGGACGAAGAGATGCGAAGGCCGCGCGCGTCATCCAGGCGTGCGGGGATCATGGGATCAGTCATCTAATGGCGGCGATCGTGGCGACGATCCTGGTTGCGACGGCTGTGGGCGTGTGGGCCGAGGAGCGGTACGGCGGGCGGGCCGGGATCGCGGCGCGGCGCGCGCTGCTGTTCGTCCTCTACGTGATCCTCCCGCCGGCGACGTTCTTCAACCTCGCCCGCGCGGAGGTGAACGTGGACGTGGGGGTCGGGGTCATGCTCGCCTACGTCGCGCTGGGTAGCGCCACGGTGGTCGCGTGGCTGGTCGCGGCGCGGGTGCTCCGACTGGAACGCCCCGCCGTCGGGTCGGCGCTGTGCTGCACGCTGGTCGCCAACACCGGCTACCTCGGGTACCCCCTCGTCGCGGCGCTGCTCGGCTTCGACGCGCTGTCGGAGGCCGTGGTGTACGACATCCTGGTCTCATCCCCGGCGCTGCTGCTCGGGGCCTTCTCGGTTGGAGCGGCGTTCGGCGAGCGGGCGGGCGAGGGCCCCAGGGAGCGAGTCGCGGCGTTCTTCACCCGCAACCCGCCGCTGTACGCCGCGCTGCTCGCCCTGGTCGCACCGGACTCGCTCGCCCCCGACGTGCTCGTGGACGCGTCGCGGATCGCGATCGTCGCGATCCTGCCGCTCGGCTTCTTCGCGGTCGGGGCGGCCCTCGCGGAGGAGGCCGACGAGGGCGCGATGCCGGTCCCGCCGCCGCTCGACGCGCCGGTCGCGAGCATCGTCGCGATCCGGCTCATCGTCGCGCCCGGCCTGCTCTACCTGCTCGCGCTCCCCCTGATCGACCTCCCGGAGACGTACCTGCTGCTGGCGGCCATGCCGTGCGGGATCAACACGATGATCGTCACCCACGCGTACGGCCTGGACCTGCGCATCTCGGCCGGAGCGGTGGCGTGGTCTACGGCGATCGCGGTCCTCGCAATCGTGCCGCTCTCCCTCGTGGCGTGAGCGCGGGCGCCCTGCGATGCTCTCTCCGTGCTCCATCACGTCTCGCTGGAGGTGACGCCCGAGGACGTCGAGCGCACGATCCAGCTCTTCGAGCTGCTCGGGTTCGCTCCCGTCGCTGCCCCCGAGCCCATCGCGCCCTTCGTCACCTGGCTGGAGCGCGACCCCACCCAGATCCACCTCATCCACACGCCCGAGGCGACTGCCCCCCCGCTGGGACATCCCGCCGTCGTGGCCCCCCACTTCGAGCGCTCGGTCGGCCGGCTGCGCGACGCGGGGTTCGAGGTGGAGGACGCGGATCAGCTGTGGGGGGAGCCCCGCGCATTCGCGATCATGCCCGGCGGCGGACGGCTCGAGGTGATGGCCGCGCCGCCGCCTCCCGCCACCCGGTAGCGGTCCGGCCATGGCCAGCCGACGCCGATCCGCTGGCTAGGATCGGAGCCCTTGCGCTACCCGGTCGAGAGCTTCAGCGACGAGGAGCGGGCGGTCCTCGCTCCCCACGTCACGAACCTCGACCGGCCCGTTTTCGCGCTTGTCAACCTCCCCGAAACCGTCAAGGGGGCGTTGTTCGCCCGCTACTCCCGCTACCCGGGGTCTCTGCGGCGCCTGCTCCTGGACGAGTTCGCCGCCGACATCCCGGAAGGCGGGCGCCCGTTCGAGGGCGCCGAGGGGGAGCGGGCGGCGGGCCTGTACGAGCGGGTGTTCATCGGCTACGGCGACGACTCGATCGCCCAGGTCGGCGGCGCGCACCTCGCCTGCGAGTGGGTGTCCAACATCCTCACCAAGCAGCTACAGCGCGGGCGCCTCGCCGCCTACCTGGAGCAGTCGACCCGATACATCCCCTACGACCAGCGCATGCCCGCGGGCGGGTACCGCTACTACTCGGACGAGGAGCTGGGCCCGCGGTACCGCGAGGCGATGGACGAGCTGTTCGAGATCTACTCGCGCAGCCTCGCCACCGTGCAGGGCTGGGCGGAGGAGATGTGGCCGCGCGCCGACGAGCCGGAGGGCGCGTGGCGGCGCTCGATCAAGGCCAAGGCGCTCGACCTCCTGCGCGGGCTGCTTCCCGCCTCCACCCTGAGCCACGTCGGGATCTTCGCCTCCGGTCAGGCCTACGAGCAGCTGTTGCTGCGGCTTTTCGCCTCGCCGCTCCCCGAGGCGCGTCACTTCGCCGACCTGATGCTTCGCGAGCTGAAGCAGGTGATGCCGAGCTTCGTCGCCCGCGTGGACCGCCCCGATCGTGGCGGTGAGTGGATCGAGTACCTGCGTTCCCGCCGCGAGACGACCGAGGCGTGGGTCGCCCGCCTGGGGCTGGAGCGCCGCGAGCCGGGCGATGGCCCCCGGGTCGAGCTGGTCCACGTGGACGGAGGTGAGGAAGACCTTCTGGCCGCATCGCTGTTCGAGGAGGCCGGGGTTCCGGAGACCGAGATCCGCGACCGCGTCGAGGCCCTCGACCCGCGCGAGCGCGAGCGAATGCTGGCCGAGCTGGCCGGCGAGCGGCGCAACCGCCGCCACCGTCCGGGACGGGGCTGGGAGGCGGTCCGCTACCGCTTCGAGGTGGTTTCCGACTACGGGGGCTTCCGGGACCTGCAGCGGCACCGGCTGCTGACCTGCCAGTGGCAGCGCCTCTCGCCCGACCTCGGCGCCGGGATCCCCGAGGAGGTCCGCCAGGCCGGCGCCGGGCCCGATTACGAGCGCGCGCTCGAGATCTCGCGAGGCGAGTTCGAGCGCCTCGAGTCCGAGGGACTCGCCGCGGCCGCCCCGTACGCGCTCTGCCTCGGATATCGGATCCGCTACCTCCTCGATCTCAACGCCCGCGAGGCGATGCACATCTGCGAGCTGCGCTCCGGTCGCGAGGGGCATCCCACATACCGCGCGGTGGCGCAGGCGATGCACGAGCAGATCGCCGCGGTCCATCCGGCGATCGCGCGGGCGATGCGCCACGTAGACACCTCCCGCGAGCCTCGCCTGGAGCGGATCCTGAGCGAGATCCGCACCCATCGCAAGCACCTTCGCGCCACCGCCGCTGCCCGCTGAGCGCATCCTAGCGGTACGATCGCCACATGCAGGGGGTCACGGTCCTCGTCAGTGGATACGTGTTCCTCGCCTCACTCGCGGCGCCGGCGCTGCTGTCGGCAAGCGAGGACCCGGGAACGGCCCCGGAGGAGGCCCCTCAGGCGAAGGTGCCGGACGGCGACCTCTCCCAGCCGCCGGCGTCCGAAACCCAGCTTGACCCGCAGCCGGAGGGCCAGCAGGGCGTGGGGAACGGCGGGGATGCCGCCGAGGACGGGGGCTCACCCTCCCCGGCGAGCGATCCCGGCGAGCCGGCGGGCGGAGTCGTCCAGGAGGGCCCGCCACAGGATTCGCGGACTCGCTCACGGCAGCGTGGAGGCAAGCGCCCGACGGCCGGCGCGGCGGCCACTCACACCGTGCTGATGCGCAACATCAAGTTCAACCCGCGCAACATCACGATCGATCGGGGTGACACGGTGAGGTGGGAGAACCGCGACAACGAGCCCCACAACGCGATCGCGAGAGACGACAGCTTCCATACGGCCACCTTCGAGGCGGGCGGGAGCGCTTCCCATACGTTCAGGGAGACCGGGGAGTTCCCCTACTTCTGCTCGATCCACCAGGGCATGACGGGCAAGGTCACGGTGGCCGGGTCCGGCGGCGGCGGTGGCGGAGGTGGCACCGGCTCCGGGTCGGGCGCCACCGCGGCACCGAGGGGAACGAGCGGCGGGACGAGCAGCTTCGGCTCAACCGACATCAGCGGCCGCGCCTCGAGCCTCCCCACGACCGGGCACGACATCGGGTGGCTGGTTCTTGCCGGCGCCGGGCTCCTGACCCTCGGCGCGGCGGTCAGATTGCTGGTCGCCCGCGACTAGCGGCCGCCTACGGCACCCGCTTCTTGCGCTCGCACCCGGTGGCCTTGTCCCGTCCCCGGCCCCCGCTGCAGCGGTCCCTTCCGGGTCCTCCGCCCAGAGTGTCCCGGCCGCGGCCCGCACTCACGAGGTCGTTCCCGTCCCCGGCGAGCACCGTGTCCCGGCCACGACCGCCGCAGGCCCGATCGCCGCTCCCCGCGGCGGTGATGCTGTCGGAGCCGGTGCCCGTCTTGAAGACATCGGCTCCGTCCGTCCCGGTGATGGAATCCACCCCGGTCCCCCCCAGGTGCGTCACCGCGCGACCCCGGCACAGGATCGGCTCGCCGCTCACCTCGTCGTAGAGATCCTCGGCAACGACCCCGAAGTAGGGGCCGTAGATGTGGTCCGGCTCCAGCAGGTACTTGTAGCTGCTCACGGAGTTGACCACGGCGCCGTCAACCACCCAGGACCCCCCACTCGAGCCGGCGTTCATGTCGCAGCCGATCACCATCGGCTCGGGCGGCGACCTGGTGTCGTCGTCGCCTCCGTACGAGGAGTCACATGCGAAGAGGTGCTCGCCGTCGAACTCGAGCGGTGGTTGCTGCGAGGGGTAGCCGTAAGCTCGATACAGCTGGTCGCGGGTGCGGTTGAACTCGATCCCCCGGGCGCCGACGACGTCCTCGATCCCCTGCCCGTTCCCGTTTCGCGCCACGAGCGCCGCGCCGACGTCGAGGCTGAAGTTCCCGCTGCCGATCCAGCCGGTCGTGGATGCGAGCCGCGTCGCCGGCCACTCTCCGAACGGACGTGAGCCCTCGCGGTAACCGGGCACGAACATCCACCTGGTTGCGAAGCCCCCGCCGGGACCCCCGTGGTGGACGCAGTGACCCGCCGTCAGCACGACGCTGTGGCTGTTCGAGGTGACCACCGTCCCGGAGCAGGTGAAGTCCCCCTCGCCCGGGAGGGTGAAGAACACCTTCCCGTGGGCGCGGTTTGGATGCGAGGTGGTGTCGGCGATCTCGAAGCGGCGGAACCCCTGATGCACGGCGGGCTGGGGCGAGCTCGCGTCGGGGCCACCGGATCGGTTCGTCAACCCCCTCAGCTCGAGCGCCACGGGTCGCGCCCTTCTCATGCGCCGAGGCGTCCAGTAGGAGGTGACCTTACGCCCCGCGGCGCCGCCGACGGCGCGCGAGATCACCGATCCATCGCCGGCCCGCGCGTCACCGGCTCGGTCCCCATCCGCTACGGCTCGGGTCGCGGGCGGCCAGCTCAGGGCGAGCGTCGCGACGAGAACGAGGGCCGCTCGCGCCCCTGCCGCATGTCTCATGGACGAGGCGCGCGGGCGCTCAGGAGGCTGCAACCGGCTCCCGGGCGCCCACCGCGACGTCGATCAGGGCACGCATGAAGGCGGGGAGGTCGTCGGGGCGGCGCGAGGAGACCAGGTTTCCGT
>WUUC01067347.1_pt1 | contig 11486 bp, 8 predicted proteins | sample 6278441 | NCBI WGS metagenome assembly WUUC01 (sample SAMN13675441, study PRJNA597444) | soil metagenome | isolation source: soil | place: USA: Washington | collected 2017-10 | reverse complement strand
TTTTGTCCGACGGCTTGTTTGACTTGGTTGATTTCATCGCGGAAACGGGCGGCGTCTTCGTAACGCTCGGATTTAACGGCCTCATCGAGATTACCTTCGAGTTGGGTGAGGCGGTCGTGCAGAGATTTTCGGTCGAGGGCTTTTTGCGGGACCTTTCCCGTGTGGTTGGTGCCCTTGTGCATGTTGTCGAGCATCGGCTCCACCATGCTGCTAAAAGTCTGATAGCAGTGCGGACATCCGAAGCGCCCGTGCTTCTTAAAATCGTTTTGGGTGAATCCGCAGTGCTCGCAACGCATGGCTTCAGCTCCCGACTCAGGATTGAGCGAAGCTTTGAGGAGCAGGTCCGACAGAGAGAAACCGCTGGGATCGGTCACTCCCTTCGCTTGAGCGCATCCTTCGCAGAGATCTACTTTATGAATCTTGTTATTAACGATTTGCGTGAGGTGAACCGTCGCGGTTTTCGGGCAAAGATCACATTTAAGAGGGCTGGCCATGGGGAAAATATAGCACGTCCGATCTAAGTATCGACACAGCAGACATAAAATTATGACGAGCGTGAAACATTAATATGGATGCATGCGTCTGCACCAACCATGCCACGAGCCACCTCGCTGGCAAGACCTCGACAGACGTTCCCCATCGGAAATTCGCCGTCGAAAATCTGCGACTAACTCGCGCCATGCGACAGGACTGCTGCGCGGATATGGCGCACACAGTGGCTCGAACAAAACGGAAGGGCCAGAACTCCTCGCGTTTCAATCGCGACGTTAAATGGCGCCTCAGATCCGGGCGCCTTCTACGAGCACGCGGCGCCGGAAGGCTGCGAGGACCTTGGAGAACACGGTGCCAGGTCTGCCCTCGCCGATCTCACGACCGTCCAACTTGACCACCGGGATCACTTCGGCGCCCGTGCCCGTAAGAAAACACTCGTCGGCATTCCACACGTCGTAGCGTGTCATATCCGCTTCACGAATGGGGACGCCGATTTCCTTGGCGATGTCGAAAATCGCATCGCGGGTGATGCCCTTGAGCGCTCCTTGAGAGGCGGCCGGCGTGATGATCTCGCCTTTGTGAACCAGGAAAATGTTATCGCCTGTGCATTCGGCGACATACCCTTGGTCATTGAGCATGATCGCTTCCAGCGCGCCTGCCTGGCGGGCTTCGATCTTCGCGAGGATGTTATTCAGATAATTGAGCGATTTGACTGCGGGCGGAAGAGCCGCCGGACTCATCCGGCGGGTCGCAACCGTCACGATTTCTAAGCCTTTCGTGTAGTACTCGCTCGGGTAGAGCGCGATCTTGTCAGCGATGATGAAGATAGACGGCTTTGGGCACAGCCAGGGAGAAAGCCCGAGGTCACCGACTCCACGCGTCACCACGAGGCGGATATAGCCGTCCTGGAGGTTATTAGCGCGGCACGTCTCGATGGTCGCATCGGCGATTTCTTTGCGCGACCAAGGCATTTTAAGGAGTAACGCCTTCGCCGAATACTCCAAGCGCTCTAGATGCTGATCGAGGCGGAAGATGTTCCCCTGGTAGAGACGGATGCCCTCGAAAATACCGTCGCCATAGAGCAATCCGTGGTCGAACACGGAGATCTTGGCGTCGGCTTGATCGACGAGTTTTCCATCGAGATAAATCTTCATCGAGCCACGCTAGGAAGCGCCCGCCGAGCTTGTCCAGCCTGAGAGCACCCACTGTGCGGTGTCGCGCCGGAACTTGCCAGCCTCTGTACCGCAGCGTTCGCTCCCCGCCCGTGACTCCACCGCCCGGCCGCTCCGCTTTAGCCAGAATCGAATACCTGACGCTCCTCTTACTGGGGATAATCGCCTTTGCCGTTCTGCTCCCCCGCTGCCAATCACGCCCTCCCGACGCGCTGCCGATCCAAAACCCGCTAAAACAAACCGAACCGGTTCCCTAAATAATCTTACCGTTCATCGGCTTTTACCAGCGAACCACTGCCTTGAATTGCTTTCCTAACCCGCCGTTCCACTCTCCCGCCACCAGCTCACCGCATGACCGCCGCTCCCACCGCGCCCGCACAAAATTTCACTTACGTCGTCGGACATAAAAATCCCGACGCCGACGCCATTTGCTCCGCCATCGCCTATGCGGCATTCAAAGAGGCTCGCGGGGAACACGGCTACCTCGCAGCCCGCTGCGGAAACTCCAACGCGCGTATCGACACCATCCTCGCTAAATTTCGTCAACCGCTCCCCATCTATCTGAGCGACGTCACCCCGCGTGTGCGCGACGTCATGGTGACTAACGTTATTTCAATAGGCCAAAATGCGACCTGCGCTGAAGCGCTCGAGTTAATCGACGAACACGACGTTCGCATCCTCCCCGTAACCACCGATGATCGTCGCGTGGTGGGCTCGGTTTCGGTTTTTCAATTGGGCGGACACTTCATCCCCCGCCTGCGCGAGCCACGCGAAATGCGCAAGGTCAGCACGTCACTCGCTCATATTACTCGCGCGCTCAAAGGCCGGGTCATCCACATCGCTAACGCCGACGAATGCCAGGACCTCTACGTCCGCATCGGCGCGATGGACGTACGCTCCTTCGGCAAAGTCTCCGAACACGAAGGCATTCCCGCCAACCGCACCGTCATCATCGTCGGCGACCGCTGGGATATCCAACAACGCTCCATTCAGATCGGCGTCCGCGCACTCGTCATCACCGGTAATCTCCCCGTCGACGACGAGGTCGTTCAGCAAGCCAAAGCCGCCGGCGTCAGCCTCATCGTCAGCCCGTTCGACTCTGCCACGACCGCCTGGCTCGTGCGCACCGCCTCCACGATCGATGGCCTGATCGATCGCAAATTCTCCTCGGTCACAGCGGATATCCGCCTGACGGACCTTCGCAAAAAAGCCTCCACCTCGAACGCGCCCGCGTTCATGGTGCTCGACGATTCCGGCAAGCTCCAAGGCATCCTCACGAAAACCGACATGCTCAAGCCGGTGAAAACGCGCCTCGTGCTCGTCGATCACAACGAGATGACTCAGGCCGTCTCTGGCGCCGCTGAAGTCACCATCGCGGAGGTCATCGATCACCACCGTCTCGGCTCGCTGAATACTCAGCAGCCCATTCTTTTCATTAACGAACCCGTCGGCTCCACCTGCACGATCGTCGCCGATCTTTTCCGCCGTGAAGATCTCCAGCCCACCCCCGACATCGCCGGTATCATGATGAGCGGCATCATCTCGGACACGCTCCATCTCAACAGCCCGACCACCACGGAAAAAGACGGCACCCTTCTCGCATGGCTCTCCAGCATCGCCGGCGTCAACTCCCGCGCGCTCGCCGACATCATCTTCAGCTCCGGCTCGGTGATCCTGGCGAATTCCCCCGAAAAAATCATCCGCACCGATTTCAAAATCTACGAGGAAGACACCGTTCGCTTTGCCGTTTCCCAAGTCGAAGAACTCGGCTTCAGCAATTTCTGGCAGCACTCGAAACAACTATGCGCCGCACTCCAAAAACTATGCGACGCCGAGGCACTCGCCTTCGCGTGCCTCCTCGTCACCGATATCAACACCCAGAACTCGCTCATGCTGGTCAAAGGCGACCCCGATTTCATCGCCCGCATCTCTTACCCGCATGTGGAGAAAGATGAGATCTTCGATCTGCCGGGCATCGTGAGTCGCAAGAAACAGCTGATCCCCTACATCACCTCGCTCCTCAAAGAACTCCAGGCCGATGGCATCACTCCGCACCCGCGCCGCATTTCTGAAGTTCCCTTTGAGCCCACTCCCCAGCCGGTCGAAAGCATCAAGGTCTAAGTCGTCACCGCGCTTCGACTGCGCCTCCGTCCGCCGTTTGCCAAGCGAGCCGCAAAAGCTGCATTGCCTCGCGCCACTCGCGTGCCCTTAGCTGTCGGCCTTCATGTCAGCCGAAACCACCGCGATTTCCGAAACGCCAGCACCCACGCCCAGCGACTTCATCCGTGATATCGTTGCCCAGCATGTCGCGGAACAACGCTACCCCAAAATCGTCACGCGTTTCCCGCCCGAACCCAACGGCTACCTCCACATCGGCCACGCGAAATCGATCTGCCTGAACTTCGGCATCGCCCGCGAAAACGCCGGCCAGTGCAACCTCCGCCTGGACGACACCAATCCCGCGAAGGAGGAAGTCGAATACGTGGACTCCATCATCGCCGACGTGAAATGGCTCATCGCCGGTTGGGCTGACCACTGCCTCGGCCTCAAACCCAAAGGTGCCACGCCCGCCTCTTCCACGGTCAACGGCAAGCCCGACTTCTACCTCGCCCCCGCTTCTGTCTCTCCACTCTCAGCCCTTAACTCTCAACCGGCCGCCGCCTCCACCGAGCCCTTCTTCGCCAGCGCTTACTTCGACCAGCTCTACGAATTCGCCGTCGCGCTCATCAAGAAAGGCAAAGCCTACGTCTGCGACCTCAGCCCCGAAGACACCGACCTGTATCGGGGTGCTCCCGACAAACCCGGTCGCGACTCGCCTTTCCGCATCCGTTCCGTCGAAGAAAACCTCGATCTTTTCACGCGCATGAAAGCCGGCGAATTCCCCAACGCCGCCCGCTCTCTCCGCGCCAAGATCGACATGGCTTCACCCAACATCTGGCTGCGCGACCCGCTCATCTACCGCATCCGCCACACCGCCCACCATCAGACCGGCGAGAAGTGGTGCATCTACCCACTCTACGATTTTGCCCACTGCCTTAGCGACTACCTCGAAGGCATCACCCACTCGATCTGCACCGTGGAGTTCGAAGTCCACCGCCCGCTCTACGACTGGATTCTCGAAAGCCTCGAACTCGCCCGTCCGCTCCCGCACCAGTACGAATTCGCGAAGCTTATCCCGAGCTACATGATCGTCTCGAAACGCCGCCTCATTCAGCTCGTGAACGAAAAAGTCGTCACCGGCTGGGACGACCCGCGGATGCCCACGATCTCCGGCCTGCGCCGCCGCGGCGTCACCGCCGCAGCCCTACGCCGCTTCGTCATGGGCACCGGCGTCACCAAATTCAACGCGCTCACGGACATCGCCGTCTTCGAGCACACCGTCCGCGAAGACCTCAACGCCCTCGCCCAGCGCCGCCTCGCCGTCCTCAAGCCGATCAAACTCATCCTCACGAATATCGCCGCAGGCGAAATCATTGAGGTCGACGCCACCAACAACCCGCAGGACGAAACGCCCTCCACGCGCAAAGTCGCGCTCACGCGCGAAGTTTTCATCGAGTCCGACGACTTTGCCGAAGTTCCCCCGCCAAAGTATTTCCGCCTCAAACCCGGCGGCGAGGTCCGTCTCAAATACGCCTGCATCATCAAACTCGACGAGATCATCAAAGACGCCGCGGGAAACCTCCTCGAACTCCGCTGCACCGCCGATCTCACGACGCGCTCTGGCGGCCCCAACTCCGACAAAAAAGTCAAAGGCACCATCCACTGGGTCAGCGCCACGCAAAGCATCGACGCCGAAGTCCGCCTCTACGACCGCCTCTTCACTGTTCCTGAACCCGGCGCCGAAGAAGATTTCCTCAAAGTCGTTAATCCAAATTCACTCGAAATCGTCATCGCCAAGCTCGAGTCGTCTCTCGCGGACGCGAAGCCCGACGACCGTTTCCAATTCGAACGCCTCGGCTACTTCACCCTCGACGCCAAAAAATCCCGCACCGGCCAGCCCGTCTTCACCCGCACCCTCTCGCTTAAGGACACCTGGGTTCCCGCAAAGAAATGATGTCAGGCTCTCTCTATGCCAGCGCCTGGGAAGCCAGCCCGCGATTAGAGAGCATTTCAAATGAAACGATGGCCGTTTGTCTGCGCCGTTTCCGCGACGATTTTCGCTCACACCGCCGCTTCCGCAATTCGCGGGAGCCCTCCTTTAAAATTTCGCCCATCGGCGAAATTCATTAACGGTTAAATCTGATCGAAAATCCGCCGCACACGCTGAGCGTTCCATTACGCTTTCGCGTCCTTCAACGCCGTCCCCAGCTCCACGCGCTTCTCGTAGATCGCCTTGCCGATGATCGCGCCGTCGAGGTTCGTGTAACGCCTCGCCAGCGCACCCAGCGCACCGACATCCGACTGCTGCGAAACGCCGCCCGAGGCGATCACGCCGCACTTCACATTTTTCAGCATCGTTTCCTGCGCCCCCAGATTCGGGCCCGTCAGCATGCCGTCCGTTCCGATATCCGTGTAGATCAACGTCCGCACACCGAGCGCGTCCATACGCTGAGCCAGTCCGAGCGCACTGGTGCCAGTCGTATCGACCCAACCCTTGACCGCGACCTGGCCATTCTTCGCATCGATGCCGACCGCGATCTTGTCCCCAAAAGCCTTCACCAACTCTGCCATAAATTCCTCGCTCTCCGCCGCGCGCGTCCCGATTACGACCCGCGTCACACCCAGCCCGAGTGCCCTCTCTACCGCCAGTCGCGAACGCATCCCCCCGCCGAGCTGCACTTTCATGCCGAGCGACGCGATCGAGCGCACCACGGATAAATTCTGCGACTCACCTGAAAACGCACCGTCGAGGTCGACAACATGCACCCAGGTCGCACCAGCCGCTTTGAACTGCGCCGCCACTTCGGCCGGATTTTCTGAATACACCGTCTCTTGATCGGCGCGGCCCTGTGTAAGGCGCACACAGCGGCCTGCCTTGATGTCGATGGCTGGATAAATCGTCATGAGTAAAGGCCCAGCAACTCATGCAAACCCGCCCCGATGCAAAGAAAAATCTCCCACGACTGTGCCGCATCTCTCCTCCTGTTAACCCTGTCCCAACTCCGTCCTCCTGCATTCGCGTTCATCAGCGTCCATGCGCGGTTAAAAAATTTGCCCGCCCCTGCCTTTTGAAGACTTTATCCGCCATGTCCAAATTTCAGCCCCCGGTCTTCCTCACCGACCTTCTCGCCGCCCGCTCTCCCTCGGGCTACGAATTCGAGGCACAAAAAGTCTTCGACGATCACGTGAAACCGGCAGCCGACGCTTACGCGAAAGACGCCATGGGCAATCGACTCGCCACGCTCAATCCTGCCGGCGATCCCATCCTCATGCTCGCCGGCCATATGGATGAACTCGGCCTCATCATCACTTACGCGAATAAAGACGGCTTTCTTTATTTCGACATCATCGGGGGCCACGACCGCGTCATGATTTCCGGCCGCCGCGTGATCATCCAAACCGCCAGCGGCCCCGTCAAAGGCGTCACCGGCAAACGGGCGATCCACCTTATGGAAGAAGCCGATCGCAAAAAGGCCCCGGAGATTCACGAGATCTGGATCGATATCGGCGCGCGCTCTAAAAAAGAAGCCCTTGCCCGTGTCTCGATCGGCGACACCGCTACCTACGATCACGGCTTCGAACTCATTCACGGCAGCATCGGCGCCGCGCGCGCCTTCGACAATAAAGTCGGTGCCTACGCCGTCGGCGAAGCGCTCATTCGCCTCTCAAAGGAAAAGAAAAAACTCGCCGCCAAAGTCGTCTCCGTCGCGACCTCGCAGGAAGAGATCGGCGTGCGTGGCGCCACCACAGCCGCCTACGCCATCAACCCGCACATCGCCATCGCCGTCGACGTCGGCCATGCAACCGATCATCCCGATTGCGACAACCGCAAGTACGGAGAAACCAAACTCGGCGCCGGCCCGATCCTGTGCCGCGGCGCGAATATTAACCCAAAGGTTTTCGAGCGCCTAGAGAAGTGCGCCAAGAAGTTGAAAATCCCCTACCAGATCGAAGCCGACCCGCGCCCGACCGGAACCGATGCGCGCGCTATCCAGGTCGGCCGCGCCGGCGTGGCGACCGGACTGATTTCAATTCCGCTCCGCTACATGCACACCCCGAGCGAGCTCGTGGATCTGCAAGACGTGGAGAACTGCGTCCAACTCCTCGTTTCCTTCGCCCTCTCCCTCGAAGAAGGCGATTACCATCATTGGTAACCGCTACGAAAAAACCCGGCGCAACGGCCGGGCTTCGAGGTTGAAAATGATCCAAAACTCAGGCGGCGTCCTGCGTGCTCTCGCCTTTCGGGATACGCTTGAGCGTGGGCTTTCGTTTACCCGCAACGACCGAGGAATCGATGATGACTTCGCTGACGTCGTCGCGCTGCGGCAGCTCGTACATCACTTCAAGCATCAGGCCTTCGATGATGGAGCGGAGCGCACGCGCACCGGTCTTCAGTTCGATGGCTTTGAGTGCGATCGCCTTGATCGCATCGGAGGTGAAGCGCAGGCGCACGCCATCCATCGCGAAGAGCTTCGCGTACTGCTTCACGACCGCGTTCTTGGTGCGGAGCAAAATCTTTTCGAGATCGCCAACCTGGAGCTGATCGAGAACCGACACAACCGGCAGACGGCCGATAAACTCGGGGATCATGCCGAAGCGGATGAGATCTTCCGGCGCGAGTGACTTCATCATCAGTTCGGGACTGATCGCGACGTCCTGCTGCGATTTAATCGCCGAGTAGCCGACACTGCGCTGCCCCTGGCGCCGTTGCACGATCTGGTCGAGGCCGACAAACGCGCCGCCGCAAATGAAGAGAATGTTGGCTGTGTTAACCTGCACGTATTCCTGATTGGGATGCTTGCGGCCGCCTTGGGGCGGTACGTTGCAGAGCGTGCCTTCGAGAATCTTGAGCAGCGCCTGCTGCACGCCTTCGCCGGAGACATCGCGCGTGATGGAAACGTTTTCTGTTTTGCGGCCGATCTTATCGATCTCATCGATGTAGATGATGCCGCATTCGGCCTTTTTTACGTCGTAGTTGGCGGACTGGAGAAGACGAAGAACAACGTTCTCCACGTCCTCGCCGACGTAGCCGGCTTCCGTGAGCGTGGTGGCGTCAGAAATGGCGAAAGGCACGTCTAAGATCTTCGCAAGCGTGCGGGCGAGCAGCGTTTTGCCCGAGCCTGTCGGACCGAGCAGCAAAATGTTACTTTTCTCGACCTCGACGTCGTTGAACTCGGGCGAAAGCGCCGCGCTGTCTTTGGGAGACTGCGCCGAGTCAAACATCAGGCGCTTGTAGTGATTGTAGACCGCGACAGAGAGAACCTTCTTGGCGTGATCCTGGCCGATGACGAAATCATCCAGCGTGCGCTTGATCTCAGATGGCTTGATCAGGCGGACGGTCGGCTTGCTGTCCACGGCAGGCTGCTTCACCTCGCGGTCGATGATCGTCTTGCAGACGTTCACGCACGAGTCGCAAATGTAAACGCCGGGACCCGCGATGATCTTCTTGACCTCTGCCTGAGACTTTCCGCAGAAGGAGCAGAGAGTCATGCGTGACGATTTAGCCATGATTTAAAGTGAGTTTGGAAAGCTCGGACTGTCGAGGTGAGACTTAACCGTCAGTAACGGCACAAAGCCCTCCACATTGAGATAGGCACATTGCATCTGAGGTGCCCTCCTTAGCCTAAAAAGCAAACAGGCCAGGCTTTTGGCCTGACCTGTGAAAACAGAATAAAAATGAGCGTCACTTAAGCGGCAGCGCCGGGAACAGATGCCTGCTTGGGAGATTCAAAAACATGATCCACGATGCCATAGGCTTTCGCCTCCAACGAGGTCATGTAGTAGTCGCGATCGGAATCCTTTTCGATCTGTTCAGGGGCCTTCCCCGTGTGGCTCGCGAGCACTTCGTTGAGCACCCTCCGCCAGCGAATGATTTCTTTGGCTGCTATCGCGATATCGGAGGTCTGACCGCCCGCACCGCCAGATGGCTGGTGGATCATCACGCGGCTGTTAGGCAGCGCGTAGCGTTTCCCCTTTGTGCCAGCAGAAAGAAGTACCGTCGCCATGCTGGCCGCCATACCGATGCAGTAGGTCACCACGTCGCATTGCAGAAAATTTAACGTGTCGTAGATAGCCATGCCCGCCGTGACACTACCGCCAGGGGAATTGATATACAGTTGGATATCCTTTTTGGGATCTTCCATCTGGAGAAACAGGAGCTGTGCGATCGTGTTGTTCGCGATTGTGTCATCGATCGGCGAGCCGATGAAGACGATGCGATCTTTCAACAGACGGCTATAGACGTCCCATTGGATCTTTTCGCCGCGACCAGTCGTTTCAACAACACTAGGTAGATAATAGCTCACAGATTCCTTTAATTTGCTGCCGTTTAAGCCTTCGGTTCGATGGTCGACACCTTAGCTTTAGAGACCAGCAAATCAAGGGCCTTGTCGAAAATGATCGACTGCTGCACGGCGCGGAGACGATCGCGGTTTTTCGTGAGGTCCTTCACCAACTTGTCGGCGCTCGTATTGTTCATCACAGACTCACGATAGATAAAAGCATCGATGTCCTTCTCCGTGACGGTGATCTTTTCCTGCTCTGCGATTTTGGCGAGCAACAGCTGGGTCTTCACGCGAACAGCGGCAGCCTTCTTCGCGCCTTCGAAGAGCTCTTTCTTGTCCTTCTCAAACTGCTCTTGTGGCACACCACGGCGCATGTTTTCTTCGATGAAATTACGGAGCACGCTCTGGGTCTCGCTCTCGACGAGGCTGTCGGGGACAGGAAAATCCACCTTCGCGTTGAGCGCTTCGGTAACCTGACGACGCTGCGCCTGGCGATTCTCGTATTCCTTACGACCTTTGAGATTGGTGCGGATCTTGGACTTCAGGCCTTCGAGATTGTCGACCTGTTGAGCCCTGAAAAAGGCGTCGTCGAGCGCCGGGAGCACGCGCTCGCGGATCTCTTGGATTTCGACTGAGTAAACGGCCGTCTTTCCGGCGAGGGCGGGCACTGCGGTGAACTCAGCGGGGAACGTGACTGTGACGTCCTTCTTATCGCTCGCTTTCACGCCAGAGAGTTGTTTGCCGAGACCAGGGATGAGTCCTTCATTTTCGCCTTCCACCTCTTCCCACGTTTGGGGGACTTTGCCGTAAATCTGTTTCTCGGCGGCGATCTCGAGGATCGGCTGGCCATCGATCTTACCTTCGTAGGCGAGCTTCACGTAGTCTCCTTTTTGCGCCGACCGTTCGGCGACTTTGAAATCGGCGCGCTCGCCACGCGTTTGTTCAACAACCGCGTCCACTTCCGCGTCGGTCGGTTCGCTGGCAACGATCTGCGTCTTGAGATCGCTGTAATCCGGAAGCGCAAACGACGGGCGGACATCGAGGGTGAAGGTCACCTTGGCCGCAGAGCTAGCTTCGATCGTCCCCGCGTCGACGTCCGTGACGCCGAGAATATCCAGCTTCGATTGCTCGACCGCGCCGCGGTAGGCCTTGTTAACGACCTTCTGCTTAAATTCTTCGGCGATCTCCTTGCCATAGCGTTTGAGAATAAGCGCGGCGGGCGCTTTACCGGGACGAAAACCCGGAAGGCTCGCCTGACGACCGAACTCGGCGATGGTCGCTTGGTGCTCGGCGGCGACTTCGGCCTGATCGAGCGAGACCACCAAGTTCTTGCGAGTTTCGGAGACGTCTTTGATTTCGATGTTCACGATGGGAGATGCGGACGGGTTTTTCACTGTTAGAATCGGCCACGCTAGGTATCGCCGCCCGGGCCGGTCAA
>WUUC01004247.1_pt1 | contig 11486 bp, 12 predicted proteins | sample 6278441 | NCBI WGS metagenome assembly WUUC01 (sample SAMN13675441, study PRJNA597444) | soil metagenome | isolation source: soil | place: USA: Washington | collected 2017-10 | reverse complement strand
TGCGCACGCACCTGCACAACATCTACGGCAAGCTCGGCGCGGTCGACCGCGCCCAGGCCGTCCTGCTCGCAACAGAGCGCGGCTGGCTCTAGGTAGATCGCCCGGAGGGCGAGCCCCGTGTTCAGACCTGCGGGCAGGATGCCCGCAGGGGGATTCTCAATCGCGCTCGCGCGCGCGCACCAGCAGCCAGGCCGCGGCGACGCCGGCGGCATCGATCGCCACGTCCTGCGGCGTGCCGTGGCGGCCCTCCACGGACGTCTGGTGCACCTCGTCGGTGATCCCGTAGCCGATCGTGATCAGCGCGGCGGTGAGCGCGCGGTCGCTCCCCAGCGCGCGCCGCCACAGGAGCCACAGGAGCCCGAACTCGGCCATGTGCACGAGCTTGCGCCCGACGAAGTCGACGGTGCCCAGACCCGAGTCGAGGTCGGGCTGTGCGCTGAGGCCGAAGATCACGGCCATCAGGCCGATGGGCGGGCCGAGGCGGCCGATCAGTGCCATACCATCGAGACCGTAGCCGGATGATCTCGATCACGACCAAGAGCCCCTACGCGATCAAGGCGCTTGCCGAGCTCGGGCGCTCCGGCGACGCGGGCCCGATCCCGATCGGCGAGCTCGCACGGCGCCGCGACATCCCGGTCCAGTTCCTGGAGCAGCTTTTCGCGGTCCTGCGCCGCGCGGGCCTGCTGCGCTCCCAGCGCGGGGTTAAGGGCGGCTACAGCTTCGCGCGCGAGCCCGCGTCGATCACCGTCCTAGAGGTCGTGGAGCTCCTCGACGGCCCGCTGGGCCGCGACTCCGAGGGCGTCTTCGCCGAGGCGGCAGGAGCCGCCCGCGACGTGCTCGCCCGCACGACGATCGCCGACGTCGTCGAGCGCGAGGCGCGCGAGGCCGGCACGGCGATGTACTACATCTAGCCGCGCCGGAAGCCGGCGGCGAGCCGCAGGACCTCGTCCACGTACGCGTCGTCGTGGTTGTAGGCGCGGATCGCTGCGCGCCAGTCGTCCGGTGCGCCGTGGGCGCGCAGGTACGCGGCCATCGCCGCGATGGCGTCGGCAGGGTCATAAGGGTCGATCCGGCCGTCGCCGTTGCCGTCGACACCGAACCGCCGCCACGATTCGAAGAGGAACTGCGCCGGGCCGGCTGCGCCCGCCGGGTTGACGGCGTCCGCCACTCCGGGCAATGCCGCCGCGCCGTGACGGGACTCCACTTGGCCGATCGCGGCGAGTACCGCCCAGTCGAGCCCGTAGCGGCGCGCGGCCCGCGCGTACGTCCGCAGATACGAGGCGGGCACGGCGGCGCGCGCGGCGGGCGTCGCGTCCTTCGGGCGCGCCGGGCGCCTGCCGGCGCCGCGCTTGGCGGGGCGGGCGGTCGGCGGACCGGCGGCGCGTGCCGCGAACCGGCCGGTCGGAGCGTCCGGGGCGCTGCCCGCCGCACCCGCGCGATCGCCCGTGCCGACCGCGGCTGCGATCGCGAGGGCGACGGCCCCGGCGGCGAGCCCGAGCGCGAGCGCCACGCGCCGCGTCGGCTCGCGCCGCGGCGTGTCGGCCGCCTCACGGCGGGCGATGCGCAGCTCTGCCTGGGTGCGCGCCAGCCGGTCGCGCAGGTCGCTCGCGAGGTGCTCCGTGGTCGCGATCTGCGCTCGTGCTTGCGCTGAGGCCGCCTCGGAGGCCGTGCGGACGGTCGGCGCGGGCAGGTCGAGCGCGCCGAAGCCGCCGAGCTCGAGCGTGTAGCGATCATCCACGCCCGTCTCGCCGTCGGTGGGGAGCGCGAAAGCAGCGCGCCAGGTCAGCGCGTCGCCGGCCGCCGCGGCGTGAGCCGGACGCGGGAGCGCGGCGAGAGCCAGCTCCCGCGCGGACGTCGCGACGCGCAAGGTCGCCGTCGCCGGCGGCGCGCCCGATCCGAACCAGTCTCCGGCGATCCGCAGCAACGTGCACGTGGGGGAGACCGGAACCCGCTCGAACGCGACCAGCGCAAGCGCGCCGGCCGCCGGAGCGGCGGCCGGCGCGTGCTGCGCGAGCGTCGTGGTTGCGTGCATCGAGCGCGGATCCGTGTCCTCAACAGACCCCGCTTCGCCCCGAGGACGATCGAATCTACCGCAAATTGTGACCGGGATCCCCTGCGCGGCGCCGTCCGGCGCCATGCCCCAGGCCCCCCCAGACGATCGCCCGCGACAGCGCTGCGCCGCGCGTCGGCACGCTGCTGCGCGACTGGCGCCGGCGGCGGCGCCTGAGCCAGATGGACCTCGCACTGGAGGCCGGCGTGTCCGCGCGGCACCTGAGCTTCGTCGAGACCGGCCGCTCGCGGCCGAGCGCGGAGATGGTGCTGCACCTGGCCGAGGAGCTCGACGTCCCGCTGCGCGACCGCAGCCAGCTGCTGCTGGCGGCCGGCTACGCGCCGGTCTACGGGCAGCGCGGCCTCGACGAGCCGGAGATGGGCTCGGTGCGCGACGCGCTCGACGTCGTGCTCCGCGGCCACGAGCCCTACCCGGCGCTGTCGTCGACCGCCACTGGGGCATGGTCGCCGCCAACAGCGCCGTCGGCCTGCTCACCGAAGGCGTCGCGCCCGAGCTGCTGGAGCCGCCGGTGAACGTGCTGCGCGTGAGCCTGCACCCGGAGGGCGTCGCCCCGCGGATCGTCAATCTCGCCGAGTGGCGCGCGCACCTGCTCGACAGGCTCGGCCGCCGGGCCGTGTCCACCGGCGACCCGGCGCTGGCGGCGCTCTTCGAGGAGCTGAGCGCGCTCCCCGGAGGCAAGCGCCACGAGCCCTACGACCTCGCCGCGGGCGCGATCGCCGTCCCGCTGCGCCTGCGGGCGGGCGAGGCCGAGCTGGCGTTCATCAGCACGATGACCACGTTCTGGCAGGCACGACAATGGCTCGACGACGCCCTGCGGGCGTCGTCATCACCCGCTCAGGGTGATCGATACATGGGCGATCACGTGCGCGTCGTATGGGGTACGGCGGGCGGCGCATCCGGCACGCCGAGATCCGGTGGCGACCGGCGAGGGCGGCCGGCCAGGCGGGCACTCAGGACTACGCCCCAGAGCACGCCGACGAGGGAAGCGGCTCGCCTGCGGTTCTCGCGCGTTGCGCGCCAGTAGTTCCTCAGGGTGATCCGCCATATGGCGATCGCCCAGCGCAGCTGCCGCTCGTCGATGCCCCACAGCAGGACGCGCATCGACTGGGCGGCGCCGTGGCCGAAGTACTCGCGGACCAACGAGCGGCGGCGGGCACCGTGATGGTGGCGGATGTCGAGCCGCGGGTCGTAGAAGACGGGCCAGCCCCTCAACACGAGCGCGGCGAGGAAACGGTCGTCCTCGCCGAACGGAATGCTGGTGCCGGGGCCGAGGCGCTCGTCGTAGCCCCCCACCGATCTCCACGCCTCGTGCCTGACGCAGACGGCCGCCCCCACGCCCATCGCGCTGGCGTCCTGCACGAGCATGCCGGTCGTGCGCTCGTCGCCGGTGAACCGCCGCGGGAGCCACCCCCGGACCATCGACGCCTTGCGTTCGAAAGTGGCCGTCTCGCGGGTCGGCAAGGTGTCCGGCAGGATCAAGCCCGTTATCGCGCCCACGTCCGGGCATCGGTCGATCGCGCCACCGATCTCAGCCGACAGCCGCTCCGCCCCGCCCGCTCCCACACGGCAGTCGTCGTCGAGGAAGAGCACCCAGGGCGTCGTCACCAGCTCCATCGCGCGGTTGAGCTTCTGCGCCTTGTTACGGCCCGGGTTGTGCTCGTGGCGGGCGCCGACCTGCGCGCAGATCTCGCGCAGGCGCGCTCCGCGGTCGCCTCGCTCCATGACGAGCACGTCGAGGACGCCCGCCGTCTCGCGCAGCAGGTCGCCGCAGACCTCCGGTCCCCGATCGGTGCAGATCACGACGGTCAGCTCACCTGGTCTGAGAGGTCGCGGCTCCGGCGCGAGCGGGTGGCGCGGCAGCTCACCCCGGAGCAGCGCCGCTGCGACATCATCCACCGTCGGCGGGTGCGCGAGCCACGGCTCGAGTCGGTGCGCGAGCGACGGAGCGATGTCGCCGGCAAGGCGTTCGACATCGAGTGGCGGGCCGGCGATCCAGCCGAGTCCGATCGGCCGACCGCCGACGCGCAGGACCAGGGGCCGGGTCGACTCGCCGCCCGGGTCCGAGATCCGCCCGGTGGCCAGGTCGGCGTCGACGCGCGGGAGCCGGGGCGCCGCGTCGGGCGGAGCGTACGGCGTGGATGGATCCCTGCGCGACGACTCGCGGCCCGCCCGGCGGGCGTCACGGCGTCGTGCGAATCCGAGCGCGCCGATCGCAGCCGCCCCGGGCTGCGCGAGCAGCCCCGACAGGGGCAGGCGGTTTCCACGCCGTCGCACGAGATGCCGAAGCTCCTGACGCACTCCGCGCGACTGCCATGCGAAGTCTCCGAGGACCCCCCGGACGGCGATCCACCGATCGAGCTCCTCCTCCAGCACGACCTTCGCCGACTGCCCGCCGCGATCGCCCCAGAAGTCAATCAGCCGGCGCTGCATGCTCGGTCGGGCGTGCCTGGCCACTGCATCCGGCGCATGCACGACGGTGGCACCTGCCATTAGGGCTCGCCGAAACAGGTCGGAATCGTGCGCGTTGCGAGGCGGCGTGTCGCCCGTGAGGGCCGGATCGAATCCCCCCAGCCCGCGAAGCAGCGAACGACGCCATGCCGTCGTGCTGTGCGGCCCGGTCTCGGCCAGCTCGCTGCGATGCGTCTTGCGGTAGATCGAGCCATGAACGCGCAGCGGCACGAACTCGGCACCCCCAGCGTACCTGCGCCAGATGACCATCGGCACGGCGTCGTGCGCGGCGCTGGCGCCCGTTGCGCCGTCGACCTCGGGATCCGCCATCGCCGCGCGCAGCGCGTCGAGCCAGCCCGGCTCGGCGACGGCGTCGTAGTCGATGAACGCCAGGACCTCCTCCCGAGCCTCTTCGATCGCGCGGTTGCGCGCCCACGCGCGGCCGGGCCGCGGCTCCTGCAGCCACCGCATGCCCTCGGTCGATCGGCCTTCGAGCACTCGCGCGGACGCACCGGGCGTGACGACCAGCAACTCATCGCCCGCGCCCAGCTGCGGGCGCAACGAGGCGAGGCATTCACGAAGATGGCCGGTATCGCCGGTGGCGCAGACGACGACGCTGATCGCGGGTGGCGCCACATCCGGCTCGGGCATCCTCCACAGCTCCGGGTGACCTACGGCCGAAGCGACCGCCCGCGCGCGCCAGTCGTATCCCAGGTGCTCCGCGATATGGCGCGCGAGGGTCCGCGCGTCCTTGACCGGTGGCACGAAGCAGGCGCCGAGGAGATCGTCGCTGGCCCAGGCGATGAGATAGGTCGCCTCGCGCCCGAACGGCCAATTCTCGAGGCGCTCCAGCTCACCGAGATCCAGCTCGACGATCCGCAAGGCGCGATCCTCTCACGCCGAATGCGACGACGATCGCCGTGAAGACGGCTCGTTGCTGGGAGCGCCCGACCCGTGGGCGACCGCACGGATCGCTGCGAGCAGCTCATCGTCGTCGAGAACGACCATGTCGCCCGGGCCCGCCTGCTCGGCAAGTCCTCCGACCGCGCTGATGATCACCGGAGTGCCGAGGAGTCGCGCGCGCGCTACCACGCTCGACGACGAGGCCGTGCGGTACGCGGTCACGACGGCATCGGCGGCGCGGATCCAGAGGTCGAAGTCGTCATGGTCCACGTATTCCTCGTGCAGGAAGACGTGGGGCGAGTCGCGCGCGACCGCTCTCAGCCACTCGATCAGGGCATCGACCTCTGGGCCGGGACGGATCGGCGAGCCTACGATGTGGAGGTCGACCGCCGGGTCCCCAGCGGCATCCAGGGCCGCGATCACGCGGTCGTAGCCCTTGTCGGGGAACACGACGCTCAGATAGCCGATCATCAGCAGGATCACGCGGTCGTACGGAAGCCCGAGCCGGGAGCGCGCCTCGGCACGCGAAGCGGAGACGGCCGTAGCGAAGAAGTCGCCGTGGGCAACGACCGAGTGGGCCTGCCGCCGCGCGCGGCCGTAGCGCTTGAGCCACCGCTCCAGCTCCCATTCGGAGTGGAACACGACCCGGTGCACCCGCCGCCACGCCCAGCGGCGGACGGCCTCCTCGAGGCGCCCGGTACGCGGGTCCGGCTCATGGGACACGAGCACGACGCGCCGCAGAAGCGCCAGAACGCCCCACGACAGGTAGGAGGCCACGCGCGCTGCGCGGTCGCCGCGCACGTAGTACTCGGGGTGGTAATGGAGCAGGACGTCGTCGCGGCGGCGCGCGTCTCTCAGTAGCCACAGAGCCCGGATGCCGCGGTACAGCGGCCGGCTGTAATCGCCCGGACGCTCCGGAATGCCGACGCGGACGAACTCCCGTCCCCTCCCGTAGGCCGTGATCATCTGGTCCGCGTACCGTCCGATGCCGTCGCGGCCCTCGTAGCCCGATACCGCCACCACGCGCGGCGACAGCTCGCTCCATGGGTCCGACCGAGCCATGCGGCCTAGTATCACACGCAGTCCCGGCGTCGGGTCAACCCCGCCTCCGTGCGGTCCTTTGCAGCCGTGATCGACTTCTACGACGAGCTCGACATCCCCGACGAGGAGCCCGCCACCGCTGTGAGCCACGCGCAGGGCCTCGCGTTGCACGACCTCGTCACTGGGCATGGGCTGACGCGGACGCTCGAGATCGGACTCGGCTACGGAGTCTCGGCCGCGTACATCATGGCTGCGACTCGCTCGCGCCACATCGCGATCGATCCCTACCAGGACTACTACGGCAATCGCGCCCTCGCGAACCTCCGGCGGCTGGGCTTCGAGAGCAGGCTCGAGCACATCGCCGAGACGTCGCAGCTGGCGCTGCCGCGGCTCGTCGCGGCGGGAGAAAGCGCCGATTTCGTCTTCATCGACGGCGGGCACAAGCTCGAGGAAGTGTTCGTCGACTGGTACTTCTCGGACCTGCTCGTGGAGCAGGGCGGGCTGATAGTCCTGGACGACGTGGTGCTGCGGCCGATCGCGATCGTGGGTGCGTTCGTGCGCGCGAACCGCCCGGACTACGAAGAGCTGGAGCCGCCTGATTCGAACTTCCTCGTGTTCAAGAAAATCGGCCGGGACGAGCGGGACTGGGATGACTTCTCTGAGTTCGAGTAGCGCGGGGGCCAGTGTCCGCCTCGAAGAGGTCTGGAAGGCCTACCCAAGGTGGCCGGCGGGCCATCGAACGCTGCGCGGGATCGTCAGCCGCCGTGCCCCGCGCCCGCGTGGGGGCTCGACGTGGGCGCTCAGAGGTGTCTCGCTGGAGGCGACGACGGGCCGGGCGCTCGGCATCATCGGGGCCAACGGAGCAGGCAAGACCACGGTCCTGCGGCTTGCAGCCAGGCTCGGCCGGCCGACGCGCGGCAGGGTCGCGAGCCCGCCGGGCACCGCGTCCGTGCTCGCGCTCGGCGACACGTTCGAGGGCGTGCTCAGCGGGGCCGAGAACGCGCGCACGGCGGCGATCATCGCCGGCTTCTCCCGCGCCGAGGCCGGCGCCCTGCTGCCGGCGATCTTCGACTTCGCCGAACTGGAGGACGTGGCCAACGAGCCTGTGCGCACGTACAGCTCCGGCATGAAGCTGCGACTCGCCTTCGCGGTGGTGGCGCAGCTGCGCCCGCGGGCATTGCTGGTCGACGAGGTCCTGGCCGTGGGCGACCTCGCGTTCCAGGCCAGGTGCATGCAGCGGATGCGCGAGCTGCGCGACGCGGGGACGACGCTCGTGATCGCTTCGCATGACCTGCGCTTGGTCGAGCGCGAATGCGATGACGCCATCTGGCTGGATCGCGGCACCGTCGCGGGTCGCGGCGACGCGCGCGCCGTCGTGGGCGCGTACGAGCACGCGGCACGCGAGCGCGCGCTCGCCGCGACGCCGATCGGGTCCGAGAAGGAGGCCGGCGAGCTCCGGCTCGGGCGCAACCGCGCGGGGACGCAGCAGGTCACGGCCGGCGACGTCCGGATCGAACCGGCACGCGCGCTGCGCAGCGGCGAGCCGCTGCGCGTGGACCTCGTCCTGCGGCGAAAGGCGTCCACGCCCGCGATACTGGATCCGAACGTGCAGATCACGATCACGCGCCTCGGTGACGAGGCCGTGTGCCTCGAGGCCGACACGGCGTCGTCCGGCACGCGCGTCGGGCCGGTCGGAGACTGCACCGAGCTCAGCCTCGAGGTCTCCCGGCTGGACCTCATGCCGGGGCGGTATGCGGTCGACGTCGGCGTCTACAGCGCCGACTGGGAGACCGTCTACGACCACCATTGGCGCGTGTACCGGCTGGACGTCACCGGCACCGGGGGTGGACGCGGCACGATCGCTCCGCCGCTCCGGTGGCTGGTGCGCCAATGACGGCGCACCGCGGGGTGCGGTTCCGCGAGCTCGTCGCGCATCTCACGCGCAACGAGCTGCGCGCGAGCCACCGCTTCACGCTGCTGGGAGCGGCGTGGCCGCTTGCGCGACTGCTCGCCCAATGGGGCGTGCTCGCGTGGGTGTTCGGCAAGGTCGTGGACCTCGGGATCGACGACTACCCGGTCTTCCTTCTGTGCGGGCTGATGGCATGGAGCTGGTTCGGGGCAGGCGTCAGCTCGGCCACGACCGCCGTCGTCTCGCGCCGTCACCTGGTGATGCAGCCCGACCTGCCGCCTCTCGTGCTGCCGGCGGTGGCGGTCGCAGTCGCGTTCGCCGACGTCCTCGTCGCCTTGCCGCTCCTCCTCGTGATCGTCGGTGCCACGAGCGGTCTCGAGTGGTCTGCGCTGCTGCTCCCGGTTCTCCTGCTCGTGCAGTTCGTGCTCATGTGCGGCCTGGGCTGGCTGACAGCCGCAGCGGCGGTGTACCTGCGCGACGTGCCCAACCTCGTCGACGTCGTCCTGACGCTGCTCTTCTACCTCACCCCCGTGTTCTACGACGTCGACCGAATTTCGGCGGGCGTACGCGACACCATCGAGCTCAACCCCATGACGCCGCTCGTAGACAGCTGGCGTTCGGTGCTGATCGACGGGCGCCTGCCGGCCGCGGGCGGGCTGGTGACGGTGGCGGCTGGATCGACGGCTCTCGCGCTGACCGGATGGCTCGTGTTCCGGCGGCTCGAGCCCGGATTCGCCGATGAGCTCTGACAAGCGGCGTGGGCGCCTCGGTCCACTCCGGGTACCGCGAGGCCCAGGTCAGCGCCTGGTTGGCCCCGTGTTCGTCGCAGGCGAACTCCTTCTCGCCACCGGCCAGGTGCCGGACCGCCGGCGGGCGCCCACGGCGTCCTTCCTGCCCCCCGGAACTGAGGCTCGTCTGCCGGGTCGCCTCCGATGGCATCGAGATCCGGCCGCAACGGTGATCTCCTTACGCGCGAGGTAAGTGCTCCTGCGGCGCGCGCCGATACCCTCGACCGCGATGACCGAGCTCGCTGCGCCCCCCGCCCGCGTCGGCACGCTGCTGCGCGACTGGCGCCGGCGCCGCCGGTTGAGCCAGATGGACCTCGCGCTCGAGGCCGGCGTCTCGGCGCGCCATCTGAGCTTCATCGAGACCGGGCGCTCGCGGCCCAGCGCAGAGATGGTGCTGCACCTCGCCGAGGAGCTCGACGTCCCGCTGCGCGATCGCAACCAGCTCCTGCTCGCCGCCGGGTACGCGCCCGTCTACGGGCAGCGCGGCCTCGACGAGCCGGAGATGGGGCCGGTGCGCGACGCGCTCGACGTCGTGCTCCGCGGCCACGAGCCCTACCCGGCGCTGGTCGTCGACCGCCATTGGGGGATGGTGGCCGCCAACAGCGCCGTGGCGCTCCTCATCGAGGGAGTCGCGCCCGAGCTGCTCGAGCCGCCGGTGAACGTGCTGCGCGTGAGCCTCCACCCCGAAGGCGTCGCGCCGCGCATCGTGAACCTCGCGGAGTGGAGGGCGCACCTGCTCGACCGGCTCGGCCGCCAGGCGGTCGCGACCGGCGACCCTGCCCTCGCGGCACTGTTCGACGAGATCAGCGAGCTGCCGGGCGGCGGCGCGCCCGGCCCGTACGACCTCGCCGCCGGGGAGGTCGCGGTCCCGCTGCGGATCCGGTCGGGGGACACCGAGCTCGCGTTCATCAGCACGATGACGACCTTCGGAACCGCGACCGACATCACGGTCGCCGAGCTCTCGATCGAATCGTTCTTCCCCGCGGACGCCGCGACCGCGCATTACCTCCGAGGTCATCGACCCGCCTCCCCCTGACTGGCACCGTGGTCGACGTCAGCGACCACGACACATGAGGAGGACGACATGACCACCCAGACCACCACCGCTCCCGCGCTCAGGCGTCTGCTCCCCGCCGGTCCGGCGCTCCTGCGCCCGGCGCTGCTGCTCGACGCCGCCGTCACCGGCGCCAACGGCCTCGCCTACCTGGCCGCCGCCGGCCCGCTCGGCGAGCTGCTCGGCATCGAGGCCGGGACGCTGCGCGCGACCGGCGCCTTCCTCGTCGCGTTCGCCGCGGCCGTGTGGCTCGTCGCCGCGCGCGCGCAGCCGCGACCGGCGGCGGTCGCCGCCGTCATCGCCGCCAACGTGGTCTGGGTGATCGACAGCGTCGCGGTGATCGCGTTCGGCTGGGGGTCGCCGTCGACGGCCGGCATCGTGTGGATCGCGCTGCAGGCGGACGTCGTCGCGCTGTTCGCGGCATTGCAGGCCGTCGGTCTTCGCCGAGTCCGCAGGTAGGGTTCCGCGGGCAGATGCCCGCAATTCCGATCAACATTGCCGATCACGTCGGGGACACGCCGATGGTGCGCATCACGCGGCTGGTCCCCGACGGCGTCGACGCCGAGCTCTACGGCAAGCTCGAGGCCTACAACCCGGGTGGCAGCGTCAAGGACCGGATCGGCGTCGCGATGATCGAGGCGGCCGAGTCGGAAGGCCGGATCGAGCCGGGCCGCACGACGATCGTCGAGGCCACGAGCGGGAACACGGGCATCGCGCTGGCGTTCGTCTGCGCGGCCAAGGGCTACGACCTCGTCCTCACGCTCCCGCAGGGCATGAGCCGCGAGCGCGAGGCGCTGCTCCGCCTCTACGGCGCGAGCGTGCAGATGGTCGAGTCGCTCGGCGGGATGGACGAGGCCGTCGAGGCGGCGCGCGCCATGGCCACCCGCGACGACGTCTTCCTGCCCGACCAGTTCTCCAACCCCGCCAATCCGGCGATCCACCGCTCGACGACGGGCCCGGAGATCCACGCGGCGCTCGACGGCCGCGTCGATGTCTTCGTCGCGGGCGTCGGCACCGGCGGGACGATCACCGGGGTCGGGGAGTTCCTGAAGGAGCGCAACGGCGACTGCCGAATCGTCGCGGTCGAGCCCGCGTCCTCGGCCTGCCTCTCGGGGCGCGCGCCGGGCCCGCACAAGATCCAGGGGATCGGCGCCGGCTTCATCCCGGCGGTGCTCAACCGCGACGTGATCGACGAGGTGCTTCCGGTCACCGACGAGCACGCGATCGAGACCGCGCGCGCGCTCGCCGCCCGCGAGGGGATCCTCGCGGGCG
>WUUC01212551.1_pt1 | contig 11487 bp, 12 predicted proteins | sample 6278441 | NCBI WGS metagenome assembly WUUC01 (sample SAMN13675441, study PRJNA597444) | soil metagenome | isolation source: soil | place: USA: Washington | collected 2017-10 | reverse complement strand
GCTCCATGAACTCCGTACCCGGCGGCTCCGCGCGGCGGCGGTCGCTGATGAAGTGGAAGCCGGTCTCGAAGGCGGGGTCGGAGAAGACGCCGAGCAGCGTCTCCCGCCACTCGTCGAAAGACGGGTCGCCCACGCTGCTCAGGTAGACGACGCGCTCACTCCTGTCGATGGTGTAGATGACGGGCATAAACCTAACGGCCGAATCATATGCCCTCCGCCCCGAAAGTCAAACCCCGCACTTCGGGTCAGCCTCCCTTCGCCATCAAACCCCCCTTCCAGGTTCGGCGCGGGCGGTCGCGCCTTCGCGCATATTGAAGTGTGCGGCGACGCCGCGCCTATGGACGCACGTGGAACGGGAAGCGCACCTCCTTGTCATCTTTCATGACGAAAATTATCTCCTTCGTGCCGGTCTCGCTGGTCACGAACGTCTGTAGGTCTACCAGGAAGACGGTCTTGTCGTCCGGCTTTAACCTGCCGCTGAGCTCTTTGCCCTCGAAGATCACTTTTTTGATGGAGTCGAAGTTCTCGCCCTTGAACTCGACCTGCCTGCTGTCGCCCTTGTTGACCGGGAGCGGCCCGGACGGACTGGTTATCTTCGCGGTCGGCACCGGGGGCGCGGGCTGCGTGAGGGTCAGCGCCTGCGGCTGCGCCTTGCCCTGGAAGACCAGGATGTACTTGACGTCCTCCGTCTCGGCCTTCGTCGGCGAGAGGGTGATCATCGTGGCCGTGCCGTCCTCGGCGCCCGCGGGGTGGAGCTTGAGGCCCGGCACGCACCCCGACTCCTTATTGCAATCCACCGCGTACGACACGTCGCCCACCATCACCCTGACGTCCTTCGAGAAGCCGCCGCCCGCTATCGCCAACTGCAACTTCTTGCTGTTGGCGCCGAGGGTGGTGACCCCGGTGGCGTTGAAGACGTTCTCCTCCTTGTAGTCGATCTCCAGCGCGCCGATGTTCCAGAGGAACTCTTTGACCACCAGCGTCCGCGAACTCACCACGAGCGACGTCGGGGCGACGAAGGTGAGGGAGACGGACTTGTGTGTGTCGCCGGCGGCGGGCTCGTAGCTGGTCGAGATGAAGGGCGCGTCGCTGAGGCCGAAGACCCTGCCGCCGAGGAGGACGACCGGCTGGTGGTACTTGAAGAGGTAGCGGAAGTCCCTGTCGGGCGACCCACTCTTGACCTTCAGCGTGACGGTGACCTCGGAGGTGGAGGCGTCGCGCGCCGTGATGACGGGTCTGCCGAGTTCGAGGCCCGAGTACGGCTCGAACATCTTTTCCATCGAGTCGGGGCATTTCGCCGAGTCGAAGTCGCCGCCGAGCGCGGCGGGCCTCGGGGCCGGGGTGGGAGTCGCGGCCGGGGCCGGGGAGGCGGGGGCCGCGGTCGCCGCTGCCCGCTCGTACTTCATGCAGACCGAGCGCGTGAACTCCGCCGTCCCGTAGCGGCCGACGAGCGTGGGCAGCGACCGCGCCAGGAGCTGCGCCGGCGCCACGACTATCATGCGCCGCTCGTTGGCGACCGTGAGCCCGTTCTCGGGGCGGTTGAGCACCGTGTTGCCGAGGACGAGCGAAGTGTCGGGCGTGAACCCCTCGCCCTCGACGACGGCGAGCACCTGGCCGTTGCCCGTGTCGTTCCACCTCACGTTCGAGATGAAGGGCTTCAGGTAGTGCTCGGCCGTGTACGGGTCGCTCATGTGCAGGGACTCCGGGCCGTACTGTTTATGCGGGGTGATGCCGGAGGTCAGCCCCCCGACGGACTTCGTCTTGCGGTCGTAACGGCGCCACTTCGTCGTCGCCGTCACCTTCAGCTCCCGCGCCGCGCTGCCGCCCTTCGGGACGGACACGAGCGCGTAGACCTGCCTCATCCCCGGCTCGACCGTGCGCCGCCCGAGGACGGGCCGGAACTGCCAGGCGAACTTGATGTTGGAACCGGTCGCGGGGCGTTCGAGGGCGACCGTGTCGGTGTCCTTGACCAGGTAGAGCGACTCCTGCGTCTTGCCGGCGGCGACGCCGACGCCGACGAACTGCACGACGGCGCCCACGTCCACCGCCTTGGAGTCCTTCGTCACCGACGCGACGTTGTACGTCTTGTCACGCGGCAGGAGCGACACCAGCGAGACGCCTTGGCCCGCGACGGTGATCTCGGCCTCGGCGACGGCGTCTTTGTGTGCGGCGTCGATGCTTATCTGGAAGCCGATCACCACCTGCTCGCGGGTCGGGGTGCCGTCCTGCTTCTCGTTGATGCGGTCGCTGAGCGAGCGGTCGAGGAGCAGGCGCAGGTTGACTATCTGGTAGAACAGCGCCGTCTGCTCGGACAGTAAGTCCTGTGACGAGACGCCGAACTGCGGCTGGTAGGAGAAGAGCGAGGTCTGGCCCGGCAGCGGCGGGGTGGGCGGCGCCAGCCCCGGCTGAGTTGTCTGCTGCTCGAACGTGTTCGACGTGCCGCTCGTGGTCCCGCCGGTGTTCGTCGTCGTGCCCCCGGTCGTCGCGCCGACGGACGTGGTCGTCCCGGTCGGCGCGACGTTCGTCGTGTTGGTCGTGCCCACGGTGGAGCCGACGGTGTTAGAGGTGGTGCTCCCGCTCTCGGTCGTGCCGCCCACCGTGGTCGCTACGGAAGGCGCCGCCGGCCCCCTGACGCTGACGCCGAGCGAGGTGGTGGTGGCGGTCGCCCCCCCGAACCTGCCGACGCCGGCGTAAAGCCCGGCCGGGTCGGGGAACTGCGAGCGCGCCAGTTTCTCCTCCAAGCTTTGTAGCATCAGGGTGAGCGTGCGCTCGTCGAACTGCTTCGGGCGGCCGACGGTGATGCCGTAGTCCTGTCCGCCCTTGTTGTCGTCGCTACCGGTGCTGTTGCCGCCGGAGGTATTGCCGCCGCCGTCCGTAGTCGGCGGGGTGTTGCCGGTCCCGGGCTGTGTTGGGTTTGCCGGCGGGGTGACCGGACTCTTTTCCCCGGCCGGGTTGCCCGCCGGCTGTTGGCCGGGTGACGACGTCTGGGCCGAGGCGCAGAGGGCGCCGGCCGTCAGTTGCCAGGCCAGCAGGAATGCGACCGCGCGCGAGGTGTTTTTACGCATAGATGTGAACAGACCTTTCTCAGAGGTGAGCAGCCCGACGTGTTGTCAGTGGGGTGCTGAGGTGTGTCAGTGGAGACCGAAGACCCGAGGCCGGAGTAACTTACCCGGCCGGCTCGGAGCGGAAGTTGAGACGCACAAAAATAGTCGTCGGACGCCGACGTGTCAAGTACGTCAGCCGGCGCGAATTAACGGATGCGGGTCATCTGCCTCAGGGGGTAGCACCAAGTGGCGAGAAGACGCGCACAGTAGCAAAACACTAGCGGTTGCAGCCATCGCGCAGGAGGCACGTAGAGACAAGAAGAAGGAAGATGAGAGAAAAATCGTTCCCGAATCGTTCCCCGAGAACCGACCGGGAAAATTCGTCGCCGCGCCCGGCCGGGAGTCTGAGCCCTCGACCGGGCACTCGTATGCTCATTGTATAGCCCGACGCCTCCGACCCGATAAGGATGGCCGAGGAATCAATAGAGAGGCTGAAGCGAGAACACCCGCCTCGCGCCGTGAAGACGAGCAGGCGGAAGAGGAAGGCCGCTCGCTGACGCAACTCGTGTCCGCGTATTAAAGAAAGAAACGCGGACAGCAACTGCCGGGACTGAAGGAGGCCGATGCCGCACCGTATCGAGGGCAGGAATTCAGGACACGCCGAACCGCTCGCCGGCGTCGGCCCGGCAGGGTTTGTGTCCAGTACTCTTTCTTTTAATTACTGGACAAATTCGGCGGTTCCTTTCCGGGGTTTCAAACTGAGGGTGACGCGCGAGTCTCAACCTGTCTCTCGACGTAGAAGTTTTCTAAATTTCATCATCAAAGGAGTGTGAAGACGATGAAGGAAGTCTCTATCACGACGCTGGTGGGGTGGGCGCGCATCGCGGTCATCCTCGGGTGTGCGGCCGCCTTCCTGCTGAAGCAAATCTCTCTGCTCGAAGCCACGGCCGCCGCCACGGCCATCTGCGGACTGCTCGGAGGCGTCGGCTTCATCAACGCGCAGGACTCGCAGACGCCCAAGCCGCCTGCGGTCTGAAAGGAGGCTCCGAAACCTCAGTGATGGCCTCGACGACTTCCCCCACGCGCCGCGCTCAAGGCCGCGCGCCTCTGCCGACCTCAAGAAAGTGCAGCGGCGAGTGCGGCCGAGTTCTGCCCCTGTCCGCCTTCGACACCGCCAGCTCGCGCAGGGACGGCCGCCGCTCTGACTGTAAAGAGTGCCGGCGTAAGCGGCGCGGGAGCCGTGGCAAGGAAGGACAGCAGGCGCGGGCACTCGAAAAGGAGCTGTGGGTCATGCGGGAAGCCTACGGCGGCGTCCCGTCACTGGCCGACATACTCAACCGCGCATTGGAAGAGGTCAAGCAGGTCGGGGCCTCGGGCGCGCGGTTCGACGAGCAGGTGGCCGCCGTCCGCCGCGTGATAGTGGAAGAGGGCTGTAGGGCTGTCGATGAAGTAATTGAAGACACGGGGCTGTCGCGGTGGGTGGTGGACCGCGCGCTCAAAAAGTTAGTTGGCGCGGGCGTGCTCGAAACTCGCGACCGCTTCTGCCTGCCGGAAGTGGCCGGGGAGCCGGGCCGCCCCGTCACCGAATATCATCCGACCGACACGCCCCGAGGCGAACTCTTTACCTACATTCTCGACCGTTCGCGCGACGATAACCTTCTCTGAGTCCCGCCCGCAAAATAAAAGCCAGTTTGTGCCTTACTCTCTGACCGTTACCCGCGGTCTGGTCCCCGGTGAATGTATGGTCGGTGAAAATCTAAACTCAAAAGGACGGCTCCCGCGCGCGCCCTGACGCGGACGGCGAAGGACTCGCAGGCCGCCTCCATCGAAGCCATCCGGCGCACCTTCACCACACGTGGGACGTGGTATCTGCCGAGCAGCCGATTCGGCGTCCGTATCACGCCAGCGACGAAGGAGCGGCTTGAAGGCGCAGTCAGGACGGCGGCCGACTGGCTTATCCCGCACGAGACCGGCGAGGACAAGGTGGCGGGCGGAGGGGGGCTGCTCGCCGTCCCCCTCGTCGGTCGCGGGCGGCCTCGGCCGAGCAGGGGAGCGAAGGTCAGGGCAGACTTAAAGCCGCGCGCCCTCGCCGGCAGGGGCGCCGTTATCGACACGCGACGCGGACCCGTCCTGTTCGCGCGACAGGACAGGCGGCTCGTCGCCTTCTACGGGCTGGAGCGGCGCGCGCGGATTCGGAAGCGTTCGACGGTCATCGAGCCGACGGTTCGGACGTTCGACAGGAACTTCGGCGGGCGACTGGCCGAAGCAATCGCGGAGGCTCTGAGGACGGCGAAATAAGATTCAAGGAGTCACATGGCCAAAGGGGGCAAAAAGGGAGAGTTGCTGAATACGTCTCAACTCGCCAAGCGGGCGGGTCTCAACCGCGCGACGGTCAAGTCTAAGCTCGAAACGAAGGGGGTACGTCCGCAGGAAGAGAAGGCCAAAGAGAAACTGTACGACGCCGACGAAGCCCTCGCGGCCTTACAGGGTGACGGCACGACGGGGCTGCGGAAGGCTCAGACGATGAAGACGGCGGTCGAGGACGCCCGCGCCAAGATTAAGCTCGCGAAGGAGCAGGGCGACGTAGTACCGCTCGCGGACGCCCGAAGTGATTTGCAGGAGGTCGTAAAGCGCATTTACCAACACTTCACCGTGACCGGCCCGGCCGTGCTCGCGCCGCAGCTCCGCGGGCTAAAGGTCACTCAAATAGAGACGACGCTCAGGAGGGACGCCGAGCAGTTTTTCCAAGACCTCCGCGCCGAGTTCGAGAGTTACCTGCATGAAGACTAGGGTCATCGCCGAGGCCGTCGTCGGCGCCATCCCCGACACCGGCCTGACCGCCTCTCAGTGGGCGGCCAAGTACCGCCACGTCTCTGGACTGTCTGCCCTGCCCGGCCCGTGGCGCAACGAGGTCACGCCCTATCTGGCCGAGCCGATGGACTGCCTCGGCCTGCCCGGCATCTACGAGATCATCTTCGTGGCGTTGGCGCAGATCGGCAAGACAGAGTTTTGTAACAACGGCGTCGGCTACTTCATGCACCACGACCCGAGTCCGATGCTCTACGTCGCCGAGACCGACAAGAAGGCCGAGGCGTGGTCAAAGGAAAAGCTCGCGCCGATGATTCGCGCCACGCCCGTACTGAGGTCACTGGTCAGGGACAGGCGAGAGCGCGACTCGGGCAACACCATCGAGGGCAAGTCTTTCCCCGGCGGCTTCCTCGCCATCGGCTACGCCACGAGCGCCGAGACGCTTTCCTCGCGCTCGCCCCGCGTGGCCTTCCTCGACGAGCGCGACGCCTACAAGCGGACGAGAGAGGGCGACCCGGCACACCTCGCCGAGAAGCGCACCATCACCTTCAAGGAGCGGCGGAAGGTCGTCAAGGTGTCGAGCCCGCGCGACCGCCTGGAGCCTCCCGCGGGAAGCCCGCCCGACGCGCAAAAGTTCTCGCCGATTGAGGCCGAGTATGAGCAGTCGGATAAGCGCAAGTATTGGGTTCCGTGCCCTCACTGCGATGAGTATCAGGTTTTGTACTGGCGTCGCAACGCCGAGGGTGAAGACGACGAGCAGGGCGAATACTGTATCCGTTGGGATGATAAAGAAGACGGTACGCCCGACCTCGATAATGCTTACTACGTCTGCGTCAGCGGGTGCGTCATCGAGCACGATTCGAAGGCCGGAATGCTGGCGTGCGGCGAGTGGCGCGCGGAGAAGCCTTTCGCGGGCCGCGCCGGCTTCTGGATTTGGGAGGCTTACTCGCCGTTCGTGACGTGGGGGCAGATTGCCGCGAACTTCCTCCGCGCGAAGAAAGACCCGGAGCAACTGAAGGTCTTCGTCAATACCACTCTGGCGAAGGGGTGGGAAGAGTTTCAGGGCGGCATCGAGACGGGCGACCTCGAAGAGCGCCGCGAGCCTTACGTCGAGTTCCTGCCCGACGGCGTGCTCGTCATCACGGCCGCCGCGGACGTGCAGGGCAACCGCCTCGAATATGAAATCGTCGGTTGGGGCTTGGACTTCGAGAGCTGGTCGCTCGACTACGGCATCATTCCCGGCGACCCCTCGCAAAAAGATGTCTGGGAGAAGCTGAAGGTCGCGCTGATGCGCAACTTTGAATATGAGGCGGGGCTCGGAGGCGTCGAGCCGGAGGATGACGAGGGCGGCGCCAGCGCCGTGCTAAACATGCGCGTAATGGCCGCGTGCGTCGACTCGGGCGGGCACCACTCGGATGACGTTTACCGCTTCTGCCGCGCGAACGCGGGGCGGCGATGGTATGCCGTGAAGGGCGCGAACGTACACGGCAAGCCGCTCATCTCACAGCCCACTTTTTTGCCGAAGTCTGGGGTGCGCCTCTTCACGGTCGGCACCGAGACGGCGAAAGACACGCTCACAAACCGGCTTGCGATCACGGAACCGGGGCCGGGCTTCTGTCACTTCCCCGTCGAGTTCGAGCGCGACGGCTTCACCTACTATGACGCGAAGTATTTTGAGCAGTTGCGCTCCGAGCACGCCGTTATAAAGCGCACGAGGCGCGGTACGGAACGAGTCTGGGAAAAGATTAAAGCGAGCTGGCGTAATGAAGCCCTCGACGTACGTGTCTACAACATGGCCGCGCTCGCCATCCTCGGCTATGACCGCGCCGGTCTCGAAAGGCTCGCCGCCCGCCGCGCCGAGGGCAAGCCCCCGCCGTTACCCCCGGCCGAAGGCCAGCAGAGGAAATCAATCATCCGCAGCACGGGCCGCGGGTTCGTCCCGCCTTTCCCCCACGGCGGTTTCGGAAGGAGATTCTAGGTGAACAATTACGAGCCGACAGAGATAGCACCCGGCGAGACGCTGGAATGGTCAAAGGCGCTCGCCGATTACAGCCCGGCCGAAGGTTGGGCGCTGACCTACTACTTCCGCAACGCCTCGGGAACGGGCTTCAACGCGACGGCCACGGCGGGCGTCAATTCGTGGGAGGTGTCTGTCGCCGTGCCCGCGAACGTCGGGGCAGGGCGGATAGATTGGGAGGCGTGGGTCAAGAAGGGGAGCGACGAACGCCTCGCCGACAAAGGTACGGCGACCGTTTCGGCCAGTCTTAAGCCGCTCGCCGCCGCCGCTGCCTTTGACGGTCGCTCGCAGGCGGAGAAAGACCTCGACGCGGTGCGCGCCGCGCTCGTCCCTGCTACCTCTGCGGGCGTGCAGAGCCCGTGCTCCATGTCACGGGCTTTTGCATTTATTGGCATGCCTCCTGGTATGGTAGATGGGATACCAATTCAAGGAGGCGACATTATGTCAGGGGATGACATAATGTCGGGGGATGACAATCTGGCGTGGGTGTCGGGGCAGCAGCCGCGGCCGTCTAAGGGGCGGCATAAGACTTCTTGCTTTCTTCCCCGCTCTTGGCTAGGGTATGGATTCCCGCCCGCCCGGGGCGACGAAGAAAGGGCTATGGCATGACCGGCGAAGAGATGGAGCGCGCGATAGAGTTCTTGCTACAGAGCCACGCCACGCTTGAGGAGCGCGTCACGCAGACGCAGGCGCAACTCTCCGAACTCACCAGCGTTGTGCGGATGCAGGCGGACTCACAAGGGCAGTTCAACCAGACCGTGACGACGGCCATCACCTCACTGGCCGAAGCCCAACTGAAGACCGAGGCGAAAGTGGACCGGCTCGCGGACGTGGTGGGAAAGCTCGTCGAGCGGCTGGCGGGCGGGCAGGGGTGAGTAAAGGTGTCTGAGCCGACGCGCGAGAGCATGGAGCTGGCGCGGTCCATCCTCGAACAGGAAGATAACCCCGTCACAGGGTTCGTGGCGCTGACTATTGGCAGGGTGATGAGGCTGAACTACGACGGGCTGGTCGACATCTTCGACGAACGCCGCGCCGAGTTCGAGGCGCGCGCGGCGGGCGACCTGCTGCGGGAGCTTCAGGCCGACGTCGACAAACTGTTCTCGGGGTTCATCGACATCGGAGAAGAGTAAGATAGCCCGCTTATTCCTTCACAGCCCGGCCACTTACCGGCCGGGCTTTTCCGTGTAGGGGCGGGCGAATACTTCCAGGGTGAGGCGCGAACGCAGCCTTTGACCCGCGCCCGACGCTTGTATATTGCTGGCGTCCCGGCCCTCGTAACTCCCCGGTCGAGAGTCTTACCCTCTCAGTCTGCACGAGCCTTCGAACACTCAGGAGGAAGTATGAGAAAGTTCCTGTTCCTGGCGCTCTTCGCTGTGGCCGGCGCGGTCCTGCTCTCCGCCGGCGGCCGGCGGGCTAACGCCGACTGCCCGGACTTCGACAACGACGGCGTCTGTAATCTCTTCGACTGTGATGACTTCAACGCCCAGATTACCAACAACGGCGACGTCGACGCCGACGGCGACGGGTTCACGGTCTGCATGGGCGATTGCCAGGACGACGACCCTGCGATTCAGCTCTGCCGCCGGGTCATCGACAAAACCCAATACGACCCTCAGCCGTTACCCAACCAGGGTAACACCGGCTGCGGATACACCATCCACCACTCGTTCTATCACTGCATCATCCTCCACGACGGAACGCGGCTCTGTGACGCGCAGCCGTTGTGGGGCTACAACGAAACGGTCCTTAACAACTGCTGAGGCGCACGCCGGCGACTAGGCCCGCAAATTCTGACGCCCCGGGCGGCCGCTAACGTCGGCGGCTTCCCGGGGCTCATTAACGTGCGGCTAATACAGCGCCAAGCGACCGGGGTCGCCACGCGGAGGGGTTGGTCAGTACGTGAGATTCTGAGATTCATGGGTAGGTTACATTTATTCAGATTCCTCTGAAGACTTGCCGTAGTAACTTTTCGGTTATGGAGTAGTTTTTCCCGGTAATTCTTCACATTTGGGATTATTGCCTATAGAGTGATTACTATGAACAAGCCAAAAACTTTTGCAGAGGACGTGGCCACACTGAATACCTTCACGATCTCGAAACTTCGTTTGATTCTGACACTGGCCATTCTATTGATCGGCGGTTGGGGCATGTCGGCTTATAGCGGCACGTCACAGGGAAAGAGTGCGAACGTCGCACCGCCGCTAAATGGGGCGCCTGCGTCTATGGCCGCCGCGATATTCCGTCCTAAGCATTGCAGGGGGGATGGGTGTGATCATTTGGACGTTGAATTTCATTTAAATTCTTCACGCGCTATCAAATCAATTGATCTGACTAATTCGCACGAGAATAAAACCGTAGGTGTTGCTGTTTATTTGTGTGACTTTCTTGGTGAGTGTAGTTACAAATTCAAAGAAGAGGTGCCCCGGGGCAAGACAAAAACAATACAAACGAACGCTGAAACTTTTATTGGGTACAAAAAAATAGTGGCCATAGTGCGAAAATAAGGACAACTCAATATTGATGCAGGTGTCGCTGCGCCAGCGTGACGCGGGTAGCATAGGCCACAGCAGAGATTTAGCTGGCTTTCTGTTTTAGAAAAGGGTTTTCTGTTTTAGAAAACGCCCCCTCCTACGTTGGAACGTGATACCTCTCTCGCCAGAACGTGAGAGGGGCGAGCCCCCGAAGAGACCCGCCCCCTGTTCACTGTCGGGCGTTCAGTCCAAACGCCCCCGGCCTCCGCTCGCTGCGCTCGGTAGTTGAACCGGGCGAGCAGGCGGTGGAAGCGCCGCGAGTTCACTTAATGACCGACTTAAAGCTCTTAATGACGGAAAAGACTTTGCTCAGGCCCATCGTCTGAATGAACCGGTAGGTGTAGCGGACGTTTATCCAGCGCGCCTTCATAAACCTCTTCTGCTTGAGCGCCTCGAAGTATTCTTCGTGCCAGTCGGCGACGGTGGGCTTGAACGTTTCTTCGATAGTTGCGGGCGAGAAGAGGAAATCAACAATCGCTAGTAGGCGCGAACCGGGAGCCTTGCGGATGCGCGTGTGAGGGGTTTTGCGGATGCACTCGCTGAGATTTCTAGCGTTGTTCGGAACATAAATCATGATGGTAATGAACAAGACGAAGGACACTATTGCCGTACCAATAACGCTCAACGCTAGCCAGTACAATACATAGAACGGTAGCTTGAATGCGAGTCCTTGGAACAGAATGACGATGACCGTTATGGCTGCAGCCACGACGCTCGGTATGGCGGCCATCCGACATAGCTTGTCTTTGTAGGGCATGTTAATTACCGCCGGTAGCTAAACCTGTCACCAACGCAGTGTACGCCGCCTCGTAGGCCGCGTACACCCTCCTCCCGTGCCCCGTAGGCCAGTACACCCGCCGCGGTATCCCGACCTCGGGGGCGGGGCGCGGCGCGGGCTTCGAGTCGATGAAGCCTTTCTCCTTCATGCGCTGCAAAGTCACATAGATGGTCCCGCGTTTCAACTCACCATTTGAGGCGTCCACCATCTCCAGGCCGTACAGTTCGCGCCCGTTGCTCAAGAGCATATCTAAAATTAGCGCCTCTTTACGGGAGAGGGACGGGAGGCTGTCGTCCGGGGTCTTAGTTG
>WUUC01112930.1_pt1 | contig 11487 bp, 18 predicted proteins | sample 6278441 | NCBI WGS metagenome assembly WUUC01 (sample SAMN13675441, study PRJNA597444) | soil metagenome | isolation source: soil | place: USA: Washington | collected 2017-10 | reverse complement strand
GATGAATATCGTAGATCGGATGTTTGAGCGTGTGGCTGGGGGTCAGGCCATACGTATCCGGCGTGTCTGCTGTCTGCGCGTTACTCGCTACGCCAGTTGCGCCCGTACCGGCAATGATCTGTGCATCAGTGGGGTCAGCGTAGCCAACAGGCATCGCTACCGCGTACTCAGTGCTGTCCTGCGTGTACTCAGCGCCCAGCGTGAACGTCGTTGCCGTTGCGCTATCAACGGTTGCGCTAGTCAGCGTCGGTAAAGGCGCAGCCGCCGCAAACGACGCGGCAACAATCGCGCCGCTGTTTGTCGCAGCGGAGAATGCACTCACGCCATAAGTAACGCTGCCGGCCGTCGTTGTGTGCCCGGCCTGACTGAATACCCGATATGCGGTGCCGTCGGTGCCGTCTCGAACCTCTGCCAGCGGCCCCGCAGCTGTACAGCTGCGATTCAGATTCCATGCAGCTGCAGAGACCTGATCACTGTCGTCCGAACACGTCAGCGTGCCCGTAATTGGCTCCGCGACTACGCTGGACTCCACCATGACACTGTCAGTGTCCTCGACCCCTGCTACCTGCAGCCGATCGGCAAGGGTAACGACAGTGAATAGATCCTGCGTGCCGCCTACAGCGCCGGTCCATGTACACGCGAGTGTTTGCGCTGATGCCGGTATATCGGCTTCAGCAATCTCCAACAAATACGCTGTAACACAGTTGCCACTCGTGGCCTGGCTGCGCACAACTAACTGCGTGATGCCTGTGCCTAGACCGAGCGACCCCCACGCGCATGTGGCTAGTGTGGGGATGCTGGTAACGCCCTCGCGGGCTATACCGATAACAACTTTTCGGTTAGCGCCAGCGCCAGCAGCAACACTAGTCCCGCCGAGGATCTGTTGAGACGAGACGACGCTCATGCCGTGTAGTTTGCCGGATCGACTACAGCGAGCGAACCCGTCCCGTCTGCAATCCGATATGCGCCGTAGAACGCCTCTCGGTTAGTGACCGGGTTGCCCGTCGGGACAGGCGGCGCAGTGATGGGCCAATCGGGATTGTAGTTGCCCATCTTATGATAGGGGCCGTACTCGTCTGGATATATCGTAACAATGTTGGTCCAGTTCAATCGCTGAACTAGTGGCCCTGTCTTGTTGTAGCGACTGTATAGCCGCATGAATCCGTTGCTTGCACGAGTCCACAGGATATGCCAAACAAAATCTATCCAAACGTCTTTCGGCAAAATGCCGAGACTCAGCGACGCGCTGCCGCTAATGTCGTTTTTTCTCGACGCGAAAAAGTGACCCGCAGGAATGGCGCCCGTGGCCTTCACGGTGCCACGCATCGAGATCGTGCCGGCCGGGTTTTTATGGGTCGCGCCGGGATCGGGATTAACGTGAAACTGCTGTATGTGTTCGTCGCGATGCTGCGTGCCCCAACGCGCAGCAGGCAAATAAACCGAAAATCCTTCGTAGCGTTCACTGACTCGATTAGATCCAGTGATCCCGCCGGAATCAGTTTGATTGTTATCAAAAACAGCGCGGAACTCGCATCGCTCGCGATCTTGCGCGACAGAACTTTCACCCCACGTGTAGGCGCGATAGCTGTAAGTCCCGGGATGTCGCGCTTGCCGATTGCTCACCTGCAGATTTTGGGCGCCGCGCGTCAATGCTCGCCAGCCTGTCGGTACCGAACCTTGCTCAAGAATCGGCCCCGTCGCACCGAGCCCACCGGGCGGAACAACGATCGGTGAATCGGACGGACGCCGCTGCATGATTAGACCGACCGGTGTGCCCACAGACACGGGCGTCGCAGGTCCAACAATCGCACTCGCTGCCGAGTACTGTTCTGGGTCGCCATCGGCGTTGTAATCACGCGCGCGAAACCAGTAGCTATTAGCGTTCGACAGCCCGGTCACATCAATGACAGTCGGCGTTCCGGATATCGCTGTTAGCGGCCACTCTGAGCCGCTAGCGGTATCTGTGGTGCCGTAAAAAATCTTGGTGTGCGTGATCGCGATATCGTCCGGGTTAGCCCCTTCCGTGCGCTCGAGGCGCAACGTCGTCGGGTTACCGGCAATCTGCGATACCGTGAGCGTCGGTGCCGGGGGACGACGTGTATCAGCGACTGGCGGCGCACCGAGCGTCGTGACGCTCGCAGGCGTCGTAGCTGTCTGCGTGCCAGCATTCGCTGCGTTATCGATCGGCTGCAGCGTGACGTAGTACACCGTGCTGTTGCTGAGACCAGTAATTACGCCCGACAGCGACGTGTGCGGCGCCGTATCCGTGTTATTCCAGATCGTCGCAGGCGGCGATGTCGTGCCATATCGAACTACATAGCCAGCAACACCCGATGCGTCTGTGCTCTGCGTTGTGATGTTAAACGCAATCTGATTTTGCCCATTCGTCAGCGTGACAACGGGGGCTGTCGGTGGAGTGACATCAGCTGTATTCGCGGGGATTGCAACAGTGATCGCTCCTGATACCGCGCTTACATTGCCATCCCCATCCTCGAACGTGGCGGTGTAGACCTCGCTGCTGCTGGGTACCGGGCTCTCATCACGATACGTGACGTATGGGAGTGACGAGCCACTGAGATTTTCGAACTCCGCGACAACAGTATGCGTGGTGCCGTTGCCCACAGCGGACGCGCCTTGATCGATGCGCAGCGTTGCGGGCAACGAGACCGTCCGTGTACCGAGCGACTGCCACGTATCCGCCGTTGGCTTAGTATCCCCTGGCGACCCAAACCACTCATACACGTCACTACCGAGGTACTTGACGCGCATGTGCATCGGCAGCGTGAATGTCGCATTCAGCGATCCAGCCGAGCTAGATTGCCCCGCGATCGCCCTGCCACGAATACGCGCGCCAGCGGCGTTCCAGTAGCCCATCGTCATTACTGGTGCGCCACCATCGCTATCCTCTGATAGCCGCAGCCACATCGGTGAGCCAGAGACGACATCGCCTGTAAGCGACCGGAATAGCGTTGTATAGTCAAGGGTATCGCGAGATACCAACGCATACGCGCGGTGCCCTATCTCGCCGCCTGTCCCTCCGAATCCCGTGCCTAACGCAGTCACAGTGTAGTCGTGGCCGGCTCGCACAGTTGATCCGCCCGTGCCACCGCCAATGTTTTGGCCAGTGAGTCGCACGGACTCTCCGGGATCAGTAATCGCCATATCAGAGGCGATCGGGGTCCCGTCACGCAGCAACGTCCATGACGCGAGGCCGGTGGGCGTCTCATCATCAGCCGCCGTGTCGTTGGGCAGCAACACGGCCACATCCACTTTCTGCACGCCAGCAACCTCGACGACCGTCGCGGTGATATTCCCCGAGTACCCAGGGGCCTCGGTGTCACCGGCCTCCACTGGGGCTTCGATGAACGCTTGTGTGAATATCGGCGACGCAAACGGAATGCCAGAAACGGTTGCAATCACGCGTCCAGTGAACACTCCGGGCGTCGTATTGGTCTGAGCCGCAACGCCGCTGCTACTGTTGATCGCCATGCCGGATGGCGTGCTACCCACAGGCTCTAGCGTATATGTCGCTGTCGCGCCAGCAGGCAGGTTCAGGATCGTTGAAAAATCAAATGACCATGTATTGACAATAACATCCGCGAACGACGGCGCCGCCAGCCAATTCCACGTAACCTCCAATCGCAATTTGGCGCGAGGGTTACGGTAGTCGTACTGGCCCGATGGCAGCTGACTCAGGATGCGGCTGGCCGAGACTAATGGCATTAAGCCTCATCCCATGTACCGCGACGGCCGCGCTGGGGCACTTTGCGAGTCAGTTCTAGCCCGTGTTTGTTCAACAGCCAAAACCAATGCGCGCGGCTCACGCCTGCAATCTGTGCAGCCTCAACGGAACGATGCCCCGACTGATCCCACGCGCTCCGCAAGCAGTTTACGGCGGCCTTGTCGATCGCTTCGCGATACGTCACGGAGTTGAGCTCGTAAACGTAACCTCAAGCGTCATACCAGTCGGTACTCCCGGCACGATGACCGGCTCGATGAATTCGACAAACACGACCTCAGTGCGCGCACCCTCTTGCCCGGTTGAGTTGTGAGCACTCATTGCGAAATAATACTTGCCCCACGCGAAACCCGGTGCGACGTAACTGGTCGCCGTTTTGTCACCGATCAATTTCAGTAGACCAAGTTCGTTAGCGCTCGGTGCGGAACCATCAACTTTCGTTGTACCGCTATAGATGCGGTATCCGGCGAGGTTTGTTATCGGCGTGTCATCTGAATTTTTCGTTGGTGCGGTCCAACGAATAGTCACTGTGTTCGGTGCCCCGCCATCCTCGGCATTGCCGTCTTCATTCGGTACGCACACGGCGCCTGCCACCACACAGTAGTCTCGCTGCTGCTTAGCGGCTGCAGGGCACGCGTCCGTGCCGCTACCGGCTGGAATATCATCGACACAGACGAGCAGCGTCTTGCCTTCTGCATTCTGGAACTTGATCCATCCGTCTGCAGCAGAAGAGACAGCGGTTTCGTCATTAGGCATCGCAAACACTCGCGCGACCTTAGAGCACGCTTGGTCCCCACTCACGCCGGGCTGCTGGCACGTCAGTGGCAAATTAGTAGCTGCGTACCCAGGCACGGCGCAAAGAATCAGAATCAGAACCGCATATTTCACTGAGTTTTTCCGCTGTACAAAATTACATATTGATACAATGTATCAAGTATGGAACACTTTGATACATGGATAGAGGCGAGCGAATCAGGCGGGCGTACAAGTCATCAGGGCTGCGAGCAGCCGACTTTGCCGCTGCGCTGGATGTGTCTATCCACACGCTACGGGCCTGGATGCGTCCGCCATCAAATGCGAGTCACCGAGTCCCCCATTCACGCGCTGTGCGCGATGCAGAAGCATTAAGGAAGGCAAAATGAACAAGATCAAGACTGTCGTGATGCCAGTGTTAGCCATCGGCATCTTCGTCGTCTCAATGCTGCTGCTAGCGAGCGCGACAAGTGCACCTTGCTCGACAGATGTGCCGTTTTTCCTCACCGGCACCGTCCATGAGTGCGCTCAGTGACGTGGCCGCTGCTTGCATGGGCCGGGCTGGTCCTGCTGCTGGCCGTGATAGTTCTCGTCGGCCGCTACCGGGACGCGAAACGGCGCGAGCGCGAATGGAACAGAGCTAGATACCTGGCGGCTATGGCCCAAAAAAAGCCCGCTAGTTAAGGGCGGGCTTGAATCGCTGGGGGAGCGAGGGGATTAAGACGGCCCGGTTGCATCACGCTAATAGGTAAAGACCTGTGCAAATGGCGTTGCGGTGCTCGTGGCCGAAAACGACAAAAGGCGCTACCCTGGATGGAGTGGCGCCTTTAATTACCGCGTTTATGACACGTGGCTAAATCAATTACAAACTTATTTTCAATCGTTATTCCATTGCATCCAAATACCCCGTAATCCGCCAACGCGCCCGCTTGAGTACGTTGCGCGCGTGCTGCACACGCATGCCCATTCGCCGCGCCGTCAGTTCGATCGACCCACCAGGCGCGTAATAGGCTTTGATCGTGCGCTTATCGATATCGCTTAGCTTGGCTACAGCACAATCCACATGTGCCACGTGCGTAGGCATCGCTATAGGCGGTCTTCCCGCCTGGCCTGCTCCTGATATCCCTTGTTCGATGACACGCCCCAGCAGCGTTATAGCAGGCCATGCGCGGGCTTCCCCGTCGAGTGACCAGCGCGCCCACTCCTCTAGTCGCAAGTGCACCTTGCGTGTCTCATCGTCCATCCGATTCGCTGTGCGAGGACTGTGAGCAATCTCATCCGTCACAGCGCTCATGCCAGCACCAGCAAAAACAGAACAAACAGCGCGAGCACAGCCGGCCACCATGTGTTGGTTCGCTCAGGGGGCTTTGTCGGCGGCGCTTCCCACTCATCGTCCTCACCCATGTAGTTGCGCATACTCATAGCTCCACGGTCTCACCCAGTGCCAGTAACGCCTCGAATGGAGAGCACACGCGGCGAACGCCGGTCAGCTCAATAAACTCGTTCTGCTCGATCCGCCGCTTGTCGATGACGGCTTTCGGCGTCTTCTTGCCGCGAGCCGTCTTGCACTCAAGCAGCTGGAAGCCTCTGCCGTGTTTCCAGCAGAGCAAGTCCACAGGACGACCGATGAACCACACCGACCATCCCGCCTTCCTTAGCGCGTTTACGATCGGCTGCTGTGAGGTATCAGTGCGCGCGGCCCAGCGCTGGATGCTCATGCCTTCACCTTGCGCTTCACGCAATCCACACAGCAAAGACGACTAGTCGAGAAATAATCCAATGAACGAACGCGCTGGCAGTAACGGCAACGGGCGAAGTAGCTACTGCTCATACCAGCTCCGGCGCGTGTGCCGCCATGTGTAGTTCGCAAGCTTTGATCACTTTTGCCCGGTCATAACCCGCTTCAATCGATCGACCGTTCGTAGGATCGCGAAACACACGTGGCGCATACGCGTTGTAGTGCATGCCGAACTTTGGATGCTTAGCCCATGTGAGCCGGTAGCCCTCTGGGCTCATGGCTTCGCAGCGCGCTTTATCCACACGCCATTTCATTCGTAAGCCTGCTTAGGCAAATACTGAGTAGGTTTCTGGTCAAACTGCTCGGTCTTGAACTGACGCAAATTGCGATTGAACCAGCCCGTAATTTCCCCGCAGAAGCCAGTGCCGTAACGCTGCTTGCGGACAGCGATCTGCATCGGTGTGATGTCGGGATACGCGGTCTGATTGCTCAGCTTGCCTTTGCGAACAAAGCAGACGTTGTGCGCCAAGCGACCGTAATCCGCGCCTCCCGCTACATCGTTCAAATCTGGCTCCTGATCCACGCTCACGGCCTTGCGAGGATGTGCCACCAGATGCGTATGCACGTTGGTTTCGATTGCCACTGAGTTCACGAGATTTGCAAACAGCCGCTGCTTCTCGAAGTCCTGGCTGTCGATGTCCAAACACATCAGTGAATCAATAAAAACCTGCGTTGTGCCTTCCTTTGCCAGCTGCTGAACCACACCGAAGATTTCGCGATGCTTGGAAACGCCAGTAATTCCCCAGATACGCAGGTCGCTTGCGTAAAAGTCGATGAACCACTGCAACTGCTCGCCGGTAGGAATCTCCCGACCGAAGGCCACGCCAGCAAGTTGCACGATCACATCAACCGGATGCTCTTCCAGCGAAGCGATGAAAACCTTTTGCTTCGTGTTGAGTAGATGACAGATCAGCTGCCGCAATGCCGTGGTCTTGCCGGCGCCTGGATAGCCTGACCAGATCGTGTAACCCCTCGGGTAAAACTTCAGCTTCTTGCCTTCTGGGTCGAACGGGGATGTTGCAAACCCCTCACGCGACTTGTGGAACTCCGCCAGCAGATCGCCAGCGTTTTTGCGAGCCAAGTCGAACAGCGCCTGTCGTGGTTCATGGAACGCCGATGTTTCCGTGACCAGTATCCGGCCCAGGCGTCGAACGCGAGCTGTGTCCAGCTTCGCAATGGAGGCTTCCACGACATCAACCGAGCGCATGGATGTACTCCGCAGCGTCCGCAATCCGTTCAGCACACAAGTCGATTCGAGCGCGATGCTCGGCGTGCAGTGGCTTGCCTTCCGCTGTGTACGAGACCGCAATCGCAAGCACGCCCGATTCGCGACGCAATGCGCGAAGTACGTCAGCGGCGCTGAATGGCTGGCGTACCGGTCGGAATTCCCCCAGCCGTTCGGGGAACAGATCGGTCATCTCCAGCCCCAGCGCGCCGACCACATCAACGGCGCCACAGCCAGAAAAACAGTGCAGCAGAATTCGCCCGTCATCCAGCGCCCGCACTGTCAGGCTCGGGGATTTGTCGTCATGGGCCGGACAACACGCGAGCCAGGAATCATTGCCCGTCTTGCGCAACTTCGCGAGCTGCGACAGGATTTTTTCTACTGCCATTGGGTAGCGCTCCCCTGCTCGGCAAACTTCAAGCCGGCGTCGATGTGTTCGTTGTCGCGCAGAAATAGGCCGATGTCGTCGTACACGGTCTTGTTCTGGTTTTTCCCCATGTGGTACGGGGAATTTCGATAGCCCCCAATCGCAGCACACAGCTGCTCGGGGGCGTAGGACTTCAACGCAACGCGAATGAGCTTGATGCGTTTGTCGTCAAGTTTGGATTGCGGGTGATTGTGGGTTTGCTTCCAGTGATCGAACACAACCGATACATCGGTCGGCACGACCGCATGATTCCCATTTGTCTTCTTCTGGTCTGGTCTAGTCTGGTCTTGGTCTGGTAACGCACTTGTTAACGCTGCTGTAACGGTCTTTGTAACGCTCTTGCGTTTCCTGTGTGTTTCTACCCTCTTTTGCGTCAATGCTTTTTTACGTGCCTCGACACCGTTATGTGCTTGAAATCCAGGCAATTCGACAGTTCTTTCGTCTACTGCGCGAAGCCAGTCTTCAGGCATTAAAGAACAGAATCCAGAGATGCCAATTAGCTCGTCAAGTTCGCTTATACCGAGGTCTAATGTGTCGTCGTCTCGAATGTGAGTGTCAGCAAAACCCCATAATCTGATTAGCCCGCCACACACTAGCGTTACAGGGTTAAACGCTGGAGCGTTACACAAGCGTTTCAATTCACGCGCCATCCGCAAGACTCTAGGATCGCTCTCTAAATCCTTCTCCCATTTGATCCAACCACTCATCGTGCGAGCCCCGCGTCTTCTTCCATTTCACGCACTCGATCTGGTGTGCGTAGACCATGCAAGCGCTTGAGTTCATCCCATGCCGCTCGACGTTCCGCAGGCGTCAACGCGGTGCGCAAAAGCAGTATCTGGTGGTTGATTCGATACTCCAGTTCAACGTCTTCGCAGACCACGCTCATCGCATGCGCTCCGACACAAACTTAGTGATGACGGCGCGGTCATGCCGCTCTTGCGCAAGCTGCAATTCCAGCTCAGCGATGCGGCGGTCTTTGTCGTCGCGCAGCATCGGCAACCGCTCAATGTCGTAGCCGAACTGGTGCGCGAGCCAGAGAAACGGCGCCTTGTTCTGAGTGATGGCTGATAGCTTGACAAGCTCGTCAGCTGGAAAACTCATGCTGCCGTTCTCGATCCTGCTCCAGATGGCCTTATCCATCTCTAGCGGCTCGAATATCTGCTTCGGCTCTAGATCGAACAGCGAGACCGAATAGCGGATAGCACGGCGCAGAGTAGGAATGCTGCGTAGATATGTCACATCTACAGGTGGGCAAACCTTCGTCTTCTGCATCGGCAGCAGCGAAAGCTGCGGTGTATCAAGGCCCGGCGACATCGTTGATTTACTTTGACTGTCCATTTTCTAGCCTAAAAAAAAGCAATCAGGCAATGTACGTATGAGAATTCTGAAATGAGGGGATCTACATGACTCGGATTACAAAACATGCCCGATTGACGGCCGCTGATGATCGGCCTAGCAGGCCATTTCAGTCCGGAAAATACGTACCCCAAGCGCGGTTTTTGCGTGACCGTCAAGCCGTATTCATCCGGGTTAATGCCAGCGCCATAGGTGTTACAAGCTACCCGTTGAGAACTCAATTCAACAAACAAAGAGGGTTTCATGAAGGGTCAACCAACTTTGCGGCTGGTCGCTGGCTGCGGCGAACAGCGCTCACGATGCAAGGAGTCAAGCTTTAATGCCGCCTCCCCTCTTGGCTCACTGGTTCGAGCGCACTCGATGTCGCTGACAGATGAAGCCGCCAGCCCGATAAGCGCCCCGATTTCGGATAGCGTCATGCCGGTTGATCGGAGTTCTGATATTCGGGATGCCCATGTAGTCATAGGGCTGAGTCTACGGGAATCCGTAGATTCGTGTCAACGGCCACCCGTTACGGGGTTCCGCAATAATAGGGCTATGCCAAGACCACAGGAAATGCCCAAGACGTTCCCACACATTGGTGCGCGTGTACGCTGGTGGCGGGGTTACAGGAAGCTATCGCGTGCCCGTCTGGCCAAGGACTGCAACATGAGTGTCTCGGCTCTTTCCGACCTCGAGCTAAATAGAACGGACAAAGGCGGTTCGCTACATCTCATAGCTGCTCGTCTTGGCCTTAATGCTATATGGCTGGAAACCGAGAAAGGCGATCCGGAATCAGGAACTCCATACGAGACACAGGCGCCAGATACGTGGCCATTCCAGAACATCGCAGCTCACCAGGTCGCTGACCTGGATAAAATCGAACTTAGCTATGCTGAATCAGCTCTTCAGTCCGCACTGGCAGATATTCTTCAGTCTCGAAGAAAGCCGCGAAAGGCTTAGCGCTATGAAGCCACGGACGACATGACGAAATTCCAGATTGCCGTCTTAACTAGTCTGCTAGTGGCAGCCGCGTATTACAGCTACGCGTGCTGGCTTTTACTCAAAGGCATCGTAAAGCAGAACGAAGCGATTCTGTCGGCGCTTCGAGATCTCAATCCACCGCAAGACGACGGCAGTTACATTCCCTAGTCACGTCTCCCCCTCCTGACCTAGCGCGGCCAATAGAGACCGCAATCTCATTTTGCATGAAAGTTACGGATACCCGTTGACACGTGTTACGGCTTCCCGTAGAGTTCTACCAACGCACAGGCAACCACGGATCGACAGGGACATGGCAACACCGAAAGCAAAGACAGCCCCTCCGGGGAACGTTATCACCAACTGCAATTTCAACAGCGAAGCGTTCGTGGTGAACGAGCACGTTGCTGTCGCGATTCGCGCTTTAGCTGACGCCGCCGCTGCAAATGCCAGAGCAATCGAGACTTGCGCTAACCGGCTTGTCGGCCCGACAGATAACCGCGTTTCTCTTCGAGTCGAGTCCGCGAAATGAGCGCCGCACTCGATGATCTTCTCTCGGCACTTAGCCCGCGCACTGACGCGCTAGTCCATCAGCTGCGCGCATGCCTCTGCTGCGGCCAGTTAATGTGTTTCTGCACTGACGACAGGGATGAAGAGGCTTGCGACCTGACCCGCGACGAGATCGACAGCGACGACGCTGGCCAGTACCTAGCCAATCGCCGTCGCGGTCCTGACGCCCCGGATAGCGCGATGACCATGCTGGCGTTCGCACTGGTTTGGACTGGGTTCTGTATTTTCGCGTTGCTCGTCGCGACGCTTAGTTGGTCATGACAGGACGGCAGCTCACATGAAAACACTCAAGCAATTGCAAGACGACATCGCCAAGAAGCCTTACGCCGCACTGACCTTTGGTTGCGGTGAGGTGATTGTCGAAGGTCACTTCGCCACAGCCCGCGAAGCGCACGACTGTTTGTGGAGCGCCATGCATCGCACAGGCAGACAGGGGCAGGTAGCGCCGCGCGCATTGCCGAGTCACTGACGGATAGTCCGACGCGCTTCAAACAAGTCAACAGAAAGAGGGAATCGCAATGAGATTTGATATTAACCAACGATACACGGACGCAGTGCTATTCAGTTGCGAGTTGCCGGAAGAGATTACTGCGCAATCGGCATCGCGTCAGATGGGATATGCCGTGAAGAAGGCTCTTAAAGCGCGTGCCAACCTCGCG
>WUUC01192419.1_pt1 | contig 11488 bp, 11 predicted proteins | sample 6278441 | NCBI WGS metagenome assembly WUUC01 (sample SAMN13675441, study PRJNA597444) | soil metagenome | isolation source: soil | place: USA: Washington | collected 2017-10 | reverse complement strand
GCTGGGGCGCCGGGGTGTGGGTCATGTCCCGGCTGGGCCGGGGCCGCTCGATCGAGCGGTCGTTGGCCAGCGAGGCCAAGGAGGTCACGGCGTGACGGTCGCCATCGTCGCCGGGTTGCTCGTGGGCTTCGGTGTCTGGTTGGCCTGGTCGGGCCTGCGCCCGACCCCCGAGCCGCTGGGCATGGCGCTGGCCCGCATCGAGCGCCGGCCCACCGAGGTGCGGGCGGCCGAGGGTGTCGACGAGCGCGACGTCCGCATCGGCCAGTTCCTGCTCCGGGGCATCCCCATGCTCGACCGGGCCGTCGCCCAGGTCCGGCCCGACCTGCGCATCGTGGGCCGCTCGGCCGAGGAGCAGGCCGCCCTGGTCGGCTCGTGGGTGGTGCTGTCGCTGGTGATCGGGCCCTGGTTCGCCTTCGTGTTCTGGATCGTGGGCCTGGACATCCCCACGGCCATCCCCGGCCTCATCGCCATCGGCGGCGCCGTGCTGGGACTGTTCGTGCCCTTCACGTCGTTGCGCCGCGAGGCGCGCGAGCGGCGTCAGGCCTTCGCCCACGCCCTGTCGTCGTGGTGCGACGTGGTGGTGATGAACCTGGCTGCCGGCCGGGGCGTCGAGCAGGCCATGGAGACCGCGGCCTCGTCGGGCGACGGCTGGGCCTTCGTCGAGCTGCGCGGCGCCCTGCGGGGCGGCTACGTGCGGGGCGAGCCGCCGTGGGTCGCCCTCGAGGGCCTCGGCGTCGATCTGGGCATCGCCGACCTGGGTGAGCTGGCCAGCACGATCGCCATGGCCGGCGAGGAAGGCGCGGCGGTCCGCACCACGGTGGCGGCCAAGGCCAAGACCATCCGCGAGCGGATGATCGCCGACACCGAGGTGCTGGCCGCCTCCACGACCGAGAAGATGAGCCTGCCCAGCATCCTGCTGGTGCTCGGGTTCCTGATCTTCCTGGGCTATCCGGCCCTGGACGCCATGTTCAGGATCGGCAAGTGACCTACACACGCGAAGATGCAGAGCAGAGCTCGGGAGGTGAGCGCGATGGGATTGTGGATCAACCTGCTGTGGGAAGCGTGGCGCACGCGCCGCGACGACGAAGGTGGAGTGAGCGACGAGGTCGCCATGATCGGCCTGATGCTGGTCGCGGCCGTGGCCGTGGGAGCGATCATCTACGGGCTGATCACCACGGCGGCCTCGAACCTCAGCTTCGGGTAGCTGAGGGGCGCCGCCGTCGTGACGACGGCGGCGCCGTCAGCGCCGCAGTGGCCGTCGTCCCGGCCGTGGTCGCCCTGTTCTTCCTGGTGATCCAGGTCAGCCTGTGGTTCTACGGGCGCCAGGTGGCCACCGCCGCCGCCGAGCACGGGCTCGACGCCGCCCGCGTCTACCGGAGTGCCGGCGCCGGTGCCGACACCGGTGCGGGCGCGGCCACCATCGACGCGTTCTTCGCCCAGATCGGTGGGGTCGAGAGCCACTCCACCGACATCAGCCAGGGCGGTGGCGTGGTGACGGTGCACATCACGGCCCAGCCCGTCACCGTTCTGCCGTTCTTCTCCCAGTCCATCGACGTGACCCTCGAGGCCCCGATCGAGGAGCCGCGCGAGTGACGCGGCGCAGTCGCGACAGGGGCCTGCGGGCCCGATGGTGGTCGGCGGCGCGTGCCGACGACCGCGGCTCGGCCGCGGCCGAGCTGGTCGTGCTGACGGTGGTGTCGTTCCTGTTCGTGTCGGTGGTGATCTTCGCCGGGAAGATGAACGTGAGCTCGGCGCACGTCGAGGCGGCGGCCCGGTCGGCCGCCCGCACCATCAGCCTGGCCCGCAACCCGGGCTCCGCCGTCGACGAGGCCCGGGAGCAGGCGTCGAGCATCGTCGACGAGGGCTCGGAGTTCTGCACCGACATGGGCTTCGACTACGCCATCGGCGAGGAGCAGGTGACCGTCGAGATCACCTGCAACGTCGACCTGTCGGAGGCGACGCTGGCCGAGCTGCCCGGCTCGTTGCCGGTGTCGGCCGACGCCACCGAGTCGATCGATCGCTACCGGGAGCGCACGTGAGGCGCGGTCCGAACGTCCCGGGCGCCCGGCGGCGCCGGCAGAGCGCGCGTCGCGTGCGGGGCCCCGGTGACCGGGGCTTCGTCACCGCCTGGACGGTGTGCCTGTCCGCCACGTGCTGGCTGCTCGTGGGCCTCGTCTACGACGCGGGGCGGGTGCTGCGCGAGCGCAGCGAGGCCTTCGGCGCGGCGGCCTCCGCGGCTCGCGCCGGCGCCCAGGAGATCGACGAGCCGGCCCTGCTCCTCGACGACACGCTCCAACTCGACCAGGACCAGGCCGAGCAGACGGCCCTGGAGTACATCAACGCCCGCGGCTTCGACGGGACTGTAGAAGTGATCGGCGATCTGGAGGTGATGGTGACAGTGACCGGTACGTCGGACCTGCAGATCATCCCCGTGCCCGACGCCATCGACTTCCAGGTGTCGGCCACGGCGATCGCGATCGAGGACGACGGATGAGCGCAGCACGCATGAGACCGGGCCCGGTGAGCGGCGGGGGACGGCTTCTCGCCGTGGCCAAGGCCCTGGTGCAGATCGTCGTGGTGCTGGCGGTGCTGGGCGGCCTGCTCGGCGGCGTCCCCTACGCCCTGCTGCGCTGGGGCGACTGGCCCATCACCGGGGTGCCCACCTGGGACCAGGTGCGCGACCTGCCCTCCACCATCGTCACCGACCAGGCCCTGCTCAGCGTGCTGATCGTCGCCCTGTGGGCGGCGTGGGCCCTGTTCGTGGTCAGCTTCCTGGCCGAGATGGTGGCCCAGGCCCGGGGCCTGAGCCGCTCGTCCTTCGGCCTGGGCGGCCCCCTCCAGCGCATGGCCGGTCACCTGGTCAGCTCGCTGCTGGTGAGCATCGGCTCGCTGGGGTCGCTGGCCGGGCCGGCCCGGGCGGCCACCGCCGCGCCCCCGGCCAACGAGATCGTCGTCGATGACGTCAGAACGGCCGCGATGTTGCAGCCCCCGACGCGCATCCACATCGACAGCAGCTCTCCCGACGGCGAGCTGTCGATCGTGTCGCCGGAGGAGGCCGCGCCGGACGTGAGCAGCATCACCGTGCAGAGGGGGGACAGCCCCTGGTCTCTGGCCGAGGAGCACCTCGGCGACGGCATGCGCTGGCGGGAGATCTGGGAGCTCAACCGCGAGCGCACCCAGCCCGACGGCACCAGCTGGGCCAACCCCAAGACCGCCATCCAGCCCGGGTGGCGGCTCATCCTGCCCGACGACATGGCGCTGCCGCCGGTGCCGATGGCACCCCCGGCGGCCACCGTGGCCGGGCCGACCGCGGGGGCTCCGACCGCCTCACCCGTGTCCGAGCCGGCAGGCTCGTCCGCGCCGTCCGCTTCGGCGATGCCGGCTGCGCCGCCCACGGAGGGGCCGACGGCGGCCCACCAGGTCTCGGTCGAGCGCGGCGACAACTTCTGGGAGATCGCCGAGGTCGAGCTGACCCGCGCCTGGGGCCGGGCGCCCACCGACGCCGAGATCGCCGGCTACTGGCAGACCCTGATCGACCACAACCGCGACCGGCTGCTGCCGCCGGGCGATCCCGACCTGATCTATCCGGGCCAGGCGTTCACCGCCCCTGCCACCACCGCCGACCCCCACGCCCCGGCGGCGCCGGCCACCCCGGCCACGCCTCCGGCCGACACGGGTGAGACCGGCAACCCGGCGCCGCCGGCCTCCGGCGAGGACGACGGCACCAGCGTCGACCAGGGCGAGCCCGGCTCGGACGAGACGGGCAGCGAGACCGGTTCGGGGGCCGAGGACGGGACCGGGGCCGAGGAGGGCGCGGGCACCGAGGACGGCTCCGAGCAGGGCAGCGCTCTGCCGGAGGAGGGCTCGGGCGAGGGCTCGGGCGACGGCGACGTCGTGCAGGACGGTGCCGGCGAGGGCACCGCCGGCGAGGGCACCGCCGACGAGGGTGCCACCGAGGAACCGCCGGCCTCCGAGCAGGAAGAGGACCCGGCGTCCGGGGACGAGGGCGCGACGGGCCAGATCCCGGCCGCGGGCCTCCCCGGCAACAACGGCGAGAGCGGCTCCAACGCCGAGGAAGAGCGCAGCGCTCCGCCGACCACCGAGAACGAGAAGACGCCGGCCACCGACGAGACCTCCAGCAACGAGGACTCCGACGCCTCGGCGCTGCCCGTCGGCCTGATCGCCGGCGGCGTGGCGCTGGCCGGCGTGGTGCTGCTGCTCGAGAAGCGGCGACGGGCCCAGCAGCGCCACCGCGGCCGGGGCCGGCGGGTGCCGCTGCCCGACGGCCACCTGCAACACGAGGAGCGGCTGCTCCGTGAGGGCGCCGAGGTCGACCGGGCCCGCCTGCTCGACGTGGCCCTGCGGGCGGCGGCCAAGGGCTCGGGCGCCACCGGCCTGCCGCCGCTGCGCTGGGTCGAGGCCACCGACGACGCGGTGTTGATCGTGCTCGACGGAGCCGCTCCGGCGCCGCCCGGGTTCGAGGCCGTCGACCCCTACCGGTGGGTGACCACCCGCTCGCCCCGCGAGCTGGCCGCCATCGCCGGCCAGGCCGAGATGCCGGTGCCCACGCTCATCCCCGTCGGCACCACCGCCGATGACGCCGAGCTGCTCGTCGAGCTCGAGTCGAGCTGCGTGGTGACCGTCGCCGGTCCCCGCGAGGAGACCATCGGCCTGCTCCGGGCCATCGCGGTGGCCGCTGCCACCGCTCCCTGGAGCGAGCAGTCCCGCGTGCTGCTCGTCGGCATGCACGGCGAGCTGACCGAGCTGCCCTGGGTCGAGGAGACCGACCGCCTCGCCGAGGCCATCAACGCCGCCGAGGAGCACGTCGACCGGGCCGCCGCCGGCCTGTGGGCCATGCGGGTGCAGTCGACCGCCCAGGCCCGCGCCGCGGGGGTGACCCCCGAGGAGAGCGAGCCCCTCGTCGTCGTCAGCGCGCTCAAGCCCGACGACCGTGGCGACCACCAGCGGCTGGTCTCCCTGGCCGGGCGGGGCCAGACCGCCACCGCCATCGTCGCGCCGGCCTCGGAAGGGGCCATGCCCGTCGGTCGCCAGTTCACCATCGGCACCGACGGCTGGCTGCGCATCGACGGCGTGGACATGGCCGTGTGGCCCCACCGCCTCGACGACTCCGACGCCAGCATCGTCGTCGCCCTGCTCGACCAGGCCAGCGGCCGTCACGACGTGGCGCCGGCCGAGGCCAACCCCTTCGGCGACAGCACCGTCCGCCGGCCCGTGCCGGCCGGAGTGGGCGCGATGGGCGCCACCGGTCTGGCCTCCGACCCGATGGGGCCGGGCACGGGTTCGTCGACGGCGACCATCCCGCCGCCGCCCTCGTCGCCCAGCTGGGCGGCCCCCGGGGCCGACGACATCCCGCCCCCGCCGCCGACGGCGCCTCCGCTGTCCGACGGGTACCCGCCCCCGCCGCCTCCTCCGCCCCCGCCCGCACTTCCGGCCAACGGGCTCGGGAGCGGGTCGGCGACCGACACGGCCGAGCCCGAGCCGTGGGCCCCCGAGCCCTGGGAGCCCGAGCCGTTCGTGCCCGAGCCCCTCGAGGGCGTCGGCCCGCTGCAGATCGACGAGCCGGCCGCTGAATCGGCCGACGACGACGTCCACGACGACATCTCCGCCCAGCTCGACGAGCTCGAGGCGCAGGTGGCGGCCGAATCGGCAACGACCGGCGACCCCGAGGTCGTGCCTGCTGCTCCGGCTCCGGCCGCGGCCGACGCCGCGATCGCCCCGGTGGGCGAGCTGCCGGTCGACGACGTCCGCCACCTCAGCGAGCTGCTCGACGACGTCGAGGTGCTGGTGAAGGTGCTGGGCGAGGTCGAAGCCGTCCGCCTCGGCGGCTCGGCGGCGTCGGGGCGCAGCGAGGACAAGCTGGTCCCCACCCGCCAGAAGGGCCTCGAGGCCATCACCTACCTGTCGCTGCGCGAGGCCGCGGTCGACCGGGAGGACCTCGAGCTCAACCTGTTCCCCGAGGGCGCCAACGCGGCCAAGACCGTCTACAACACCGTCAGCGCCGGCCGGAAGCTGGTGGGCGACGACCTGTTCCCGCCCACCGAGGGCGGCCGCTACGAGCTGTCCGACCGGGTGGTCACCGACTACGGCCTCTTCTGCGACCTGGTCGCCCAGGCCGACGACACCGAGGACGTCCACAAGGCGGCCGAGCTGCTCACCGAGGCCCTGGGCCTGGTGCGGGGCGAGCCCTTCACCGGCGTGGGCCGCAGCTACTCGTGGGTCGGCCCCCACCGGGGCATGATCGTCGCCCAGGTGGTCGACGCCGCCGAGGAGCTCGCCGAGGTGCGGCTGGCGACCGGCGACTGGCGGCTGGCCGAGTGGGCCGCCCGCCAGGGCCTGCGCGCCTTCCCCAGCGACGAGCGGATGTACCGCCTGCTCATGCGGGCGGCCCGGGCGGCGGGCAACGTGCCCGGGGTCCAGCGGGTCTTCCGCGAGCTGTGCGAGGTGCTGGCCGACCCCGATGTCGGGGTCGAGCCCGAGGACACGGTCCACCCCGAGACCATCGCCCTCCTCGAGCAGCTCACCGGCAGCGTGCCCCGCCACGGGCGCGTGGGCGCTTGAAGAGATCGAGAGCCTCAGCCTCCTCAGCCCCCGCCCTCGTCGGACCCTGCGAGCCCGCCGGATCCTGCGAACCCGCCGGATCGTCGTAGCCCGGAGTCCGACCGTGGGGGGAGGAACGTGTTCCGACTCCCGCAGGAGGGCGACGTCGAGTAGGACGGGTACGGTCGCCCGGTGGCCGACATCGCCGTCCCCCTCACCGACGCGGTGCGGCGGGCGGTGCCCGCCATCGCCCTGCTCACCGCCCTGGCCACCATGGCCAGTGACCCCGCCCAGCCCCGGCAGAACGCGCTGGCGCTCCTGGCGGTGCTGCCCTTCTGCCTGTGGGCCTGGCGGCCGGACCGGGTGCCGCTGCTGCTGATGGTCTCGCTGGTGGCGGTGGCCGAGGTGCTGGCCCTGCGGTCGGGAGCGCTGGAGGCGCTGCTGTTCCTCGGCTCGCTGTCCGCGGTGGTCCTGGGGACCTGGGAGTCGTCTCCTTCGTCGCTGGTCGTCGGGGCCCTGATCGCCGTGTCGGCGCCGGTGGCCGCCGAGCTGCTCGCCCACGACGGCATCTATTACGGCGTGTGGATCATGGGGACGCTGCTGCCCCTGATGCTCGGCCGGGTCTCGCGCTGGCAGGTCCAGACCGCCACCGAGCTGGCCGAAGCCCGCCAGGAGCTGGCCCGCCAGGCCGTCCTCGACACCCAGCGCCGCATCGCCCGCGACGTCCACGACCTGGTCGGCCACGGCTTGGCCGCCATGCTCCTCCACGTCACCGGCGCCCGCCACGTGCTGCGCCGCGACCCCGACGAGGCCGACGCCGCCCTCGCCGAAGCCGAGTCCGTCGGCCGCCGCTCCCTCGGCGAGCTCCGCCGCACCCTCCAGATCCTCCGCGAACCCCCCACCCCCACCCCTGGCGCCGCCACCCCCGGCGACGTCGACGGCTCCGCCTTCGAGCTCGGTCGGCTCGACGCCCCGGATGGGGCCGCACCCGACCCTGGTCCCTCCGCCGCCCGCGACGCCTCTGACCCCGGCTCCTCCGCCCCCGGTTCGCCCCGGATCCTGGATAGCGCCACCTCCGTCGTCGGTCCTTCCGCCGCCCCGGACGCCCGACGGGCATCTGCCGCCAAAGAGGACCGAGGCACCTGGCCCTCGCCTGCTGAGCCGCCGGACGCATTGCACTTGGTGGCGGAGCCGCCGGTGCCGGATGCCACAGCGATCTCCGACGCCGTGGTCGCGGCTCGAGCCTCAGGGCTCGACGTGGAGCTCCGGGTCGAGGGTGACCTGGAGCTGATCGACCCCATCACCGGTCTGTCCTTGCACCGGGTGGTCGAGGAGGCGCTGGCCAACGCCCGCCGTCACGCACCCCGAGCCGTCACCGACGTGGTCCTGTCCGTGGCCGACGACACCGTGGTGCTGGCCATCGACAGCATCGGCCCCCTCGGCCCCGACCCCTCCGCCCCGCCTCCCGCCGATGGCGACGGCCCCCGCTACGGCTTGATCGGCATGCGCGAGCGCATGACCGCCGTCGGTGGACAGTTCGAAGCCGGACCTACCGCCACCGGCTGGCTCATCCGCTGCCAAGCCCCCCTGACCTCGGCGGCCGACGGGTGACCGGCGTGCTGCCGATCCGTTCTGTCTTCGCTGGGCCGCAACGGTGCGAGCCAGCGAAGACAGATGTGGGTGTGGGGGAGGGGATGGCGTGATCAGGGTGGCTTTGGTGGACGACCAGGCGATCGTCCGGGCGGGGCTGGCGAGGATCCTCTCGCCGGCGGACGGGTTCGAGGTGGTCGTGGAGTGTGGCGACGGGGAGGAGGCGGTGGGCCGGCTGGGCGCCGCCGCCGACGAGGTGGACGTGGTGCTGATGGACATCCGGATGCCGCGCCTCGACGGCATCGAGGCGACCCGGCGGCTGCGGGCGGTGGAGGATGCTCCGCCGGTCCTGGTGCTCACGACGTTCGGCGAGGACGAGCTGCTGTGGGGCGCCATCGAGGCCGGGGCCAGCGGGTTCGTCCTCAAGGACACGACGGCGGACGGCCTCATCGCCGCGGTGAACGCCGTGGCCGGGGGAGGGGCGTGGTTCGATCCGGCGGTGGCGCCCCGGGTGCTGGCCACCTACCGCAGCCAGGTGGCGCCGGCCCGCCGTGAGGCCCGCCGCCTCGACCAGTTGACCGAGCGCGAGCACGACGTGCTGCGCCTGTTGTCGCGGGGTGCGTCCAACTCCGAGATCGCCGCCGCCCTCTACGTGGGCGAGGCGACGGTGAAGACCCACGTGGGGAGCATCTTCACCAAGCTCGGCGTGCGTGACCGGGCGGCCGCCATCGTCTTCGCCTTCGACCACGGCGTCGTCCAGCCGGGTGACACCCCGTAGCCCAAGAGCCAGGCGCGGCCGCAACCGCAGGATCAGAGCCCGAAGAGGTCGCCGACCTGCCGGACCAGGTCGTCCTCGGACAGCGCCGCGGTCACCGGGATGTGGTGGAGGCCCAGCGCCTCGGTCTCGGTCCGGAGCCGGTCGGTGAACAGCGCGTCCCGCTCGAGCAGGTTGTCGAGGGCGCGGGGCGGGTCGCTGGTCTTGCCCGCGATGTCCCAGAGCGTGCCTCGGCTCTCGAACGCCGCCCGGCGGAACCCCCGCGTCGGTAGCACCCACACCGCCCGGGTGGGCGACGAGGTGACCAGCGACCCGACCAGGTGGGGGAGGAGCCGGAACCCTTCGACGACGACCCGGGTCCCGGTGGGCAGGGGGGAGGGTCTCCCTCTGCGGGGGGATCGGACGAGGCGACCCGGGGGCGATGTGCGGGCGGGCCGCGATCCGGACGATGGACGCATGCCTTCCACAACCATCACCCCGGTCGAGCCCCGGCCGGCCGGTGGACAGGGACCCGGGGTCGGGCGAGTCGGTGAGCCCGGGCGGCCTGCGCTCGAGGTCAGCGGGGTCACCAAGGCCTACGGTCGCCGGCAGGTCCTCCACGACGTCACCTTCTCGGTGGCGCCGGGCGAGATCTTCGGGATCCTGGGCAGCAACGGCGCCGGCAAGACCACGGCGGTCGAGATCACCCAGGGGATCCGCCGCCGTGACGGCGGCCGGGTGCGCCTGCTGGGCCTCGACCCTGTCGGCGAGCGCGACCGGCTGCGGCACCTCGTCGGTGCCCAGCTGCAGTCCTCGGCGTTGCCCGATCGGCTGCGGGTCGACGAGGCCCTGCGCCTGTTCGCCCGCCTCGCCGGCGACGTCGTCGGCTGGCAGGAGCTGAGCGACGAGTGGAACCTCGGCCACCTCCGCCGCCAGCCCTTCGCCGCCCTGTCCGGCGGTGAGCGCCAGCGGCTGTTCCTGGCCCTGGCCCTCGTCAACCGGCCCCGCATCGTCTTCCTCGACGAGCTGACCCAGGGACTCGACGTCGCCGCCCGCCGCGAGACCTGGGCCCACGTCGAGCGGGTCCGTGACGAGGGCGCCACCGTCGTCCTCGTCACCCACTTCATGGACGAGGCCGAGCGGCTCTGCGACCGCCTCGCCGTCCTCCACGAGGGCCGCATCGTCGCCACCGGACGCCCCGCCGAGCTCGTCGCCGCCACCGCCGGCCCCACCCACCTCCGCTTCACCTGGCCCACTCCCGGCGACCTCGCCGGCCTCGACACCTTCCCCGGTGTCGTCACGGTCTCCCCCGGCGTCGCCGTGCCCGACGGATCGGCAGCCGGCGAGCTCCGACCGAGGAGCGCGTGCGAGGTGGCGTGCGCGGCGAACGCCGTCGTGCCCCTCATCGGCGAGTTGGCCCGCCGTGGGATCGAACCCGACGACCTGGCCGTCGTCCGACCGTCGCTGGAGGACGCCTTCGTGGCTCTCACCGCCGACTCTGCCGTCCCCGCCGTTACGACCGACCCGACCGGAGGAGAGGACCGATGAGCGCTCTCGCTGCTCTGACCCGTACCGAGGCCCGGCTGCTGTCGCGGGAGTGGGCGGCGATGTTGTTCGCCTTCGTGTTCCCGCCCGGCACGCTGCTGGTGCTGGCCGGCGCCTTCGGCGACACGCCCGACGAGGCCTTCGGCAACGCCCTGCCGTCGGACTTCTACGTGACCGGCTACCTCGGCGTCCCGCTGGGGGCGATGGCGTTGATCGGCCTGCCGGTGGTGCTCGCCACGTACCGCGAGCGGGACGTGCTGCGCCGCTTCGAGGCCTTCGGGGTGCGGACGGGCACCGTGGTCACGGCCCAGGCCATCGTCACCGCTGCCCTCGTGGTGCTGGCCGCCGGCCTGGTGGCCGCCGTGGCCGCTCCCACCTACGGCGTCCCGAGCATCGAGGACCCGCTGGCGGTCAGCGCCGGCTTCGCCCTGGGCACGGTCACGATGATCGTCCTGGGCGTGGCGCTGGGTCTGGCCGTGCGCACCGCCCGGGCCGCCCAGGCCATGGGACTGCTGGCGTTCTTCCCCATGTGGCTGCTGTCGGGTGGCGGTCCGCCGCCTGATGTGATGAGCGACCCCATGCGCCGCATCGCCGACGTCCTGCCGCTGACCCACGCCGTGGCCGGCATCCGTGACCCGTGGCTGGGCGTCGGGGGAGTGGGTGACCACCTCCTGGTCCTCTCGGCCTGGCTCGTCTTCGGGCTGGCCGCCACCGCCTACCTGGTCCGCCGCCGCTGACCCGTCCCCTCGCGAACGCAGAGCAAGACCGGGACCTCCGGTGCAGGTGGCTCATGCGGACGGCCACCTCCACCGGGTCCCGACGCGTCAGGGGTGGGCACCCGACGGCGGAGGCGTCCGACCGGCTGCAGCGCCTTGCCAAACGATGCCTCGGGGACGTAGATGGAACCATGACCGTCCGCCGCGTCTGGACGACCATGGGAGCGACGGCGGCGCCCCTCGCCGTCGCCGTGGCCGCAGTGCCCCTGCGGGCAACGGTCGGCAGCGCGGCGATAGCTGCCGTGTTGGTGGGCGTCGTGGCGCT
>WUUC01103306.1_pt1 | contig 11489 bp, 8 predicted proteins | sample 6278441 | NCBI WGS metagenome assembly WUUC01 (sample SAMN13675441, study PRJNA597444) | soil metagenome | isolation source: soil | place: USA: Washington | collected 2017-10 | reverse complement strand
CGCCGAGACGGACCGCGAGGATCGTGTGTGACAGGTTGTGCCAGTCGATTACGAGCTTGGCGCCGCGCATCCGAGCCGCCGTCCACGCAACGGCTAATGTTGGAACAGAAGGCGGGTTCTGGACCAGAATGACGTCGGGCTTCGGCAAGCGCAGCAACGCGGCGAGGAGTTTGGTGGCTTGCACTGATGCCCGCGCCGCCGACATCCAGACGAAGCGGCGTGCACCACGACGACCGCGAGTGGCGAAGGCGCTGTCAGTCAGCCGATGCGAGCGCAGGCGCGGTTCGGCGGTAAGCGCGGCATGGAGCGGCGCGCCCTCGAGCCCGATCAGGTCGACGTCGCCCGCATTGACCGCCGACGCAAGCGCGTGGTACTGCATGCGCGGGCTCCGGCCCAGGTCTCCGAGTACGACGACCGCGGTTTGCATGAGTGTTTATCTCGTTCTCGTGGTGACTGGCCTTGTCTTCGGCCTGGTGCTGACGCCAGTGGTCACATCAGCGTCCATGGCGTTCGGACTTCTAGACGCCCCAGGTGGACGAAAGGTTCATTCGATTTCTGTTCCCCGCCTGGGTGGACTCGCAATAAATCTGGCCGCAATTTGCGCATTGGCAGCTGTCCTGTTCGGCGCGAGCAGTTGGACGAGCGGCGGCGTTGCGTCGTTAGCGCCGATTGTCCCAATCCTCGCTGGTGCCGCGCTGGTCTTTGCCATCGGCCTGATTGATGACCTCCGCCCGTTGCCAGCATGGCCGAAGTTGCTGATTCAGATCCTCGCCGCGGCCATTGTGATGAGTTCCGGACTGCTCATCGAGCGCGTCACGATTGGCGGACAGACTCTTCAGCTCGGCCTGATGGCCTGGCCGGTTACGCTCGCCTGGATCGTCGGGCTGACCAATGCGTTCAATCTCATTGACGGTGTAGACGGCCTGGCGGTCGGGGTCTCGATTATCGCCGGGGCCACCTGCGGCCTCATTCTGATTAATCGCGGCCATGCCGCCGAAGCAATGTTGCTCTCGGCGCTGGTGGGGGCCGCGCTTGGCTTTCTCGTCTACAACTTTGCCCCCGCGTCCATCTTCCTGGGGGATGGTGGCAGTCTGGTCTTTGGGTTCGTGCTGGCAACGACCGCCATCACGGGCTGGCAGAAAGGCGCTACCGCGCTCGCCGCGGGTGTTCCACTGCTGATCTTTGCTCTGCCGATCGCCGACGCGCTCAGTACCCTGGTGCGGCGTGCGTTTCGCGGCTCGGCGCGACCTCCGGCCATTGCGCAATTGCTTCGCCAAATCGCCGAACCCGATCGGCAACATATCCATCATCGCCTCATGGCGCTGGGATGGTCCTCGCGCCGCACGGTGCTATTGCTGTACGCCCTGACGCTCCTGCTTTCGGCGGTGGCATTAGCCACGGCACGGCTCGATTGACGTGGGGCGCGTGCTCCTCGTGCAGCCATCATTGCAACCTCCGGGCGGAGGCAATGGTGTCGCGGCGTGGATGCTGCAGGCACTGGCCCACGAGCATCATGTCACGGTGTTGTCGTGGCAGCCCATTGCAATCGAGCCGATCAATCGTTTTTTCGGCACCTCCCTCCAATCAAGTCAATTCGACACCGTTGTCGTGCCTCGCCATTGGCGGTTCGTGCCCGACCGGCTGCCCGTTCCGGCCGCATTGCTTCGCTCGTCGCTGTTGATGCGCTACACGCGTCGTATCAACGACGCCTTTGACGTGATCATTGGTTGCCACAACGAATGCGATTACGGTCGGCGCGGAATCCAGTACGTCCATTACCCAAGTTACCTGCGGCCCAGACCCGACGCTGACCTGCGGTGGTATCACCGCACGCCGGCGTTGAGCCGGTATTACCGTCTCTCGGATTGGCTGGCCGACTTTTCCCTCGAGCGGATGAAATCCAACACGACACTGGCGAATTCGGATTGGACCGCCCGTCAGATTCGCAAATCCCTTGGGGTCGACGCGATCACCGTTTATCCGCCAGTGGTTGACGCGGCCCCTGCCCCGCCTTGGAGCGACCGACAGCGGGGCTTCATCGCCATCGGGCGTATCTCACCAGAGAAGCTGTACGAACGCGTCATGCGCATCCTCGCGCGTGTTCGCGTCACCGAACCCGACATCACCTTGACCATCGTCGGCACTTGGGATCGTGGGGTGCGGCGTTACTACGAGGAACTTCGACGCCTCGCTGCATCGCTCGGGCCGTGGATACAGTTTCGGCAAAACGTGTCGCGCGACGAAATGCGGCAGCTGATGGCAACCCACCGCTACGGAATTCACGGCATGGCTGATGAGCACTTTGGAATGGCGCCGGCGGAAATGGCGCGCGCGGGAATGATCGTGTGGGTCCCTAACGGTGGCGGTCAGATTGAAATTGTCGGCAATGAAGCAGCGTTGCTTTACGAAGACGAACGGGAAGCGGCGGAAAAAATCGCCCGCGTCCTCCGCCATCCCGTCGAGGAGCAGCGCCTGCATGAGTTGCTCGCTGAGCGCTCAAAAGCTTTTGGCACCGACCGCTTCGTCACCCAGATACAAGCAATCGTTCGCGAGTTTCGGCGATAGCACTCCGGCTCGTTAGTTCATTCGGGCATCGCCATCGCCCGAAAGGATCGGTCGTGCAGCAACTCTTCGTAAGTGCCGGTCGCGACGATGCGTCCGTCGCGCATGAAGAGCAGACGATCGCAAGCTTGAACGGTCGAAAGCCGATGCGCGATCACAATGAGCGTTCGCGATCCGTGGAGCGCGGCAATTGCGCGCGTCACCTCGCGCTCGGTTTGACTGTCGAGCGACCCGGTCGCCTCATCGAAGACCAGGACCACGGGGTCGGTATAAAGCGCGCGAGCGATCGCGACACGCTGGCGCTGGCCGCCGGACAATCGAACGCCGTTTTCGCCCAATGGCGTATCTAAACCTTGCGGCAGCTGGCGAATCACTTCATCCAGATGTGCAAGCGAGCAGGCGCGCGCGACCGCATGCTCGTCGATCGACGCGTCGGGCACGCCAAACGCAACGTTGCGGCGAATCGTATCGTCCAGGAGGTAGGGGTCTTGCGGCACGTATCCGACCTGGCGCTGCCACGCGCGTTCGCGACCAGCGAGGTTCTCGCCATCGATCAACACGCGACCGCTTGTCGGTGGCAGCAGGCCGAGCAGCACGTCGACCAATGTGCTCTTTCCGGCGCCGGTCGGTCCGACGATCCCTAACGATTCACCGCGTCGCAAACGCAGATGAATGCCGTGGAGAACGGGCGCCGCTTCGGCGTCGTAAGCAAACTCGACGTTCTCGGCGACCAGGGCCTCGCCAAGATCGATTGCCGTGGACGCACCATGGCCGCGTGCCGGCGGCGGCAGTTGCCTGAAGTCCTCGTCGGCCTTCTGAACAAATGCACGACCCTCGCGAATGTATCCCGCATTCAACATGATGCGATTCGCAGACGGCACCACGCGAAAACCGGTATAGGCAAACAGCGCCAGCACCGCGACAGTGTCCGGCCCCGTGGCGCGCTGCATCGTGACGAACAACACGACGCCAAGCATGCACACAATGAGGGTGGTCTCGACGCTCAGACGCAGTGCACTGGCGAGCCAGGTCCGCCGTTGCACAACGCTCGTCAACGCTCGCCGCGTAGCCCGAAACCGCGCTTCGAAAAATGATTCTCGGCCGGTGATCTTGACCTCTTTCACTGCGCCCAGACTTTGCTGCAGCAGGTGCAATTGTTGCCGCTCGAGCGCCGCTTGACGCTGGCCAAAGCGCACCCACACCCGACCTGTCGCCAACATTGGAATCGCCACCAGACCGACTACGACGATCACCGCAATCAACGCGCGCGACGGGGCAATCCACGCCAACACGACAACCATGGCGCCAATCGTGGCGACCTCCGCAAGGATGTTGACTGCGGAGCCAACCACGAGCTGAAAGGCCACGTTGGTCGACCGCGAAACCTCTTGAATCAGAGATGTCGATCGGCGCCGCAGGTGAAAGACGTAATCAGCGGCGAGGTACTGTGCATAAAGGCGTTCGGCCGATTGCGCGATGGATCGGGCAATCGTCGCCTCCTTGAGCCACTCCGCCCAACCGACGAACAGTCCGCGCATCAGGTAAAAGATCGCGACGGCGATTGTCAGCGCCGCGACAATTGCCGGAGGATCGTCACGCGGCCACATTTCCCACACTTGCGACACGCCTGCCGTAATGCGAACACGGTGCGGTTCCATTACCAGCCGCAGCAGCCCAAACAGTGCCACCGCCCCTAACGCTTCTAGCACGGCCGCCACACACATCACCGGTATCAAGATGAACCAGCGGCGACGCAGCGATCCATCAACCCAACCCAGAATCCGGCGTAGATCTCGAAAAACCGTCATTGATTCACCGCGATTGTACGGCGGGTTCCGCAGCCGCTTGAACAGTGTTCAACGATCTGTTGAACGGTGTTCAGAGCTGGCGACGAAAGAAAAACCCTTTTTCCTCCGTCTAAGTAGCTAGAATCTCGGGACGCAAGTTCGATCATTGAGGGGAGCGTCATGCGTCAGGGTGTCGCGACAATTGCGTGTATCTGTTGTCTGGCCGCGCCAGGGCTAGTCTGCGCGCAAGAGACGGCGGCCGCACCCGAAACCCTCAAAGCACCGCGCTCCAGCAGCTTCTGGGCACCATTCGCCGAAGTGCCCAGCGACCTCGGCAATTTCCTTTCCACCGATACGCTTCGCGTTCTTGCACCAGCCGCCGTTTCCGCCATTGCCCTGAATCGCTGGGATGATGACGGCGTGAAGATGTCGTCGAGCCGTCTACGCCCCGTCAGCAGTTTCAAAGCCGGCAACATCGGCGGTGGTCTGCTTGCGCAGACCGGTGGCGCGTTTGCTGTTTACGTCATCGGACGGGCGACGAAGTCCGCCACGATGGCAGCGCTCGGTAGCGATTTGGTGCGCGCCCAAATCCTGACGCAGGCGACAGTCCAGGCCACAAAGTTTGTGACGCGACGCGTGCGTCCGGATGCGAGCGATCGATATTCGTTGCCGTCTGGACATGTCGCCGGCACGTTCGCGACCGCAACGATTCTGCAGAAACACTACGGCTGGCGCGTCGGTGTGCCAGCCTATGCAGCCGGCGCGTATGTTGCGGCCTCGCGCATGTCGGCCAACAAGCACCACCTGAGCGATGTGATCATGGGCGCCGCGATGGGAATCGCCACAGGCGGCACCATATCAGTGGGGTCGTCGGCGCATCGCTTCGATATCGGACTCAGCGCGACGACGTCTGGCGGCGCGATCACGTTCACCAAACAATAGGCGGCTCGCCTGTCGTTGCAATTTCCAACTCCCCTGCCACGCTCGTCGTCTGAAAGATCAGTCATGACAATGCATCGCCTGCCAACTCGTTTTGCCGTGGCGTTCGTGGCCGGGCTGCTGATCTTTACGCCAGCGCGGGCGCAAGACAATACGACCGATACGGCGAAACTGATTGAGGTCTTGCAATTGAAGCCGGGCAGTGTCGTGGCCGAAATCGGTGCCGGCAACGGCGCCTTGACGATTGCGATCGCGAAACATGTTGGCCCCACTGGCCGTCTCTACACCAGCGAGCTGGGCGAGGAGCGCCTCCGCGCTTTACGACAGGCGATCGAGAAAAGCCGTCTCCAGAATGTGCGGGTGGTCGAGGGTCAGCCGACAGCCGCCAATCTACCGGATGGATGTTGTGACGCGATCTTCATGCGCAATGTGTATCACCACTTCGGTGACCCGATGCCGATGCTGAGCACCATCCGGCGCGCCTTGAAGCCGGGCGGCCGTATTGCGGTGATTGATTTTCCGCCTCGCAATAACGCCGCGACGGCGGCGGCTGGCAAGCGCGGTGAAGACGCGCATCATGGCGTCAGCGCCGATACCACCTCACGCGAGCTCGCCGCGGGCGGCTTCGACATTATCTCCAGTGAAGAGCGGCCCAACCGCTGGTTCATTGTCGTCGGCGCGGCGCGTCCGTAGTCGATGCCTCACACACTACGGACCTCAGGGCGGCGCAGTACCCCCGCCTGACTAATCAATTACGGCTTGCTGAATTAACGCCTTGAATCGCTGACGCAATGAGTCGGGGTTTGGCGGCGAGCTTTGCGTCATCAGGATCGTGATCATTTCTCGCGCCGGGTCGATCCAGAAAATGGTGCCGGCGGTGCCGTCCCAGCCGTACTCGCCGCGGGTGGCGGACGCCGGATCCAGATTCACGTTCACGTTTGCCAATCCCCATCCCATGCTGCCGCCACGAGCCTTGAGGACATCGGCGGGCAATCCATTCGTGGTGATGCGCTCCACCGTCGCGGCTTTCAGCAAACGCACTTCGTCCAGTTCGCCTTTGTTCAGCAGCATCTGACTGAATCGCAAGTAGTCCGCGACACTCGACACGAGGCCGACGGCGCCTTCAACCAGCGGTGCCCGCTCCGTGACTGGCACTGCTTCCATTTCGGTTTTCGTCAGACCGCCGCCTGGCGAGGGGGAGTACACCGTCGCAAGGCGGGCGCGTTGATCCGGACGCACGACAAAGACCGAGTCGCTCATGTTGAGCGGACCGAACACGTGTTTGTCGAGAAACGCGTCGAACGCTTGTCCCGACCACACTTCCACGAGTCGTCCGAGAACGGTGGTCGCCTCGCTGTAGCGGAAGCGTGTGCCGGGGTCTTCGAGCAACGGTGCTTTGGTAATTTTCGAGATGAATACGGGAAGCGTATCCTGCCGTGAGCGCACCTCTAACGTGCGGTATAGCTCTGACGTGCGGTGGCTCAAGCCTGATGTGTGGAGCAACAAATCCTCCACGGTGATCGCACGCGCGGGCCGGCGCGGTGCGGAGCCGGCCGGGTTGACGATCATCAGCGTGTCGAATTGCGGGAGATACTTCGACACCGGGTCGTTGAGCTGAAAGCGACCCTGCTCGTGCAACATCATGACAGCCACGGCCGTGACCGGCTTGGTCATCGAATAGATGCGGAACAGCGACCGTTCCGTCATCGGCGCCTTGGTATCGAGATCCTGAACGCCGACGGCTTGCAGATAGGCGAGTTTGCCTTTGCGCGCAACCGCGACGACGGCGCCGGCAATCTTCCCGTCGGTCACGTACACGTTCAAAAGCTCGGTAGCCGCGCGCAGCTTGGCTTCATCCAGGCCAAGCGATTCCGGTGTGGCGCGGGCAAGCGTCTGCCGCGCATCGGTGGCGAGGCCCATGGCAATGGCGAGCGCACAGGCGGTGGCGGTCAGTCTGAGACGATTCACGGGAAGCACTCTACACGACATAGATACCGCCACAAGCTCCGGAAAGGGTGGCGAAGGCGGCTGAACTTCCGATCGCATTATGATCGGACCGCCGAGGAGGATTTATGAGGTTGTTGCGCCTGTTGTGTGTCGTCAGCGTCATTCTCGTTGGGTCGCTGGCTGCACCTGGTGGTCAGGAACCGCAAACCGAGGGCAATCGGTCGCCAGAAGGACTGATCCTGAAGACCGCGGAGACCCTTGAATTCACGACAGACGAAGTGACGTGGCCATCTCTCGACGTTTCACCGGATGGCCGGACGATCGTCTTCGACGTGCTCGGCGACCTTTATACGCTGCCGCTCTCTGGTGGCGAAGCAACCCGGATCATGGGGGGCTTGTCGTTCGAAAGCCAGCCGGCCTTTTCGCCCGACGGCAAGATGATCGCGTTTCTCACCGATCGCACGGGCGTCGAAAACGTGTGGGTGGCCAATGCCGACGGCTCGAACCCGCGCGCTGTCAGCAAGGACGGACGCACCAACGAGCGGCCGCAGTTGATGGTGTCACCGACATGGACGCCCGATGGCGAATTCATCATCGTGTCGAAGTCGCGGCCGCCAGAACCGGGCACGTTCGGATTATTCATGTATCACCGTGACGGCGGTACCGGCGTGCGCATTGGCCCGGCCCCGCCCCCGCCTCCGGGGCCCGACGCCCAGGGACCACCGCCCCCACCGGCAACCAACAAGATGGGTGCGACAGTGTCGCCCGATGGACGCTTTATCTATTACGCCCAACGTAACGGCACCTTCACTTACAACGCGCAATTCCCGTTGTGGCAGGTCTACCGTCACGATCGCGATACCGGCGATGCGTCACAAGTCACCAATGCACGCGGGTCGGCAATGCGTCCCGCGATCTCGCCCGACGGCAAGTGGCTCGTGTACGGCACCCGCCACAAGACGCAAACCGGGTTGCGCGTGCGTAATCTGGAGACCGGCGCCGAACGGTGGCTCGCGTACCCCGTGACGCGTGACGATCAGGAATCGCGCGCCAGCCGCGACACGTTACCCGGCTACGCGTTCATGCCTGATGGCCAGTCGCTGATCGTCCCAATCGGCGGCAAAATTCATCGCGTTGACGTCGCCACTGGGGAATCGCGCGTGATCCCGATGAGCGTCAAAGTGCAGGCCGAGATCGCGCCACGCGTCTACACACCGGTGCGCGTCGAGGATACGAATGTCGTGCGCTCGCGACTCATTCGCTGGCCGACGCTGTCACCCGACGGCAAGCGTCTGGTCTTTGGCGCGATGAATCGGCTCTACATCATGGACATGCCGGGTGGTGCGCCGCGTTTGTTGACCGGCGCACGGCCGCAGACGCCAGGGCCCAGCGAAGGCGAGTTCATGCCGACGTGGTCGCCAGATGGTCAGTCGATTGTCTTCGTCACGTGGACCACGAACGGCGGCCACATCAAACGTGTATCGAACACTGGCGGCGAGCCGCAGACGCTGACAACGGCCGAGGGCTATTACCTCGATCCAACCTATACACCCGACGGTGCGCGCATTGTCTTCATTCGTGGCGCCGCGGCCGATCAGCTGTATTCGATTCTGATGGACACGCCGGCACCCGACGACCCGGATGCGCCGGCTGAGATTTCCGGGGTCAGTCCTCCCAACACGCTCGAACTGCGGACCATGCCCGCAACCGGCGGAGCCTCGACTTTTGTGGCTTCGTCTCAAGGCGGACGGGAGCCGCATTTCATTCGTAACGACTCCAAACGCGTTTACCTGACCACTGGTCGCGGCTTGCAGTCGATCACGCTGGATGGCTACGACCGTCGGACGCATTTCCGCGTCACCGGCATCGGTCCCGGCAACAATCCACCCAATGCGACCGAGATTCGGCTGTCACCTGATGGCGCACGCGCGTTCGTGAGCTTGCAGGGCCGCCATTACGTGATCACGGTGCCCATGGCGGGGCGCGAGACCGTGGACATCCGCATCACCGGTCGAGGCGAGAACGCGGTGGTACCAGTAAAACGCTTGTCGGCGGAGGGCGGCGATTACCTGAAGTGGACCGTCGACGGCAAAGCGGTGACCTGGGCGTGGGGCTCGCAGTTTTTCCAGCAGCCGATCGATGCCGCCGAACCGCAGAAAACAGACGTCGTCGTGGAGTTGCCTCGAGCGCGCGCGAAAGGCTCGGTGCTGCTGTCCGGCGCACGCATCATCTCGATGAAAGGCGACGAGGTGATCGCGTCTGGAGATGTGCTGGTTACCGACAATCGCATTGCCGCCGTCGGGAAGAAAGGCGCAGTGAACGCGCCGGCCGGAACGCGCACGATCAATGTTGCAGGCAAGACAATCATGCCGGGGCTCGTCGATGTTCACTCGCATATGTGGGCGCCGCGGGGCTTACACCAGACCGAAGTGTGGCAATACCTGGCGAACCTGGCCTACGGCGTCACCACCACGCGCGATCCGCAAACGTCCACGCCGGACGTCTTTGCCTATGCCGACATGGTGGACGCCGGCATGCTCCCTGGGCCACGTGTCTATGCCACCGGCCCCGGTGTGTTTGCCGGGTCGGGCATTGACTCGCGCGAAGCCGCGATGAGTTTTATCAAACGTTACAAAGAGGCGTATCGCACCAACACCATCAAGCAATACGTCGCCGGGGATCGCATTGTCCGTCAGTGGATCATCGAGGCCGCCAGGGAGCACGGCATCACGGCGACGATCGAAGGATCACTCGATCTCAAGCTCAATCTGACCCAGATGGCCGACGGTTATTCGGGGCAGGAACACAGCTTTCCGATCATGCCGCTCTACAAGGATGTCGTCGAGTTCGTCGTACGCACGAAGACGTTCTATACGCCAACAATCCTCGTCGCTTACGGCGCACCGTGGAGTGAGAACTATTACTTCGAAACGGAAAATGTCGCGGCCGATCAAAAACTACGGCGGTGGGTTCCGTGGGAATTGCTCGATACGATGGTTCGTCGCCGCACGCAGTGGTTTTTGCCTGAAGAGTACGGACACACCGCGATTGCAAAAACGGTCGCCGATATCGTTCATGCCGGCGGACGAGCGGGTCTCGGCAGTCACGGTCAGCTGCAAGGGCTGGGCGCGCATTGGGAGACCTGGAATCTCGGCTCGGGAGGTTTGACGCCGCACGAGACATTGAAAGTCGTCACCATCTTCGGCGCGGAGGCCATCGGCTTGCAGCAGGACCTCGGGTCGCTCGAAGCGGGCAAGTTGGCGGATCTTGTGGTGTTGGATAAAAACCCGCTCGAGAACATCCGGAATACCAATTCGATCCGGTACGTGATGAAGAACGGCGAGCTCTATGAAGCTGAAACGCTCAACATGATCTGGCCGCAGCAGCGCACGCTCCCGAAGCAGTTTTGGTCGGAGACGGAGCCGAAGATGCCGACGCGCCCGACAGTGACCAGTCAGCAATAACATCTGGAGATCTTCGATCTAGAGATCTCGAGATCTCAGAGCTGCACATCTGCAGGTCTCCAGATCTCCAGATCGCAGATCTCCAGATTCTGAGATCCTACTGCGGCGGTTTGCGCTCGTAGGTTCCGATGATTTCGCCCTGCCCCACGATGTGCCCCTTCATCGCCTCGATCAACTGCGTTTTGGTCGCTCCCGCTGGCAAATCCAGTGGCGCGTCCAATGCGTAGACGATGAAGTGGTACTCGTGCACCTTGCCCGGCTTGGGCGGCGCCGGCCCACGGTACCCGACGCGTCGAAATCCGGAGGTGCCTTGCAGCGCGCCTTTGAGATCGGCGGGCATGGCGACCGCCGGATCGGCGGAAATGTTTTCCGGCAGCCCTTTCGCGGTCGCCGGAATCTTGTAGACCACCCAGTGCACAAACGGCTGCGGAGTGGGGGCTGTGGGATCCTCGTGAATCACTACGATTTCCTTGGTCGTCGCCGGCAGATTGCTCCACATCAACGGCGGCGAGATGTTCTTGCCGTCGGCCGTGTAATCAACTGGCAGTGGTTGTCCATGCTTGAAGGCCGGACTGGTAACGGTGATCGACTGCGGAGCGGTCTGAGCGCTCAGCGCAACGCTAACCGCGACTATGAGTGGCAACGCGAATTTCATAAAAGGTCCTCGGCCGTCACGGTACCACAACCGTCATCGCGGAAACTTGTCATTGGGTGATTGTATGATTGAGTGATTTGGCGATTGCATTGAGCAATCGCGCGATTGGGTGAGTTGCCGGCACCAGCGAGCAAT
>WUUC01237882.1_pt1 | contig 11492 bp, 13 predicted proteins | sample 6278441 | NCBI WGS metagenome assembly WUUC01 (sample SAMN13675441, study PRJNA597444) | soil metagenome | isolation source: soil | place: USA: Washington | collected 2017-10 | reverse complement strand
TTTCATTGCTAAAATAGTGCCTTAGCTGAATTTCATCGTTTGGTGTTGAAACCAAGGGATTAAGAGGTCGAATACGTGCATGGGCGTCCGTATTTGAAACAGGGGACGCGTGAACTTATCATAACACCTGCAACCTTAGCCCAAAAACTTCAACGTTATTTTGTGTAAAATCGAGATCGGGTGATCGTTTAAAGCCCATGGCTTCGTACATGTTCCAGGCTTTCTGCATGGCCTTTGTCGTATGAATGATCACTTGCCTGTTGCCGTTTCTTTTTGCTCTATCAATGCATGCGTTGATCAGCATAGTTCCCACCCCGCGACCGCGCGCGTCGGGATGTACCGCCAGCAACCTGAAACCGGACGCGGCCGATTCGTTGATGAGCATTCCTGCCGCGTAGTGTTGGATATCGTTGAAGTAAACGACGGCACCTTGGATAGGTCCGGTGTCGGCCACAGCAACGAGCAATTCGGTTCCGGGTTTCAGCGTAAAGTCGCCAGCGTTTTCAAGCACGGTGTAGTAGCTGGGTAACTCGGCAGGTTTCGGAAATCCCTCGAGCTGTGAGTACACCTGCACCATCAGTTGCCCAATATCATAAAATTCGGTGGGCGCTGCGTTTCGAACAGAATAAGCCATCAAGCAAAGGTAATACCTGGATGGTTTCAGCCAACTGGAAAGGAAACACCAGTGCAACAACGACCGGTTGCATCAAACACCAACCTACCTGTCGACCTTATTGTCCTTTGCTACTCCGGGAAAATTCATTAGACTGAATCAATTTTTTAAACCCTGATGGATCAACCCCTGGTCACCTTTGAGTTGCGCAGCAAATATTTACTTGTTGTTGGCCATGGCCGGCGTGATACGCTGACCGAGATGAATCAAAGCGCTTCGATCATCTACCAGCGGATCCTGGAGACCAACACAAGATATATGCTTGTCGATTACAGGCAGCTATATATTGGTGTGCACCTCGGGGAAGCCTTCAACATTGTGAAGCGCTACGAAGTTGCATTACCCGAACTAAAGCAAGTGACTATTGCCACCGTTTTTTCCGGTCAGGGCTGGGAGTTCGGTCAATATTGGAAAGAGGTAAGTCAACGACGGGGTTTCCTGATCGAGATCTTCCAGGACATGGCAGCTGCGGAGGAATGGCTTCTTGAGCAGGTGAAATAAATCACAAGTATCGTTCCACCAACGCTTTTGTTTTCCGGATACCGTCCTCTTCAGGTTGCGTGTTGCCTTCAAACTCAATACCGATGTATCCTTTGAATCCTGAAGCTTTCACGATATCCAATAGTTTTTTATAGTCGATCTTTGGTTGTTCGCCATTGGCGGCGAAGTCATAAGACTTTGCACTCACGCCTTTGGCAAATGGTAGAAGTTCCTGTACTCCTTTGTATCGATCATACATGTTTTGGCAGTCGCTTTGTGTTTCACCCCAGGGATGGGTGATACAGAAATTGCCGAAGTCCGGAAGGGTACCTACATTTTTCCGGTTGACCTGTTTCATGACATCCGCTACCCACTGGCCATTGGAAGAGTCGCTGCCATGATTTTCAACAACAACGTTCAATCCCAGGGTACTGGCAAATTCGCCGAGCCGGCCCAGTGAATCGATCGAAGCTATTTTCTTCGCTGCGGATTCACCGTCGCCATGAAGGTTGACGCGAACCGTTTTGCATTCGAGAAATTGTGCGGCATCGAACCACTTCTTATGATCTTCAATGGCCTGTAGCCGGACTTTGTCATCTGGCAAAGCCAGCGGACCTTCTTCATCGACCATGATGAGATGATTGATGACACCGGCATCTTTACTTCTTTTGAGTAGTTCACCCAGATAACTGGAACTTTTCCCGGCGTCCTTGAACGACATGGTTGAATTACCGAACAATCCGTTCACATATTCGACAACCGATATACCAAAATCTTTTTTTGCTTTTGCTGCGAAGTCGAGGTGATCGAGTTTGCCTTCACGGATGGTACGATTCAACGACCACTCCGCAAGTGAAAGTTCAATTCCTGTTGCATTCATAGACATACCGGGAAGTGAGTTAGTAAGCGTTATCGCACTGGCCGTGAGCACTGATTGCCTGACAAAGTTTCTTCTGTTCATGACTTTCGGTTTAATAAACAATTCTTACCGTTGCGCACAGGAGGAGGCATGAACCGGTTTCAATTTAGTGCGCACCGCAATTAAAATTTGAAATTCAGGATTTCAAATCTTGTATGGCAGCCACTGATCGGTTTTTCCTCCATACCTGTGTACTTCCCTGATAATAGAAGAACTTATAGACGCGAATTCCGGCGACGTGATAAGGAAGACGGATTCGAGTTCGTTATTGATATGACGGTTGACCTGGGAGATACTGTTCTCATATTCGAAATCAGTGGTGTTACGCAGACCGCGAAGCAGGTAGCGCGCTCCTTTTTTGCGGGCGAATTCGGCGGTAAGCTCAGAGTAGGTGACGATGCTTACTGCACTTTCATTCCGGAAAGTTTGTTCGATCTTTTTCACCATTTCTTCAATGGTGAAATAGCGGGAATTCTTCTGGCTGTTGTACCCGATAGCGATGACAATTTCATCGAAGACGCGGAGGCCGCGAAGTACGATATCCTCGTGACCTTTGGTGAATGGATCAAAGGAGCCTGGAAATAGTGCGATACGTTTCATTGTTCATAGGTTGTTGTGAACGGACACCCGCATTGCTTCACTACGCCGGCAACCGCGCACACGGGTCAGGATAGTAAATGAGTTGAATACAGATCGAAAAAATGATGTTCCTGTACTTCATCAAAGAGGTACCCGAATTTGAGGTGATCTGGCCGCTCCCCAAAACTTACATTGCGAATGTACTTGATGAATTCATGGTAGTGCGGGGAGTTGCGTCCGATATATCCCCACATCACGATCTGGCTGGTTTGCTGATCCATACCGAGCGCGTTCAGCACCAGCATGATATATTTTACGTAGTCGGCAAAGTGCTTGATGGGAAACTGGTTGTAATAGATCAGTTTATTGTCTTTGGCTGCAAGCACATGAAGTTTAAACCTATCCACATACAGATACAATGGAGCGCCACTGCGAGCCGATGCGGCACGTAGCACTCCCTCAATCAGCGCGGCCGATTGATGAACGAATTTCAGAGATGAGTTGGTGTAAATGCCGGTCAACCATTTAAGAAGCTCTCTGGATATCGCATATACGGTAATGGAATCCAGTTGCTCGTTACGGCAAAAGAGCACGTCTTCCTGAGTTGGATCGATGTGCGCGTTGAAGCGAAGGTATTCGGCAGCCGAGGTTTCTACAAACAACGCTGCGGGAACCTGGACGAACTTATTGCTCTTGATCGAGAAGACGACGTTTTTCCAGAACCCAGCCGTAAGAAGGGGATGGTTGTCATAGAGGTCCCGTACAATTGCCAGTTGTTCACCCGGCGATTTTACGTCATTAAAAACGTAGTCTTCGAAAAGCAGTATCCTGTTGTCGGGATTGGTGATCCCGAGTTGCATATCGCGTGCGCCTAACTGAACCAGTAGTGTGTATTGATGAAGGTTCTCCTCATCGAACTTTTCATCCTTGATCTTCTTGATCAGCTTATAACCGGCACCAGTGGCTTGCAATGCGATGGATTATTCCCAGTTTCCAGCCGTCGAGACATCGAGGCGTGAGCCGAAGCGCAAGGGTTTACGTGGCCTCTTATCGTTCTCTTCTTTGCGGGCAGGATCATCGGGCATCGGATCTTTCACCTCGATCACCCATACCATTACTCCTGCTTTGTCCACTTTGCCTACAAAGATGTCGAACTTGATGTCGGAGTCGGGCTTGAAACCGACCTTCGAAATGTCCATGTTAGGATCGAAGATATAGCGATGGAAGTTGATCAGGGTCTGACCTTTTGTTACTTCCGCGCCAGATGTAACGTTAGCGAGTGAAGTGATCACTCCCTCTTCAGTGAAAGGTTGAGGACGTTCTTCACCGCCAAAAGTGATTACTGCGCCTTTCTGATTCTTGACTACGTTGTCGCCAACTTTTACGAGGAACCTGTTGAAAATTCCATTGTCACCTGCGTTGAGCACGTAATTTCTTCTGAAGATCTTTTCCTTGGCAGATTCGTAGCCGAGGGTGTCAAAGTGCAGGATGACGTCTTCACCACCATAGGCTTTCTGAATGATCTCTTCGCGACGTTGCACGATCGGCACACGACCGTTGGCAATGAAGTTTGCCAGCGAATCCCAGTTTGACGTGTAGCGGCCATAGGCACCGAGAAATACCAATTCCGCTTCCCGGATCAGCTTGAGACGTTCGGTGACGGCGAATTCTTTTGTTCTGATCGCTTCCTTGGTTTCAATAACGGAGTCAATGCTGTTATAGAGATAAGCGAACATCGCGACGCTGGCGATAAGCAGTACTACTGTTAGGATCCGGGTTATCATGAGGTTTTAAAGTTCAGGTTTTGCTTGCAAGTATAGAAATTTTAGCCCGTTAAACACAACGGTTACGACTTAAAATGGCCCTTTATGCTGGTGATTTGCCGCATATTCCGACCGTTTGTAAAAATCCCGTGCAGGTAGCCTGCCGGAAGTTTCTCCATCTCCGGAAATCCGACGTATCGCACCTCTCGGATGATCTGGTTCGCGCCCGCCTCCGGGTCGCCGCCGGTAACCAGTTTCCCTCCTGTAGCCTCTACCATGAAAAACAACTCGACAGAATGGAGCGGTGGCGCAACATGCTCATACACGGCGACAAACTCGTTCACGCGAATATCGAGTCCCGTTTCCTCTTTGAACTCGCGTACCAATGCTTCTTCCGCTGTCTCGCCGAAATCAACCCCTCCGCCAGGGGGAGCCCAAAAATCTCCCGCCGATAGTCCAGCATGGTTCACCATCAGGATACTTTCATCCAGGAGGCAGATACCGCACGACCTCACCCGAACCCGGTTGCCATACAATTCCTTTGGCGACTGCCTGTTTTTTGGACCCATATTTGGTTACTAATCTCCTATAATATCGATCTAATTTCAGACGTTATCCTATCCACGAACGTTAACATCAAATAAAATGCAGACGATGAACAAAGTTTCGTTCATGCTTCTACTGCTGGTTGCCAACATAGCTGCGTCCGGCCAGTCAGCGGATAACAATAATGCCAAACTCGCGGGGGCTTTCATTACCTGGGAGAAAGCCACGCACGATTTTGGGGATATCAACCAGGGAGATAAGATAGAGCACACTTTCCGTTTCACCAATATTGGCAACGAACCCCTCATCATAACGAATGTATCTACACAATGTGGTTGTACTGCACCAAAAGGTTGGCCGCGTGATCCTGTTCAACCAGGCGACACCGGCGAGATCACCATCTCGTTCAATAGTACCGGTAAATTCGGACGACAGAATAAAGTAGCAACCGTCATCTCGAATGCTGTTAACACTGATGGTGCGCAACTGTTACTGTCAGGCAACATTACCGGGAACCCGCAAGGCCATTAATAATTCTTCACCAGTCGGAAGAGGAGTATTCCCCAGCCGATAAGGAAAAGCACACCACCAACCGGGATCACAGCTGCTACAGGTTTCATCGCCGGTCCTCCAAGTGATACCGCATACAGTCCGCCACAGAATAATGCAATGCCTGCCAGGAAAGTCACAGGGATGAAACTTCCGGAAGCTGCCGGGACGCGCATCCAAAGACCTACGAACAGCAAGGCCAGCGCGTGGAAGAACTGGTAGCGAACCGCCAGCTCGAAGTTGTCGCCTTGCTGTGCCGACGTTAGCAAAGGTTTAAGCGCGTGCGCACCAAAAGCGCCGAAGGCCACGCTAAGCAAAGCGAGCAATGCGCCGGCGATCAATGTTTGTGTGGCTGATAATTTCATTGTTGATGCGGTCTTTCTCCAAAGATGGCCGTTCCAATCCGCACGAGTGTGCTGCCTTCGCTTATTGCTACCTTGTAATCGCTGCTCATTCCCATGGATAGTTCTTCCATTCTGACATTTGCTGGAAGATGACTCCCTTTGAGTTGCTCGAATAGCAGTCGCAGGCCACGAAACTCCTTTTGCACAATATTCATATCGTCGGTTAGTGTGGCCATGCCCATGAGACCGCGAATCTGGATGTTGGATAATTGCCCGATGGTATTTCCAGTGACAAACGCCACTAGCTCTTCACGATCGAATCCGAACTTGGTCTCTTCAGAAGCGATGTGAATTTGAAGGAGACATGGGATGACGCGGTTGATCTTCCGGCCCTGCTTGTCGATCTCTTCTGCGAGTTTCTGACTGTCGACGGAGTGGATCAAAGAAACAAATGGCGCAATGTATTTGACCTTGTTCGATTGCAGGTGGCCGATCAGATGCCACTCGATGTCGTTCGGCAAAACCTCGCTCTTTGGAACGAGCTCCTGAACGCGGTTCTCTCCGAAGATCCGCTGGCCTGCATCGTACGCCGCTTTGACCTTTTCGACCGGGTGAGTTTTACTAACAGCGATAAGCCGGCAGCCCTTTCGCCCGACTTCGCCCTGTATCAGGTCAATATTTCTTTTAATCTCCATTTGCATAACTTTGGCCACTCCCAATTATGGGGTTCAGCGCTCAGCAAAAATATGGCGATCTTAGGAACATTGTTAAAAAAAGGGATCAAGCTTCGTGAGAATCTTGACCAGGAGTATGCTTCACCATTCGAGCTTCAGAAGAGAGAACTACGGGAATTGATGATCACTGCCGAGGGAACAGAGTTCGGTAAGTATTACGATTTTAACGGCATACTCAGTCACTTCCGGAAAAGGCCTAAAGATTTTTACCAGGCATTCAAGTCCAGGATCCCCATCCACGACTACGACAAGATTTACAAGGACTGGTGGCAGCTTTGCCGCAAGGGCGCAAAGAATGTATGCTGGCCGGGGCACGTCAAATATTTCGCACTCAGTTCCGGCACCTCTGGTTCGTCGTCGAAGTACATTCCGGTTACAAAGGACATGACCACGGCGATTCGTCGTACCAGCATGCGGCAGATCTTATCTCTTTCGAAATACGACCTGCCTGCCGAATTCTTTGAGGCTGGTATCCTGATGATCGGCGGTAGTACGCACCTGAACAACACTGGCAGTTATTTCGAAGGTGACCTGAGCGGCATCCAGGCAGCGCGGCTTCCGTTCTGGTTTCAACATTTCTATAAGCCCGGAAAGAAAATAGCGCGCACCCGCAATTGGGATGCGAAGCTGGTGGAGATCGTGAAGAAGGCCAATGATTGGGATATCGGCATCATCGTTGGCGTTCCTGCCTGGATCCAGATCTTGCTGGAAAAAATTATCGATCACCATAAGATCGATAACATTCACGAGATATGGCCGAACCTAAGGGTGTATGTGCATGGCGGGGTGTCGTTCGATCCATATCGAAAGGGATTTGAAAAACTTCTCGGTCGGCCACTATATTATATAGAGACGTACCTCGCCAGCGAGGGTTTTATTGCGTACCAGGCACTTCCGAAAAAGAAGTCAATGCGGCTCGTTCTCAACAATGGTATTTTCTATGAATTTGTACCGTTCGATGAGTCAAACTTTATGCCTGACGGCGAGATCAAGCCAGATGCTCATACGATTCCCATTGATGAAGTAGAGGAAGGGAAGGAGTATGCGATTCTTTTGTCTACCTGCTCGGGCGCCTGGCGTTACCTGATCGGAGATGTGATCAGGTTTGTTTCCATAGAGGATAGCGAGATCGTCATTACCGGTCGCACCAAGCATTTCCTGAGTTTGTGCGGCGAACACCTGTCTGTTGATAACATGAACAAGGCGATCGAGTTAACTGCGAATGAAATGAACATCGTTATTCCGGAATTTACGGTTGCCGGTATACCCCATGGTTCATTGTTTGCGCATCACTGGTATGTAGCCACCGACGACAAGGTGGATCGCAAGCAATTAAAAGAGCGCCTTGACTTTCACCTCAAAGCTCTCAATGATGACTACGCTGTTGAACGAAGTGCGGCCTTGAAGGAAGTGATAGTCGAAGCCTTTCCGGTTAATACGTTTTATCGATGGATGGAAGCGAAAGGCAAAATTGGCGGACAGAATAAGTTTCCAAGAGTGATGAAGAATAACCTGCTGGAAGAATGGAAACAGTTCCTTTCCAAGCAGCACGGATGAACGTTGTACTCAATGGCATACAATTCGGTATTGTACTGACGTTCCTCGTTGGACCCGTCTTTTTCGCCATCATTCAAACCAGTGTCGAGCGCGGTTTTACTAAAGGTGTGCTGGTGTCTGCGGGGGTTTCATTCAGCGACGTTTCCTATGTTTTCATTTGCTACCTCGGGCTGATCCAACTCATCGAAAATGAATCCTTTCGCCAGCAGATGGGATACTTCGGCGGTGCGATATTGATCGGCTTCGGGTTTTACCATCTCATCATTAAAAGCCGTAAGAGTATCGCTCCAACAACGGTGGTGCCCCAACGAAGCGCGTTGCAATATTTTATGAAAGGTTTTGTGATCAATGCTTTCAGTCCAATGGTACCGTTGTATTGGATCGGTACGCTGAGTTACGCTTCCGTGAACCTCGGATATGTTGAGACTTCTGATTTTATTATTTTTTATTCGGCGCTATTGACAACTGTTCTGGCCACCGATATTCTAAAGGCGTATCTCGCAGACAAGCTGCGCCGGATCATTACACCCAAGCTGATGATGTGGCTGAATATCCTGGTGGGAATTGCCTTGATGGCTTTTGGGGTGAGGCTGGTGCTTGAGTCTTGAATAGCAGTTAGCCCGTAGCTTAGCGGTGCCAGGTAACCCGATTTATCAGGTGTGTCGTGGGAACTGTACTCCTGACGGCAAATTGCTAACGGCTAAAAAGCTTTTGACTAACAGCTTTCAATCTTGTAACACATTACTCATAAAAGTGCTTTTCGATGCCAACCACATCAGGAAGAAAAGCATTCCCCATTGCAGATAAATGAAGTAATAATCTGAGGTGTCGCGAAACCGCGTTTCTTTGATCTCCGCTTTTTCGTATTGGTCGATTTGTTGGAATACGGAAGCCAGTGCCTCCTGGTCGGTAACCCGGAAAAATTCTCCCGAACCGATTTCAGCAATCCGGCGCATGGTTGTTTCGTCGACGGTATTCTCTACCATGTGGGGTCTTCCGAAAAAATCTTTCCCAAATGGCACCAGTCCTTCTTTGCCAACTACTATTGTGTAGATCTTTACATTATATGCAGCAGCCAGTTCGGCGGATGTAATTGGATCGATATTTCCCGCTGTATTATCGCCGTCGCTCAGCAGTATACATACTTTCGACTTCGAAACGGATTCCCGCATCCTGTTTGTTACCACGGCGAGTGCACTACCAATAGCGGTTCCCCGGTTCTCGATCATTTCGAAATTCATTTCGTCAATATATGAGTTGAGCAATGCATAATCCGTCGTGAGCGGGGCGAGCGAGAATGCGTCTCCGGAAAAGACCACAATGCCGATGCGATCCTGGATGCGTCCGGCAATAAAGTCGCGTGCTACTTCTTTCGCCGATTCCAAACGGTTGGGAGTGAAGTCTTCTATCTGCATCGAATGGGAGATGTCGATGGCCAGCATGATGTCTATGCCTTCCGTCCACTGTTCTACTTTTTCATTGGTTTTCTGTGGACGTGCCAGTGCCACCAGCACCGCTGAGATCAGTAATAAGAATAGTATTTCAGGAACGATGCGAAGCCAGGTAATAGGTGTGCTTTTCAGATCGCTCTTCACCAACGCCACCGGTAACTTTTGATTCATCGCGTAACGCGTTGCCCATCGTATGATGAATACCACAGGGACGGCCATGAGCAGGTAAAGAAAAATCTTGTTGGTCCACGTGAACGACTTCAGTGTGGAAGGTGAAAACCAATAGAAATAATACCAGGGATCGATTACACTATCCATTTTGTACCTCCTCCAGTTTCTTTGAATAATGTGCCTCGGAGTATGACCTCAGATCGACGAACGTCAGATGAACATCGCTTCCATAGCCGCCATAAATACCACGGTCGATTGTCTTCAGTGCTTTTGCGAGCATTTCATTGTGTGCAAGCTGCGAAATTTCGCGCGATGTGTATCTCGTGTAAGGCCGGTTGTCGAGCGTTTCCATGTATTGTTTCCAGATCAACAGTGCAGCTTCGGCCTGGAGTGCAGAAAACTTGCTCTGCAGTTGATCAACGGCACCAGTAAACCTGTCGAGGAACCGCTGGTGGTTCCTGGTAAGCCGCCGAACAGTGAAATATCTCCTGATGTGTTTCGCGAAGATAAAGTAACAAGCCAACATCGCCCCAAAAAGAAAAATACCAATGGCGGTATAGATCGGGTAATTGAACAACCAATCGACATTAAAATACGACGTGTTTGTTTTCAGCGGCAACATTTGAGCTTCCACAGAATCGGGCACATTGTCGACCAGGTGCTTAAGGAAAATTGTATCGCGCGATCCGAATACAGTGGTGCAATCTCCTTCGGCAAGCATGTATACCGGAATGTTCAGCATTTGGATGCTGTCGATCTCGAATGAGGACACGTAGTAAACTACGCTGTCGTAGCTGGTGCTGTCTTTGGTAACCGTAGGGAAATAGCTTTTGCTTTCGAACTCAAACGGCGCGAATTGAAACGTGGAGTCCGGGAACAGCACGTTGACGGTGGAAGGATAGCGGGCAGTAACAGAAACTGGGACACGTTCGCCGATCTTCAGACTGTCGGCCATGAAACGTGAATGAACAGTGATCTGCTGAGCGAATGCCGAACTGCAGAAAACCATGAACAATGTAGCTATCGAAGTTCGCTTAAGCACTCTTCAGGGTTTTATTTCTCGTCTTAAAAAGTTTGAGGAGCCTGGGCACGTAGTCATCCTCAGTGTTAACGCTTAAAAAGTTGACCTGGTGTTTGCGACTGAAATCGGCAAGTTGCGTCACACGATCGGTATGATGTGCGGCGATGTTATTTCTAAAGTCTCCGAAAGATGTGTTCACCCAGATGGTCTCGTTTGTCTCCTTGTCTAACACAGGAATAATACCGAGACTGGGCAGTTTTGTTTCGCGCCGGTCGCTCACGTGAATGAGAACGAGATCATGCTTGCGCGCCATCGATTTGAGGTTGTGAAAATAGCCTTCGTCGATAAAATCGGAGATCACGATTATTACGCTTCGGCGCCTGATCGCATTGAGTGCGAACAGGATCGCCTGGCTAAGGTTCGTCTTGGACGAACGGGCTTTCAGGCGGAACAACTGGTGAATGAGCTCGTATGCCTTCGACATTCCTTTCGCAGGCTTGAGGTAGATCTCACGTTGATCGGAATACGCGATCAAACCCAACATGCTGGATTCCTTCGCGCCGGCAAGCGCCAGCACACCGCAAATTTCCTTTCCCACGTCGGACTTCGTTCTGCCCGGGTTGCCAATCGCCTGCGAAGCACTCACGTCGACAATAAAAAAGATCGTTTGCTCTTTTTCCTCGCGAAATGTTTTGACAAAGGTGC
>WUUC01210001.1_pt1 | contig 11492 bp, 11 predicted proteins | sample 6278441 | NCBI WGS metagenome assembly WUUC01 (sample SAMN13675441, study PRJNA597444) | soil metagenome | isolation source: soil | place: USA: Washington | collected 2017-10 | reverse complement strand
GCGCGCCGCCGTTGCGTTCAGTCCTTGTTCCACTAAGGATGATGTGTCGATACGCAGTTGCGCGATCAAGGTCGTCGAATCGGACTCACGTTCCGTTTCGACGGCATAGTCATGGTCAACCAACGTTTGCCGGAGAGACTCTACGATGCGGACGTCGTCGTCCCCGACTTGTACGCGAATCATGCGGGCTCCCTTTGATTCGATTCCGCCTCTATTCTAAGCTCATCATGACTCGAATGATTTGAGCCGATCCCCGCTTAAGATACGGCTGCGCTACGGCATATGCAAAATCGATGAGCTGGACTTGGTCCAAAGGCGACGGGTAGGAGGTGACTGGTGACTGGTGACTGGTGACTGGTGATTAGTGATTCGTGACTAGTGACTAGTGACTAGCGACTCGAGATTCGAGATTCGAGATTCGAGACTCGAGACTCGAGACTCGAGACTCGAGATTCGTGACTCCCGATTCGTCAGAGTTCAGACTCCTGCCCATTCCCGAGTCCCGAGTCCCGAGTCCCGAGTCCCGAGTCCCGAGTCGAGTCCCGAGTCACCAATCACCAGTGACTCTTCACGCTCCATCGACCCTTCACGCTCCAGCGAGCTGCTGCCCCGGCAAAATGTCGCGCACGTCGGTCTTGATATGAATCAGCGCCGGCTTGCCTGAGGCGCGCGCGTCTGCCAACGCTTTCTCAAATTGATCGGTGCGTTCAACCGTTGCACCCCATGCACCGAAGGATCGGGCGTATGCCGCAAAGTCCGGATTCCGAATATCCGTGGCGCTAACCCGTCCAGGATAATGCTTCTCCTGATGCATCCGAATCGTGCCGTAGGAACTGTTGTCGATGACCAACGTTATGACGCGAATATCATGTTGAACGGCAGTGGCCAACTCCTGTCCGCTCATCAGAAAGCAGCCGTCGCCGGCGAATGCGATCACTTCGCGATCCGGGAACAGCGCTTTGGCGCCGATGGCGGCGGGAAACCCAAATCCCATGGCGCCGCTGGTGGGGGCGAGTTGGCTTCCGAATCGCTTGAATTGATAGAAGCGAGTGGGCCAAGCTGCATAGTTTCCGGCGCCATTGCAGATGATCGCATCCGGCGGCAATACATCGTTCAAGTGACGGACGATCTCGCGAAGATCGACTTGGCCTAAGTATTTGACGGGCGCCAGCGTGCGTTCGTAATCCTCGCGAGCAGAATTTCGCCAAGCCGTCCATTGTCGCGACACTTTGATTCCTGTCAGCGCCCGTGCCGCCTCGGCAACATTGGCGTTGCAAGCGAGACTTGGCAACCAAACTCCATTCAGTTCTTCGGCGTCGGGATGAATATGAATCAACTTGGCTGCGAGGTCCTCTGCGGAGAGCAGCGTATAGCCTACTGAGTTGATGTCGCCGAATCGCGTGCCCAAGGCGATGAGCAAATCGGCTTGGCGAAAGCGCTCGCCGATGGCGGGTGTCGGACGAATGTTCAAGTCGCCCACGTAGCAAGGATGTGTATTGTCGATCAGATCCTTGCGGCGCCACGACAGCACGATGGGAAGTTCCAGCGACGAGGCCCAGGCCGTCAATTGCGCCAGTGCGTCTGCGGTCCAGCCGCTGCCGCCCAAAAGAAGTAACGGTCGCTCGGCTTGTTGCAGGCGTTGTGAAATCGCGCCCGTTGCGGATTGGGGGAGTGCCGCGGCAGCGCTTGCGATACGTCGCGGGGCGCGATCGCCGGCGTCTTCGGATAACACATCTTCCGGTAGCGACACGACGACCGGCCCCATGCGGCCTTGTTGAGCGGTTGCGAATGCACGGGAGACGATTTCCACTGTGCGTGTTGCATCGTCGATCTCTTCGACACGTTTTGCCATCGACCCAAATAACGCGCCATAGTCCACTTCCTGAAACGCTTCGCGGCCGCGGTCGGCGCGGGCGATTTGGCCAATGAACAAAATCATCGGTGCCGAATCTTGTGCGGCGGTATGGATGCCGATGCTTGCGTGCGTCGCACCGGGACCTCGTGTGACGAAACAGACACCCGCTCGGCCGGTCAACTTACCGTGAGCGAGCGCCATGTTGGCGGCCCCGGCTTCGTGTCGGCAGGTCACGACCTGAATGCGGTCGCGAAAGTTGATCAGCGCATCGAGCGCAGCCAGGTAGCTTTCGCCAGGCACACAAAATACATGCGTGACGCCGTTGGCAATCAAGGTTTCGACGAGTCGGTGGGCGGAATTGGGCATGATGAATCTCGAGAAGTCGCTGGCGTAGTCGTTAGGCGTCTGCCGGAATTGGGAAACTTCAACGAATCAGTTTTTGCACGCGCCGCAGATACACCTGCTCGTCCGGCGGCAACCCTGAGCGCTGAGCTTGCCACACGAATTCCATTAGTAGCTCCCCCATGGCGTGCTCGGCATCAAGCTTACTGCGTCGACGGGCCAGCGACTCAAACGCTGCGCGAATACCGGGCGGTCGATCGATTGCCACTTGGTCGCGAATTGCGAGGTGCGTTGCCATATGCAGGAACGGATTTTCGCGGCCTGACGCCGCTGAAAAATCCGCATCCAGCGCGGTCTGCGAGTCGTCGAGCATACGATGATATTCGGGATGTTCTGCGATCACGTCGATGACTTGCGCTTCCAGCGGTTCGAGCGGCGAGCGCTCTCGATGTTTGCGCCAAGCGCTGAGGTAGACAGTGCGCAAGTCGCTGCGCGAATTGTTTTCGAAGAATGGCATTACTTCGCTCGCGCACGCTGCGTATGTTTCATCGTGAGACTCGGTGTTCCGTTGCTTCTCGTTACCTCTCTGCGTCGGCCAGTCGGTTTTGGCTGGGATTGGGTGCGTGCCCCCGGTAGGACCTTGTCCTTGAAAGCGCACAAGTCGATGATGACGCAATGCTCGCAGTCCGGCTTGCGCGCTTTGCAAACGTAGCGCCCATGCAGAATCAACCAGTGATGCGCATCGTGCGCATACTCCGGCGGTACCGCTTTGACGAGTTTGTCTTCGACCGCACGGACGGTTTTTCCTGGCGCCAGTCCAAGTCGATTGGAGACGCGGAATATATGCGTGTCGACTGCGATAGTCGGGTGACCGAATGCCGTGTTCAGAATGACATTCGCTGTCTTGCGCCCGACTCCAGGCAGCGCTTCCAGCGCTTCGCGATCTGCGGGCACCTCACCACCGTGTTGATCCAGCAGCAGCCGGCAGGTGGCTATGATGTTCTTAGCCTTCGCGTTGTAGAGGCCGATGGTTTTGATATATCGAGACAAACCTTCCACACCCAAGTCGAAAATCTTCTGCGGCGTGTTGGCGTGCTGAAACAGGAAGCGCGTCGCCAGATTCACGCTCTTATCGGTGGCCTGTGCGGACAAAATCACGGCGATCAGCAGCTCGAAAGGTGTCCGGTACACCAGCTCCGTGGTGGGCTTGGGCGTGACGGCTTTGAGGCGCTTGAATAGGGCAACGCGGGCAGCGGGCGTCATGGCTTGCGATTGCGCAGCAGTTTGAGGGCATTGCGGGCTGCGAAAAGCAGTCCCATCGCGATGAACGCACCAGGCGGTAGGACGGCCAACACGAAACCCATATCCGGATTGAAGATTTGCAGGTCCAACCCGTCAAAGAAGTGGCCAGGCAACGCCACCGCGCCGTAGAACAACGATCCGTGGCCGATGAACTCACGTGCAGCGCCGAGGACGATCAGCGCCATGGAGAACGCGAGCCCGGCGCGTAGGCCGGCGAAAATCAGCGTTCTTCGTTGTTCGCGGGGAGTTGCGACATCGTACCGCGCCATCAATAGGCCGCAGGCCACGAGCAGCGGCAGATACGCGCCGATCGCGAGATAGAGGTCATAGAACCAGGCATGCGCGAGCAGCAGCGCACTGGTCACTGTTCCGGCAATGATGATAACGACGGCGGCCATGCGCCCGTATTCCGGTAAGCGCTGCATCGTGACGGACAGCGGGATGCTGGCGATTGTGGTGACGAACAGCGCCACGACACTCAGCCCCAATGCGTTGATCAGCGAGTCGCTGACTGCGAGGAGTGGAGATAGCATGAGGAGCGGCGCCATGCGCCGGGCGGCTCCCATGGCGGCGAATCTAGAAGTGCTGAGTCGGTGGGGCATTGAACAGAGTCTCGCGATGCGCCTGATAGTATTCAAGTGCGAGTCGAATGGCTTTCAGAATGGCTCGCGGCGTGACGGAAGCGCCGGTGAATTGCTCGAACTCACCCCCATCTTTGCGAATCGTCCAGCGTCGTCCTGCGGGGTTCCCGAGCGCACGGCCTTTGAGCAGCTGCAGCCAGTTCGAGCGATGCGGTGCAAACCCATCGCCAATGCCTTGCGTCTCATTGTGATGCAGAACATCGACACCCAGCAGCTTGCCTTCGTAGTCCATTGCAATCAGAAGATCGATTTCGCCGCCGTACCCTTCGCGAGCGGTGACGCTCATGATCATCGCGGTGGGTTGTCCATTTTTTCGCGCGCGATAGATCGGTGTCGGCCCGTCGACGCCGAGCAGATCGGGCGCACGGACGACGATCTGGTCTTCGAAAAGATCGTTGTCGTGCATCGTGGCCGGCACCAAGTGGGCCAGACGATCGAGGAACCAGGCGCGTTCATTCGCGGCAATTCGCTCCCGCGAGAGCATCGTGATCGCAGCGACAATGACGATGACCGCGGCCAGCATCAATGCCAGCATCGTGTATCGGCGGCGGCCGACGGCGTGAGGTTTAGCTGCGTCCATATACGCGCGGAACCGTGTAACGGTCGATCAGCGGCACGGCTGCATTCATCAATAGAACAGCGAATGCCATACCGTCGGGGTAACCGCCCCATGCGCGGATGGCATACGCGAGGACACCGATACCTGCGCCGTAAATCAAACGGCCGCGATCGCTGGTGGCCGCCGAAACCGGATCCGTCGCAATAAAGAAAGCCCCCAGCATCGTCGCACCGGTCAGTAAATGAAACGAGCCGGTCGAGTAGCGGCCGGGATCGAGCGCATGCATGAAGACGGCGCAAAGGAACATTGCGCCCAGTACGGCAACAGGGATATGCCAGCGAACGACCCTCGTTGCCAACAGGATGATGCCGCCGACGAATGCGGCCAGCGAGACCCACCACCAACCGGTTCCGACTGTCCCAGCTCCGGCGATCGAGGTGAATAGTGGGTGTGCGTGGATCTCATCCATCGTGGCGCGCAAGATCAATCCTGCACGTACCGTCGCCAGAGGCGTTGCGCCGCTGAGTGCGTCCCACGACAATTCTGCCGGCAGTGCGCCGCTGAAAATAATCTCAAGGGTTTGCCCTAACGATATGTCGGTCGTGGCGACGCCGGCCGGCAAAAGCCAGCGCGTCATGTGAACGGGAAACGACACCAGCAACGCCGCATAGCCGGCCATTGCAGGGTTGAACACGTTGTAGCCCAGCCCGCCGTACAAATGCTTGGCAACCAGCATCGCGAATGCCGAGCCGCTCACGGTGATCCACCACGGTACCAAGGGCGGGAGCGCGAGCGACAGCAGCACTGCGCCGACGATTGCACTGCCGTCGGTGACAAAGGGTTGCACGGGTTTGCGGCGAACTTTTAGCGCAAAGGCTTCGCACAGCAGTGCACTGCCGGCGGCTAGACCGATGTTGACGAGGATTCCCCAGCCGAAACAAAGCAATTGAGCGAGCACGACCGGCGCCAATGCGATCAGCACGAGTAACATCATTCGCCGCACTCGATTCGAGCCGACGGTGTGCGGGGCTGCGGCGGTGGAGAACTTCATGTTGCGCGTTTCGCCGCGATAAATGTCGAAGCCAATGGGATTTGACTCGGACACACGAAGTCGCAACAGCCGCACTCGATACAGTCGCGCAGCCCGAGTTCATGGAGCGCCGGGCGATCGTTCAGTCGCGCGTAACGTACGAGTTGTTGAGGGAGGAGATTTGCAGGGCATACCATGGAGCAAGCGCCGCACCGAATACATGGCATCTCCCTACCCGCGGGCTGAAGATCGATGCGCGTCGCGGCAATGATGCAGTTGGTGGCGGCGCTGACGCTCACTTCGTCGCTTGCGAGCGCAACGCCCATCATCGACCCGCCCATGATGAGTCGCTCGACCTGACCTACATAACCGCCGCACGCTTCGATCAGCATTGCAACTGGAGTGCCGAATCGCGCGCGCAGATTGCGAGGCTGCTGCACACCGGCGCCAGTGACGGTGACAATTCGACTGAGCAACGGTTCGCCCGTCCTAATGAGGCGTGCGACGGCAGCGGCAGTGCCGACGTTTTGACACAAGATCCCGATGTCAGGCGGGACGCCGCCGCTCGGCACTTCTTTTTCGGTTAACGCAGTGATCAATTGACGCTCGCCGCCGGCCGGATAGAACGTTGGAATGGCGCGTACTCGAATCCGCTGATCATTCAGCGCTTTTGCGGCGGCACGCATCGCGGCCAAGGCGGCGGGTTTGTTGGTTTCCACGGCAACGATGGCTTCTGTGCCGGAGATCGCATGCAGCAAGACCTGCACGCCGAACACAATGTCGTCAGCGTGTTCGCGCATCAAGCGATCGTCGCAGGTGATGAACGGTTCGCATTCCGCGCCATTGACGATAAGTAGTGGGGCAGCTCGTTGCGCAGCCGCCGACAGCTTGGTTGCCGTCGGGAAGCAAGCGCCGCCCAAACCGCAAATGCCTGCCAACTCAATGCGCGCGCGCAAAGCATCCGGAGCCAATGCCGTGAAGTCCTCGATCGGTTGCAGCGATTCGTCAGGCGTGTCGTTGCCGTCGTTCTCGATCGCAATCGTCAAATGCTCGCCGGCGCTCGTCTTGCTCACGACGCGACCGGAAACGGATGCATGGATAGATGCGAGCGCGGTGCGCGCCAACGGTTGGCCAAATCGCACGAGATCGCCAGTCTCGACAATTGCCGTCATCGGCGCGTCAAGCTCAGTGAGTTCAAGCACTGCAATGGCTGGCGGCGCCATAGTCTCAATCGCCAGCGCCGTGGACTGTTCCTTGTGCGCGATCAGGTTGAGGCCGCCGCGCATTTAGACTCGCAGCAATCCGGTAAAGCCCATCAGGGCCAACGTTGTCAGGCCGGCGCTGATCAGCGTGATCGGCGCGAGCCGAAACGCTGCCGGGACTTCTCGCTCGGTGATGCGAGCGGTGAGGGCAACGAACAACGTCAGAATCGCAACGAAACCGGCGCCTAAAGCAAAGGCGGATGCCGTGACGATGAAGAAGCCGGCGCCGTTCAGAGGCTGCAGCAGCAATGTTCCGAGAGCTAGAGAATTGCCGACGATCAGGAGCGGCGAGCTTGCGAGCGAGCGACGCAATCGCGGGAGTCGCCGGCGCGTGAAACGATGCAGCGCGATGGCGATGGCGGCTACGGCAGCGGAATAGACGAGCAACAGGATGTCGGGCAATGCAGGCATCAGCAGCGCCGTAAGCTTCGTGAGCATGATCGACAAAACCAACGTTACCCAGGTGCCGGCGGCGATGCGGATAGCGCGAGCAGTACTGCCGCTTTGGCGGTCCCCGCCCAGCGCTTCGTCGTCGTGCATCAGCAAAAACGTGTTGACCAACACGCTGCCGATGAGAATGACCAGAAGTAGCGAAGACATTTCTGTACGTCAGCAAAAAGTTAGCAGCTAGCTCTGCGGTCGAATCATTTCACCCTCATGCCCGGCTGCGCGCCGCTGTCCGGCGTTAGCAGGAAGATGCCGTTGCCGTCGCCAGCCGCCAGCACCATGCCTTCGCTCAGTCCAAACTTCATCTTGCGCGGCGCGAGGTTGCCGACCATCACGGTCAATCGTCCGGTCAGATCTTCGGGTTTGTAGGCGGATTTGATGCCGGAAAACACGTTGCGATGCTTACCTTCGCCGACATCCAGTGTCAGGCGCAGTAGCTTGTCGCTGCCTTCGACATGCTCGGCGTTCACAATCTTGGCGATCCGTAAATCAACCTTCATGAAGTCGTCGATGGAAAGCGGAGCGCTGTCGCCGGCGGCAGAGGGTGGAGAGACGGCCGGTACGCCGCTGCCTTTCGATGCGGGCGCGGCGGCTGTTTTTGCAGGCACGTTTGCAGCGTCGGACGGCGGGAGGTCTGCCAGCGCGTCCAACTGCTTCGCATCGACCCGCTGCATCAGATGCTGATACGCATTGATCTGATGCTCCCCGAGCAGCGAGCGAGCGTCTTCCCAGCGCAGGGGCGGGACATTCAAGAACTGCTCGACCGCCTGCGCAGCCGACGGCAGCACCGGCTTCAGATAAATCGTCAGCAGTCGGAACGCGTTCAGCGCAACAGAACAAACCTCATGCAAATGAGCGTCGATTTTGCCCTCTTTGGCGAGGGTCCAGGGCGCGTGCTGGGCGATGTAGCCGTTGACCAGATCGGCGTGCGCCATGATCTGCCGCAGCGCCCTGCCGAACTCGCGCTGTTCGTAACCGGTGGCGATGGCATCGGCGTCTTTTTGTAGGTCGCCGAGGACAGGATGGCTGCCCGACACGGCTTTGAGCTTGCCGTCGAAGTGCTTGCTGATGAAACCCGCACAACGGCTGGCAATATTGACGTATTTGCCAATGAGATCGCTGTTCACGCGCGCGCTGAAATCTTCGGCGGTGAATTCGATGTCTTCGACATTCGCGTTAAGTTTGGCGGCGATGTAGTAACGCAGCCACTCGGGATTCATGCCGACTTCGAGATATCGAAGAGGACTGATGCCAGTGCCGCGCGACTTGGACATTTTCTCGCCGCCCACGGTGATGAAGCCGTGAACATAGACGTGGTCCGGAACCTTGCGGCCCGCAAACTTGAGCATCGCAGGCCAGAACAGCGTGTGGAAATAGATGATGTCCTTGCCGATGAAATGAATCTGCTCGACGCTGTCGTCCGCCAAGAATTCATCGAAGCTGCGCGCTTCGCCGTTTGCTTTCGCTTTGCCGGAGTCGAAGTAGTTCTTCAGCGACGCCAGATAACCGATCGGGGCATCGAGCCACACGTAGAAGTACTTGCCCGGCGCGTCGGGAATATCGATACCGAAGTAGGGAGCGTCGCGTGAAATGTCCCAATCGGCCAGCTGCTTATCGCCGCCGGCAGTTAACCATTCCTTCGCTTTATTGATGACCGACGATTGCAGATGGCCGGGCGCGTCGATCCACTGGGTCAGGAACTCGATGCAGCGTGGGTCAGACAATTTGAAGAAGTAGTGATCGGACGATTTGCGGATCGGCGTCGCGCCGGTTAGCGTCGAGTAGGGATTGCCCAAATCCGTAGGCGAGTAAACCGAGCCGCACACCTCGCACGCATCGCCGTATTGCTCTTTCGCCTGGCACTTGGGGCAGTCGCCTTTGATGTATCGGTCCGCCAAGAACATTTTCTTGATCGGATCGTAGAACTGCTCAACTGGCTTGACGTAGATGAGGCCAGCCGCCTTGAGTTTTCGATACGTGTCGTGCGACAGCTCGAAGTTTTCCGCAGAGTGCGTCGAGTACCAGTGGTCGTAGCTTAAATTGAACCCGCGCAAATATTGCGGCCGGGACGCGGCGATCCTCCCGATCAGCTGTTCGGGCGTGATGCCTTCCTTTTCGGCTTTCAGCATGATCGGCGCGCCATGCGTGTCGTCCGCGCCGACGAAGTGGACATGCGAGCCCATCATGCGTTGGAACCGGACCCAGATATCGGCCTGGATGTACTCCATGATGTGACCGATATGCAGCGCCCCATTGGCGAACGGCAGCGCGGTCGTGACGAATAATTTGCGGGGGGTCGGCATGGGAGACAGGCGTCGAGAAAGGAGACGCGATTATGCCATGCGAAGCGTCCGCCATTGGCTCTGGACAGCCGACAGACACTGCCGAATTGCGAACGATTGTCCGGCTCGTCTTTTCCCGCTCTACCGGTAGCCGGATGCCGCTAGCAAACGGTCAAACGTTGTCTTTGACGGCTTCGAATTTCGTCTTGTTGATCGCCTTCAAATAGGCGTGCCGGCCTGTGATGGTGCCCGCGTCCAGCAGCTGCTGAATGGCTGTGTCCATCGTCCGCATGCCTTGCGCGGCGCCACTTTGGATCACGTTTTCCAGTTGATCGAGCTTGCCTTGGCGGATCAGATTCGCAACGGCCGGTGTATTGACCATGATTTCCAATGCCGCCACGCGCCCGGTCTTGCCTGCCCGCGGAATCAGCTGCTGCGAGACCACGCCCTTGAGCGAAGTGGACAGCATGGCCCGGACTTGCGGCTGCTTGTCTGCCGGGAAAGCATTGATGACGCGATCGACCGTCGGCGCGGCGCCATTGGTGTGCAACGTGCCCATGACCAAGATGCCCATTTCTGCGGCAGTGACTGCAATGCTCATGGTTTCGTAGTCGCGCAACTCGCCGACCAGGATCACGTTCGGATCTTCGCGCAATCCCGAATGCAGGGCCGCTGCGAAGGAGGGCGTATGTTGTCCGATTTCGCGCTGGCTGATCAGGCAGCCTTTGCGTTGGTGAACGAATTCGATCGGATCCTCGATGGTGAGGATGTGGCCTTTGCGTCGCGTGTTGATGTCGTCGATCATCGCCGCAAGCGACGTGGATTTGCCGGAGCCGGTTTTGCCGGTGACCAGGATCAAACCCTTGTTGACTTTGCAGAGGTTGCGGACCGCTTCCGGCATATTGAGCTGGTCGAGCGAAAGCGCAGTTGAAGGGATGGCCCGCATGACCGAGCCTAGGCCGTTCAACTGTCGCAATACGTTGACGCGGAAGCGCGAAATGCCGGGAATGATGTATGCGAAGTCTGCGCTATGCTTGTCTTCAAGCCGCTGCAGCGCTGCGCGAGGCATCATTTCGAACAATACGTCCTGCACGTATTGCGCGCTCATCGGATCCGGCCGCAGCGGCTGTAGCTCGCCGTGCTGACGGATGCGGGGCGGATCGCCGGCCATGAAATGCAGGTCCGAGCCATTACGCTGAATGACTTCCTTCAGAAACTCGTCGATCCGGCGTAGCGATGGGGAGGCTGCCGCGCCGGTGGAACTGGTCGCGGGACCGGGGCCGGTGGTCGAGAGGCTCGAGGCAGTGCTGACGGGATCGGTACTCATGCTGGTCTGCGTCAACCCGGTGCGAGTTCGACGGTGGGCAAAATGGATTTGTCGGTCACGAAGCGCGAAAACGCCTTCTTGTCATTCGCGTAAACATACGCGTCGTCTGGATCGATCTCTTTCGCATTGACCGCCGTCAATAGCGATTGATCCATGGTCTGCATACCGTAATCCTTGCCGGTCAGCAGCTGCGACGGGATCTGGTGCGTTTGGTCCGTCGTAATCAACTTACCGATCGCTTTCGTCAGCACCATGATTTCGCAAATCGCTTTACGGCCGCGTTGATCCGCCGTCTTGACCAGAACTTGCGTGATAACGGCCAAAAGACTGTTCGCCAGAAAGCTCTTCGTTTGTTCGCGCTCTTCCGTGGGCAATGCGTCGACGACGCGATCGATCGTCTTGACCGCGCCGGTGGTGTGCAGCGTTCCGAAGACCAAGTGACCGG
>WUUC01019246.1_pt1 | contig 11493 bp, 9 predicted proteins | sample 6278441 | NCBI WGS metagenome assembly WUUC01 (sample SAMN13675441, study PRJNA597444) | soil metagenome | isolation source: soil | place: USA: Washington | collected 2017-10 | reverse complement strand
CGTCGCAAGAGGGAACCCGGTTCAAGTCCGGGACTGCCCCGCAGCGGTAATCGGGAACGAACGCGTCAAACAGCACTGGCTCTGACGAGCTGGGAAGCGACGCTAGTAGGCACGGCACGCGCCATCGCCCGTAAGTCCGAAGACCTGCCGACGTGTCATCGCCGACCCGAACCTCCGAGGGGGAGGCGAGGCCACGCCACGTCCGGCGTCCTTCCTTTTCCCTTTTCAGTTTGGACCGGCTTGTCCTTGCGCCGCGAGGGGCGGCGAGGAGGAACCATGTCCGCGCCACGTCTCTCTGACGTTCTCTGGAGCAGCATCCTTGCGCTGCTGCTTTCCCTGCCTGCGAGCGCGCAGTCACCGCAACACGCTCTGACGATACACGTCACTGATCCGGCCGGCGCGCCGATCGCGGGCGGCCGTGTCGCAGCAGCGCTGCGCGACGACCGCCTGCTCATCGTCCGAGTGAGCGGACACCACCGGAAACGCGCGATTCGAAACCCTGTCACCGGGCACGTATGTCATCGACGTCGACGCGCCCGGCTTCACGTCCGCTGCGCGCACGATCACGGTTCGCGCTGACGCGCCGCGGACGATCACCATGTCGCTCGACCTGGCTGCGGTGATCGAGCACGTCGTCGTTACGGGCGCCGGTCATCTTCAGACAGCGTCTGAGGTGTCGAAAGCCGTCACGGTTGTCGACGCGGCAGAGATCGCGGCACGGAATGAGTTTTCCGTCGGCGACGCACTGCGCACTGTGCCGGGAGTCACCGTTCAGCAACTCGGGGGACTCGGCTCGTTCACGTCGGTGAAACTGCGCGGCCTGCGCGAGCAGGATACGGCGTTCCTGATCGATGGCGTCCGCTTCCGTGACGCGGCGGCGCCACAGGGCGACGCGACCGCGTTTGTCGGTGAGCTCTTCATCGCCAATCTCGACCGGGTCGAAGTGCTTCGCGGATCGGGCTCGTCGCTGTACGGATCGCACGCGATTGGAGGCGCGGTGAACCTGATCACCGCGAGCGGCTCCGGCCGGCCAACCGGAGACGTCAGCGCCGAGGCCGGCGGGCTTGGACTCGGCCGAGTGACGGCGCATACAACAGGCGGCGCGTTCGGGGATCGCGCATCCTTCCAGCCTCGGCGCCGGCCACATGCGCACGCTTCGGGGCGTCGACGGAGACGACGACGCGAGGAATACGTCGGTTCAAGGACCAGGCAGCGTGCGGATCGGCGCGTCTGCTCGCGCGACGGTGCGGCTCTACGGGTCAGACGCGCTGTCGTCAATCAACGAGTCTCCGGCCGCCATCGGACCGCTGCCGGCGACCGGCTTTGTGGACGCAGGGCCAGCGACCTTCGTCCCCAGCGTGAACGATCCGGATAACGTGCGCGCCAGTAACTTCGTGTCGACGCTGGTGCTGTTCGAGCAGCGCGCCTCATCAGCCTTCGGCTATACCGTCTCGTTTCATCGTCTCGGTACGGACAGGGTATTCCGCGACGGACCGCTCGGCGTCTCGGCGTTCGAGCCCGTTACGCCGACATCTTCGCGGTTCAAGGCGACGGTCGACACGCTTGACGCGCGCGCCGATCGCGAGTGGAGCACGCGACAGACCACGAGGGTCGCCTACGAGTTCGAGCGCGAGCGTTACGTGAGCGAGTCGTTCCCGGTCAACCATGCGCTGGCCTGGAACGCCGAGAACGGGGTTCCTCAGCGCCTCTCCTTCCCCGGCGTTCGTCCGTTCGTCCGGAGCCCAGCACGAATAGCGATATCGGAGTCCAATGCCTTATCGAATCGACCGCCGGCGCACGAAGTCAGTTACCGCCCACCATCGGAACATCAGCGCCATTCAGCCAGAGATTATCGGGCCGAACCATTGACGCCGGCACGTTCCAACACATCTCTGAGCGGCAAGTGGATCAATTTCCGAGCGGCGCGCCCACTGGCGACCCTGGAACTCCCCCCGCACCTGCTGTCGCGCCTTCGACATAGCTCAGGCGCCCCGAGCACGTCGAGGGGCGGACCCGACCGCCGATACCGATCCGGTTTCAGAGACCCACGAGTATGAAGGGGCCGTGGCCCGAATTCGAATTATTGGCAGGCCGGTTTTAGCGTCCCAGCCGCTGCTGCAGAATGCGATGAAGGCTTCGGAGGAGAGACCACGGCGGCGTACCGGTAGGGCGAGTCACTCAGGGTGCCGGCACGCCGACGGGTCTCGGAGCCATTCAGGCGATCGTGATCGTCAGAGCATGATCGCGCCAGCTGTTGTTGTTGTAACCGGCGCTGTTCTCCGGGCGGGCTTCGGGCTGCACCCTGCCGGTACTGTCCGTTGCCCGACTGGCGATGACCCAGGTCCCCCGCGTCAAGCGCACTGGCACCATGAACTGACGCCAGGCGTACTTGCCCAGGTCCTCACCAGCCAGCGGGACCGGACGCCAAGTTCGGCCGCCATCGAGTGACATCTCGACGCCCCGAACGCCCTTCGCTCCGCCAAAGGCGACGCCCTGAATTACGACGCGTCCTGGCGGCACGCTGCGCGCGTCCGGCGAGGGCAGATTGATCCAGGACTTGACGTCCATCTCCCAAACCGTAGGAAAGTTCGGCGCGCCTCGGACGCCGACGGGACTCATCCGGTACCGCGTGACCTGAATGTCGGCGTCCGTCTCGTCGGCGGTGAATGCCACGCGTTTGACGTACTTGATGTTGTTTACACCCGTATAGCCGGGCAGGATTATCCGCAGCGGACCGCCATGCGCGAGCGGAATTGGATTGCCGTTCAGTTCCCACGCCAGGAGTGCGTCTTCCAGCGCCCGAATCGGCACCGACCGCTCCACGACAAGGTTACGGCTATTGACATTCGTCGGGATGGCCTCGCCGCCGGTGCTCGTAATAAACCGCCGGTCGTCGATGATTCCGCCGAGCGATGCGACCACCTCCCGCAGCGGCACGCCGCCCCACGTGCAGTTGCCGGCGGCACCAACCTGCCAAGGGGTCCCGCCCGTCTTGTGGAGGAAGTACGCCCGGCCGTTGCCGGAGCACTGCAGCACAGCGGTTAGACGCACTCGCGCGATCGCCTTCAGCTCACCGACCGTCAGCGTACGTGGGTTCCGGACGCCTTCCAGCGAGACCTGCCACGCATCCCGGTCAGCGACGATGGAATCACTCGGCGGCGGCATGTTGTTGCGGACGAATAGATTCGCCTCGGCAGTGACCAACTCGGCCGCAAGCGCGGCACGCCGGGTCTCAATTGTCATCGGGGTGTGGACGATCAAGTTATCTGGGTTCTTCCATGCGACGTAGTCGGAAAGCGGGTTCGCCTGTGCCAGCACCCAGCCAGGACGGGCGAAAGCGCCGAGGCTCGAGGCGGCCAGTAAGTTGGCCCCGCCTACAAGCAATCGCCGGCGCTCTAAGCTGGTGACGTGGCGGCTCATGATTCCTCCTGCTGTCGTTGAGCGGGCGATTGGGACGTTACCATGGTGGATACCGGCGAGCCGGGAGCATTGAAGGCTGACCGAAGCCCACCGTCAGATCGAGGGCGAAGAGCACGCGGTGCTCACGGAGCGTTGGCGGCTGATCGAACAACTGATAGGATGACGCTCTGTCACACCCGATTTTTTCGACAGAGATTGAGCACTCAGCCTCGTCACGGCGCGACGTTGAATCACGCGTGCGAGGCGCAGATTGGCAAGCTCACCCGCGCGATCGAATCGCACCTAAGCTGCTCCAGGCGAATCGTGGCATCGGGCGTCATTCCCCCGAAGTCATCGTGTCGGAGATTGGCTTCGACATAACGAAATTCGCTTCCGCCGCGCACCTTGCCTGGTGGGCTGGGTCTGCCTTGGCACCCACGAGAGTGCGGGCAACCGGCGACGTGCGGCACCAATGTTTTGAAGGCTCGGCTTCACCGCGGGCATCATCGTGGCGGCCGCCTGCCACACCCGCGTATTTGGCACTGCGTCGAGGAATGAGCGGTTCACCGCGACGACTGGTTGAGTGCTCTGCACATCCGCGACCGGCGCTTGCCCTGAGACCGTGAGAGTCTCTTCCAAAGCTCCAATTTGCAGCACCGCATTTACGGTCGCGGTGAAGTTCGAAGGTAACTCGATATTGTCGCGCACGTACGTCCCGAATCCTGCGAGCGAAAACGCGAGTCGGTAAACACCTGGTCGAAGGTCCACGATCGTGTAGCGACCGCGATTGTCCGTCGTCGCGACTCGCTGTTTTTCAATCAAGGCACTGCTGCTCGCCTCAACCGTGACTGCGGTAATAACTCCGCGCTCCGCGTCCGTGACAACACCCGAGAATGCGCTCTGGGCCGCAACACTAGTCGGCAGTGTCACAGTTACCACAAACGGCAACATAAGCCACAACTTGCGAGGCAGCTTGGAAGTTTATGTGTGGCTCCGTCGGCTCAATAATCCAGCGAAGTAAACATCGATTGTGTCTATTGTGTCTTACGCAGCGAACCGCAAGGATTTATCGTTCGCGACCACTTCAGCGACCCGCGGCAACAGCCGGCGCATTAGTTCCCCACATCGCGACAGTATTGCTACGCCGATGCGCGCCGAGATGCGTCGCCGTCGCTGCTGAGCGACGGCGCACCACGGCAGTCGATTGATTGACGCATATTTCGGCGAATGTCCTTATCGACTTGTTTGTAAGTCATCATGACATCTCAGACAGAGCGTCACTCGGCGATGGCTAGACTCCGCTTATAGGCTGTAGCGTCCCATTGCTGTCGCCGAACTGTTCGATTGGAATATCGAGCTTGCCCATGATTGTGAGCCACAAGTTCGCAAGTGGCGTATCGGTCGGCACGTTTACATGCTCTCCACCCGCACGATCACTTGCAAGGCCGCCGGCCAACAGAATTGGTAGATCGTGGTGAAGGTGAATGTCGCTATTGCTCATGCCGGCTCCGTGAACAATTAGCGAATGATCCAGCAATGAGCCATCACCGTCTGGTACTGAACGCAGTTTCTCCAGGAAGTGCGCAAGGAGCTGGATATGGAATCTGTTGATTTTGGCTTCCTTCTCCAACAGCTCAGGCCGATTCTGATGGTGGGAGATCATATGATGCGGATCCGACACACCGACTTCCGCATACGTTCTGGTACTCTTTTCGCGACCCATTAAGAAAGTAGAGACACGTGTGAGGTCACACTGAAAGGCCAACGCATTGAGATCAAACATTAGCCGGGCGTAATCACCGTACGTCTCGGGTACACCACCGGGACGAGACACCTCAGGAAAGTCCCCTCGTCCACTCTGTTCTTCGGAGCGCTGAATGCGGCGCTCAACATCGCGCACAGATTCGGCAAATTCTGAAATCCGTGAACGATCCTGGACACCCAGCCGCGATGCCAGGCTTCTCAGTTGGTCCTCAACTGCATCCAAAATGCTCCGGTCCGTCGCTATTCTCTCGAGTCTGGAATTACGGTCGGTGCTATCACCAGCCCCGAAGAGCCGCTCGAATATCGCACGAGGCTGCGCAAGTACGGGAAGTGGCATTGTGGGGCTGCGCCAGGCAAGTGTGCCACTGTACGCACACGCATATCCTTGCTCACACCCACCAATCAAATCAGTATCTTCGAGACCGAGTTCGAGGGATTCCAGCTCAGTCTCCTTCCCTAACATTTTGGCGACGATTTGATCGGCTGAGATCCCAGCTCGGATGTCGGTTCCCTCGGTCTTTCTTGGGTGAACACCGGTCATGAATCCGGGCTGTGAGCGTGAGTGGTCCCCGAAGCCCTCCCCTGGCAACGGATCGGCTTGGGCATTAGACAGACCCGTCAGTGTCACCAGTTCTTTGCGGAACGCTGCCAGCGGAGTCAGCGTTGGGGGTAGCTCGATATTTTCGCCTATCGCTTTCGGGCGCCATTCGATCATATTCATGCCATTCGGCACATAGACGACACAGAATCTTGGCACAAGCCGCGCTGCGGTATTTCGGGCCGCGGCAAATGCAGGTATCATCCCGTCGAGCAGTGGAAGCGCCAACGAGACGCCGATGCCTCGAAGGAATGTTCGCCTAGGCAGATGTCTGCCTGTCGAGATCATTGGACTCATCTTTCTATCCCTCCTCATCGAGTTCATCGAGCGGCGGCTACGCTGTCGCTCGGCGCGTCCACCAGGCGTATCCGATTCATCTGAAACGGCGTGCTTCTGACGATTGCCAGAATGACGCGCGACCAACGGTAGTCGTCTCGCGCTGATTCATGCACGATCGACCGTACGGCCGGCATGTCGTAGTACTCGAGACCTCTGCCAAGGGCGTAGGTTAACAGCTTGGTGGCGACGGTTCTGACGAACTCTTCTTTCTGAGCCACGAGGGCATTACGAAATTCCGCAGGGCCGTCGAAAGCGCGCCCGTCCGGGAACGCCCCGGTGGCATCAATAGGGGCCCCGTTCTCAGTTGTGCGCCAGCGACCAATTGCATTAAAGTTCTCAAGCGCGAAACCGAGTGGATCCATCCGGGCATGACAGCTAGCGCACACAGCCTTCGAACGATGCTGTTCAAGACGCTGTCGAACGGATGTGGATGGTGCACCTCCTTCGCCGTTCTCAGCCAGTGCAGGTACGTCCGCTGGTGGAGGAGGTGGTGGCGAACCCACGACATTGGTCAGAAGCCATTTTCCGCGGACCACGGGAGATGTCCTAGTCGAGTAGGATGTCACTGCGAGAATGCTTCCGTGGCCCAGGAGGCCGACTCTGTTCGGGTTCTGCAGGGACACGCGTCGCAAACGGGGCCCTAATACCCCCCGTATCCCATAAAAACGGGCTAGACGTTCGTTTACGTACGTGTAATCTGCGGTCAGAAGCTCTGTTACACTACGATCTTCACGCAGTTGGCTCTCGAGGAATAACTCCGTTTCCCGTTTAAATGCGGCCCGCAAGTTATCGTCGAAATCCGGATACAGTGCAGGATCCGGCGCAATGTTTTGCAAATCACGAAGAGACAACCACTGAGCAAAAAAGTTGTCGACCAACGCTTTCGCCTTTGGATCGGCGAGCATCCGTGTGACCTGCTGCCCTAATGTCTTCGAATCTCGGAGCCTTCGCGACGTAGCGAGATCGAGGAGTTCGTCATCGGGATTGGAACTCCAGAGGAAAAAGGAAAGCCGCGACGCCAACTCCACATCGTCGACGCGATAGACGGTTCCCGGCGCAGCATTTTGCGGTGGGTTCGTAACGCGCAACAGGAACTCGGGAGATACTAAGAGGAGCTCAAGGGCGGTCTGAATACCAGCCTCAAAAGTTCTTGCACTGCGACCGATGGCATATACCTTCATCAGCACGGCCATATCAGGCTCGGTCACCGGACGTCGGTACAAGCGACGTGCCAAGCTTTCAAGAATCCGCTTTGCACATCGTTCTTCATCATCCGTACTTTCAGGAACACACACGAAAACCCGGCGCCGGCTTGAGGTATCGCCAGAACCAGAGGCATTAAACGGACCTTCGATTTGTATCGTATCGAGTGCTTGTAGCAAATCAGTCCCATTTTCTTGAGTAGCCAACAATGGCAGACGCCGTGGCCCGGCACCTTCAGTAGCCGCGGCGTTTTTCTTAATGAACCCAGCAGTAATCGTGCCCGGACCGGCCTTTGCGGTGAATCGCAGCTCTAGCGCCTTGTCCGCATTCATTTCGTAGTCCGATGGGAGCACCCGAAGGCCGAGCGGAGCATTCAGACCTTCAGCTCTGAACTGTTGACAGCGCGGCTCCTTCGAATTCACACATTCGCCGCCCATTTCAAAGAGCTTCAGCCGAACGCCATCCAAGCGAACATCGATCTGTTCACGGTCCCTTATGCCCAACACCACACCGTCGTTATAGTTACGCTGAAGCCGAATCCGCAGTACATACTCGCCGTCAAGTGGAAAGTGGTATTTAATCAACGTTCCGCCGCGTGAACCCAGCGGCAGCGTGTCACTGAGTTCCTGGTCTTGGTCGATGAATCGCGAGACCTTAAACGTCTCTAAGGTCGGCGTGATGGTCGGATCACCAACTGCGAGTCTGCTGATCTTCCAGGCGGCAAGTTTGTACTGCTCGAAAAGGCCGGGCGATAAGGTCAGAACATCAGCAATGTTATCAAAGCCGTACCCCGTCTGGTCTGCAGCTAACATTGGGGCGATGTCGATGTCAAGTGCGAGCGCGTGTCGAATAGCGTTTGAGTACTCAACGCGATTAAGTCGGCGAACGGAAACGCTCCCTGGATTAGGAGACTTGGCTGCCGCGGTATCGAGCGACCTCTCGAGCGACGCGACCGTCGCGGCGTACTCAGCTGCGCTGGGACGCGGTAAACCGGCTGGCGGCATCTCGGCATTCCGAAGTCTCCGTACTACCGTTTCCCACAATTCTGGCTCCAGACTGACGTCCTGGACATTTATCTTGTCTAGCATCAGCCCGGCAGTCTTTTGGCGTTCGTTATGGCAACTGACACAATACTTGTCGAGTAGTGCACGTGTCGTCGAATGAGCGTCAGTCCCTGGGGTGATTGCGGCGTGGCCCGCAGTTTGTGCTGAGGTACCCTGCGGACCCACCAACTGTGGTCGTACTGACACATACGCTTGGGCCGAGAAGGCACTTATCGATTGCTGATCGACTGCAAGTAGGCCGATCAACAGGCAGTCAGCCGCGACCAATAAAGCGGCGCACCAAAACGCTACCGTTCGAGGTTTCGCCGTCATTCTCCCTCCGTTATGGCTGGATCACTAACTGTTGGTTCTAGTGATGCCCGTCGTGCTTGTTACTCTTAAAACGCCTATTATTGACGGTCGTCAAATATTATGGCGTAGGCGTTTCTCTCGATGCCGACTGGACTGGGCGTGGCGCCGTTCTCTGCCAACAGTCGCAGAAGCTCTGGATTTTTCGTATTCGCCATATTTGTGTATATACCCTCAGCGATAGTGAGTGCGGTCCACCCGCGAGAGTTCTTGATATTGACGTCGATTCCCTTTTGTAACAACAACTGCGAAATCTTATTTGCCCCTGCATTGCCCCTGTAGGCGGCACCATGCAGTGCTGTTTCGCCAAATTTACTAACAGTATGGACGTCGTCACCAAGTGTCATACACAATTCGATCGCTTCAAGCGCGTCTTTCTCTGCCACACCTGTTGTCCCGTAGGCTGCCGTCGAATCGACGCCAGCAGCAGCCATTAGAGGCGAAACATTGCGGGCAGTTCGAAAGAGCGGATCGGCGCCATTTGCCAGAAGGAGTCGCATCATCGGTATATTCGCGATCTGTGCGGCCATCCAGAACGGTGTCGCGCCAACAAGTTTGCCCGCGTTCCTGCCGCCGCCACCCCCGGTGCCTACCGACAATCGAGGAGTGCTAGTCGCCTTCGCATTCACGTCCGCGCCGTGATCAAGTAGGCGCTGTGCGAGATCCAGTCTGGCCTGTCCCTGAAGAGGCAACACCCGGTCCCACTCGGTCCCCTCCGGCCGGAGATGTGTCCTGTCTCCTGCGAGTTCCACACTCCAGTCGCCGACGACCCAGTGCAGCGGCGTAAAACCCGGCCCCTTGTTCGGATCCGCTCTGCGGCTCAGGAGAAAGTTCGCGTATTCAATGTGGCTCCGCATCGTCGCCATCGTGAGCGCCGTCGTCCCATCGGGCGCCGCGTCGTTGATGTCCACGCCCGCGGCGAGAAGTACCCGGGTGGTCTCAATATCGCCATTTCTGGCTGCAAATAAGAGTGATGTAAAGCCAGCTCTTGAATGCGCGCGGGGGTCCGCGCCGCGATCGATGAGGATTCGGACGACGTCAGTATGGCCCTCAGCCGCAGCCCACATCAGTGCCGTCTGACCTGCTGCATTTTCACGCGTTGTGAGATTGGCCCCGGCGTCTACTAGGAGACTCACCACCTCCGAACTGCCCGCGCGCGCCGCCGCCATGATCGCAGTTTCTCCTGTGGAGAGAACAGTGTTCGGCGCGGCGTCTGCCTTAAGCAAGGCACGAACGATTGCAACATTGCCGTTCCGAGAGGCGAGCGCCAGCGGCGTCATGCCATAGTCGTTGGTTACGTTCGGCCGCGCGCCTGCTTGGATCAATAGATCGACTATGTCTTCATTGCTGTGCTCGGCCGCCCAGTGCAAAGCCGTCGTGCCGTCGGCCTCCGGCGTATTCACGTTCACACGCTCTTTGATTAGCGCCGTCACATCTGCCAGTCGCCCTTCTTTGACCGCAGCCGTTAACCGTTGGTCGCTCGCGACAGCGCCAATGCCGAACGCTACCCAGGACAGCAAACAGAACACGAAGAGCCGCATGGCGTCACTCCCTGACGATTGAAAGCGATGGACCAGGAATCGAGTCATGGTTCGTCCTTTCAGGACGATGTATCTGACAAGCGTTGCGAGCGATTCGTGTGAGGCTTCGAAATACTTCCGACCACTGCTTCCTCGACCGTGAACGACCACTGCAACTCTGCGGATTCGATGAGCAGGTACATCGGGCGAGTGGTCTCAGGGACGAAGGATTCGCCACTCCCGATGCCTCGCTGGTCGGCCGCAATCGCGAGTGGCCTCCCGCTGACCGAACTCAGCAGCGTAAGCTTGAACGTGCCTGCCTGGTGGGGTCCGGTAGATTGTGTTTCCCAGCGCACGCGCAGGGCACCGGTTTCGGTCACGAACGTTTCCGTTTGCCCGCTGCCATGACCTGACCACGATCCCAAGCGGATCCACACGACGCTCTGTTCGGGTGTGATCGCGCCACGGCTGCATCCGACCAGAAAGAAGAGCGTAACGACAACCAACAAGCGAAGCAGAAGCATGCAGGTGTCACTGAGTGGACGTGCGTCGTGCATGGAGACCTGTCGTTACGTCGTGGTCGCCGCGGGCACGCCGCGGATGGCGCGCTTGACGAGGTTCCGCATCAGTGGAATCTTGTAGCCGTTATACCGCAGCGCCACCGCGCCCTGGATCGCCAGGTCGCCGGCCATCGCCGCCGTCTCTTCGTTGCGCGGCTGGCCGGCCAGCGCCTGCTCCACCGCCGCGAGCCGCAGCGGCCGCGCCGCCACCGCCCCGACCACGATCCGCGCCGCGGTAATCACATTGCCCGCCACCTTCAGCGCCGACGCCACGTTCACCAGCGGGAAATCCCATACCTGCCGGTCCCGCACCTTCTCGAAGTAGAACTGCGCTCCCGCCCAGGTTCCGGGAATCCGGATCGCCGTCAGCAGCTCGCCCGGCCGCAGCACCGTCATCCGCATGATATCGAGGTCGGGACCCACAAAATAGTCCTGCGCCCGAACCACCCGGACATTATCTCCAGCGCCACCCGCCCGCCGGATCACCATCTCTGCATCGAGCGCCATCAGCGCCGGCGCCGAGTCCGACGGGTTCACTGCCACGCACCGCTCTGCCTCCAGAATCGCGTGCTCCCGGTTCACCGCCGTCGGCGTGTCCGCGTAGCAAATGTTCCCGCCCGCCCGGTAACACGTCCACCCGCTCCGGTAATACCAGCACCGCGTGTCCTGCGACACGTTCCCGCCCAGCGTCCCCTGGT
>WUUC01187025.1_pt1 | contig 11494 bp, 11 predicted proteins | sample 6278441 | NCBI WGS metagenome assembly WUUC01 (sample SAMN13675441, study PRJNA597444) | soil metagenome | isolation source: soil | place: USA: Washington | collected 2017-10 | reverse complement strand
GTATGACGGCAAGGTTCGTTGCAAGAAACAGCACAATCCGTTTCATTCAAACCTCCTATCGTGAAAGCCTTAATGTCAAAGTAGTTTTTAAATGAGGTTGTTGCCATGCAAATTCAAGGGCAACGACGATGCCGCCCGGGCAACAGCCCTTGCGCAGCAACTCGCAGCAACGGTTTATTGATACGGCTACAGGCGCCAGTCATGCCATACCGGCACTACACTGGAAGGCAACGGCGGCAGCGCGCCCAAATCGACCGGGGATTCGTTTGGACCATGGAAATCGGAGCCGCGCGATGCCAGCAAACCGTAATTCCTTGCCACCTTTGCAAACCGCTCATATTCTTCGACCGTATGGCTGCCGGTCACGACTTCCACCGCGGTGCCGCCGAGCTGTTTAAATTCATTGAGCAATGCATCCATCGCAACATCGTTGAATTTATACCGCCCCGGATGTGCTATGACTGCAACGCCTCCTGCACCGCGAATCCAGGATACCGCATCCTTCAGTGTCGCCCAGCGATGCGGTACATAACCCGGTTTGCCTTCGGTCAGATAATTCGCGAACACTTCGCTGATGTCCTTGCAACGCCCCAGTTCCAGGATGTATCGCGCAAAATGCGTACGGGAAATTAAATCCGGATTGCCAACGTATTTCAGTGCTCTTTCAAAAGCGTTGGGAATGCCGGCTATCGCCAATTGCTCGGCCATTTCATGCGCGCGCCGTTCACGACCGGAACGGGTGTATGTCAGCCCTTGGACCAGGTTTTCATTCTTTTCATCGACCCGCAGGCCGACAATATGCACGGTCTCGTTGGCCCATGTAATGGAAATCTCGACACCGGTAACGTATTTCAGGCCGAACGCAGCCGCCGCTTCACGCGCTTCGGCAATCCCGCTCACTTCATCATGGTCGGTCAGCGCCCATACATCGACGCCTTTTGCCTTGGCACGCGCGGCAACGACTGCCGGCGGCAACACGCCGTCGGAAACATTGGAATGGCAATGAAGATCAACGTTTAACATGCGGTATGCACCAATACCATACTGGATAATCGAATACTCATTGTACGCTGACTTGATCGAACGATGAGGTGTTGTTGCAGGCTTTACAGTGCGTTACCAACGGTTTTCCCTGTTCTATGCGGCAATACTCGCAACACCCTCAAGCCAGAAACTGTTCGATCAATGCTGCCAGCGCTTCCGGCTGGTCATGATGCAGCATGTGCCCTGCGTCGTCGATCATTGCGGTCTTTACGTTCGGAATGAATGTGATGCGCCGATCGATTTCTGCCCGGGCTGTTTCCTTTGGTCCCATCCAGCGCCATGCTTCGGTATCGTCCGCCTCCACCCACAGTACCGGCGCAGCAATCGCTTTCCAGCACGACAAAACTTCTTCCAGGCGATAAAGAACCGGACTCGTGCGTTTGTGCGCCGGGTCGCCGAGAATTTCCCATCCGCCCTGCTCGTTTTGCGCAGCCCAATGCTTCGATAAGAATGCAGCGCGTTCATCAGTCAGCCGAGGGTTGTTTTTTTTCAGCCGTGCCGCGACATCGGCTTGCGTGGCATAGCTGCGAAGGAGCGGTGGCTCGCGCAGTTCATCCAGCCATTTCGCATAGCGGCCAGGCGCTTGTTCGGGAGTTGTGGCCGGCAGGCCGAAGCCTTCAAGATTGATGAGCTTTCCGACGCGCGCCGGGCGTACCCCGGCATACAGGCAAGCCACGTTGCCGCCCATGCTATGCCCCAGCAGATTCACCGGCTGACTCGGCGAGTAGTGGCTCAGAATGGCATCCAGGTCGCCAAGATAGTCGGGAAACCAGTAACAGTCGCTGCCAGATTTATCCGTCAGACCGAAACCTCGCCAGTCCGGCGCAATCACGTGCCAGTCGCGCCGCAAACGGTCCACCACGAACTGGAAGGAGGCCGACACATCCATCCAGCCATGTACCATGAATAACTTCGGCGCGTCCCGATTGCCCCATTGACGAATGTGGTATCGAAGACCGCGAACCATGATAAATTCTTGACGCGAAAGTTTCATGTTTTTCATTTCGGATCCGGCAAAAAGCTTGACGAAAATCGCCAACAACTTGCCATCCTTGCAAGTTAATAGAACGAGCGTTCGATAATTATTATACTGGGGGCGTGCATGACATCATCTTCTGACCACAATCTGCCGGTGAACCGCTACGATGCGCTATATAGCGAATTCCGCTGGTACGTTCCGCCTGTGTTCAATATTGCCGAAGTCTGTTGCACTCGGTGGGCTGACGACAAATCAAAGATTGCCGTGCGTTATGAAGACGAGTCCGGCCATACCGCCACGTTGACCTACGCCAGCCTCCAGGCGGAAGCGAACCGCCTGTCGAACGTCCTCGTGAGGCTCGGCGTCCGGCAAGGCGACCGGGTCGCCATCATTCTGCCCCAACGGCCCGAAACCGCCATTGCCCATATTGCCTGCTATCAGATGGGCGCAGTCGCCATGCCGATGTCGATCCTGTTCGGGCCGGATGCGCTGGAATACCGGCTGCAAAACAGCGAAGCGACGGTGGCGATCGTGGACGAGGCGGCATGCGAAAATCTTGCCGAGATTCGCGCCCTCTGCCAGGATCTGCGGCATGTCGTTGCCATTGATTGCGACAAGGCGGATACGCTCGACTGGCGTGTCGAGCTGACTACTGCAGCGGCCGATTTTCAGCCGGTACACACGGAAGCCAGCGATCCTGCGATCCTCATTTACACCAGCGGCACAACAGGCGCGCCGAAAGGTGCCCTGCTTCCCCACTCCGCCGTCATCGGCAACCTCACCGGCTTCGTCGCCTCACAGAACTGGTTCCCGCAAGAAGGCGACGTGTTCTGGTCGCCGGCGGATTGGGCGTGGACCGGTGGACTGATGGATGCGTTGCTGCCGACTTTGTACTTCGGCATGCCGATCATTGGTTACCGTGGCCGCTTCTCTGCGGATATGGCGTTCTCCCTGCTGGAAAAATATGGCGTCACCAATACGTTCCTTTTCCCGACGGCGCTGAAAATGATGATGAAGGCCTATCCGGCGCCGAAGGACAAGTTCTCGCTCAGGCTGCGCGCCATCATGAGCGCCGGCGAAGCGGTCGGCGATGCCGTCTTCAACTGGTGCGAATCGGCACTCGGCGTCACACCAAACGAAATGTTCGGCCAAACGGAGATGAACTACATCGTCGGCAACAGCGCCCAGCAATGGCCGGCCAAGCCCGGCAGCATGGGACGTCCCTATCCCGGCCACCGCGTTGCGGTGATCGATGACGACGGCAATATCGTAAAGCCCGGCGAAACAGGAGAAGTCGCGCTCCACCGCCTCGACATTCATGGCCATCCCGATCCCGTCCTCTTCATCGAGTACTGGAAAAATCCGGAATCCACGCGCAACAAATACTCAGGCGACTGGTGCCGTACCGGCGATCTGGCCACCATCGATGAAGACGGATATCTTTGGTATCAGGGCCGGGCGGATGACATGTTCAAGGCCGCCGGCTATCGCATCGGCCCGTCCGAAATTGAAAACTGCCTGGTGAAGCATCCCGCGGTGATCAATGCCGCGGTGGTGCCGAAACCGGATAGCGAGCGCGGCAATATCGTCAAAGCCTTCATCGTGCTGACACCCGGAATCATGCGCAGCGAAGCGGCGGACAATGCGCTGATCGCCGAGCTTCAAAGTCATGTGCGCGGCAAGCTGGCGCCTTATGAGTATCCGAAAGAGATTGAATTCCTTGATGAACTGCCGATGACGACAACCGGCAAAGTACAGCGGCGGGTCTTGCGGATGCGGGAAGAGGAACGTGCCAGAAAAGGAGCGTAAGTCTGCAGCAACCGGCATTGACGTCACCCGAATAGTCTGGCAAGACTAAAGGATGAACGCACGCCCAGCTGCTCGAAATTTTTCTCAAGCCATGCCTGGGCATGCAGCCTTCCCTCTTCATGCAAGCCGTTGATGAAAGCGGGATTCGCGTTCAACTTGCTATGCATGCCTAGCTGGCTCATCAACTCTTTCGACTCGATCATATGCATGTTGAGGTGACGCAGCCTGCGCTCCAGCCGGCCGGAAAAAAACCAGCCACGGCTGGCCTCTCGCTTTGCCAGCATCAGCCCTTGCAGCTCGGTAAAAAAGGTCGAGCTGAAGTTCATTTCTGACAACCGGTGCCAGATATCGTTGGCGCTGACCGGTGTTTTCTGGTGAGGCTGCGGATGCAGAAGAACCACCACAATGTCGCGCGCATCGCATTTATGCAGCAGCGGAAAGAGCGGAGGGTTGGCAGTCAATCCTCCGTCCCAATATGCTTCTCCGTCGATTTCGACTGCGTGATGCAGCGCCGGCAGGCATGCCGATGCCAGCAGCGTATCCAGGGTCAGCTGCCTGGTGCGAAAAAGCTTCAGGGTTCCTGTGCTGACCTGGGTCGTTGCAATGAAGAGCTTGATCCTGCATTCCGCTCGCAATCTTTCGAAATCGATCTGCTTTGCGAGAATGTCGCGCAACGGATTGATATCCAGCGGGTTGAATTGATAAGGCGAAAAGAAGCGCATCAAAGAAAGCATCGCCTTGTAAGCGGGGGGAAGATCGGATTGCGCAGCAAGAGTGGCGGGAGCGGACAGATACTCAGGAATGGAAAGGAATGGTGCCCTGCCCGCCACGCTCGTCCAGAAATCCTTCAAAGCCTGGCGCGCACCATCCCGGCCGCCGCTAACGAAACCATGCGCCAATACCACGGCATTCATCGCGCCCGCGCTTGCTCCGCTGATTCCTTCGATCTCGATGCGATGATCTTCCAGCAAGCGGTCAAGCACACCCCATGTGAACGCACCGTGAGAGCCGCCGCCCTGCAGCGCTAAGGTAATGGTTTTCTTTGACATGATTTACACCTGCCCGAGCAGGATTGCCTTCCAGGGATTATTGCGAATTATGCGTGAAAGCTCGCTTGAAAACGATCGCGGGTGTTGCCGGTTTGAGTCGCGAAGCGCAGCCGGCTTTCAAACAGATATGAAGAGTGCGCGTGCTTCGCCGCGCATTGCAGCAAAGGCACGCGCAGCATCGATCCGCGATCGTTGAACGACTTTGCCATCTGTCAGAGGCTTATTCTTTCTTTTCTGCCTCTTGTGTGGCGTTCTGAAGCTTTTCGCCTGCTTTCTGGAGTCCTTGGCCGGCTTTTTCCGCGATTTCATTGATTTCTTCGCCCGCCTTGGCCGCTGCCTTGTCGATCTGCTCTCCGGCTCTTTGGGCCGGGCCCTTTTCTTCCGCAACCGTTTCCGTTTTCTCGCAGGCGGTCAATCCGGCCACTAAAACGGCAACCGACAATATTGCCGCCATATTTTTTCCTGGATTCATCATTGCTCTCTTCCCTTTCACGGCCAATGGAGTTGCATAGCCCCTTATATAACATAAAGACCGTCAGGCACGGCTTTAGTTTCCTGGTTGTCAATGCAAGGCCACTCTCCGCCTGGGAAAAGATTAATCGCAATCAGGCGATCAAGGCCTCCAACTCGCTTTCGCTGAATCCCGCTGCCCGTCTTGCTTCCAGATTGAACGGTCCGCGCAAAGGCGGCGCCTTGTATTGCGTGGCAAGTGCGGCATAAGTCGCAACCGGCTCCAACCCACGCTGCTTGCAGAGCCAGCCATACCAGCGGTTGCCGATCGCAACATGGCCAATTTCATCGCGCAAAATGACGTCGAGAATCTCTGCTGCCGCTGCATCGCCTGCCTGCGCCAACTTGGCGCGAACCGGTGGCGACGCGTCAAGACCGCGCGCCTCCAAAGTGCGCGGCACCAAGGCGATGCGGGCAAGAATATCGTCCTGCGTTTTCTCTGCCATGTCCCACAAACTGTTATGTGCCGGGAAATCGCCGTAACTGTAGCCCTGCTTCTCCAGATGCGCGGACAGCAGGGAAAAGTGCAGCGCCTCTTCCGCCGCCACCTTCAACCAGTCTGCATAATATTCGCAAGGCATTTCGGGGAAGCGCCAGATCGCGTCGAGCGCGAGGTTGATCGCATTGAACTCGATATGCGCCAAAGCGTGGATCAACGCAGCGCGGCCTTCAACCGTACGCATGGAGCGATGTGTGACGGAGAGCGGCGGCACCAGTTCGGGTTTCGCGGGCCGGCCGGGAACGGGATGCTGCGGTATCGGAACGGCGTTCAGATCTATCGGAATTTCGCCGCGTTGCCATGCCTGAATGAGCGCCATGACGCCATTTACTTTTGCCTCGACATGGGATTCGGTCAGCCAGTGCAGTGCGGCGATGCGCAATTCTGTCTGAAGAGAAACGGTGTGATTGGCGGATGATGCTTTCATGCGGGCGGCTGTAAAATGGCGGATTAATTTTGATAATTCTACGGAAATCCATGGCCATATACCAATTGGGCGAGCATGCTCCCGATGTTGATCCTTCCGCTTACATCTCCGATACCGCAAACGTGATCGGCAAAGCCAGAATCGAAGCCAATGCGACCATCTGGTTTGGTGTGACAATTCGTGGCGACAACGAACTGATCAACATTGGCGAAAACAGTAATGTGCAGGAAGGGGCCATATTGCATACCGATCCCGGTTTTCCGCTGACTATCGACAAGAATGTGACAGTCGGCCATCAGGCGATGCTGCACGGCTGCACCATCGGCGAAGGCTCACTGGTCGGGATTCAGGCTGTGATTCTGAACGGCGCGAAGATCGGTAAAAACTGCCTGGTCGGTGCTGGGGCATTGGTCACCGAAGGAAAGGAATTTCCGGACAATTCATTGATTATCGGGACGCCTGCGAAGGCAGTGCGTACATTGAGCGACGAGGATATTGCCCGCTTGCGCGGCAATGCGGACAACTATGTCAAACGCGGGCAATTCTTCAAGCAGAACCTGAAGCGGATTGGATGAAATAATTGCGAAAAACGTGCGGCCCTTCACATGGTCAATCACACCACGCTTTTCGCATAGAACCCTTTCAGCTCCCTTTACTCCACCCTTCCCGTTCGCACCCACGTTTATATAGAAATAGGCCCTATGGATACGCTGCAAAAATTCATGTTCGAAAATGCCGCCGTGCGTGGCGAACTGGTCGATGTTTCGGAAACCTGGCGTCAGGTATTGGCGCGCCACACCTATCCGGCCCCAGTCAAACGCATGCTGGGCGAAATGCTGGCGGCGGCGGCACTACTGTCTGCCAATCTGAAGTTCAACGGTTCGATCATCATGCAGATCCACGGTGATGGGCCGGTAAAACTGCTGGTCGTGGAATGCGATGCGGAACTGCATATGCGCGCCACCGCGAAGCTGGCGCCGGATGCCGTGATCGATGACGCGGCCAGCGTACCGCAGTTGGTCGATGCGCATGGGCATGGGCGCTTTGTCATCACGCTCGATCCGAAAGACAAACTGCCTGGCCAGCAACCCTATCAGGGGATTGTGCCACTCACCGGAGAGTCGGTCGCTGTCATCATCGAAAACTACATGCTGCGTTCCGAGCAGTTGGATACCAAGCTGTGGCTGGCCGCCGACGGCAACGTGTCGCGCGGCCTGCTGTTGCAAAAGCTGCCGAAGGAAGGCGGCATAGAAGGGATGGCAGCAGACGACGACCTGGAAACATGGAACCGGACTGTGGCACTCGCATCCACACTGCAAACCGAGGAATTGCTGCAAACCGATATCAGCACGCTCATGCATCGCTTGTTCTGGGAAGAGACGATACGTCTTTTCGACCCGCGCAACCCGACATTCCAATGCAGTTGCTCGCGCGAGAAAGTAGGAAACATGCTCAAGATGCTTGGTCAGGCGGAAGTCGACGCGGCCCTCGCCGACCTGGGCAAGCTCGGCATCGACTGCGACTTCTGTGGGCAGCACTACGAGTTCGACAAAGTCGATTGCGCCCAGCTGTTTGCTACGGAAACATCGAGCGCAGGCATGCAGCCGCCTGGCCAGGCAAGGCATTGAACTTGGCAATCCGTGTGGAAGGAAGTGCGGCGACGTTCTGTGAATGCACGGGGATTTGGATCGGTTGTTCCAATCTCATAAACCGGAGGGCCGCGCAGGTAGCGGCCGATGCAGCGGAAACGGTTATTGCCGCTTTAGGCCGGCGTCGGGCGATGGTGGTGAAGTGGCTTGCGCCGATACCGGTTTGTCATTCGGCTCCAGTATCTGAACAAATATCTCGCCTTCCTTGATCATCCCCAGTTCATAACGCGCCCGCTCTTCAACGGCGCCAGTTCCTTCCTTGAGGTCCAGTACTTCGGAATTAAGCTTGGCGTTGCGCGCCTTGAGTTCTTCATTTTTCTGTTGCGCGGCCGTGACCTGATTGTCGAGATCCCATACGCGCAGCCACCCGCCTTTACCCAGCCACAGCGGGTACTGGATCAACAGCAGTAATACGGCAAGACTGAGTGTGATCAAACGCATGGCTTTATCTATCTTGCACGTCGATCCGGCCCGCTAGGCTCACGCCCTCGGGCCGGAATTTGCCTTACCTCAGGTTGTAGAACGCACCGCGGCCGGGATAGCTGGCGATATCGCCCAGATCTTCCTCGATGCGCAGCAGCTGGTTGTACTTGGCGATACGGTCAGAACGCGACATGGAACCGGTCTTGATCTGCAGCGCATTGGTGCCGACGGCAATGTCGGCAATCGTTGCATCTTCCGTTTCGCCGGAACGATGGGAAATCACTGCGGTGTAGCCGGCGCGCTTGGCCATTTCGATGGCAGCAAAAGTCTCGGTCAAGGTGCCGATCTGGTTAATCTTGATCAGGATCGAGTTGGCAATGTTCTTTTGAATGCCTTCGCGCAGGATCTTGGTATTGGTCACGAAGAGGTCGTCACCGACCAGTTGCACTTTCTTGCCCAGCGCATTGGTAAGCGTGGCCCAGCCTTCCCAGTCGTTTTCTGCCATGCCGTCCTCGATCGAGATGATCGGGTACTTGTCGCACCAGGTGGCGAGCAGATTGGTGAAGTCGGACGACGACAGGGTCAGGCCTTCGCCGTCGAGGCGATACTTGCCATCCTTGTAGAACTCGCTGGCGGCGCAATCGAGGCCCAGCGCGATCTGCGTACCGGGCTCGTAACCGGCTTGCTCGATCGCTTGCAGAATCAGCTTGATGGCTGCTTCGTGATTTTCCACGGAAGGCGCAAAGCCGCCTTCGTCGCCTACTGCGGTCGTCAGTTGCTTGTCGTGCAGGATTTTTTTCAGCGTATGGAATACTTCCGCGCCGTAGCGGATCGCTTCCTTGAAGCTGGGTGCACCGACCGGGATGATCATGAATTCTTGCAAATCCAGATTGTTGTCGGCATGCGCACCGCCGTTGATGACGTTCATCATCGGCACCGGCATTTGCATCGCGCCGGAGCCGCCGAAATAGCGATACAACGGCAAGCCGGCTTCTTCGGCAGCGGCTTTTGCAACAGCCATCGACACTGCCAGAGTGGCATTGGCGCCCAGACGGGCCTTGTTTTCCGTCCCATCGAGGTCGATCAGGGTACGGTCGAGGAATGCTTGTTCGTTGGCATCCAGACCCATGATGGCTTCGGAAATCTCGGTATTGATGTTCTCGCAGGCTTTCAACACGCCTTTGCCGAGATAGCGGCTCTTGTCGCCGTCACGCAGCTCGATCGCTTCACGCGAGCCGGTGGATGCGCCGGACGGCACCGCTGCACGGCCCATGACGCCGGATTCGAGCAGGACGTCGCATTCGACCGTTGGATTGCCGCGCGAGTCGATTATTTCACGCCCGATGATGTCAACGATTGCACTCATTTAAATCTCCCAAACAAATAAAATTCTTGCTCGCGCGGCCTCATTACCGGCAATGCTGCGTGCAGCATTGCCGAGGATGGCTCAAGCGCTCAGGAAAAGTCGCTTTCCAGGAATCCGGCTTCTTTTACGGTCCGGTCGAGTTTAACCAGCGTCGCAAGCAGCTCCTTGATTCGGTGCAAGGGTACTGCGTTCGGGCCGTCCGACTTGGCTTCGGCTGGATTCGGATGGGTTTCCATGAACAGGCCGGCAATGCCGACAGCGACTGCGGCACGTGCCAATACCGGAACGAACTCGCGCTGGCCGCCGGAAGATGTGCCCTGCCCGCCCGGCAATTGCACCGAATGGGTTGCATCGAAAACGACCGGGCAACCGGTTTCACGCATGATTGCCAGCGAGCGCATGTCGGATACCAGATTGTTGTAGCCGAATGAAACGCCGCGTTCGCATGCCATGAAATTGTCTTCTGCCAAACCCGCTTCTTTCGCCGCCGCACGCGCCTTGTCGATGACATTTTTCATGTCGTGCGGCGCAAGGAACTGGCCTTTCTTGATGTTGACCGGCTTGCCGGACTGCGCGCAGGCATGAATAAAGTCGGTTTGGCGACATAGAAATGCCGGCGTCTGCAATACGTCGACGACGGCTGCGACCGGCTTGACTTCATCGATTTCATGAATGTCGGTCAATACCGGCACGCCAATCTGCTTTTTCACTTCCGCCAGGATGTCGAGCCCTTTTTCCATGCCTAGGCCACGGAAAGATGAGCCGGAAGAACGGTTGGCCTTGTCGAACGACGACTTGTAGATGAAAGGAATGCCGAGTTCGCCGGTAATCTCTTTCAGCCGTCCGGCTGTATCCAGCGCCATCTGCTGTGATTCGATCACACAGGGACCGGCGATCAGAAAAAACGGTCGATTCAGACCAACCTCGAATCCGCAGAGCTTCATGCTGCCTTCCTTTGAGATGCGGTTTGCTTGTGCGCAAGCGCCGCCTTGATGAAAGAGATAAACAACGGATGCCCGTCACGCGGAGTCGACTTGAATTCCGGGTGATACTGCACGCCGACGTACCACGGATGCGCATTCTCGCCGGTACGCGGAAGTTCCATGATTTCGCACAGATTTTCGGTCGGGGTGCGGGCCGATACGATCAGGCCGGCCTCTTCCACGCGTCCGAGATAATGGTTGTTCGCCTCATAGCGATGGCGATGGCGCTCGGTTACCTGGCTGCCATAGATATCGGCAGCGATGGTGGCCGGCTTCACGGCACAAGTCTGAGCACCGAGGCGCATGGTACCGCCCAGATCGGAATTGACGTCGCGCCTTTCGACCTTGCCGTCATGGTTCTGCCACTCTGTAATGAGAGCGACGACCGGCTGTTCGGTATCCGGATCGAATTCGGTCGAATTCGCTTTGGACAGTCCTGCCTTGTGGCGCGCAAACTCGATCAACGCCACCTGCATGCCAAGGCAGATGCCGAGATAGGGAACCTTGTTTTCACGCGCATATCTGGCGGCCGCAATCTTGCCTTCAACGCCGCGCTTGCCGAAGCCGCCGGGAACCAGAATCGCGTCATACTTTGCCAGTGCGGCAGTGCCGCTGGCCTCGATTTCTTCCGAATCGATATATTCGATATTGACGCGGCTTTCGGTATGAATGCCGGCATGCCGCAACGCCTCGGTCAGCGATTTGTAGGATTCGGTCAGATCGACATACTTGCCGACCATGCCGATGGTGACTTCC
>WUUC01051242.1_pt1 | contig 11496 bp, 10 predicted proteins | sample 6278441 | NCBI WGS metagenome assembly WUUC01 (sample SAMN13675441, study PRJNA597444) | soil metagenome | isolation source: soil | place: USA: Washington | collected 2017-10 | reverse complement strand
GGCGCACAGCTGGATCCAGCGCTTCCTGCTTGGAGGCAAGGATGAACAGCGTCAGCACCGTCAGGTTGAGCGGCATGAACGCGACGTTGCCAATGAGGGCGCGTAAGGACGCGCTGCCCCAGCCGCTCTGCTCCCACACGAGGTAGAGCACGGCATAAAGCGCGGTGACGCACGCGACGGTGCCGACCGGAAGACGGGCGGCCTTGGCTAGTCCGCTCACGCGGCCCTCCAACAGGGCGGGATGAATGGGATTATTGATCGGGGGGGGGCAGTAAATAAACTCAGCGGCCCAATGAACGCCAGCGCCTGGTTTAGGCGACCTGCTCGAAGTCTGCCGCCAGCTGCTCCAGGGGCAGGAAGAGCATGTACCCGCCATAGGCGGGCATCGCAAGGTAGCCGGCCGGCAGGTTGGTCATCCGATGGCCTCTGTAGGAGTTGCTCTTGCTAGTATCGTCACTCCCTTCAAAGGACTCAACCGCGGGTTCCGGGCCTACCAGCTCAACCAGTAACTCGCCTTCACCGCAACCACGTTCCGTGACAGCCCGCCAGTAAACAGCGCGTCCGTGTCCCGGCCCAGCCGGAGATTGCCGAAGGTCTCATCGTTCTCCCGGTTCTGCTGCCAGACAAGGAAGAAGGTGGAGCCCGGCCGCCACTCCCAGCGCAATACGGCGTTGGCCCGGAGCGAGCGGATCGTGAAATTCTGCTGGGGTATGGTGAAGGTCATGCCCCCATCGCCGGGGTCGATCTGGGTACCACCATCAATGGTCTCGGTCGTCATGCCCTTGTCCCGGCCGTACACCGCGAACTCATAGGTCCTTGGCCTCACGAATTCCTTGAGCTCAGTAAAGTCCCCTGCCGAGATGAGCGGCTGGAGGAAGAGCTGAAGGCTGAGCGTTGGAGTAAAGGTCCAGTCCACCCGGGTGATCATGGAGACCTCCCGCTGCTCCAGAGTCGCGAAGACGTAGCGGGAGCCGAACGTTGACGTAGCCACCGGGTCGGGCACGGTGGCAACGTACTGGGAGAGCGTCTTGTTCAGGGTGAGCGCCGGTCCCAGGCTGACTCTCAGGGCAGGCGAGGGACGGATGCTCAGGGTCAGGTCGGCCTCGGTCTTGTGCTCGCCGGCCACGGTCCACGACTGGATAAAGTTCCCGGTGAGCCGCGTGGTCTTTCGGGTATCCGAGTTCACCGTTGCCCGCACGTCACTGAAGCGGGGCTGACGGGCCAGCGGCCCCCCGCGGGTGAGCCGATCGTCATACGCCGGCGGAGTGTAGTCGCCCCTCAGCTCGAAATCCCAGAAGTTGTGGAATTGCCCGGAGAAGATGAGACCGAATGAGCCGTAGACCAGGTCACCATCGTAATTCCACTGATGATTGGTGAAAGGAAAAATGCCGTACCGACGCAACAACCGCCCCGGCCGGCGCTCGTTATATGACAGCGCGGTCGAGACGCCGCGCTGCGATGCCTCCGACTGAAATCCAAGGTCGTTGGCCTCGAACCCGGGGCTCACTTCCTGGTACACCAACCCGCCCTCCCAATGGCGCCCACGGTTCTTGGCCAATGCCAGCTGATAGGCGTACCCGTGGAGCGAGGTGCGGGTCGGGTCGTAACGGAAGCTGGTGGCGTCAGGGCGCTGGTAGTACCGTGCGCTGGAGCGCTGAGTCTGGGCAATCGCCTCCGGAGCTCCCTGCACGGTGCTGAACCCAACCGAACCGTCAAGCGACCAGGTGCGGTTGCTCCACGAGTTGGTCAAGTCGGCGCCGAAGAGGTACGCGCTCCCCCGAAGCAGCGACATCAGTTCGGCGCTGTCCTGGTCGCGGTTCACCGCCGTCGCCATGAATCCAAGGGTGCTGTTTCCGTGGCGCAAATCTTTCCGCAACCGTCCCACGAAGTAGTTGGTCAGTGGCTCAACCGGTGCCGTCACACGGGCGCCCACCGCATCCACATAGCGCGCGTTCTCCCCGGCGGTGACCGCATCGAGAATCCCAAGGGACCAGCCGCTCCGGGTGCGGCCACTCAGCTTGGCCGCGGCGCGAATGGATGTCTCGGTGGGGACGTCCAGGTAGTTCACGCCGTCGCCCGCGAGATTCCGCTGCGGCTCACGCCCGATTCGGCGGCTGAAGAAGAAGTCGGGAAACCCGAAGCTGTTGTTGGCCCGGATGCCGCCGAAGCGAAAGACGTCGGCCCCTTCCACAAAGAAGGGACGCTTCTCCGGAAAAAAGGTCTCGAAGACACTCAGGTTGACCACTGCCGGGTCTACTTCCACCTGACCGAAGTCAGGATTGACGGTGGCATTGAGGGTGAGATCACTGGTCAGGCCGTATTTGAGGTCGAGCCCGGCCGACCCGTGGTAATCGCTGCCGCTTCGGAAGGGATCTCCAGCGATGGCAGGCTCGTAGGAGCCGCGAGCCAGCAGGTACGGCGCGAGCTCCAGCCGACGCTGGGCCTGGAGGGCACCCAGCCCGACCAGATGGCCGTAACGGCTTACCCCGCTGACCTCGCTCTTGGGGACAAAGGCGAACCAGTCCTCCTCGCCTTTCCGGAGGATCTTGCGATAGAACTGGATGCCCCAGGTCGCGTCCGCGGTAGAGTTGTAGCGGAGTTGGGAGAGTGGAATCCGGATCTCCGCGGTCCAGCCAAGGGAGTCGACCTGGGTCGCGCTCTCCCATACCGGATCCCAGGAATCGTCTTCTTCGCTACCTTGGGCCGAGGAGCCGAGAATGCCGTCGAGCGTGGCGCCACCAGGGGTCACTCGGAAGCGAACCCCGCTCAGGTGATCGTGGAAGCTGTCCAGATAGACGTCGAACTCGTCAGCCTCGACCGCGTCATCCCGCCGAGCCAGCGCCCGCTTAATTCGATGGGGCTCGCTGTCGAAGAGCCGGGCACCAACGTAGAGTGCGTCCTCCCCGATGAGCACCCGTACCTCGGTGCGCTCGGTGGCCGGTTGTCCCTCTCCCGGCTCGGTCTGAATGAATCGGGTGGCGGGCTCGGCGGTGGCCCAGGAGCTCTCGTCGAACCTGCCATCGATCATGATCGTGCCCTGCATCCGGGCGGCCCGGATCTGGGGTGCGCCGGCGTGCCGGTTAGTCGGGGTCGGGTCGAGCTGGGAAGTTGTTGGTTGCTGAACGGTGGCCACCAAGGCGAACGCGAGCGGAACCGGTAGGAAGCCGGGCATAAGTCTCCAGGAGTGCGTAGTCGATTGCCTCGCATCTTGGATATGGCAGCGGGGGAAAAGGTTGGAAGGCTTACCGCCTTACCGTCATGTCTACTACTTTCCTCCGGTCGCGACATCACACGGAGCCGCAATGAACACCGAGGAACAGTTGGATCAGTCTGATACCAGTGCTGAAATAGGAAAGCGATTACCCGGCCACACCGGTGCGGGATTTCTCGCCGGACTCCTGTTCGGCGCGTTCCTTGGCGCCGGCGTCGCGCTATTCCTCGCGACCGAACACGGCGGGAAATCGGGTCGGCAGCTGCGGCGGCGCATGCGGAGTCTTCGCGAGGGGGCAATGGACAGCCTCGACGAGGCCGGAAGCCGCACCCGAAAGGAGCTGCAGCGGCGGAAGAAGCGGCTCCGCGCCGAGTTGGAGCGTATCAGAGAGCGGGCGAGACAGCGGGCTCGGGAAGCAAAGGAAGCAAAGGAAAGCGAGGACTAGTCAGCGCTTGGCCAGCTTGCGCCTCAGCGCCGCCGCATCCCGCTTGTACACCGAATCCATGACCTCGCGGGCCGGCAGGGAATCGATCAACTGGAGCTGCGCCTCGGCGTCCTTGACCCGGCTCCGGTCGGCGTAGATCTCGGCGAGCTCCAGGCGGTGGTAGATCCGGCCGGGATCCAGCTCTGCGGCCTTTTCCATATTGTAGATCGCCTTGGCCCACGACGCCTGGTTGAACACCCCTGCTCCCAGAAAATTTTTGGCAAAGAAGCGGCTGATGCCGGAGATCCGCATGATCTCGGCATTCCAGCGTCCCAGGATATGATAGGCCCCGTCGTGGTTGGGATTGAGCGCCAGGGTCCGCATGGCCTCGCGCCGGATCACCGCGGCCCGGCGAATGCGATCCTTCTTGCCCAGGCCGAGCGACGCCCGCCCGATCGCCGCCGCCAACGCAAAGTGTCCATCCGCGCCGGCCGGGTCCGACTGCACCGCCCGGTTCGCGTACTTCTCCGCGAGGGCGTAGAGGGAGTCGCGCTCCGGATTCTTCGAGCTGCCCGGGATCTGCTCCCCCAGGGTAAGGAGCACCATGGCCCCGCGCCAATTCGCCTCGTAGTGGGTGGAGTCCTGGTCCAGTGCCGCCTGGTAGTGCTGCAGCGCGGTCCGGATGTCGAGGGCCTCGTCGGCAGTAATGCCAAGGGCGACATGATCGGCCGGCCCCTGAGCGAAGGCTTGAACCGGGACTAGCAGGCAGACGATGGCGAGGGCAGCGGCACGCATCACGAAGGCTCTCTGCTCCAGGGGACGTTTCGAATGGTGATTCCGTCTCTCATTCAACACAAGCGCGACGGCGGCTCGCTGGAGCCCGCGGTGTGGCGCCGGCTGATCGAAGACTACACCGCGGGGCGGGTGCCCGACTATCAGATGTCGGCGCTGCTCATGGCGGTTGTCTGGCGCGGTCTCGCAGCGGAGGAGCTGGCCGCGTTCACCCAGGCGATGCTGGACTCCGGTGACCGGCTCAGCTTCGGCAGCTCGACGCCGCCTCGGGTCGACAAGCACTCCACCGGCGGCATCGGCGACAAGGTGTCGCTGCTCCTCGCGCCGATGGTGGCGGCCTGCGGCGTGGCGGTGCCAATGATGTCCGGACGCGGACTGGGCCACACCGGCGGCACGCTGGACAAGCTGGAGGCGATCCCCGGATTTCGCACCAACCTGAGCTTAAAAGAGGCGCGGGATCAGGTGGAACGGATCGGCTGCGCGATGCTGGGGCAGACCGCGGAGATCGCGCCGGCGGACAAGCGCCTCTATGCACTACGGGATGTCACCGGCACGGTGGAGTCGATTCCCTTGATCGCGGCCAGCATCATCTCGAAGAAACTCGCGGAGGGTCTCACCGGGCTGGTGCTCGACGTAAAGACGGGAAGCGGCGCGTTCCTGCCGGAGACTGCTCAGGCAATCGAGCTGGCTCAGACGATGATCCGGCTCGCTCGGGACCACGGATGCCCCACGGTGGTCTTGCTCACCGCGATGGACCGCCCGCTCGGCAGATCCTGTGGGAACGCACTCGAGGTGGAAGAGGCAATAGAGGGACTGCGAGGAGATGGCCCGGCGGATCTCATGGAGGTCACTTATGCGCTCGGCGTAGAGATGCTGCTTCTGGCAAAGGTGGTGGACGACACGGGCGAGGCACGCCGGCAACTGGAAGCGAGCGTCACGTCGGGTCGAGCGCTGGCGAAGCTCTCCCAGATCATCGAAGCCCAGGGCGGAAACTCGAAGGTCATCGACGATCCGGAGCTGTTGCCGCAGGCAGCGGAGGTGGAGGTGTTCCGCGCGGTGCGCGATGGAGTGGTGAGCCGAGTCGAGCCTCGACGACTGGGCCAGGGCATTGTCGAGCTCGGAGGTGGGCGGCGGACGATCGAGGACACGATCAATCCCGCGGTGGGTTTCGTGATCCCCGTTAAACCGGGTGACCAGGTGCGGGAAGGAGAGCCGATCGCGTCCATATTCGCCGAAGATGTGGACGGCATCGAGCTGGGGTTGAAAGCGTTAGGCGAGGCGATCGCCATCGGAGCATCTGGTCAACCCACTCCGCTAATCAGCCATCGGGTGACGGAGAACGGGATCGAAGCCTTCGAGAGGACGGTGATGGCGGATCAATCCGGAAGGAAACGATGACGATCATCACAGGACCAGTGGGAACCCTCCTCGTGGCGTTCGCCGCCATTCTCGCGCTCGTCATCTGGCTCAGGCGCGACCGGAGCTATCCAGGCCCGCGACTCCACGGTGAGGAAGGCATCGATCGGGAGGAGTTGGAGCGTGCCGAGCGCGAGGTCCGGGAGCTCGGAGCGGATCGGAGGCCCGATACGGAGGTAATTGGCGATGACTGGGGCCCCGGCACTCCCCGGCCGCCGCAACGGCTTTAGCCATTCAAAAGTCCAGTGGCCTTGGCGAATGCCTTGGCCCCCCCTTTCAGGATGCGGCGAAGAGCTGGCCCCTGCGCCGATCCTAAGTACTTCGTTTTGGGCCACCTACGAGGCTGTTACCCGCTTGTGACACCCGATCACAAGCGGGCACGAATTTCGCCGCAACCCCCCTCGCAATCCAGTACATGGCGCGTCTTTCGACACCTGCTGGAGCAGGCGCTGGGTTCTGCAACGTCGCTCAGCCGCACAAACGCGCGGCGGTCTGCCAGCGAGTGACCCAAACCGAAGGAGCCGAACTGTGTCCCCCACTCGTTCTGCCCGCCGGATTGTACTTGTTGCGCTCGCATTGCTCTGCAGCGCGGCATCGGCCCAGGCTCAGAACAACGCGAGCGCGACGGTAACCGCCGCCGTGCAGCAGCCCATTACGGTGACGAAGAACAACGATCTTGCGTTCGGCAACGTGTTCCCCGGCGTCGACAAGACGATCGCGGTTTCGAACGCTGGGGCAGCGAAGTTCACCGTCGCTGGTCAGGCCGTCACGTCGGTCAATTTGACCTTCAGCCTTCCGGCGACCATTACCAGCGGCAGCAACAACCTGACGATTGCCAACTGGACTGGCCACCACAACACCGTGGATCTGAGCAGCGGCGGCACGACCTTCACTCCGAGCGCCTCGCCGACGACGGCGACCCTGAGCGCGGTGGGTGGGAACCTCTTCGTGTATGTCGGTGCCACCGCACAACCAACCGCCAGCCAGCCCGCCGGCAATTATAGCGGCAGCATGACCATGACGGTGGTGTATTTCTAAACGGAACTCGACAGGAGAAGGCTCGTGAAGCAAAGCAGGGGAGCCCTGGCTGCCATTCTGATTGTGGCAGCACAGGGCTCCCAGCCCTTAGTGGCCCAGTCGCTGATGGTGGCATCGACCGCCGTTGCCATCGACGATCGAACCCGCACCGGAGCGCTCACGCTCATCAATGACGGGATTACCCCGGCCGAGGTGAGCATATCCACCTTTTGCGGGTACCCGGTCACCGACTCGCTCGGCCGAATGTATCTCCGCACATTTGATACTGTGGACGATACGATGCCGTGTGCGGCGAGGTGGATTCAAAGCTTTCCCCGCCGCTTGCGGATCGAAGGCAAGAGCCGGGCGACCGTCCGGCTGCTGGTGACTCCTCCGGCCGACTTGCCGTCGGGGGAGTACTGGAGCCGGATCATGGCTACGGCCAGAGGCGGCGAGCTAACCCTCGCCGGTGTGCCGGACAGTTCGCACATCAAAGCCACACTGGCGCTCGAAGTCCGCTCCATACTCAGTTTGTACTACCGGAAAGGAACACCGCAGACCGGGGTCGTGCTCGAAGCGCTTCGGGCCACGGTTCGGGCGGACTCCCTCGTGGGGCGCGTCCGGCTCACCCGGCAGGGTAATGCGGCATTCGTCGGTTCGCTCAAGACCTCTCTCCGAGACTCGAGTCGGAAGACAGTGGCTCAGGGCCTGCTCCCACTCGGGGTGTATTACACGCTCGAGCCCAGCTTCTCGTTGCCAGTGCAGGGGTTGCCGCCCGGCCGATATCAGCTGGCGGTTGAGGCAGTGAGCAGCCGGCCTGACCTCCCGCCCGAGGTCCTGCTGCAGGCACTCCCGGTGCGGCAGACGCTGGACATAGCCCTTCCATGAAACGCAATCTCGTGGTGCTTGCGGCCTGGGTGCTCCTCATCCCTGCAGGGAAGGCTGGCGCGCAGGTCAGCACGCTCCGGAACCTGGTCTTCGGCACCATCACATCCGGCACGACCACGAGCGTAAATAAGGCCAGTGTCAACGCGGCACAGTGGAGCATCAGCGGCGGGTTCATCCTGGGTGGGACCTTCCAGCTCACGCTTCCACTGGCGCTCACTGGTCCGGGGGCGGCACTCCCGATCACCTTCAGCACCAGTGACGGGCTGCGAAACACCTCCAACAACCCGACCACAGGCACCACCTTCGATCCCCGCACCGTTCAAACCATCTCCGTCGCTCCCTTCGGCACGACCGTGTATGTCTGGTTGGGAGCCTCGGTGAGTCCACCGACGAATCAGACACCGGGTAATTACACCGGCACCGTCGTCCTTACCGTCACGGGAATGCAGTAACGGTCGCCCTGTGCCCAGCCACAGCGTCAGGCTTCGTCCGGTTCTCCGCCTCGGACTCGTGCTTCTCGTAGCGGCGCTGCTGGGATGCGATGCCAGCGACGCCGATGAGCTTCGCCTGCCGGCACCATCGGTCGAAAGGCCGAAGGCCGTCTCCCAACGGCAGCGCTCCAGGCCAGTCCCAATTTTCCAGGCCCAAGCTCGAACGAGCTCGCGGATTCCCCAGGCCAGTTCCGCTTCCACCAGCAGTGTTCCAACTCCTCAGGCTGAAGCTCTGGCTCCGGCTCTTTCGCCAGAGGTGGGCACGGCGATACCGGAGGCCAACCTCATGCCCGATTCAGACAGCGTACCTGGACTAGAGCCCATGCTCCTCGAGGTACAGCTGAGCCGGCTCACGAGGCGCGTCGTGCTCGGCTACTGGGCAGCGGACCAGCTTTTATTGCCTCTGCCTCACTGGTTGGATTACATCGAGGTGGCTCATCACGACACCGGGTCGAGGATCACCGGCGAGATACAGCCGGCGAGGACACCGTTCGTGTTCGATGCCGACTCGGGCGTGGCTCGGCTGGGAAGCGAGCTGGTTCGCTTGGGTAGCCGTGACCTGCGGGTGATCGACGGCGTGCTGTATGCGCCACTGCCGGTAATCTCGCAATTCTTCGAGCTCTCCAGCACTATCGACCGGGAAGGCGCAGCCTTATTCGTCCACAACCCCGATCGCCTTCCAGTCGCGCGTCGGATTCAACGGGAGGCGGCCCGGGCAATTCTCATCGGAGGCGAGCGTCCACTGGCGCCCGAGCTGATCTACCGCGGGCCGGAGCACGCCCGGTCGGGCGTGGTACTGTCGTACGAGGTGCGCGGCTCGAGCGAGAACTCGATGAGCACCACTTCCTACGACCTGGGAGTCGGAATGGGGGTCGCCCGCGGATCTGCCGTAGTCCGGGCACGGGGAAGCGGAGACACTCCGGCGCGACTCGAGGGCGCCTGGTCCCGCGCCTGGCCCGATCAAGATTGGCTGCGACAGCTCCGTCTCGGCGATGGGCCCTCGAGCAGTCCGCGGCCCCAGGGAGTGCGTGGCGTCTATCTCAGCAATGCGCCAATCAGCCGCGCAATCCTAGTGGAGGATCTGCCCTTTGCGGGAATGCTTCCGCCCCATTGGAGCATAGAGGCCTATCGAGAAGGCCGGCTAGTCGGATTCGACTCCGTGGACGCGTCAGGTCGGTATGCTCTGACATTTCCCATCCATTATGGTGAGAATACGGTGGACTTTGTCGCCTATGGCCCCTTCGGCGAAGTCCGGACCTTCAACCGGACCTTCCGGGCGCTGCCCTCGATGATTCCCGCTGGAGCATTCGAGTACGGTGTGTCCGGCGGAGCGTGCCGGCTCTCGGGCTGCGAGGCAATGGCGAACATCGACCTCCGGTACGGTGCCTCGAATCGTTGGACACTTCGCGCCGGCCTGGATCAGGTCTGGGGTGCCGAACAAGCGTCGGTGTTCCATCCCTACGCCGGTGTGGTCGCAACGCCGATTAACCCGGTGGGCGTCGAAATCGAGGGGGTAGCTCGTCTCCTAAATCGATTCGGTCTCCGGTTCGAGCCGTCAATCAATCTTCGGCTCACCGGCGACTACATCTCGTACGCCGCCTCCGGCAGCGGGTCGCCCTTTCTTCCAGCGGGCACGCGGGAGCAGTGGTCTCTTTACGGCCGCTTCATGCCGGGTCGGCGAATCGGCGCGCTGATAGGAGAAGCCCAGGCGACCCGAACCGTGACGGGCACCGGTGCTCAGACCGAGGCGCGATTCGGCGCCGCCGTCCAGGTGGCGAATACGATGCTCCGCCCCCATGTGCGGGCTCAGTGGACACCGGGCATTGGGGGAGCAGTTCGACGAAACTACGTCGGAATGCAGGCGACCGTATTGCCGGTGCGCGCCCTTGGTCCGGTGCTCGGCGGCATTTGGCTTCAGGGTCAAGCCGAGACCGAGATCGGCGAGTCTCCGAGCAGCGCGGGTGTGGTCCTATCGCGGAATATCGGGCGTTGGTTTCGAGTCGAGGCCGGAACTCGCTGGGAGCGCGGGCTCGCTGGACCGATCTTCACGTTGTCGCTGGTATCCCAACTTGCCGCCGTGCGATCCACCTCGTTGGTGACCGCGCAGACCAGTCAAGGACCGGCGCGTTTGGATCAATCGGTCGCTGGCGCGGTTGTGTGGAGCCCGGCCAGCGGCGCGCTAGCGCTTTCCAGCGAGCCCGCGCTCGACCGCGGAGGAGTTGGCGGACATGTGTTTCTCGACGTGAACGGGGACGGGCACCGGGACGAGGAGGAGCCACCGCTGCCCGGTACTCGTCTGCTGGTTGGGAACCGGTGGGTGGCGGTGGACTCGGCAGGCCGCTATCAGGTTTGGGGACTCTCTCCCTACGAGGAGGTCCTGATCTCGACCGACACGATGAGCCTGAAGTCACCTTGGTGGGTGCCCCGGTTCGCCGCGCAGGCGGTGACACCCACGCCAAACCTGGTCCAGAGCGCCGACGTTCCGGTTGATATCGGTGGCGTGATCGAGGGGAGCCTGGTTCTGGACGGACCTGCGGCTCAGTCGCTCATGCGTTCCGTCCCGATCGGACTGACCGAGACTCACACTGGTATACGGACCACGGTGGAGACATTCAGCGACGGCTCGTTCTATCGTATGGGATTACGGCCGGGGAGCTACGAAGCGACCGTTGACCCGAGGGTATTAGCGGGAATGAACCTGGTGGCGGATACCCTGAGGTTCGAGCTGCATCCGGGGGGCTCCGCGACTGAGCCCGGGCCAGCCCTGTCGGGTCTTCGTCTGATCCTGCGGCCCGGCACTGCTCCCGCAGAGCCGGCTGCGCAGCACTGAACTCACACGTCTAGGTTGTTTACGTACTTCGCATTCCGCTCGATGAACTGGCGGCGGGGCTCGACCTCGTCACCCATCAGCTCGTCGAACAGCTTGGCCGCGGCCTGAGCGTCTTCCATTGTCACCCGTAGAATGGTGCGGGTGGCGGGATCCATGGTGGTGCGCCAGAGCTGGTCCGGGTTCATCTCACCGAGACCCTTGTAGCGCTGAATGTTGACGTTCCCTCTGCCCTCACCGCCGTTGGTGAGGCGCTTGGTGTACTCGTCGCGCTCCTGCTCGCTGTAGGCGTAATACTCGTCCTTCCCTTTGGCCACCCGATAGAGCGGCGGCTGCGCGATGTAGACGTAGCCGGCCTCAACCAGCTCCTGCATCTGCCGGAAGAAGAAGGTGAGGAGCAGGGTCCGGATGTGGGCGCCGTCCACGTCGG
>WUUC01101003.1_pt1 | contig 11497 bp, 20 predicted proteins | sample 6278441 | NCBI WGS metagenome assembly WUUC01 (sample SAMN13675441, study PRJNA597444) | soil metagenome | isolation source: soil | place: USA: Washington | collected 2017-10 | reverse complement strand
CTCACGGCGGCGAAGGACGCGGTGGTCGCGTTCGTCACCAGCATCTTCTCCTCGGCGGTCACGCAGTCCGAGGAGTTCGTCCGTACCGGCATGGACCGGATCATCAGCTTCTTCACGGCGCTGCCCGGCCGGATCGCGGCGCTCGGCCCGCGCCTGCTGGAGGCGGCCCGGGAGCTGGGCCGCAAGATCGGTCAGGGCCTGTCGAACATCGGCGACTTCGCCTCCGACATCGGCGGCAAGATCGTCTCTACCATCAAGAGTGGGCTCAACTTCATCATCGGCTCGATCAACCGGGGCATCGGCGAGATCGACGCCATGGTCCCGGGCTCGCTGCCGCGCCTGCCCCGCTTCGAGCGCGGCGGCATCGTCGACTCCCCCACCGTGGCGCTGATGGGTGAGGGCAACAAGCGGGAGGTCATCCTCCCGCTGACCGACCCGGGCCGGACGCGGCAGCTCGCCGAGCAGTCCGGGCTGATGAACATCCTGCGCACCGGCGCGCAGGCGCCCACGGTGAACCTCACGGCCTACCTGGAGGGCGTGGGCTGGCTGAGGGTGGTCGACATGCGGGTCAACGAGGCGCTGGGCAACCAGGGCTCGGAGCTGGGCTACGGGGCGAGGAGCTGATGGGCAGCATCACGGCGCAGGCCGACCAGGCGCGCGGCAACATCCGCGTGGAGATCAACTGGCAGGACTTCCCGAACACCCGCAAGGCGTGGGTGTACCGGGTGGTGAACGGCGTCCGCACGCTGCTGCGCGAAGGCAACCCGGTCGCGCTGTCCAACGGCGTCGCGGTGCTCTACGACACCGAGATGCCGCTCGACACGCCGCTGACGTACCGAACCCTGATCGCGCTCAACCAGAACGGCGACATGGAGGACGGCGTCACGCAGTACGTGGCCGCGACAACCGGCGCCACCGTCGAGCAGTCGAAGGACTACTACGTCATCGGCGAGGGCATCGCGTCCCTGAAGGCCACACCGACCGGTGGCGCCACCGTCGAGATCATGTCCGAGCTGGTTCCCGTGACCGTCGGCACGCTCTACACCTTCTCCGGCGCGGTGATGCTGCCGACCTGGTGGAACGGTGGCGTCCAACTCATCGCCCGCTTCTACACCGCCGGGCTGGCGATCGTCTCCACGATCGCCCCGGCGGCCGACACCGGGCCGGCGGCCGGCGAGTGGAACAGCGGATCCCCCCACTACGCCTTCGGCAACACGGCCCCGGCGACGTCCGCGTTCGTGCGGATCGGGATCCGCGTCTCCGGCACCCCGCCGGTCACCATGCCGATCTACGTGGACGAGCTGTACATCACGACCTCGGCCGGCGTGGTGCTGTCGTCGCCGGAGGTGACGCTCCAGTCGGCCGGCGGCGGCTGGTTGCGCGACCCGCTACATCCGGCCAACGACCTCCGGCTGCTGATCAAGGGCGACCGGGCGTGCGCGGCGACGGGCATCTACTACGTCGGGCGGACCGGGCAGACCCGCGCGGCGGACTCGGCGATCAACGAGGTTCCCGGCGCGGAGTACCCGGTGCCGACCTTCACCACCCGCAAGTCGGCACGCTCGACGCTCGTGGTGATGACCCGGACCCTGCATGACCGGAACCGTCTGAAGGCGCTGCACGCCCCCGGGGCGCCGCTCATGCTCCAGCTCCCGGCCGAGTACGACGTGCCCTACCCGACCTATCAGCTCCACGGCGACGTGGAGCTGACGGCGATCTCGCAGGACCAGAAGCACCCCATTCGCCTTGCCCAGTCCCCCACGGCCGAGATGAAGGCGCCCGTGGGGCCGAACGAAGGCGTCTACGGCGCCCGCTACGACGACGAGACCCGGTACACGACCTTCACGGCGGCGACGGCGGCCGGCGTGACGTGGGTGGACCTGCTCCAGGGTGAGCTGACGCTGTGATCCCTCCGCAGACGATCCGCTACCGGGAGGCCCTGGCCGCGCCGCACGAGGCGTACGGCCGGGTGGAGGTGTGGCGCGGCGGCGTCAAGATCGACGAGCTGAACCAGTTCACTCCCGACGACGACTACAGCCTGGCCCGGCCCGTCTTCTACACCGGCACCATCCGGGCCACCCTCACCTCCCGGGTCTCCCGCACGCTCAGCATGCAGGTGCCGGACTGGTTGTTCCCGTGGGAGCCCGACGACCTGCTGCACCCGTACGGCACCTACCTGCACTGCTACCGGGGCGTCCGGTACGGATCCGGCAGCGTGGACGAGTTCCCCACCTTCAGGGGACCGATCACCCGCGTCGTGCCGGGCGCGTCCGGCCGGCTCACCGTGTCGGCCGCCGACCTGGCCTACGAGGTGGTGCGCAACGGCTTCGCCGGCCCGCAGCCCGCCGTGGTCGGCTCCCTCGTCGAGGACGAGTACCGACGGTTGGTGCTCGACGCCTTCCCGACGGCCGTCTTCGGCTCCTTCGACCCCGATTTCTGGGAGCGGGTGCCCGAGCTGTCGTACGACACCGACCGGGGCGCCTCCCTGGACAACCTGGCGAAGACCGCCTCGGCCTTCTGGTACGCCCTCGCGGACGGCACCTTCACGCTGCGCCGGGTGCCGTGGACGGTGCCGCTCACCCGGGCGCCGATCGCCCTGACCGACGGCGACGGAGGGACGCTCTTCACGGCCTACCCGGACCGCTCCTCGGAGGGCATCCACAACCGGATCGTCCTGTCCTCGGAGCGGGTCGACGGCGGCGTGCCGGTCTACGCCATGGCCGAGGATCTGGACCCGGCCAGCCCCACCTACATCTACGGCCCGTTCCTGGTGAAGTCGACCCAGGTCCGGGTCACGGCCGGACTGAACGGCGGCCAGGTGTCCAGCGCGGTCAAGACGATCCTGGCGCAGGCCAAGGCCCGCACGGACTCGTGGCAGCTCACCTGTGTTCCGGACGGCTCCATCGAGCTGGGCGACCCGCTGAACATCAGCTTCAAGTCGCGTGACGCCCTCCAGGTCGTCGCCGGCTTCACGATCCCCGTGGAAGGCGCTGGCGTGATGAGCATCGACGGCCGGAGCCTGGTCGCGTCGGGGGTGGAGGCGTGACGGCCCCGGACGGCCCGTTCCCGATGGGTCCCTCGCGGCTGACCGAGCAGACGGCAGCGCGGACAGACGCGCCGACCGACCTGCGGACCGGCACGGTCACGGCGGTCACGGCCCGGGGTATCGAGGTCGACGTGGCCGGCGGCATCGCCCCGGCATCGGTGCTGGACACCGCCAACGTGGCCGTGGGCGACACCGTGGCGCTGCTGCGTACGCAGGACTCGTGGATGGTCATCGGGCGGCCGATCGGCACCGGCACGCCGCTGGACAACCTCTCGCCGGGCTCCGGTGCCGGCTTCAAGATCCTTGACGCGATGATCACCGACGGGACCGCCGACCTCGCGACGTCCGTCGGAGCCACCGTCACCGTGCCGAAGTACAGCCTGACCTTCTACCACCCGCCGGGCCACCAGGTGCTGATCATCTGCGGTTTCGCCTGGTACATCAACTCGAACGACGGGTGGGGGATCAACCAGATTCTCGACCTCGCCGGCAATCAGGTGGGCGAGTGGGTGGAGCCGACCGTCAGCGCTGCCTTTGGCCGGTACGGGGTCATGTGGGCGCCGATCCTGGACAGCCTCGGCGGCGCACAGCGGACGTACTACATGCGGATGGCGCGACTGGCCGGCACTGGGACGTACTTCCTCCAGCAGGGCTTCGCGAAGCGGGGCTTCATGGTGGCGCTGGACATGGGTCACACTTCCCTGACGCCCCGGACCTAGGAGAGGCATGGACAAGACTGCGACTCAGAACCTGTCGCGCACGCAGGGCAGCGACAACCCGAGGCTGATGTGGGAGTACCAGCGCACCCTGGCTCGGGAGATGGACGCGCGGTTCGCCTCGCACGACTTCGACCTTGGCCGCTCGCAGGTCCCGCCGTTCGCCCTGCTGCACATGGACACCGACCTGACCTACCAGCTCACGACGGGCGTTGACGACGACCGCGTCCTTCAGTGGGAGGAGGTGGTGGTGGACACCACGGGGATGGTGGACCTGTCCCGTAGCAACAAGGTGGTGACCCTGCCGGAGACCGGGTACTGGCAGGTGGGCGCCTACGCGTTCTGCCTGACCGTCGGCAACGGCAACTTCTTCAAGATCACGGTGGACCTGGCCGGCACCGAGGTCGCCAACATCGACAAGGAGACGACCTCCTTCCAGGACGGGGTTGCCTGCCACGCGACCGCGCTGGAGCAGGTGAGCCAGTTCGGCCGGACGGCGTTCGCCAGCGTCGACTACGAGGCCAACGGCGTCGGCATCACATCCCTGGTGATCCTGGAAGCCTGGATGTGGATCATCAAGGTGAGGGACCTGTGACGAGCTACACGCCCCGCAAGCGCTTCCCCTACGCCTCCTCCGGGCGCGAGTACGGCCGGGGCGGGGCGCACAACGAGCTGCTGGCCCGCCGGGCGGACGAGCTGATCACGACCGACGCGGCGCTGTGGACCGCCGAGTCCAAGAAGCGCACCATGATCATCAACAAGAGCGTGACGGAGACCGGCATCTCACAGAACAACTGGTGGCCGGTCTACATGGACAACCTGGTCAACAGCGTCGGCGGCGGCGTCGGCGGTAACCAGTACTTCTTCGGCAACGCCGACCGGGTGGGCTTCTACTACTTCGCGTACTCCATCGAGGTCGTCAACTCCGGCGCCGGGACGGTCGGGAGCCGGCGGCGGCTGCGCGTGGACGTCCACAACGACGGCATCAACTCGGAGGTCACGCTCCGCTCGTTCTACACCGACGGGTGGTGGACCAACGGCGGCGTGAACCTCAACATCTCCTTCGTCACCTACCTCGGCCCGGACGACTACGTCCAGCCCTACCTGAACCACAACAACGCGGCGAGCACGGTCAACATCACCAACACCAACACGTATGCGATGGCCACGATGCTGCTGAAGACGGAGTGAGCGATGCCCGGAACGACTGACGTCCAGCTCCTGCGGTACGGGTATGACACGGACGTCCTGACCCACACCATGCAGGCCAACTTCGCCGACGACGTGGCCACGAAGCTGACCGCGCTCGACGCGCAGCGGACGAAGGCCCTGAAGCGGCCCAGCGTGTACGTGCAGAACAACAGCATGAACATTCCGATCACCACGGTTACCACGGCCAGCTTCAACTTCGAGGGCTGGGACACGCACGGCCTGTGGAACATCGGCACGCCGACCCGGCTGGTCATTCCGACGTCGGCCGAGGCCGGGCTCTACTGGGTTCAGGCGCGCGTGTCCTCCACGTTCGGCGGCACCCCCTGGACGCAGGGAGAGATCACGATCCGCAAGAACGGCGGCAACACACTGCGGACGAAGTACATCGGCAACCCGTACCGGATGAACGTCGAGGGCATCGTGTGGCTCGGCGCGGCAGCCGACTACGTGGACATGGCGGTCTACCACGAGGGCGGCGGGTCGTCGTCGTGCGACGTGTCCCTGCGCGCGCAGAAGATCTGCGAGAACTGATGGGCTTCCTGGTGGGCCCCATGCCGCTGCCGGGTGACGTCGAGCGAGACGTCGACCCGGTGGGCCTTGTCGTCGAGTCCTTCGAGCAGGCGCGCGACTATCTGGAGCTGGGCACGAGCCCGAGCGGCTACGTGATCATCCGGACGGCCGCCGACGTGCCTGCACGTCTCGGCGGCCTGGCGCTGCTGACCGATGCGGAGCTGGACCCGAAGCTACGCGATGCGCTCGTGCGGGCTCTGGGCATCCACGGGGCCGGTGTGGTCACGGCGTCGAGCGCGCTGGGCGCGGAAGAGCAGTAGGAGGCGCATCGCCCCCCCGTGGGCGAACCACGCGTAGACGGCTACCCGGCCGAGGTCCCGAGCCGGGTAGTCCTGCCACACGTTGTTGAGCACGGCGAGCAGACCGACAGCGACGAGGGACAGCGACAGACTCATCATGTGCCGACCCTCCGGGCTGCGGCGCCACTGCCCGCCGGTCGAGAAGTGGTACCCGATCGCGAAAGCCAGGAAGAAGAGCAGGCCAACCACAAACTCGGTGGTGACGATCCAGTCGGCCCAGTTGAACGCGCTCATCTATCCGGCTCCCAACGCCTGTCGAATCAGGTCCTTGAAGTGGTTCTTGCTGTTCATCAGCTCGATGGCCTTGGCTCGCGCCTCAACCTCCGGGCGTCGGCTGCGGGCGGCTGCGAAGGTCCGCTCGGCAGCAGCTAGGGCCTCCCTCGCCTCCAGCGTCTCATTACTCGGCGTCACCTCGGGTACTGGCGACGCATTCTCGGCCTCATTGCCCCACGGCCAGAAGCTCATCGGTCGCGCTGCCCCTCTCGGATGGCCCGGACGATCGCCTCTGTGGTGTTGGTGATCCGGAGAAGGCTCGTCACCTGGTCGGACAGTTCGGCGTTCGTCTGCTGGGCCTTGATGGCTGTATCCCGCCACGCTACGGCCTGATCGCGTTGATCGGTGAGCCGAGATTCCCAGGAAGCGGTCAGCCGGGCCAGTTCTGCGGCGCTGGCCTCGCGTACGTCCTTCACCTGGTCCGAGACGGACTTGATGTAGGCGCGGCCCACGAGGACGAAGAGCAGGATGGCTGAGGAGGCGATGGTCAGTTGCCCCATCCACGGCTCTAACGTCACGCGGTCTCCCCCCGGGTAGCACAATCGCCGCCGGTTCACCGGCGACGATCACTGTGCGTAGGCTACAGCAGCACTGCCCCGCCAGCGTATCGTCGGTGCTCAGGAGGTAGCCATGGCAGAAGGAGACACGTCCCCGGAGGTCCCCGAGGTCGACTCGGCGGACCTGTTCCGGGTGTTCTACGACGGCGAGGTGCCCGACATCGAGGCGAAGGTGGGCGACGTCTCGCCGCGCCCGGCCGGCGAGGAGGAGGACCCCGATGGGCTGTAGCCCGTGGCGCGTCGCGGCGGGGCTGAACAAGCTGCTCCACCAGATCGACCTGGCGGCCCCCGGCCGGTCGAAGGCGTCCGACGGCTCGATCGGCGACACCGCGCACCAGTCCGGCGGCGCGTGCTCCTCGGAGCACAACTGCGGGTGCGTCATGGTCGGCGGCGTGTGGATCATCCGAGCGCGCGACTTCACGCACGACCCGGCGCGCGGCGCGAACATGGCGGTCTGGGCGGAGCGGCTGCGGCAGTCCCGCGACCGGCGCATCAGGTACGTGATCTTCGCCGGCCGCATCACCGGGCCGAACCACAAGAACGCGGACGGCTCGTGGCGCTGGGACGACTACGACGGCTCCAACGACCACTCCAAGCACATGCACGTCAGCACGTGGAACGACCAGGCCCGCTTCGACGACATCAGCGACTGGCCGATCGGCGCCACCCCGGGCGTGCCCGGCCCGCCGGTGCCCGTGCCGGTCGACTGGCGCTCGATCCTGTTCCGCTCCTTGCCGGTGCTCAAGCAGGGCGACAACAACCGCTCGGTCAAGAAGGTGCAGGCCCTGGCCTCGGCGCTCGGGTACAGCCTGGCCGAGGATGGCAACTTCGGCAGCGGCACCAAGGCCAAGATCCAAGCCTTCCAGCGCTCCCGGGGCCTCGGCGCCGACGGGATCGTGGGCGAGAAGACGTGGCGTGCCCTCGCGGGCGGGCTGCCGATCCTGCGCGCGGGCTCGAAGGGCACCGACGTGAAGCGGCTCCAGGCCCTGCTGAACCTGTGGGGCAAGGGCATCCGCGAGGATGCCGACTTCGGCGCCGGGACACATAACGCGCTGGCGTCCGTCCAGCGTGAGGGCGGGGTCCCGGGCGGCGGCGACGGCGTGGCCGGCGACGACACCTGGCGCTTCCTGCTGACGGCCTAGGAGGTCGCAGTGATCAAGATCAGCCCGTACGCGAAGGCGTACACGGCGGGCGCGGCGGTCTTCCTCGCGCTCTTCGACGCGGCCACCTCCACCGGCTCGGCCGGCGGGGACGGCGTCACCTCGGCCGAGTGGGTCCGCATCGCGGTCTCCGTGCTCGCGGCGGGGCTCGGCGTCTTCCTCATCCCGAACACCCCCGACCCGGCCGGCGAGCACCGCGCCGAACCGTAGGCACGCAGAAGCCCCCACGAGGTCCGTGGGGGCTTCTGCGTGCTCGGCCTAGCTCAGGGGGACCCGAACGGGCCGGTAGGCGTCCAGGACGTACGTGATGCCATTGCGCGCCTTGCCCTTGCGGGACACCCACGTGGCGGCGATGTCCGTGAAGGCGACCGTCCCGATCATGCCGCCGTTGACCGTGGACCCGGTCGCCCACTGGTGATTGATGATCTCCAGCCCCGTCGTGCACGGCAGCTTGAGCGTCACCCCGATGTACCGGGTGGTGTCGCCCGTACGGCGGACCACGACCTCCACCCGGGCGGTCAGCCGCTCGGCCGGGTCGTGCGTGGCCCTCAGGCGCATCTCGAAGTCACCGACGGCCACGGGCATGCCGTTGGCGGTCAGGTCGAAGGAGCCCATCCCCTGGAGCCCGGTCGCCGGCGGGGCACCCTTGCGGGCGACCGGCTGGCCGGCAAGGTCGTAGCCGACGTATGTGGGCTGATCCTGGAAGGCCCGGCCGATCGCGTAGAGCAGCGCGCCCGAGCTGCTGAACCTCTCCGGCGCGGGGATGCCGGCCACCGTGGCGAGGTCGATGATCCGGCGCCGGACGTTGGCGTGCCCCTCGGTGGCGTTGGCGAGGCCCTTCTCGGCGGCGTCCAGCTTCTCCAGCGCCTCCTTCGCGGCCCGGTGCGATCCGTCGCGGCGCTTGATGTGCTTCGCGGCAGCCTCGGCCACGTCGGCGAGGGTCTTCCAGGAGGGCAGGCCGAGGGTCGCGGAGACCTCTGCCAGCGCGTCCGCCACCCTCTGCTCGGCCCGCGCGGCGGGGCTTGCCGCGATGCGCTCCAGCGCCCGGTCGACGACCACGGCGGCCGAAGCCTGCTCGACCATGCTGCCGAAGCCCAGCACGGCGCGGAGCCGCTTCAGGGCGGCGGCGTCGGCCTCCGCGATGGTGTGCCGGTCGAGGACCCGGTTCGCGAGGGCTTCCACCTGTACCGGCAGGGCCGCGTACATGTTCCGGCGGTTCAGGATGCGGTCGAAACCGCTGGCCTTGGCTCGGATCAGCCTGTCGACCTCGGCCTGGCGCGCAGCCTCGCGCACCCAGGCCAGCATCGACTCCAGCGGAATCGCCGCGACGTGCGGCGGGCTGGTCGGGCAGGCGATGAGCAGGTGGGCCTTGTCGGCGTCCGTGTTGCCGATGGAGACGCCCATCGGGCTGTAGTCCTTGAGGTCGGTGATCAGCCGCCTCGCGTCGGTCACCGTGGGAACGCTGTGCATCAGTTCTCCTTCTTCTGTGCGGTGACGGTGACATACAGCGCCCCATCGTGCGGGACGATTTCGACCTGGACCTGCTCCGTGCCGGCGTCGTAGGTCTCGGTGGTCACGACGGCCACGGCGACCGGGCGATCCCCGTGGGTCAGCAGGATCTCGGCCAGCTCGCGGCAGGTGGTCACGGGCGCGGCCCGGTCACGGTGTGCACGTCGATGCCGAACGCCTTCGCGATCTCCTGCCCGGTCTCAACGGCGCAGCGCATCCCGGCCGCCCCGTGCTCGTCGTGGTTGACGCTGTAGAGGTCCAGGTCGCCGCGCTCGACGGTGATGTGCTCGTCGTCCACGTAGCGGATGAAGATCGCATCCGGCACGGCCTTCGGCGCCTCGGTGAGCGGGCCGACCTGCACGACCAGCACGTCAAACGGCAGGCCGACCGTACCGTCGTACCAGCGGTCACGCCGGCCGCCGCTCTGCGTGCCGTCCTTGTGGATGACGCGGCGCCCACCGGTGCCGCGCTGCCACAGCATGTTTTCGCCGTCGATCACGTCGCCGAGGTCCGCCGGGGCGGTCGGGATGCGGAACACGCGCAAGTCGGTCATCGGGCGATCTCCATCTCGTTTTGGAAGTTGCGGGCGAAGCGGGACACCAGCTCGTCGATGTCGGCGGCGTCCTCGGGGCTGTCCAGGTATCCGGCCAGCTCGTCGAGCCGGTTGTCGAGCCAGCCGGCGGCGCGCAGGTTGCCACTGAAGGCCCACGAACGCATGCCGATGATCACCTCGCGGATCTTGGCCGGCTCGACTCGCGAGGCGATGAGCTGGCTGATGGCGACGGTGCGGGTGGCGATGCTGCGGCCGGCGTTCTGGCCGAAGAGCCGGTACCCGGCGCGCTCGGTCGCCTCGACCTTGATGCTGAAGGTGAACATGTCCATCGGGACCTCCGTGGTGTGGTGTATGCCATAACCATACAACGACCTTGCGCACCCCGTCAAGCCAGCGGGCCGGACCCCCGAAGGAGCCCGGCCCGGCCGGTCAGTGGCGGATCGCCCACCCGGCGAAGGAGCGCAGCGCCCGCCGATCGTCGTCCGTCAGCCTGCTCATCGCCGCTTCGAGGCGCCTCGCCTGCTCGGTTGCCGCCTCCTCGTCCTTGCCCAGCAGCCACGCCCGGTGCGCGGCGTAGGCGGCCCCCATGCGGTTCACGGCCGCCGCCTCGGCCATCTGCTCGCCGAAGACCTTGCCCAGCTCGCTCACGGCCTCCGTCACCACCCGGAGAGCTTCGGTCAGTTGCTCGCCGTCAAGCCTGCTCAGCGGGTGTGCCGGCCTCTCCGGCTGGTCCTTCGATGACACGTGGTTCCCCCATCTCCAGGCCCGGCATCTGCCGGCGCCCGGCCGCGTAGTCGCCGGCCACCTTGTCGAGCCGGCGCGTGATGTCCTTGTCCGGGTAGACGGAGATCGAGACCATCCGCCCGCCCATGGTCCAGATGGCCCCGGGGATGATCCGGCCGTCGGAGTCGACGCAGGCGGTCGACTCTCCTGCGTCCAGCTCCTCGGGGTCCATCGGGTCCAGCCCGGCCAGCAGCTCTTCGAGCCACTTCGGGTTGCGTACCTCGCGGATGACGACGGTGCGCGTCGTGACCTCGGTCGGGTAGCGCTCGGCGACCCACGCCACGAAGGCGTCGTGGTCGGTGATCGCGGCCCCCGACTTGGACAGGTTCGTCGTCACCTTGCCGCCGCCCATGCGCCACGTGTCAGCGCTGCCGTGGTCGCGGTAGTTCGCCGTCGCCTCGTCCTTCAGCGACGCTCTCAGCGCCCGCGCGGCTGCCTCGTGGACGAGCAGCAGGGCGAGGCGGTCTTCACGCGACCTGATCATCTGGGACCTCCACGATCTCGATGTTGATGGCGCCGGAGATGGCGCCGTGGTAGACCGCTGCCCGGCCCATGATCGACGCGCACGTCTCGCGGCCCCGGGGGATGTAGTCGAAGTGGTGCATCGCGCGCCTCCAGCGGCCCCGTGGCGTCGTCGTGACGACCATCGTGGGTGCCGGGAAGGGTACGACCATGGCGAGCCACTGGACGCTCTTCAGGCCCGTGCGCCCGGGGGCCGAGATGCGGACCGCGTGCCTCGTCATAGCTGGCCCTTGGCGCCACGAATGAGCGACACGATGGCGCCGAGAATGATCAACACCACGAGCCCGGCCACGATCT
>WUUC01086097.1_pt1 | contig 11497 bp, 8 predicted proteins | sample 6278441 | NCBI WGS metagenome assembly WUUC01 (sample SAMN13675441, study PRJNA597444) | soil metagenome | isolation source: soil | place: USA: Washington | collected 2017-10 | reverse complement strand
CGCCGCCCAGGTCACTGCCATCGGCGCCGAAGCCCTGGTCTACGTGGGCACCAACGGTCTGGCCTTTCCCGTCGGGCTGTTCGCCGCTGCGGCGGCCGAGGTCCCGTTCGTCCCGCTCAACTACCGGCTGAGCGACGACCAGCTCCACGACCTGCTGGATCCGTTGGGCAAGGCGCTCGTGGTGGCGGAAGGCGACGTCGCGGCACGGTTGGCCGCCAAGGGCCACAGGGTGGTCGGCGCCGACGAGTTCGTGGACCGGGCCCGTCGGGCCGAGGCGGACGGCGTCGAGATCGGTGAGGTGCCCTTCGACGCCGACGGACCGGCGGTCCTCCTCTACACCAGCGGGACGACGTCCGCTCCCAAGGCCGCCGTCCTGCGCCACCGCCACCTGGCCGCCTACGTGATCGGCACGGTCGAGTTCGCCGGCACCGACCCCGACGAGGCCGTGCTGGTCAGCGTCCCGCCTTACCACGTGGCCGGGCTGGCCAACCTGCTGAGCAACCTCTACCTCGGTCGCCGCATCGTCTACCTCACGCAGTTCGACGCTCTCGGCTGGGTCGGCACCGTCCGCCGCGAGCGCATCACCCACGCCATGGTCGTGCCCACCATGCTGGCCCGCATCGTCGAGGTGCTCGAAGGCGAGCCGGCCGACGGCGCCGACGACCGGGGCCTGCCGACCATGAAGGCCCTGTCCTACGGCGGAGCTCGCACCCCGGCACCGGTTCTCCAGCGGGTCATGGCCCGCCTGCCCGAGGTGGCCCTGACCAACGCCTACGGCCTGACCGAGACCAGCTCGACCATCGCCGTGCTCGGTCCCGACGACCACCGGGCCGCTCGCGACGGCGACGAGGTGGCCCTCGCCCGCCTGTCGTCGGCCGGGCAGGTCCTGCCCACCGTCGAGGTCCAGGTCCGCCCTGATGTCGAGGGCGAGCAAGCGGGCGAGATCTGGGTCCGGGGCGAGCAGGTGTCGGGCGAGTACGCCGGCCAGCCGCTCACGCTGGACGTCGACGGCTGGTTCCCCACCCGCGACCGGGGGTGGATCGACGACGCCGGCTACCTGTTCATCGAGGGCCGCAGTGACGACACGATCATCCGGGGCGGTGAGAACATCGCCCCCGCCGAGATCGAGGAGGTGCTGCTGGCCCATCCCGAGATCGACCAGGTGGCGGTGGTGGGCGTGCCCGACGACGAGTGGGGCCAGCGCATCGCCGCGGTGATCGTGCTCGAGGACGGCAGCCTGCTCGACGCCGGCCAGGTCCGGGCCTTCGCCCGCAGTGCCCTGCGGGGCTCGAAGACGCCGGACGTGGTCGAGTTCGCCGCCGAGCTGCCCTACACCGAGACCGGCAAGCTCCTGCGCCGGGTGGTGCTCGCCGGCCTGGTGGGGGACAGCTGAGTCGAGGCGACCGAGTCGGCCGATCCGGCCGATCCGGCGGCTCAGTCCGGGACGACGCCCCGGGGCAGGGGCAGCGGCAGGTCGTTGTAGGTGACGATGCCGGGCGCCGCGGCCACGACCTGGGGGATGGCGTTGATGGCCGGCAGGGCCGTCATGATCATCCCCAGCACCATGAAGTCGGCGAAGGTCGTGGCCTGGAAGTCGGGCGGGGGCAGGTACTCGACCCGCACCATGACCGTGGGCCGGCCCTCGACCCGGATGGCGTGACCCTCCTGGATCGTCCAGTTCGGCTCGAGTGTGGCCCCCTTCTTCCACCGGACGTTGAGCTCGACGACGGTGCGGTCGCCGATGCGGCCCTGCCAGCTGGCGTGGACGCCGGCCACGCAGCCTGCGGCGATGGTCCACGAGTCCATGACCACGTCCTCGGTGGTCCTGGCGTACTCGGCCTCGCACACGATCTCGTCGAGCTCGACGCCGAGGGCATCGGCCACGAGGGCCACCGCCTCGCCGAACACGGCGGTGCCCGCCGCCGCCATGCCTGGCAGCTCGGGGTCGTCGAGGGGGCGCCCGAAGCCGCAGGGCAGCTCGGTGGTGGGGGAGTCGTAGAGCGTGGTGTCGGACGCCTCGTCGATGACGATCCTGTCCACCCGGTCGCAGATGCCGGCGGTGGCGATGCCGATCAGCTCGACGAAGCCGGGGCTGATGCCGGTCCCGAACATGGACGAGCCACCGCGCGTGCAGGCGTCCTCCAGCCGCTGGCGATCGGCGGGGTCGGCACGGCCGTTGACGAACGCCGCCGTGCTGACCACGTTGGCGCCCGATCCCAGGATGCGGACCAGCTCAGCGGTGTCGGGCCACTGCGGGTTGTAGACGACGCAGTCGGGCTCGAGCGCCAGCAGGGCGTCGATGTCGTTGGTGGCGGCCACGCCCACCGGATCGGTGTCGCACAGCGAGCCCACGTCGACCCCGACCTTGTCGGGCGACCAGGCGTAGCAACCGACCAGCTCCATGTCGGGGCGTTGGACCACGGCCCGCACCGACCGCTTGCCCACGTTCCCCGTCGTCCATTGCACCACCCGCAACGCCATCGTCGGCTCCCCCTTCGCCCGGACCGCAGCCGCCCGGCAGGAGCCGGGAGCTGAGCAAGTGCTTAGCACGCGTCCCTTGCCGGCACCGGCCCATCGCTGCTAAGCAAGTGCTCAGCGCCGACCAGGGCTGACCGGGGGGATCGGGAATGGGTGACTGGACCACGATCGACTTCTTCAGCGACCAGACGCTGGTGGACGACCCGTACCGGTACTACGAGGAGCTGCGCTCGACGTGCCCGGTGGTGCAGCTGCCCACCCACGGCGTGGTGGCCGTGACCGGCTACGACGAGGCCATGGCGGTCTACCGCGACACCGAGACGTTCTCGTCGTGCAACTCGGTGATCGGGCCCTTCGCCGCCTTCCCGGTGCCGCTCGAGGGCGACGACGTGGGCGCGCTGATCGATCTCCACCGCCACGCGCTGCCCATGCACGAGCACATGGTCACCATGGACCCGCCCGACCACACCCGCGAGCGGGCTCTGCTCATGCGCCTGCTCACCCCCAAGCGCCTGCGTGACAACGAGGCGTTCATGTGGCGCCTGGCCGACCAGCAGCTCGACGAGTTCATCGCCGCCGGGCGCTGCGAGTTCATCAGCGCCTTCGCCCAGCCCTTCGCCCTGCTGGTGGTGGCCGACCTGCTGGGCGTGCCGGAAGAGGACTTCGAGCGCTTCCGCGTCGGCTTCGGCCTCGGCGCCTCGCCGGGCTCGACGGAGGGCGGCGAGCGCCAGGTCCAAGGCAACCCGCTGGCCTGGCTCGACGACTGGTTCGCCCGCTACGTCGAGGACCGGCGCCGCGAGCCCCGGGCCGACGTCCTCACCCACCTCGCCACGGCGACCTACCCCGACGGCACGGTCCCCGACGTGATGGCCGTGGTCCGCACGGCGACGTTCCTCTTCGCCGCCGGGCAGGAGACCACCGCCCGCCTGCTCGCCACCATGCTCGCCCGCCTGGCCGAGCAGCCCGAGCTGCAGGACGAGCTGCGCCAGCGCCGCGACCGCCTCGCCAACTTCATCGACGAGACGCTGCGCCTGGAGAGCCCGGTGAAGGCCGACTTCCGCCTGGCCCGCCGCTCGGCCACCATCGGCGGCGTCGACATCCCCGCCGGGACGCCGGTGATGCTGCTCAACGGCGCCGCCAACCGCGACCCCGGCCGCTTCGAGTGCCCCGCCGAGATGCGCATCGACCGGACCAACGCCGGCGCCCACATGGCCTTCGGGCGGGGTGCCCACTCGTGCCCCGGTGGGCCGCTGGCCCGGGCCGAGGCCCGCGTGAGCCTGGAGCGGATCCTCGACCGCATGGTCGACATCCGCCTGTCCGAGGAGCACCACGGGCCGGCGGAGGCCCGCAAGCTCGACTGGGAGCCGACCTGGATCCTCCGCGGCCTCACCGAGGTCCACCTCGAGTACACCCCGGTCGACTCGCCCGCCCGGAACGAGCAGCCGGCGGGGACCGCAGGGACCGGCGGGGGCGGCTCGTGAGCCGGGTCGCCGTTCGCCGGCGACAACCAGGTGGGCCTTCCCTCCCCGGCGACGCTGAGGGCAGCGCCGACGGGGAGGGATCCACCCGTCAGCCCTGCGACTCGGCGTCCGGGTCGGCCGACCCGGCCGGGTCGTCGACCAGGCCTTCGGCGTTGACGTGGGGGAAGTTGCCGTTGTCGACGAAGCGCTTCCCCGGCTCCAAGCCGAACTGGTCGTAGTGGGGGTGGGTGAGGCCGATGTAGATGGTGTCGCTGCGGATGTAGCGCAGCGCCACGGCCTCGCGCCGTCCCGGGCCCTTGTTGCGGGCCGAGCCGTGGAGGGTCAGCTCCCAGTGGGCCTGGGCGTCGCCGGCCTTCATGGCCTGGCCGCCCACGACCTCGCTGTCGCGCAGGTGGGGGTAGCGGTCACGGATGTCGCGGCGCTCGATGAGCCCGAGGGGGCCTTCGAGGTGCGAGCCCTTGAGGTAGCGCAGCGGGCCCATCTCCGGGGTCATGTCGACCAGGGCGATCCACAGGGTGACGCAGCCCTTCCGGTCGAAGGGCCAGTAGGAGTAGTCCTGGTGGTAGGTGATGGGCGCCGCGCCCTCGGGCTTGAAGAAGCTGATGTCCTGGCAGAACAGGGCGTCGGGCTGCTTGATGAGGGCGGTCACCGCGCTGGCCAGGCGGCGCGACGAGGCCACGCTGCGCAGGTAGGGGTCGCGCCAGGCCACGCCTTCGTGGCTGAGCAGGGCCTGGGGATCGGCCGGCGGCTTGTCGGGCCCGCTGATGGTGGTGCGGGGCTCGGCGGCCAGCAGCGTGTCGCGCACCTTGGCCACCGTCTCGGCGTCGAGCAGCCCGGGGATCGGGGCCCAGCTGTCCTCGTTGAGGCTGCGGACCTGCTCGTCGGTGATCGGGTACGGGGTGTCGAGGCGGCGGTCGCCCGTCTCGCTCCGAGCTTCGGTGATGCTCACGTCGGCCTCCTCGAGGGCGCAAGGTCTGGGGGCTTCAGAGGTGGTGGGCGAACCCGGCGACGTCCCGGAGCGTGGCCCGGGCGATGTCGGGGATCACCGCGAAGTAGTTGTTCTCGGCGGCGTGGAACGTGCCGTTGACCGTGCGTGCGGTCGCGCTGACGCCGGCCGCCAGCAGGTTGCGGAAGTAGGCCAGGCCCTCGTCGCGCAGCGGGTCGAGCTCGTTGACCGAGATCACGTGCGGTGGCAGCCCGGCCAGGTCGTCGGGCCCGGCGTGGAACGGCCAGGCCAGCGGGTTCCGGGCGTCGGCCGGGTCGGGCGCGTAGGCCTTGGCCATGGCGCCCATGAGCGCCACCGAGACGAGGATGCCGTCGTTCTCGTCCAGCGACGGCAGCTCGGCCGGCTTGGTGGCATAGGCGCCGGAGATGTAGGGGCACAGGGCGTAGACGCCGTCGACGCGGTCGAGCTGGCTCTGGCGCTGGGCCCGGATCGTCGTCGCCAGAGCCAGGTTGGCGCCGCCCGAGTCGCCCGACACGACGATCTTGCCCACGCCGAGCCGACCACGGTTGCCGTCGAGCCAGGCGAGCGCGGCCGTGCAGTCGTCGAGCCCGGCCGGGAACGGATGCGGCCCGAGCCGCCCGGCGCCGTTGCGGAACTCGACGCCCACGACGACCAGGCCGAGCGACGCCAACTCGTCGCGCCAGCGGACGTAGCCGGCGTCGGCGGCCGCGAGCATCACGCCGCCCCCACCGTGCAGGTGCAGCACGGCCGGGATCGGGCCCGCCGCCCGGGCGGTCGGCCGGTGGACGTAGAGCGTGATGTCGCGGCCGGCCGGCGCCTGGACCAGCTCGGTGGTTCGCTCGACGTCGTCGATCGGGTCCAGCCCGGCGGTGGCCTGCTCGAGCATGTAGGCCGAGCCGTGCTCGAGCTTGTCGAGGACCCTGAGGATCGTGTCCAGCGGCGTCGAGGCATCGATCGTCGACGGGGGCAGGGGATCGGCCAGCCCGAGCGGTTCCAGCGCCGCCACCAGGCGGCGATCGACCCGGGGATCGTCCCGCAGCGCCTTGCCGGCTCCCGTTCCCGTCACGCCGAGGCCCCTCCGTCGATGGGGATGGCCAGGCCCGTCACGTAGGCGGACGCATCCGAGGCGAGGAACAGTGCCACGTTGGCCACATCGGCGATGGTGCCCAGCCGCTTCATCGGGATGTGGGCGGCGATGGCGTCAAGCGTGGTCGGCAGGGTCCCGTCCTCGATGTCCCGGCGGAGGGCCGGCGTATCGGTGGCGCCGGGGCACAGGGCGTTGGCCCGGATCCCCCGTGGCGCGAGCTGCACGGCCAGGGACCTCACGAACTGGATCAGCGCCGCCTTGCTGGCCGCGTAGGTCAGCAGCCCGGGTGTGGCCCGCAGCCCGGAGGTCGAGGCGGTGTAGATCAGCGACGCCGAGGCCGACCGCTTCAGGCGGGGGAGGAGGAGCTTGGTCAGCTCCATCGGCGCCCACACGTTGACCGCCATCGTCTCGTTCCAGTTGGCGGCGTCGAACGTCCATCCCGGCGGACCGGGCAGGCCGGCGTGGTTGAACAGCACGTCGACGACCTCGTGCTCCAGGCCCTCGGCCCACGGCCCCAGCCGGGACTGGTCACCCACGTCGACCACGTGCGACTCGGACGATCCGCCGGCGCCGGCGATCTCGGCGACCGTGTCCTCGGCGGCCGGACCGTCCCGGTCGACCACGACCACGTGGGCGCCGTGGGCGGCGAAGAGCACCGACGACGCCCGTCCCATCCCCGACGCGCCGCCGGTGATCAGGGCCGTCCTGCCCTTCAACAGCTGGTCGGTCATCGCGCTGATCCCTCAGCCGGCGACGATCCTGGGGCCTTGGAGAGCTTCAGCGACCGGTAGCCGACCTTGCGCAGCTCGGAGACGTGCTTGGCCAACGAGGGCCGTCCGCCCGGGTTGACCAGGGGGCGGACGGGCTTGCCGGGGATGTTGGAGCCGAAGAAGTAGCTGATCTCGGTGAAGGGAAGCCAGCGGACCATCTTGTCGACCATGGCCGTGAACTCCGCCTCCATCTCGGCGGGGACGTCGACCACGTCGTGGCCGGCGTCGCGCATGGCCACCAGCAGGTCGGCCACGTAGTCGACCTGGTCGGTGTTGTAGCGGGGCACGTTGGCGGTGGCGCCGTGGGGGCCGCCGGGGAAGAAGAAGTTGGGGAAGCCGGCGCTCTGCACGCCGAGGAACGTCGAGGGACCGTCGGCCCAGTGGTCTTCCAGCGCCCGGCCGTCGGTGCCCCGCACGCCCAGGCGGGTGAGGTGGCCGGTGCCGTAGTCGAAGCCGGTTGCCCACACGATGACGTCGAGCTCCTCGTGGCCCGCCGTGGTCTCGATGCCGGTCGGCGTGACCCGCACCATGGGCGTGTCCAGCAGCGACACCAGCGACACGTTGGGCTGGTTGAAGACCTCGTAGTAGCCGGTCACGTAGGGCGGGCGCTTCTCGCCGTACCCGTGGTCCTTGGGGATCAGGCGCTCGGCGGTGTCGGGGTCGCGCACGATCGAGCGGACCTTCGCCGCCACGAAGTCGCACCACGCCCGGTTCACGTCGGGGTTCGACGACAGGTCCTTGTAGTTGAGGAGGAGCTTGCCGAAGCCGGGCGTGTCCCAGGCCTCCTCGAAGAAGGCCTGGCGCTCGTCGGCCGTGTGCGCCGCCGAGTCCTGCACGGGTGGGGGGAGGAGGAAGCCGGTGGCGGACGTGTCGAGCGTCGATCGGATCTCGTCGTAGCGCTCGCGCAGGTCGCGCTGCTCGTCGGCCGTGAGCGGGCGGTTGTTCAGCGGCGTGCACCAGTTCGGCGTCCGCTGGTAGACGGTCAACGACGCCGCCTGCTCGGCGACAGCGGGGATGACCTGTACTCCGCTCGACCCGGTCCCGACGACGGCCACCCGCTTGCCGGTGAAGTCCACCGGGTCCTTGGGCCACAGGCCGGTGTGGTGCGACTCCCCCTGGAAGTCCTCACGCCCCGGCACTGCGGGGAAGTGCGGGTAGGACAGCATCCCGGTGGCGGCCACGACGTAGCGGGCCCGCCACTCGCGGCCGTCGGCGGCGGTCACGCCATGGGTACCGGTCGTCGCATCCCAGACCACCGAGGTGACCTTGGTGCCGAGCTCGATGAGCGGCGCCAGCTCGAACCGCTCGACGAAGCGCTGGAAGTAGCGCTCGATCTCGGGCTGGCCGGCGAACAGCTCGGACCACTCCCACTCGTCGAACAGCTCCTCCGAGAACGTGTACACGTAGGTGAAGCTCTCGGAGTCGAACCGGGCCAGGGGGTAGCGGTTCCAGAACCAGGTGCCGCCCACGCCGTCGCCGGCCTCGAGCAGCACGGTGGAGAAGCCGTCCTGACGGGCCCGGTAGAGCTGGTAGAGCCCGGTGACCCCGGCCCCGATCACCAGCACCTCGACGTCGACCATCGGCGAGACCCCCTTCGTCCCGGTCGAAAGTAGACCGACCGGTCAGTTCTGGCGAGCCTGGGCGGCCGCTCGTCTCACCTGGTGAGAAGCCGCCGCAGCGCCGTGGCGATCTCGTCCTTGCCGGGCAGCCACGCCCGTTCCAGACCGGGGGCGTAGGGCGCCGGTGTGGGCGCGGCGCCGACCCGCTCGATCGGCGCGTCGAGGTCCCAGAACGCCTCGTCCGTCACCCGGGCGGCGATCTCGGCGCCGATGCCGAACGGGACGACGGCCTCGTGGGCGATCAGCAGCCGGCTGGTCCTGGCCACCGACGCCACGACGGGGTCGAGGTCGAGTGGGGCCACCGTCCGCAGGTCGATGACCTCGACGCTGGTGCCGTCGTCGGCTGCGAGCAACTCGGCGGCGGCCAGCGATTCGTGGACCATGCGGCTCACGGACACAAGCGTGACATCGGTTCCCGGACGGACGACGGCCGAACGGCCGAGGGGCACCAGGTGATCGGCCGGCGGCTTGGGCCCCTTCCGCCCGTAGAGCAGGCGGTTCTCGATGAACACGACCGGGTTCGGGTCCTGGATCGCCGCCCGCAGCAGGCCGTAGGTGTCCGCCGGCGTCGACGGCATGACCACGCTCAACCCGGGGATGTGGGCGAGCAGCGCTTCCAGGCTCTGCGAGTGCTGGCTGCCGCTGGACCGGCCGGCGCCGAACTGGGTGCGCACGGTGAGGCCCATCGCGGCGCGGCCGCCGGTCATGAACGGGAGCTTGGCCGCCTGGTTGAGCAGCTGGTCGAGGCAAACACCGACGAAGTCGAGGTACATGATCTCGACCACCGGCTTCATCCCCGCCATGGCCGCGCCCACGCCCAGGCCCACGATGGCGGTCTCGGAGATCGGCGTGTCCCGCACCCGGTCACCGAACCGGTCGCGCAGGCCACGGGTCAGGCCGAAGACGTTGCCGCCCTCGCCCACGTCGATCCCGGCCACGAACACGTCGTCGTCCGCGGCGAGCTCGTGTTCGAGGGCGTCGTGGACGGCGTCCATCAGCCGGAACACGGGCGCATCGTCGGCCGGCGCCGGCGGTTCGGGTAGCTCCGGCCGGGGCCGGACCACGTAGTGGCCGAGCGTGGCGACATCCGGAGCCGCGGCGGCCTGCGCCTTCTCGACGGCGAGGTCGAGCTCGGTGTCGACCTCAGCGGCCAGTTCGTCGAGGTCCGCTGCGGCGACACCCGCTTGGCGGAGGCGTTCGGCGTGGACGACGAGTGGATCGCGCCGCTTCCACTCGTCCAGCTCGGCGGGGGAGCGGTAGCGCTCGGGATCACCCTCGTAGTGGCCGTGCCAGCGGTAGGTCGTGGCCTCGACCAGCACCGGTCGCCCACCCTCGGTCCGGACCTGCTCGGCGGCCATCGCCATGACCTCGCTGCAGGCGACCACGTCGTTGCCGTCGACGGCGAGGTGGTCGATGCCGTAGCCGGCCGCTCGCCGTTCGAGCGGCGCGGCGTGCTGGTCGGCGGCCGACGAGAACTCGGCGTAGCCGTTGTTCTCGCACCAGAACACGACGGGCAGCCCCCACACGGCGGCCAGGTTCACGGCCTCGTGGAAGGCGCCCTGGGCCACCGCACCGTCGCCGAAGAAGGCCACGGCGATGCCACCGTCGGCCCGCAGCTGAGCGGCGGCGGCCGCCCCGACGGCGATGGGCAGGCCGGCGCCGACGATGCCGTTGGCGCCGAAGATCCCCAGATCGGGGTCGGCGATGTGCATCGACCCACCCCGGCCCCGGTTGGTGCCCGACTCGCGGGCCATCAGCTCGGCGAACATCCCCAGCGGGTCGAGGCCCTTGGCCAGGCAGTGGCCGTGCCCCCGGTGGGTGGAGGTGATGACGTCGTGGTCCCGCAGCGGCCAGCAGGCGCCGACGGCCGACGCCTCCTGCCCGGTCGACAGGTGCACGAACCCGGGGACCAGGCTGTCCCGGTAGAGCGCTGCCACCCGCTCCTCGAAGCCCCGGACCACCAGCATCCGGCGCTGCATGGTCAGGTGGTCCGCCACCTCGACCTGGACTGGTTGGTCCGCCCCGCTGGCGGTCACGCCATGATGCCCCGGATGAAGACGTCGGCGAAGTGCTCGGCGACCTTCGCCGCCGGCAGCCGACCCCCCGGCTTGAGCCAGAGATACGTGTAGTTGTGCATGCCCAGCCAGGCTCGTGAGGTGAGCACGGGGTCGACCTCGCGGAAGTCGCCCGACGCCACGCCGGCCTCCAGCACGCCCTCGACCCGGCTCTCGTACTCGCGCCGGCGGGTGCGGAACTGCTTGGCGTTGTCGCCGGTCAGCGCCGGGAACTCGTGGAGGAACACCCACACGTGGTCGGGCCGCCGCGCGATCACGTCGAGCAGCTCGCCGCCCAGCGCCGCCAGCATCTCGGGGGGCGACCCGCCGGCGCCGGCCACCCGGTCGGCGCCCACCATGACCTCGTCCATGACCCGGTCGTGGATGGCCACCAGCAGCTCTTCCTTCGAGCCGATGTAGTAGTAGAGGGCGCCCTTGCCCAGCTCGTTGGCCTCGCACAGCTCGGCCGTGCTGGTGGCGTGGTAGCCCCGGGCGGCGATCACCTTGGCCGACCGGTCGACGATCGCCTGGCGGCGCTTCAGCCACTTGGCGCTGCGGGGCTTGCCCCCCGCCGCCGGTGCCGTCGTCGCGCTCGGTTCGTCCTTGACGGGACGGGACTTCGTCTGGCCGGCCACCACGGACCGAGCCTACGCTTTGGACCGACCAGTCGAACTAGTTTTCGGTCGGGGGAGTCGATCTTGTCACTCGCATCCGGTGACCTGAACTGGGTCACGGTGCTCGAGCACCACGCCGCCCGGGCTCCCGACCACGCCCTCGCCGTCACGGGCACCGGCTTCGGCGGCAAGCCCACCAGCTACGGCGAGATGGCTTCCTGGGCCCTGCGCCTCGCCGGCGGCCTGGCCGAGCGAGGCGTCGGACCCGGCGATGTCGTCGGCCTGCTGTCGTACAACAACGTCGAGTTCCTGGCCACGATCTTCGCCGCCAACGCCCTGGGGGCGGCAGCCATGCCGGTGAACTGGCGGCTGGCCGCGCCCGAGTTGCGCTACCTGCTGGAGCACTCGCAGGCCAAGGCCTTCGTCG
>WUUC01209219.1_pt1 | contig 11498 bp, 14 predicted proteins | sample 6278441 | NCBI WGS metagenome assembly WUUC01 (sample SAMN13675441, study PRJNA597444) | soil metagenome | isolation source: soil | place: USA: Washington | collected 2017-10 | reverse complement strand
TCAGCGGCACGTGCCTCAATGAAACGGCGGAGCCGATCACGATCGTGAGCTTCCTGCCGCACATGCACAAGATCGGCACGAACATGTTCACCGAGGTGTTGCGCGCGAACGGCGAGATCGAGAAGGTCTTCGACGAGCCGTTCAGCAACGCATACCAGGCGTACTACTCCGTGAACCCGCACATCGTGCTGGAGCCGGGCGACAAGATTCGAGCCGAGTGCACCTTCTTCAACAGCACGGCTGGCAACGTGGCCTTCGGCCAATCGACGGATCAAGAGATGTGCTACCAGTTCGCGTTCTCTTACCCCGCGGGTGCGCTCGAGAAGTCGGGCAACTTCAGCCTGATCGGCGCGACGAACACCTGCTGGGGCGACTGAGCGTTCACGTTGCGTAGCGCGCTATGAGCTGCTCAGTCGCGGTCCATAGCGCGTGTCTGCGTTCCGGAGCCCGGACGCACTCTGGAACCGCGATAGGTGTGCGATTCGGACCAAAGAACAGGCCCTTCAGCTCCGTTACCTCCGGTGATTGAGCGAGGAAGGCCGGGCGGCCCAGCGCTGACGGACTCGAATCTGACCGCGCGCAAGCTATGCACGAATGTCTTTCAGCTCTACGCGAGCCCGCGCTATCTCAACGCGCGCGGCATCCCCGCGCGTCCTCGCGATCTCGAGCAGCACGATCTGATCGGCTTCGCGCCGGGCGCGGATCCGATCCCCTGGCTGCTGATCGGACCGGACGGGCCTCACGAGGTCGTGCCGGATCCTTGGGTGCAAGCCAACGAGCTGAGCGTCTTGCTTCGCTGTGTGATCGACGGACTCGGCATAGGCCTGGGCGAGCCGATCAGCTTCGAGCGCGAGCTGCAGGCAGGCCTGGTGCAGCGCGTGCTGCCCGACTACGCGATGTCGGGCGGAACGCTGTATGCCGTATTCCCGAGCGCGCGGCGCGTCCCCCCGAAGGTCCGCGTGTTTCTCGACGTGCTACGCGCGCATTTGCACGCGCACGGCTGGACGAGCTGAGCGCTGGCGCGCGCTACAGCGCGGTCTGGCCACCATCGACGCGAAGGACTTGTGCGGACGTATAGCCGCCGCGCATCAGATACAGATACGCCTCCGCGGCCTCGTTGGGCTCGCCGATGCGGTTGATTGGGAGGCGCTTGGTCATGCGCGCCCAGGTCTCTTCGCGTTGATCGGCGGGGATGCCATTCCAGATATCGGTCTTGATCAAGCCTGGGCAGACGGCGTTGACGCGGATCGGCGCCAGCTCCACCGCCAGCGCGCGCGTCAGGTGCTCGATCGCCCCCGCCATCGCGCCGGCGATGACCGCTCCTTTGCGCGCGCTGTGCGCGATCATGCCGTCGGTCAGCGTGATCGATCCGCCCGCGCGGATGTGCTTGTGCGCGTGCTTCGCGGCGGCGACCGCACCCCAGAAGCGAACCGCAAACGTCGCAGCGGCCGCGGTGAGGTCGAGCGTAGCGAGCGGCCCTCCGCCGAACGTGCGGTCCCAATCACCCGCCGTGAACACGAGGTGATCGAATAGCCCGATGCGCTCGAAGAACGCTGCGATGCTCGCCTCGTCCTTGACATCGACCACGAGCGCTTCGGCGCCGGGCAAGGCGTCCCTCGCCGCGCTGACCTTCCGCTCGTGACTCGAGCCGACGACGACGTGCGCACGCTCGGCCAAGGCACCGCGCGCGACCGCGAGCCCGATGCCCGACGTCCCACCAATGATCACCACGCGCTTGTTCTCTAGGCTCATCGCTCTCTCCTTCTTCACGGATACGCGCGGGCCGACACTACCGCGGTCAGCGGCAGCGCGCCGTAGAGGTGAGGGAACAAAGCGCCGCCGCGCGACGACTCGAAGCGCAGCGCGGATCCGAGCTGCGCCGCGTCGACCTCGAGCAGGACCAAGTCGCTGCGACGCGCGAAGTACTTGGCCGCGGTCTCTGCCACTTGCTCGGCCGTCGAGAAATGGATGAAGCCGTCGCGCGCGTCATCGGCTGAGCCGGTGTACTCGCCGCGAGCGACAGCGGCGTCCCACTCAGCCCGCCCGCAGATCTTGTAGACGAGTTGTTTCGGCATGGTGGCGATGGCAGCGTACCCGAATGGCTACGCTTTTCGGGGTCGAGCTTCCGATCATTCAAGCGCCGATGGCAGGTGCTCAAGGCAGCGCGCTCGCGGTCGCGGTGTGCAACGCGGGTGGCCTCGGCTCGCTGCCGTGCGGGATGCTGAGCTTGGAAGCGATGCGCGAGGAAATCGCGGCGATCAGGGCGCAGACCTCAAAGCCATTCAACGTGAACTTCATCTGTCACGTGCCGCCGCAACCCGACGCAGCTCGCGATGCGGCGTGGCGGGCCGCTCTGTCACCGTACTTCGTCGAGTATGGAGTGGCCCAAAGCAGCACCGCGAACGAGGCCGGTCGCGCACCGTTCAGCGAGCAAGCCGCCGAGCTGGTCACGGAGCTCAAGCCCGCCGTCGTGAGCTTTCACTTCGGGCTGCCCTCGGAAGCGCTGCTCGCGCGCGTGCGCAGCTGCGGGGCAAAGATCATGTCGTCCGCGACGACCGTCGAAGAGGCGCGCTGGCTCGAGGCGCGCGGCGTCGACGCGGTCATCGCGCAAGGCGTCGAAGCGGGCGGACACCGCGGCATGTTTCTGTCGGAGGATCTCAGCACGCAGGTCGGGACGCTCTCACTCGTGCCGCAGATCGTCGATGCGGTGAAGGTGCCGGTGATCGCTGCCGGCGGCATCGCAGATGCACGCGGCGTCGCGGCCGCCATGAAGCTCGGCGCGAGCGCCGTACAGATCGGCACCGCGTACTTACTGTGCCCCGAGGCGGCGACCAGCGCTCTGCATCGAGCGGCCCTCATGAGCGACGCGGCTCGCGTCACGGCGCTCACGAACATCTTTTCGGGACGGCCTGCGCGAAGCATCGTGAACCGCGCGATTCGAGAGCTCGGTCCGATGAACGCGATGGCGCCCGCCTTTCCCTCGGCGACCTCGGCGATCGCGCCGCTGCGAGCCAAAGCCGAGAGCCAGGGTGACAGCGAGTTTTCACCGCTGTGGTCCGGGCAAAACGCCACTGGCTGCAAGCAAGTCTCCGCAGCCGAGCTCACTCGCGAGCTCGCGCGTGATTGGCTCGCGACCATGCGCTAGGCTGGCCACCTTGCGCGCCGTTCTCCTCGACCTCGACGATACGCTCACCGATCGCGGCGCGACCGTGCGATCACCAACGGACCGGCCGACAAGCAGCGCCGCAAGCTCGAGGTGCTGGGCCTCGCGCAGCGGCTGGGGGTCGCGCTGATCTCGGACGCGATCGGCCTCGCCAAGCCCGACCCGCGGATCTTCCAGCGCGCGGCCGAAGCGCTCGACGTCGCACCGAGCGACTGCGTGTTGATCGGCGACAACCCCGAGAAGGACGTGCTCGGCGCCGCAGCGGTAGGCATGCGAGCCGTCTGGTTCCGCGCGCGCATCCCCTGGCCGGAAGCGCTGCCGCCCGCGCGGGAGAGCGCGACCTCGCTGCGTGAGGTCCTCACGCTCTTGGCGATCGATCCTGCCTGACGCGGCCGCGGGCTAACGCGCGACGCTCTTGGCGATCAGCTTGGAGAGCCCCTCGAGCACAGGAGCGGGCACTTCGTGGCCGCCGCTAAACTCGACCCAATCGAGCGCGCAGCCCGCAGCGCGCAGCAGGTCGCGGAGCTCGACCGCGGCATCGAACGGCAGGAGCGGATCATTGCGGCCGTGCGATTGAAACACCGGCAAGCCTTTGCGCAAGGCCATGCGCGGCTCCCATATCCGCCGGCACAGCAGCGTGGCCGAAAGTAAGCCGAGGCCCGCGAGCGCTCGATCGGTCCGCAACGCAACGTCACAAGAGAGCATCGCGCCCTGCGAGAAACCACCGAGCACGATCTGATCACCGCGAACTTTGAAGCGGTCCTCCACGGCCTCGAGCAGCGCGATCACGTGCTCGCGCGCGGCCGCCATGCCCTCGGGCTCTTGCCGCGAACGATCGCTGTGTTGGCCGCGCGCGCGCTCGGCCTGCAGCGCCACCAAGTCGAGCGGCCACCACGCGCGCCCGCCGCCGAGCTCACGCGGTGCCAGCGGCGCCTCAGGAAACACGAAGCGCACCTCGCGCGGCACCTGCACCACCCGCCACAACGGCACGAGGTCGTCGCCCGCCGCGCCAAAGCCATGCAGCAACACGACGACCGGGCCCTCGCCTCCGCCCTCGCGATCGGCCCCGCCCGTGATCCGCACATCGAGCCCTGCGATCTTCGTGGTTTGCACGCGCGAGGCATACCACAGCCTCGATGGGCTCCTGCGCACTCCTCGCGAGTCACGCGCCGGACGGCGCGTAGGTTCGGAGCTTGCGTGGGGTGCGCTCGGGCGGCAGCGCGACCGCTCCGTGCAAACGCTTCCACGCGCCGTACGAGACCATGAGCACCGCTAGAAATGCCAGCGGCACCGCCGCCTTCCACGCTGGGTCACCGGACGCGACGTGCGAGACCGACGCCGCGATCAAGTCGAACGTGAAGCCCGCGTACGCCCACTCCTTCAGCGTGTCGAAGCGACCGATCACGATCGCGACCACGCCGAGCAGCTTGGCGACCCCGAGCAACTTCATGAAATAGATCGGATAGCCGAGCCCCGTGATCGTCGCGACCATGTTCGGCGCTTCCACGAGGTACTGGATCGCGCTCCACGACAGAGCGACGACGAACACGCTGGTCGCAATCCAATAGGTGATCTTTAGGGCCTTGTCGCTCATGGGCATCCTCCGTCCGCAGCTGACGCCGCATTGCGAGTGTCATGCCAGAGCGATTGTGGGCGTCTCGACGAGACGAACGTTGCGAAGCGCGCGCTGCACGCGCGCCCCACATGAGCCCGCACGCCCGCGTCGCCTTGCCTTCGCCATTGCGGTCAGCTGCCGGCCGTACCTGGAACGACCTTACGGGCGGCGACGAGATTCCAGCCGTAGCCGGCCTGCTGCTCCACCAGCTTTTGCGTGGCCGGACCCGCGAGGCCGTCGACGTCGTAGCCGAAGATCGTCTGCAGGGTGATGATCGAGTTGTAGGTCTTGTCTCCGAAGATGCCGTCCGCGTCGATGCTGAAGCCGAGCTTCTTGAGATTGTTCTGCAACGCGGTGACCTCTTCGCCCTTGCTCCCCTTTTGCAACGTGCTCATGCGAGTCCTCCTGGAGTTGAGGCGCAGTGCGTACGCAACTCACGTGCCGCTTTCGACGCCGCGCGCGAGAATGCCTGAGCGAGACGTCACGCAGTCTGATATGCGTTGCTCGCGATTATGCGAATGCTCGCGCTGCAGTCACCTCATGTGCCGGCATCGTATCGCCGGCTACGGATCGCCGTCGTGCTGTTCGTGGTCACGCATGCGCTCGGCACGCTGAGCATGTTGCTGCTCGTGTTGCCCGGGCTCTCCCCGCACCTGACCGTGGAGGCTCGCATCCGCTACATCGCCGAGCAGCCCACGCTATGGCGGCTCGGCTGGCTGCCTTGGCAGCTGAGCGCGCTGGCCGACGTGCTGCTCACGGCTGCGCTCCTGCATTGGGCACACGCGACCGGAGCGCGACGGGCATGGAGATGGCTGATGGCTTCGACCGTGCTGCTTGTGTTCGCGCTCGTGCCCGATCAGTACGCGGAGGCACGCTTGATCAGCGACTTCATGCGCGAACGCGATGCGAGCGCATGGCTGGACCAGCTGCGAGTGTACACCTGGCTCTCGGGCACGCTTGCCGTGGTCGGCTACACGCTGATGACGCTGTGCTGGGTTGCGGCATCGCACGCGTTTCAGCCTGAGCGACCGGTGCGACGTTGGGTCACGTGGCTCGAAGCGTCGGTGATCATCGCGTTCTTGGGCGCGTCGGCAGCCAACCATGTCGCATGGCACACGAACGCCGGCGACGAGCGCGCATTCGGCGTCACCGTCGCGTTCAATGCCTACGGCTTCCCGGGCCTGCTCTTGATCGCCTCTGCCATCGCAAAACGGGCCCGTCGCCAACTCGATGTCTTGCGTTCACTCGGCGCCATGCCGGCACGCTGAAGCGTTTGGCCACAGGTTGGCGTGGCAAAGGCCCGCAAATACGTGGCACGCAGCGTGCTCATGGCTGCGCGCCATGAAGCTCAAAGTTGCCTGCGACCTCCAGTACGAGGCGCTCTTTCCTTCCACGTTGATCCTCAACGTCCACGCCCAGCACAGCGCCGCGCAGGTCATCCTCGATGAGCGGCTGGCGATCGAGCCGCGCTTGCGCGTCGAAACCCTGACATCGACTGGCTCGGAGAACCGCTTCATCCGCGTCGAGACCGGCCGCAGCAAGTCGCTGCGCATCCGCTACCGCGCGACGATCGATTGCAACTACGACCTGCTCTCGGCCGCGAAGCTGCAAAACGTTCCGGTCGCGCAGATCGAAGGCGACGCACTGCAATATTTGTTTCCGAGCCGCTACTGCCAGTCGGACCGGCTCAGCCGCCTGGCCTGGGATCTGTTCGGCAAGATCAAGCACCCGTACGAGCGGGTGATGGCGATCGTCGATTGGATCTACGACAACGTCGAGTACGTCCGCGGCTCGACGACGTCGCAGACCTCCGCGTTCGACACGGTGACGCAGCGCACGGGCGTGTGCCGAGACTTCGCACATCTCGGGATCGCGCTGTGCCGGGCGCTCAACATTCCCGCGCGTTACTTCTCGGGTTACGCCTATCAGCTCGAGCCACCCGATATGCACGCGTGCTTCGAGTGCTACATCGAGCACCGCTGGCTGGTGTTCGACGCGACGCGCCTGGCGCACCTCAACGCGCTGGTTCGCGTCGGCAACGGGCGTGACGCAGCGGACGCCGCCGTCGCCAGCATCTTCGGCTCGGCGCGTTGCAAGGCCATGAAGGTCAGCTGCGAGCTGGTCAAAGGCGAGCGCTTCAAGCCACTCGGGGACGCGCAGCTCCGCAAACGCGGCGTCGCGCTCGAGTCGAGCATCGGAGCGTAGCCATGTCTCGCTTGCGCATCGTGCACCGCACGACCTATCGCTACGCGCGGCCAGTCGTGCTCGGAGAGCACAAGCTCGTCGTACGGCCGCGCGAAGGCCACGACCTGAGCCTGCTCGCGCTCGACTTGCAGATCGAGCCCGCCCACCAGCTGATCTGGACGCGCGATGTGTTCGGCAACTCGGTCGCGCTCGCGCGCTTCATCGAGCCCTCGAACGCGCTGCGGATCGAGAGCACGGCGGTGATCGATCGCAGCCCGCCCTTCCCCACGCGCACCCCGCATCAGCCCTTCCTCGTGCCCTTTCCGGTCACGTACGAGCCGCTCGAGGTCCCGATCGCCGCGGTGTACCAAGGTCTTTCGTTCCCCGACGCGAGCGGACGACTGAGCGAGTGGCTGAACCAACAGCTGCCGTCGCGCGACACCAACGATGCCGAAGGCGTGCTGCTCGCTCTCTGTGACGTCGTGTATGAGAGCATCGACTACCAGCAGCGCGCCGAGCGCGGCGTTCAGGATCCCTGCCTGACATTGGAGCGCGGCTCGGGATCGTGTCGCGACATGGCGACATTGATGATGGATTGCGCGCGCATGCTGGGCGTAGCCAGCCGCTTCGCGAGCGGCTACCTGCACTGCGCCGCGTCGATCGCCGGCCGCGCATCGACGCACGCCTGGATGGAGGCGTACTTACCCGCGCTCGGCTGGCGCGGCTTCGACCCGACGCTCGGCGAGCCCACCTCGCTCAAGCACATACCGACCGGCGTCAGCAACCATCCTCGCGGCGTGATGCCGATCTCAGGCACCTACCAAGGCTCGTCCTCCGACTACCGCGGCATGAGCGTGGAGGTCGAGACGACCGAGATCAGTGCCGAAGCACCGCGTCGGTGATCAGTCCGCAGTCGGGTCGAGCACGCGGCCCAGGAACAGCACCTGGCCGGTGGGCTCGTCGTAGATCAAGAACAAGAAGGGCCGGTCGAGCACGAACGAGGCCGGAGGCGGCGCGGAGTCCCCGCGCAACACGACCGCGGTAGCCGCAGCCGCTTCCGTGCCCTGCTCGTCCAGCGCGACGAATGCCTTGTGATAGACCTCGTCGACCCAGATCTCGCCGGGCGCGCGCGTGACGCCGGAGAGGTCGGCCTCGCCCTCGATGAAGGCGAGCTCCATGCCGAGGCTCTGCAGCACGGGCTTGAGCTTGATCTCGGAGTCGTAGCTGAACTTCGGCACCTGCAGCTCGACGTCGTACTCGCGCAGGCTCGAGATCATGCCGTCCAGCGCCGCGCGATCGAGCCCGCCTTCGATCTCGTCGAAGCGGTCAGCCTCGGGCAACACGAAGACCATGCGGACGGCCGGGGAGATGTACGGCAGCGCGAGCGCCTGCCAGCCGTCGCCCTCGGCATAAAATTTCCTGTCGAACGCGTGCATCATGTCGACCTCGACATCGCCTTCTGGCGCATGGAAGGTCTCCTGGGTGGTCTCGGCTGGATCGAACGGGTCGAGCCACGAGGCTTTGAAGTAGATCGCGTTCACCAGGACCAAGATCACTTCGGGAAAGATCGAGCGAGGCGGCAGCAGCTCGTCGATGCGATCGCGGGTCTGCTCGAGCACCCAATCGTTGATGCGCATGCGCGCGGCTTCGGCTTGGTTGAAGTCGGTCGCGAACATGCCGGTGCCGTAGTGCTCGGCGAGCACATCGAGGTACGGAGCGCGGAACTCTTCGTCTTCGCGGCCGAACGCGGCGTTGATCACGTCGAGCTCGAGCCCGTCACCGGTCGAGGGCCCTTCATCGCTCTCGAAGAGCTCGTCTTTCCGGCCCATCAGCGCCAGATCGGTCGCGTTGAACGCGGCGTGCAGCTCGGGCTCCGGCAGCTCGAAGTGTAGCGCGCTGCTCATCTCGGTCTTCGTGTCGCCGAGCGCGCCGGCGTACAGCATCGCGAGCGCGGTCGAGATGCTGTAGGGCGACACGAACAAGTTGCCGTCCTGGGCGCGGATCTCGGCATACATATCGAGCGCGAAGTCGCGCGTGTTGCCGCCGAAGGCCTCGAGATCCGAGGCCGGCACGTCGGGCGTCTCGTCGCGCTCGAGCGGCGAGCTGATGAGCTCGATACCTTCGGGCAACGAAGGATCGTTCATGTTCGGATTGCCGGTGTTGGTGGCGACGTTCATGTCGTCGCTGCACGACACGAGCGCGGCCGCCGCACCGAAAGACATCATCAAGCCGATTGCGCGTTTCATCGCCTACCCCTTTTTTCCGGACAAAGGAAACATCTGAAGATTGACTTGCACCACTCGCTCCGGGCGCTCGTCTTTCATGTAGCGCTGCAAGAGCTGCTCTCGGAACGCCTCGAGCTCCGCCTTCAGCTCGCGCATGCGTTCTTCACTCAAGCAGAACGTGAGCGCGCCGATCTCGCGTTCCTCGCGCGGCACCAGATCGAGCGACTCCGCGGCGCGCTCCATCATCGCGCGATGGAACTGCACGACGTGGTGCCCGAGCGGGCCCTCGGGCGTCTCGACCACGGCATCGCTCTGCACGAGCTTGCCGCGCGCATCGCGCGAGAGCAGCCCGAGCTCGCCCAAGACTTCGAGCGCATGGGCGGCTTGTTTCGGTGAGATCGGCGGCAAGAGAGCGCGCGCAATCCAGCGCGGATCTTCGTCGAAGTCTTTGCGCGCGCACAGCTCGTAGATCGCCGGGATGAACCACTGCGCGTAGTAGGCGCTCTGAGCGGCGTCCAGCTTGTGGGTCGCGCGGAAGCGCCGAAAGCCCTGCAGCTTCTCGTAGTGCAGCCCGCGCTCGCGCGCCGTCTTCGCTTGGTTGAACGCGACCAGCGTGCAGAAGTAGCTGAGCGCTTCGTCGCGCAGACCCGTGGCTTGCCCGAAGCGGTGCGCGAGGTCGGCGGTGAGGTTGCGCGAGCCGTCGATCACCAGCTTCAGGTAGTTCGGCGAGCGCAGCTCGATGCTCTTCGAGAACTCCGCGTGCGAGAAGCCGCTCTTCTCCGCTTTGCGGCGCTCATAGTACGCGCGCAGAAACGCGCGGTAGTCCCGGTACCCGAACACATCGACCGCTGCGCGGCTCGCCATCCCGGACAAGCTGTCCTGCCAGGGCCTGGCCGTCCAGCTCATTTTTCGATTTTCGCTATCTGACAGTTAATATATGTCGATGAGTGCCGCGCCGGCCGTGCCGGTTTTGGCGGGCGGAGTTCCGCTTTCGCGCCCCGGCTGGTACGAGGCCGCCATGAAGAAAGAGCTGACCATCGCGGCCGCTGGGCTGCTGGTGTTGATCGGACTTGGCCTCGGGGCCGGGGCCGCGATGCAGCCGGCGAAGGTCACGCCGGCGGAGATTCAGAGCTCGGTCATTCGCACGCCCGAGCTGATCGAGCGCGCGTGGGCGCTGCCCGCGGCCGCCACGTTCGCGCGCAAGCTCGACCCACAGACCAACGGCTCGTCGTGCGGGCCCTCGAGCCTCGCGAACGTCTTTCGGTCGCTCGGCGAGGCGGCGACCAACGAGCAGGCCGTGCTCAAGGACACCGGCAAGTGCCTGACGGGGATGTGCTTCATGGGGCTCACGCTCGATGACCTCCGCGCGGTCGCGGATACGCATACCCAGCGCAAGGTCACGGTGCTGCGGGACCTCACGCCCGAAGCGTTCCGCGAGCACTTGTTGAAGAGCAACGATGCGTCGCGGCGCTACGTCGTGAACTTCACGCGCAAGAACATCTTCGGCGGTGGCGGCGGGCACCACTCGCCGATCGGCGGCTATCTCGAGGACGAAGACCTGGTGTTCGTGCTCGACGTGAACGCCGACTACGGTGCGTGGCTGATCGAGCGCCCGCGGCTGTTTGCGGCGCTCGACACGTTCGACGGCGAGAAGAAGCGCGGCTTGCTGCAGCTCGAGTAGCCGAGACTCAGCTCAGCTCGACTTCGATCGCGGCGACGACGTTGCGAGCCTTCTCGCGCGCGTCTTCGATGCTGGCGCCGAGCGCTAAGCCGACGCCAAGGCGGCGCGAGCCGTGGACCTCGGGCTTGCCGAACAGCTTGAGGTCGGTGTCGGGCTGCGCGAGTGCCTTGTCGAGCTTCCCGTACTTCATCGACGACGAGTCGCCTTGCACGAGCAGCGCGCACGACGCCGCGAAGCCGTGCTGGCGGATCGCCGGGATGGGCAGGCCCAAGATCGCGCGCGCGTGCAGCGCGAACTCGCTGAGGTTCTGGGAGATCAGCGTGACCAAGCCGGTGTCATGCGGGCGCGGCGAGACTTCGCTGAACCACACTTGGTCGCCCTTCACGAACAGCTCGACGCCGAAGATGCCAGTGCCGCCGAGCGCCTCGGTGATGGCGTGCGCGATGCGCTGTGACTCTGCGAGCGCCTTCTCCGACATGGCTTGCGGCTGCCAGGACTCGCGATAGTCGCCCGCGATCTGCAGGTGGCCGATCGGCGCGCAGAAGCTGGTGCCAGCAGCGTGGCGTACGGTGAGCAGCGTGATCTCGTACTCGAAGTCGATGAAGCCCTCGACGATCACGCGGCCTTTGC
>WUUC01155526.1_pt1 | contig 11498 bp, 8 predicted proteins | sample 6278441 | NCBI WGS metagenome assembly WUUC01 (sample SAMN13675441, study PRJNA597444) | soil metagenome | isolation source: soil | place: USA: Washington | collected 2017-10 | reverse complement strand
GGTACCGCCGCTCCTGGTACAACCTCGAGCGCCAGGACAACGTGCTGATCGATCAGACCGACTTCGCCGGCTTCGATGTCGCCAACCCGCTCACCGGCGAGACGATGACGATCTACAACCTGAATCGCGCCAAGCAGGGCCTCGTGGATATCGTCGACGTCAACAGCACCGATCGATCGACGCGGCGCCAGACCTACGATGGGCTCGAGGTGGCGTTCTCGGCGCGTCTGCCGCGAGGCGCGACCGTCTTCGGCGGTTGGTCGGCCGACAAGAACGTCGAGGTCGACTGTGAGGTGGACAATCCGAACGACCTTCGGTACTGCGACGAGAGCGCGCTCGACATACCATTCCGGAACGACTTCAAGCTGGTCGGCGCGATACCGCTGCCGCTCGAATTCCAGATCGGCGCCGCGCTCGCAAGCTACGCGGGCGGCGAGCTCGAGGTGACATGGGCCGTTCCCGCGAACCTGTTCCCGGGTGGCCGTACTCAAACGGTGAGCGCGAACCTGATCCCGCCGGGGACGAAATATCTCAAACGCTGGAACCAGCTCGACCTCAGCGTGAGGAAGGTGTTCAGGATCCGCAACACGCGCTTCGACGCGAGCCTCGACATGTTCAACGCGCTCAATTCGAATGTGGTGCTGTCCGAAACGCAGGCGTTCGGTCCCAATCTCGGCAACCCCACGTCGATCCTCCAGCCGCGCCTGCTGCGGATGTCGTTCAACATGAAGTTTTGAAGTTGAAGTGGTCGGGTAGGTGACGGAGGCATAGCCACGAAAACACGAAAACGCGAAACCATTCCTTTCGTGCTTTCGTGATTTCGTGGCTTGCTTTTGACGTGTGACAAAGCACCTGAAGGGCGGTGCGTTTGGATCAGCGGCCCGCCGTCGTCCCGGTCTTCGATGGATTCAACAGCAGCTTCTGCACCCGCCAGTTGTTCATGTCGGCGACGAAGAGCACGTTCTCCGACGGGCACGCGAGGCCGTGCGGCCAGTTGAACTGCTTCGGTCCGCGACCCGACTCGCCGAGCATCCCGAGAATCTGGCCGTCGAGCGTCATCTTGTAGAGACGTCCCGGCTCGGTGTCCATCGCGTAGAGATACTGGGTCGGCCCGCTCGTGTTGATACAGAGCGTCCATGGAGCGGTCGCGTTCGGCGGGTTTGGCGACAGGTTGCCCAGCACGGGATGGCGTTTCTTGTCGTAGGCCGCATTCAGCCAGATGAACTTCTTGAACGTTCCCTCGGAATCGAACACCTGGATCCGGCCGTTGCCGCGGTCGGCCACGTAGACATTCCCCTGTTTGTCCACCTGCAGGTTGTGCGGCGTCCTGAACTGGCTTTCGCTGGTCCCGAACGATCCCCACGACTTGATCCAGTCGCCGTTCTTGTTCATCTTGGCGACGCGTGAGTTGCCGTAGCCGTCACTGACGTAGATGTTGTCTTCCGCGTCCCACCCGATGTCGGTTGGTGCGTTGAAGTTCCCGTCGGAGGGCCGCGCCTCGGCGCCGGTCACCCGGTGATATTCGCCTTCGTAGCCTTCGGGCCGCCGCCCCAGGTTCATCGTGACGTAGCCCGCCGGATTGAATTTCATTACCGAGTTCGTGCCCTTGTCGACGACCCACAGGTTGTCGTACTTGTCGAACCGCACGGCGTGGGCGTAGCCCAGGCCGTACACGCCCTTGCCGATCTCGCGCAGGAGCTTGCCGTTGGCATCGAACTCCAGGAGCTGCGTGGTCGCGTTCCCGTACAACGGACCGGACATCGCCGTCCCCGGATGGTTGAGCACGACGATGTTGCCCTTGGAATTGACGGCGACGGCGAGCGTTTCGCCGAAATTCTGGTCCGGGGTGATCTTGAAGAAATTGGGCACCACCTCGAACGCGATGAGCGGCACGTTGTTCACGATCGGCACCGACTGGTTTGGCGGCGGCGTCTGCGCGCCGCCACGCTGCGCGGCGACGGGCACGCGCGCGAGGCCGGCGGCCAGAAAGGCCGCGGCGACCGCCGCTGCCAATAACGGGATGACTCGTTTCACGGGAACCTCCTCGAGCGGTTGTTGGCGGCGCAAAGCCGAGCGAACGACGATTCGTTCTGTGCGGGCCGCGGTGAGGCTACAACTCGCGGTGGAGGAAGTAAAGGACCTGCGTTGCCGTACGTGGGGTCCGCCTTTAGCGATCCGTCTTCGGGCGGACCTTTGACACTCATTCGTACCTCAGCGCGCTCACCGGATCCAGCCGCGTCGCCCGCCGCGCGGGCCAGAAACAGGCGATGAGCGACACGCCGATCATCACCATGGCGATGGACGCAATCGTCACGGGATCCCGCGAGCTGGTCTGGACGAGCAGCGTCTGCAACAACCGGCCGACGCCGAACGCGCCCGCGATGCCGACCGGCAGCCCCACGGCCAGCTGGAACAGCGCCCGCCGCAGCACGAGCCACATCACCTGCGCCGGCTGCGCGCCGAGCGCCATGCGCACGCCGATCTCCGGGGTGCGCTGGGTGACCGAATACGCCGTGACCGCGTACAGGCCCACTGCCGACAGCACGAGCGCAATCAGCGCGAAGATGGCGAACATCGACCCGAACACGCGAAACGGCCACCGCTGCAGCGCGAGGCTTTGATCCATCGTCTGGATGCCGACGAGTGGAAGGTCCGGCTCGATGGCGCGCATCTCTTCCCGTAGTACGGCGGTGAGGCGGCCCGGGTCTCCGGGTGCGCGCACGATGAGGGTGATGCCGCGCTGCGGGTCGGCCCGATAAGGCAGGTACACCACCGGATCGGGGTCCGGCTCCTGGAAGTTGCGCTGGCGCACTGTGGGGACGATGCCGACGATCGTCACCTGCCTCGGGGGAGACTGCTGGACGCTCGGCACCGGATCGGTCAAGGTGATGCGGCGGCCCACCGGATCTTCGCCGGCGAAATGCATCGCGACGAACCGCTGGTTGACGATCGCCGATTCGTACCCGGGGTGTCCGTCGTTGTCGTTGAAGCGACGCCCGCGCGCCACGCGGAGGCCAAGCGTGTCGAAGTAGCCGGCGCTGACGGCGACCATCGTCACCTCCGGCCGCCGCTCGACGTCCACATCGGGCCGCCCGTCCACCGACAGACGACGGACGAATCCGCCGAACCCGGGCGGATTCGTCGTGACGGCGGTCGACTCGAGCGCCGTCACCGCACGCAGGCGCTCCTCGATCTGCTGAACGATCGCGGCCCGCGGTTCCGGCTGCGGGTACTTGGTGAGCGGCAGGAACAGCCTCATGGTCAGCAGCTGCGAGCTGTCGAACCCGAGATCCGTCCGGTACAGCACGAGGAAGCTGCGCATCATGAAGCCCGCGCCGGCGAGGAGCACCAGCGTGAGCGCGACCTCGACGACGATCAGCCCGCTCGTCCATCGCCGCGCGCGGATGCCTCCCGTTCCGGATCGTCCGCCGGCCTCTTTCAGCACCTCGTTCACGTCCGTTTTGGAGATGTGCAGAGCCGGCGCGAGGCCGAACACGATACCCGTCCCGAGGCAGATGGCGGCGAGGAACATGAAGACGGAAGCGTCCATCGTGAAAGTCATCCAGTACGGTTTGCCGACGTCGCTCGTCGCCGCGTCGAACATGCGCACACCGGCGATCGCCAGTCCGAGACCGAGGAGGCCGCTCACCATCGACAGGAGCACGCTTTCGATCAGCAGCTGCCGCACGATCCGCCAGCGGCTCGCGCCGAGCGAGACGCGCACGGCGATCTCGCGCGAGCGCTGAGCCGCGCGGGCGAGCAGGAGGTTGGCGACGTTCGCGCAGGCGATGAGCAGCACGAAAACGACGGCGCCCATGAGCGACAGGAAGATCAGCCTGATCTGCGGTCCGGTGGCGCGCTCGTTGTACGTCATCAACGTCGGGCGGATGTCCTTGTTGGTGGCGGGATGATCGCGCGCGAGCGTGACGCCCACCGTCTCGAGCTCGGCGCGCGCGGCGGCGAGTGTCACCCCTTCGGCGAGCCGTCCGAACGCATTGAAGTTCCGGATCCCGCGAGTCGTGTCTCGCGCGGCAGGCGGGAGCTTCGAGAGCGGCATCCAGACGTCGTTGTTGAACGGGAACCGCATGTCCGGCGGCATCACCGCGATGACCGTGCTCGGAAGGCTGTTGATCCTGATGACGCGGCCCAGGATGTCGGAATCGCCGCCGTAGCGGCTCTTCCAGATGCCGTTGCTGATGATGACGACCGGTTCGCCTTCCGGCCGATCGTCTTCGGGGCGGAAATCGCGTCCGAGGACCGGGCGCTGTCCGATCAGCGCGAACATGTTTGCCGACCCGTATGTGCCGGAAAACTGCTCGGGCGCGAGCGCCTCCTCGCTGATGTTCATCGGCGCCCCCAGGAAGATCGCGAGCCCCGAGAAGCTGCGGGTTCCCTCGCCCCAGTCCTGGAAGTCCAGACGCGACACGCCGAGCTGGCGTCCCCGGGCGTCGGTGGTGCCGAGCGCAATGATGCGATCGGGATGGTCGAAGGGCAGGCCTCGTATGAGCACGGCGTTGACGTTGACGAACGTGAACACCGCCGTATTCACGCCGATGCCGAGGGCGAGCGCGACGGCCGCGACCGCGGTGAACCAGCGTTCCTTGATCAGGAGGCGAACCGCGAAGCGAAGGTCCTGCCACACACCACCCATGGGGACCTCTCTTGTTCGAAGGAGCCGTTACTGCTTGCTCTGCGTCACTGGCGTACTCAGCGGTTGCTCTGCAGATGTGAACACCGCTCTTAGACACCCCATACGTCAAAATGGCGGGACACGTTCAAATACCTCCCTCCGTGATGGAACAGCCGCCGCCTCGCGGTGTCTAACTCCAGCGGGTCGCGGCCGCGACAAGGCCACGGGTCTGCTCACAGCGTCATAGATCAGCTGGCGCTGCGCGAGAGTGTATCCGGCGATGAAAGCGGCCCGCCTCGATCCGGTGCAGGCGCTGCATTACGAATAACGGTCCGCGGTCGCTGAAGGCCGACACTACGTACGAGGTGCCTGAAGGCGGACACTACGTACGCGGGTGCGCACGGGCGGCGTAGCAGAGCCCAACACATCTGTAACCGTGCGGCTCCGCCGGCCGCGAATTTCACCCGCTCGTATCGGGCACATCCAACGGCTCCGCACTTGCACAATAAGGAGAGTCGGGAGGCCTTAGATGAACAGACAAAAGCGGGAACAGCTCATCGGCGGCAGCTCAGAACAGCGGGGCGGCTCGCAAAGGTCCGATCGTTCGCAGCAACCGGCCAGTCCGCCGCGCGAACAGGTGAAGGGAAGCGAGTCGAGCGACAACCGGCGGCAGGAACAGGGTCTGAAGCGCCAGCCGGGTCGTCTGCCGTTGCCGGACTAGCGCAGGCGGCGCAACTGCTCCATTGGCCGGCGCAGCGATCGTTTGCGCCTGCGCATATTCGCCCACAAATCGCCGACCTGATCGATCCGCCGCGCCATCGCACGCAGTGTGAACGTCCGCGGGCCGACCTCTCCGCGCTCGATCTCTTCCCACGTGCACGGCGCGGACACCGGCGCGCCCGGTTTGGCGCGCACCGCATACGCGGCGGCGAAGGTCGCGCTGTAGCCGTTGCGTCCCGTGTCCACGAGGATGCGCCCCGCACGATCTGCCTTGCTGAACTCCTGCGTGAGCATCGCCGGATGGCGGGCGACGAGCAGCGTGCCGGCAGCCTGCGCGAACCGCGCGACCTGGCCGAAGTCGGCCTTGCCGTCGAGCGGAACGACGATGTGGAAGCCCTTCGAGCCCGACGTTTTCACCCAGCTCGGAAGCCCGAGCCGATCGAGCAGATCGCGGAGCGCGAGCGCCGCATCGCGCAGCGCCTGCGGCTGTTCGACTGAAGGGTCGAGATCGAACACGCAGAGGTCGGGGTGGTACAGGTCCGGCGCGCGGGAGGTCCAGACGTGTGGCGTGATGCTGTTCTGATTGGCGAGCCAGAGCAGCGAACGCGCATCGATGACGATTGGATGGCGGACGGTCCCGTCCTTCTTCGGCACCTCCACGCGCTCGAGCCACTCGGGAAATCCCTTTGAAACGTCCTTCTGGAGAAACCCTTTGGCGCCGATGCCGGCGGGGAACCGCTCCATCGTGATCGGGCGGCGGCGGATGTGCGGCAGCATCGCCGGCGCAATCATCTCGTAGTAGGACGCGAGCTCGCCTTTGGTGATGGCGGGTCCGGCGCCGTCCGCGGGAAAGAGCACCTTCTCGGGGTGCGTGATCACGGCGTCTCCCGCACGACCTCGTGTGCAGCCTTGTCGGTGCGGATGCCGAGCAGCCGCGAGTGGCGAAGCTTGCCGTGCACCGTCCACTCGATGAAGGCGACCTGCACCACAATCTGCGGCTGCACCCAGTGCGCCCCCTTGCGCGGCAGGCCGACTGCCCTGGTAAACGGCGGCTCAGGGATCTCGAGTTCGTCGAGCCGCGCGCGGAGGTCCAGCAGCAGCCTGGTGTCGAACCCGGTGCCGACCTTGCCGGCAAACACGAACTGGCACGCGTCCGCCTCGAAGTAGCCGACGAGCAGCGCGCCGAGACCAACCCGCGCGCCCTGCGGGTCGGTGAACCCGCCAACGACGAGCTCCTGCGTCGCCTCGCACTTCATCTTCAGCCAGTGCGGCGAGCGGCGGTGCTCGTAGCGGGAATCGCGCCGCTTCGCGATGACACCTTCCCACCCTTCGTGGCACGCGCGCTCCCACGGCCTCGGATCGGCGAGCGGCGCCACGCGGCCGAGCGGCGCGCGAAGCGGCAGTGTCTTCAGCACCGCGTGTCGCTCGTCGAGCGTCAGCGCGGTGAGGTCGCGGCCTTCGAGCCACATGACGTCGAAGACGTGGTACGCGATGCGGCCGCGATCGCCCCAGCCGCCGGTCGCCTCGCCGTCGAGGATCACGTCGCGCACAGGCAGCTTCGCGATCGCGTCCACTACGCCGGGATACCACTCGTTCTGCGGGAGCCGATTGCGCGACAACAACCGGACGTTCGATCCGTCCTTGAACGCGAGCAGTCTGATGCCGTCAAGCTTCCGTTCGAATATCCATTCCGGCCCGGTGAACCTCTCCTCGGTGAGCGTCGCCGCCATCGGCTCGAGCCAGTCGGGAAAGCGTGATGTCACGGTGGTGTTGGACGTGCACCGCAGAGGCCGCAGAGCACGCATCGTTCGACAGGCTCACCATGAGGGCTCATCCTGAGCTTGTCGAAAGGGATGTGAGCTCCGCGGCGCCGTTGTCGCCTGCCGGTTCTGTCGGTCCTGGTTCAGGCGCCGGCCGAGGCCCGCATCGCCGCCATCTCCTCGCGGTTCGGACCGTACAGTCCCGGCGCTTTTCCGCCGGCCAGCCGACACATCAGCGTCAGCTGCCCGCGGTGATGCACGGTGTGGGAGATGATCATGTTCCACAGGATGTCGCGGATTGTCATCTGGCCGCCAAAGAACGGAATCGAGCGATCCAGATCTTCCGGCTTCAGCGTGCGGATTCGCGCGACCGCGTCCTGGTGGACCCGTTCGTACCCGGGTGCGAGCGCTTCCACGGTGCGCGGCCGCTCGATGTTTGGCGGCTTCTGGCTCATGTTGAACTCGCCGCTGGCGGCGCCGGAGCTCATGTAGGCGTCGCCCTCCGCGAGGTGCCACGCCAGCTCGCCAAGCGACCGGCCTCCCGCATCCGGCCGGAAGTCGTACTGATCAGCCGGCAACGCGCGCAGCAGCTTGAGCGTGCTCTCGGCCTCGCGCTCCCATGTGTTCAGGAAGTTCTGCAGTTCGTTCACCGGCATGCGACACCTCCTCGGTTCAGGTGAAATGGACGGCGCCCCGTGCGCCGGTCGTTGGCTTCGTGCAGCATCGGCTGGCTGGCCGGCGTCACATCCGCAGCAGGCGGTTGATCTTGACCACCAGGGCGCGGTTGCGAACCGCCGGCGCCGTCGCTCGCGCCATCGTATCGTAGTCGTCGGTATAGACGACGAACAGCTCGCTGCCCGGGCGGTATTCCCACCGGAAGCGGAGATTGCTGCCGAGCGACGTAGCCGTCGAATTGTACTGAACCAGGCCGCTCACGAACATGCGCGGCGTCATCGTGTAGGTGCCGCGCGCGCGAACCAGCTTCGTGGTGAAGCGCCCGGCGCCAAGTTCCACCCAGTTGACGCCGACGCTCGGCTCGATCGACAACTGCGGCGTCACCTCCACACGCCCGGTGTTGAAGGCGATCGCGCGCCGGTCTCCGTCGTAGAACGTCCCCTCGTCGAACACGATCGAGCCCGACAGCCTGCGCTGCTGGCCCATCTGATACGAGAGCTGCAGGTTGTGGAACCCGTACGCGCCAACCGGGATTCGGACGCCGGTCGCAATCGGAAAGGGGCGCAGCAGCCGTTCGTAGCTGTCGGTATACGTCGCGCCGGCCACGTCGCTGTTCTGGAACTCGGTTTGAAAGAGCGCGGCCGCCTCGCGCGTCTCCAGCCGGTCGTCGTTGTCGGTCACGTAATTGAGAGTCGCCTGCCACGTGAACTTGCGCACGTGCGGGATGGCAGTGGGCCGCGGACTGAACCGCGCGAGACCGAAGTTGCGGCGGATGTCGGTCCGGCGCACGAAGCCGATTTCCGGTGAGAAGCCGGGCTCGACGACGAGCCGTTCGGCCTGCAGGCCGACGCGGTCGCCGTTGTAATCGAAGAACGTCCGGTAGCTGAGATCGTCGCCGGGCGTGCCTCCTGTGCGCGTCCGGGCGAGATACGAGTCGATGCGCAGGTTCTGGAAAAACGAAAAGGACGCGTCCACGCCGTATGCGTCGTTCGATCCGGGGCGTCCGACGAGCGCCGAGCGGTGAGTGGCCATCGCGCCGATGCTGCTTCGCCGCAGCACGTCGCGCTTGACCCGCACCACGGTGAAGTTGGTGCGCGACGCGCCGATCGCCTCGTGCTCGCCGGTCTGGACGTTCAGCAGGCCGACGGTGAGCGCGCCGACTTTCCCGGTGACGCGGCCGCCGGCGCGCAGAGGAACCTCACGTCCCTCGTCGAGGCCGATGCGGCGGCTGAAGAACAGGTACGGCGCGTCGCCGGCGCCCGCGTTGAGCCCCGCGCTCTGGCGGCCGGCGAACGCGAAGACGCCGCCGTTTTCGAGGAAGAAGTCGCGCTTCTCGGGGAAGAACAGGTTGAAGCGGGTGAGGTTCACCTGCTGCTCGTCCACTTCGACCTGAGCAAAGTCCGTGTTCACCGTCAGGTCGGCGGTGATGTTCTGGGTGATGCCGTATTTGAGATCTCCGCCGAACCGCCGGCTCGGATCGTTGACCGTTGGTGGACTCGCGGTGCGGTCGGTCGTCAGCCCGGCGATCCCGTACGGCTTGAGCTCGAGCGATCGGCTGCCCGAAGGCGCCTCGAGGCCGACGAGCGTCGCCGCGGCAGAGATTCTCAGGATGCCGCGAAACGTGGTCAGCGCGCGCGGAATCGGCGTGAGGTGCGACCACTCGTTCTTCCAGCGGACCACCCGTCTCAGGTTGATTCCCCATGTCTGCTGGCGTCCGGGCTTGTAGCGCAGCGACTTGAAGGGGATCGCCATCTCGATCGTCCAGCCCCCCTCGAACCGGCCGGTCTTCACCTCCCACACCGTGTTCCAGTCGGTGTTCGGCGGGTTTTCGTCGGTGATCTGGCTGTCGGCGAGCCCGCCGATCGGGTTCGCGTAGAAGAAGAAGCCGTTGCGGCGATCGTGAAAGGTGTCGAACAGGACACCGAACGTGTCGTTCTGCCGGAGCTGCGTGGTGTCGCGGCGCATCTCGTTGGCCACCATCCGCTCGGGATGGGAATCCCAGCAGCGGGCCGACACGTAGATCGTATCGGCATCGAAGAACACCCACGCGTCGGTCGGCTCGGTCGCCGGCTCGCCCTCGGCCGGCTCCTGCTGCACGAAGCCGCCGATGGCCGGCGTCGTCTGGTAGACGCGCTCGTCGAGTCGGCCGTCCACCTGAATCGGCGCGTCGAGCCGAACGGCACGGACGATGACGCGTCCGGCGGCGTCCCGTGAGACGACGGCGGGCGGAACCGGCGCGGACGGGTCGTCGGGCGGAGCCGCGGCGGACGGCGACTGGGCGAAGGACGCGCCACAGGACCAGGCGGTGAGCAGGGCGGCGTGCAGAAGCCGGGCGAGGCCGCGCGGGCGCATGGCGCGGATGGTAGCGGAATAGACTTGCAATTTGCAAGTGACTCGCGCGCCGCGGGCACTTCGGGTAGACTCGCCGCATGCCGCCCCGGAAGGCCGCGCGACCGCGGCGATCGCGATGTCCCGTGTCGTGCACGCTCGACCTGATCGGCGACCGCTGGACGCTCCTGGTCGTGCGCGATCTGGTCCGCGGCAAGCGCCGCTATGCGGAGTTCCTCGCCTCGCCCGAGGCGATTCCCACCAACATCCTCGCGGATCGTCTCAAGCGGCTCGTTGCCCACGGCATAGCCGCGAAGCGGCGGTACAGCACCCGTCCGGTCCGCGTCGAGTACCATCTGACCGCGAAGGGCGAGGACCTTCGCCCCGTGCTCCGGGCGATGCTCGAGTGGGGGGTGCGATATGTCCGCGGCGCGAGGGCGCCGGCGGCCTTACAATCGCCCTCGCAATGACTGGTTCGACGCAGGAGGTCTTTATGCAGCGTCTGAAAACGGAATGGCGGCCGACAGCGTTATTCGCGGGGCTGCTGCTGGCGAGCGCGTGCGCCGCCGCCTGCTCCACCCCGGACACCGGCGAGACGCCGCAGGCCGCGGGCGTGACGGTGTTCGAAGGCGCGCGGCTGATTGTCGGCGACGGCCGCGATCCCATCGAGAACGCGGTGTTCATCGTCGAGGACGACAAGTTCACCGAGGTCGGGTCGAGCGGGCAGCTGGACGTGCCGGAGGGCGCCGCGCGCGTCGATCTCCGGGGCAAGACGGTGATGCCGGCGATCGTGGACACGCACGTGCACCTCGCCACCACGCGCGAGGCGCTCGTCGAACAGCTCGAACACAAGGCGTATTACGGGAGCGGCGTGGTCATGAGCCTGGGCCAGGATGCCGGGGATCTGGCGTTCCAGATCCGCGACGAGACGATTCCCAACGCGGCGCGCTTCCGCACGGCGGGCCGCGGCATCACGATGCCGGAGCCGGGGAGGACCGAAGCGCCGTACTGGGTGTCGAGCGAGGCCGAGGCACGGAAAGCCGTACAGGAGCTGGCGGCGAGAAAAGTAGACCTGGTGAAGGTCTGGGTCGACGATCGCAACGGCCAGTACAAAAAGCTCACGCCGGAGCTGTACGGCGCGGTCATCGACGAGGCGCACAAGCACAACCTCCGCGTGACGGCGCACATCTTTGCACTAGAGGACGCCAAGGGGCTTCTGCGGGCCGGCATCGACGCCTTCGCGCACGGCGTGCGCGACCGCGACGTGGACGACGAGTTCATGGCGCTCATGAAAGAGCGGCCGCAGGTGGTTCTCGTCCCGAACCTGCCCGATCGCGGCGTCGCCGCCGATCTCAGCTGGCTCAAGGAGACCGTCCCCGCGGGCG
>WUUC01125675.1_pt1 | contig 11498 bp, 12 predicted proteins | sample 6278441 | NCBI WGS metagenome assembly WUUC01 (sample SAMN13675441, study PRJNA597444) | soil metagenome | isolation source: soil | place: USA: Washington | collected 2017-10 | reverse complement strand
CAGTTCATTCAGGCGGCGCAGTACGCCCAGGTGAAATAGGGCGGCGCGATACCCCCCTCCCGAAAGGCAGAGCCAGAAGCCTTCCCGTGCCCTTGCCTTCTTCCTGTCAGAAGCCTTGATTTCGCCCGGGTTTTCCCTGGTCTGTGCGGCGACCTCAACTTCTTCGTTCAGGTTCTTACCAGTCGCTTCCGGCTCTTCAGGCATCGCGGTCTCCTTCTGGAAGTCAGCTTATTGAGTCGTTCTATGAATTCTGCTATCAGTTCCCTCTATCAATTAAAGACGGAAAATCGAGAAGATATAATGCAAAAAAATATAAAAGCTGAAAATGTTTCTGAAAGAGATCTAAACGGCTCACCTGCTGCGGATGGGTGCAGAGCAGGCATCCCTCTGCAGCCCGTGAGTGCGAGATTCGCTATTGCGGTGATCGTTTAGCCGGGTCGTTTTGATATTGCGTCGCACGACCAGGAGCCTGATTCATAACTTGTCGCTTCATAAATCGAAGCTCCAGGCAAGGTCTCATTCCGCATTACGCGGGTAAACCTGAGCGTATAACCTTTTCAACGGCCTCGCAAAATATATCGATCTCGCGAAGGGTCGTGTAAACATTCGGGGTGATTCTGATGCCGCTGTATTCGGCGTGAACGATGGGGGTGCAATTGATGCGGTACTTGTCCCAAAGGTGTCCGCCGAGTTTTACAGGGTCTATTCCGGCGACGGAAAAATTCGCCAGCGCGCAGGATTGCGCCGGGTCGTAAGGCGTCAGCAGCTTCACGCGGCCTGTCTTTTCCAGACGTTTTGCCCAACGGTTTTTCAAATAACGCAGCCGCGCCGCCTTGCGCTCTATGCCGATGCCTTCGTGGAAATTCAAGGCTTCGGCAATGGCATTGTGCGTAGCCGCAGGATGCGTGCCGATCTCCTCAAATTTGCGGATGTCCTCGTCCTGTTTTTTATCGGCGGCCATTAAGGGCCAGAGGTTTTTTATCTTCGCCTTCCTGACATAGAGAAAACCTGTGCCGATAGGAGCGAGCAGCCATTTGTGCAGGCTGGTGCCATAATAATCGCAATCCAGATCGGCGAGTTTGAAAGGGAAGTGCGCGAAAGCGTGGGCGCCGTCAACGATGACTTCGATGCCGCGCGCGCGCGCCATCTGGCAGATGCGTTTGATGGGGAATATCTGCCCGGTCAAATTTGTGATGTGGCAGACATGAATTACTTTGGTCTTCGGCGTGATGGCCTTCTCAAAAATTTCAAAAAGCAGATCCTGCGAAGGCGGCGGCACGGGAAAAGAGATCTGTTTGAGCCTGATGCCTTCGCGGCGTTCGCGTTGCAGATAAGCGTTGATCATCCGCCCGTAATCCTGATTGGTGGTCAACACTTCATCGCCGGCCTTCAAATCCAAACCGAACTGACAGATTTCAAGCGCTTCGCTGGCATTGCGCGTGATGGCCATCTCTTCCACATCGCAGCCGAATGCATGGGCAAGCCCGCGCCGCACGCTCTCGATGTTCGGCTCAAGCAGACGCCACATGGAATAACTCGGCGCTTCATTTGAAATGTCCAGATAATGCTTCATCGCTTCGTGAACGATGCGCGGCGAAGGGCAGACGCCGCCGTTGTTGAGGTTGATGATGGTGCGGTCCAGGGTGAAAGCGTTTTGAATCTCGCGCCAGAAATCCTCGTCTGAAGCCATCTCTTCGGGAGAACGGTTTGCCGTATTCTTTGTCGCCGCCAGGACGCGGGCAACGCCGTCATCGCGAAAGCTTGCGACCACGCCGAGAGCAGCCGTGCCGGAGACCGTCTTCAGGAAATTTCTTCGTGTAAACATCGCGCACCTCTATTGAATATCGAAAAGCCTGTGGCGCAATCATATAACAGGGGGTAGGGAGTAGGAAACAGGGAACAGGGAACAGGGAGAAATGTATTGCGGATTAGAATTCAGATAGTCGCTTTTTCTGACCTCCGCTTTCTCTACTCCCTATCTCCTACTTCCTACTCCCTTGCGCTATCGGAACAGATCATTTTCAGGGGGGCGGATTAATTCACTGACGGATGCCTCGCGCGCTTCGTAGTGAAAGCCACGAACGATGGCGACGGGAACATTGTCGCTCTTCCCCATCACGAGTTCTGTAGCGGACGCGATTTCGTCGGCTACGGCAACCATCGTCACGCGCAGCAGTTGTCCGTATGAATCCAGCTGTCCGCGATAATCAATTACGGGTGCGATGCCGGCTACACCTAAAGCCACGTTGACAAGGCCTTCGCGCCAGGGGCGGCCAAAGGTATCGGATACGATGACGGCAAGCCGCACCTGGAAAGCCTGTTCGAGGGCGGCTTGAATGCCCCGCGCGGAAGCGTCCGGGTCTTCGGGCAATAAGACAACGAAGCCCGGCGCGACGTTTGAATTATCAACGCCGGCATTGGCGCAGATGAATCCGTGATGAGTTTCGCAAATCATCACGCCGCGTTCTTTGCGGACGATGCGCCGCGACTCCCGCATGACGACATCGACCATCCGCGCATCTTTATCGAATTGTTTTGCCCATTCGGAAGCCTCTTGCGAAGGCGTAACGGTATCGAGTTCAATGACGCGCCCTTCGGCTTTCGAGACAATTTTTTGAGCGATGACGAAAACATCACGCTCTTGAATTTCGAAATCGGCCTTGCGCGTTGCCTCGACGATAAGCGCCGATAGATCATCACCTCTGACAATTTCAGGAATGCCGGTGATACCGATTACACTGATTTGAGGAAGCATAATTCTCCTGCGGCTGTGCCGCCCTTGCTTACCGCGTGAACGAGTAGAAAGCCGACAGCCTCTCACGAATGTTTATCGCCTCAAGCAATCGGAAAGTGTTTGTGCCCCTGCCCGTTTCTAAAAAAAGTTTAATGTCTGCCGGTTCATCAATATCAAGCGCGATTCTTTCATTGCTGACTATCAAACATTCAACCCCTGCGCGCAAAGCCTCCTGCTGGTGAAGCGCCAGCGAGTCTGGCCCGAAACGCGATGGAAACAGATCGGCGGGGGCGCGCAGAATGGCGTTCGTGCCTGTGCCTTCGCGTGAAGGAACCAGCAACGCTTTCGGAGCCTGCAATTCAACGGAAAGCAACCCGTCAATATCTTCGGCTCGAACCAGAGGCAGATCGGCAGGCAGTCGCAGTACTGCGTCGAACCCTCTTTCACGTAAGAGGCGTGACGCCCAATCCACAGACGCGCTCTCTGATTCCTGCGCCTCTTCAAGCAGAACCTGCCAGCCGAACGAGCGAACCTGTTCTGCCGCTTTCTGAAAATTGGTGACGATGAAAACATGCTCGGCTTTTTTTGCTGCTGCGATGGCTTTGCAGAGATCTTCAAACATTGCCCATACGAGTTGCTGTCTCTCCTCAAGGGGCAGTAAATTTGCCAGACGCGTCTTGGCGCGAGTCGGTTCTTTTATTGGAACTAACAGGGCTTTCATCATACGTGCGCGAACAGCTCAAACAGTGAACAGTGAATAGTGAATAGTGAATAGTGTTGGAACTTGTTTCTGACTCTCTTCATGTAATGTGGAACTTACGTCTGACTCTCTCCAGGAATCAGGAAGTGCTTTCACTATTCGTTGTTCACGATTCACTGTTCACTGTTTCAATAACTCGTTGCGCCAACTTCTCTTTGTCTGCAAGCGTCTTCATCACGGTGTTCATTATAGCGACCTGCATGCCTGAATCTTCGATGGACTGCTGTAAGGTTTCATCTGCTTCATCAAGCACAAATAGATTGACGAAGTCGCTGTACATAGAGGCCACGCCGCGCGCCGAGACTTCATGGCCTAAATCGCCAAGCATATCTGCGGCGGGGCCTTTGAGAGCCTGCCCGGCGATAATCGGCGTGATGGCGATGACTTTGGCTTGTGTCTGTTTGAGGGCCTCACGGATTCCCGGTACGGCTAAAATCGGGCCGATGCTGATGAAAGGGTTGCTCGGGCAAACAATCACCGCGTCGGCGTTGAGGATCGCTGCGATAACGCCACTTGCCGGTTTCGCCGCTTCGATGTTGTCAAAGCGAATCCCCAAGACTCGCGGCTCGCAACGCCGACGCACGAAATATTCCTGAAAATGCAACTCGCCTTCGTCCGTCAGCACCCTTGTAGGCGTGTAGGCATCGGTCATCGGCAGAATTGTTGAGCCAACGCCGAGAGACGAGGCAATCTGTTTTGTCACTTCGGTTAAGGTTTTGCCTTGCCTGAGCGCCTGGGTTCGATAGATATGCGTAGCCAGGTCTTTATCGCCAAGGTTGAACCAAATCGCCTCCGTGTAATTCGCCATCCACTTCAGGCTTTCAAAGGTGTCGCCGGCGAGACCCCAGCCTGTCGTTTCGTTGATGACTCCCGCGAGGGTGTAGGTCACCGTGTCAATATCGGGCGAAATGCGAAGCCCGAAAAGCTCTATGTCGTCGCCGGTGTTGGCAATGATGGTGATGTCTGCGGGGGGCATTACACGGGTAAGCCCTGACAGAAATTTCGCCGCGCCGATGCCCCCCGCAAGCGCAGTGATTTTCAGCGCTTGGCGGTCAGGTGTCGGTGATCGGTCGGTATCGGGCATCGTTGATCTATTGGGTAGCTCGGACATTGCCGTCCGTCTGACATTAAAAACCGGCGGACAGGAATGTCCGCGCTCCGTCGCACACAAGCGAAAATAATTTACTCCGGCAAGCCTAAAACGCGGAAACGTCCGGTCTTGATTTTATGGCGGCGGTTGATGCCGATTAACAAAACCGTCATGCGCTCAAGGCATCGCGCGCTGTAGAGCACGCCCGCGTCAACAGGCCGGAGTCCTTCTATATATTTGATGGCCTCCATGACGCGAGCCTTCGCCTCTTTATTGTCGCTTGCCACGAAGGTGTCGCAATCGAGTACGGCGTTCGGGTCAAGGAGCATATGCGCGGGTTCTGTTTTGAAGGCCGCAACCAATGGAATATGTTCCGGCAATCTGATTTTCAAATGCTCGCTTGCCGAGCCCTCCACGGGTTCTACGTAACGCACACGCCCCTGCTCGAAAGAGACGGGTACGGTGATGTCTATGAGTATGGCGTCTGACCGGAATCTGGTTTTGAGCGATTCAAGAGTCGAAGCTGCGTAATCGAAAGGCACGGTCAACAGGACGAACTCAGACGCAGCTACGGCAGATTCATTCGTGCCATAGGCTATGTCTTGGCTGCCTAAGATCTGGTTCAACTCGTCAGCCGCTTCTTGCGCCCGCTCTACGGAACGCGAGCCAATGGTGACCTGCGCTCCGGCCATTGCCCAACGAAGGGCCAGGCCGCGACCCTCTTCACCCGTGCCGCCGATGATTCCTACTGTTACTGTATTGATATTCACCTTTGATTTCTCTCTTTCGCTTGTCCAAACTCTTCTTCAGATCGCTTTGACTGACTCGAAAGGTTTCCTCAACGGCTGACCTGTTATTTTGACTTCCACCGATGGCGATATGAAATTCAGGACGAAACAAGGCTCAAGGTTGCCATTAGGAAAAGCGCATGTCAATGTTGCAGTCGGAAGCGCCGCGTTGGCTTCGCATCTCGACATTCCAATTTGATGAGGTGAAATCCCGTTCTATTGGAATAGGCCGCATCATCAGGCGACGTTTCATCATTTCGGCGAAGAGGATGATGCCACAATTTCGCAACTCATCAGGAGCAATTCCATGCATTGGGTCTATTTGATTCTGGCAATTATTTTTGAAGTGCTCGGCACAACCTGTATGAAACTTTCCGAGGGCTTCACGAAGACGCTGCCCTCGGTTTTGATGTTTGTGCTGTACGGCGCCTGTTTCAGCGTCTTGACGCTGGCGCTCAAAAAGCTTGATGTCAGCCTGGCCTATGCGGTCTGGTCAGGAATGGGCACCGCTTTGATCGCCACCATAGGCATACTCTGGTTCAAAGAACCTCTGACCGTATGGAAACTCATTTCGCTTGCCTTCATTATCGCAGGCGTCATCGGCTTGAATTTGAGCGGCAGCGCACATTGAAAATGAGGAACCTGATGGGGATTCATGGCTGCGTAAAAAAGCGCGCTTCCTTCGACAGTGATTTCTCGGGGCACGATTATGTTGGCTCAAGGATGATTCGCCACAATTTTGTTGCCTCTGCTTTATGGCCTAAAGTGTTGTAGCTTTTGTGTGGGGTAGCTTAAAAAATACAGAATTGTAAGATCGGCTATGATTCAAGACGAAATTGTACGGAAGCGGCATCGCCTGACCGCTAAGCCTTCTAAAAAAAGCTGATTATCATTAGCTTTTTCTCGTTTTCCCGGTTCTTGCCCTTACTGGCATAAGGCTTGCCTGCTGTATCAGCAATAACTCTTGTAGCGGTCTAAACGTTGAGGTTCGTCTCAACGCCCTGTGCGGGTGGACTGAGGAGGTCACCCGCACAGGAATCCATGATCGAGTTAAAAAATACGGCGCGCGATTTTTCATAAGGATTTCGTACGGTACATATCGTTTTGCGCGTTGTGTAGAGGGATGAAATGTTCGGGCCTGATGTGCCTGAACCGGGTGAAAAGTCTATGCCTTCTGATTTCATACAGATGAGTATTTATCATGACGTTGATGCTATTACCGGCTCTTTTTTTATTCGCGCAGTCTGAGCCGTGTCGGCTCGCTCACGCTCACCAGTACAGTGACCTGCGGCTGGCTATCATTGAGGTAGGCAAAGTTGAGAAATGCGAATTCTACTATTCAAACCTGGAAGAGAGAACCACGCCAGCCGATCCCTTGATCTTTGATGTTGAGTTCGAGTTGTCCCTTGTGCAACGGAGCGAGGATAAAACGGTAGTCAAAAGGATAGAAAAGGCGAGGTTGAAACAGGGAGTGATGGGGATTTGTATCTATTGCTCCTATTGTCGTGCTTGCGTATCCATGAGGTTGATCGATAAGAGTGAACTGAAAAAAGTGAACTGAGTATCAAAAGCCGACTGAGTCGTTTAAGCAAAAAGCCTATGGATAGGGCCGGGGTTACCTCCGGACACCGAAGCTGCTGATTCTATGAAGTCGCGGATTGCCTCTGGGCAAGGATAACAACGACAGGCGGTCAAATTCTCTTTCAGGCATGCAGGCAATTCATGAGGGATGGAAGACCCATGAGTTTACAGGGGGTCAGGTTGCAGTCGTCAAAACTACAAACTGACCCCTTTTTTTCCGCCTTTGTTCACAAGCCGCTGATTTCCCTGTGAACCTTCAACGACGCCGGGCGCCTGCAAAAGACCAACGTTGCGGGCGCAAGGTCTCTGTTTCCGGTGATCCTGACGGAGGCCCTTGCCCTCTTCATCGCAGTGAAAATTGCCCTGATGATTTGATCCTCCGGTTGCGCAAATCCATATATTTAATTTGAGATTTCTAATCTTCCCTATCTTTCGACGCTTCCCATCAATTCAGCCATTTCGTATAATGTCGCCGAAGTCATATTACAAGGAGCGGTCAATATGATGTTAACTTGTCCTAATTGTGGAGCGGAGAACAGGGAGGGATCTCCGTTTTGCCGTATGTGCGCGGCTTCGTTGGACGCCTCAAGCCTGAAGGCTGGCGCCGTAAATCCTTTCTATCAAAAACCTGCCAGTCAGGTTGAAGCGCCTACGCAGATCGCCTGTCCGGCGTGCAAAACGTTGAACGATTCGGACTGGGCTTTTTGTCAGGAGTGTGGGCATAAGATGGGGGCGAGCCGGCCAAAGACGGAGCCTGTGCAGCCGCAACCGCCACAACCTGCGCCCCCGGTTCCGCCGAAGCGGCCCTTTGCCCAGGAAGCGGATCTGGTTGACGAAATGAAAACCGTCGCGGTCAGTAAGCTGACCCTTTCAAATCCTCCATCTACGGTTGTTGATCCGAAGGCTAAGAATCACGAGAGTCCTATCGGTTTCCCCAAAGAAGAGAAACCCCCACAGACGGCAAAGACAGTCGTTCATGTCGCGCCGAACGATTTCAAAAGGCAGCCACCGGAACACCAACCCCAGCCGCCCAAACCGGTCATACAGCCTGCCGCGCCGGAGTTGACCACGGAGCCGGAAATTCACTCGGCTCAGCCGGACTACGGGGCAACCATTATCGACACCGGGTCACAACTGGCGGCGCAATTACACAGCAACGAAATCGCCTGCCCCAAGTGCTCTCATAAGAGCGCCGCCGGCAGTATGTTCTGCGCCAATTGCGGAGCCCAGGTCTCCGTTGCCGCCACCATCGTGATGTCTTCCATGGCTGCCGCGCAGCAAGGGCGCCTCCATCTGGTGATGGAAGGGGGACAGCCCGGCGAGGTCTATGACTTGAAAGACGAAACCGCGATTGGCAGGACCATGGGCGACATCTCTTTCCCGCACGACGGCTATATGTCCAGCCGGCATGCGCGGATCATCAGGCGCGGCGAGGACTTCGTTTTGGTTGACGAAGGCAGCCGCAACGGAACCTTTGTTAGAATCAAAGATGAAATCAAGCTCGAATCGGGCGACATGATTCTCATAGGCAAACAGCTATTTCGATTTGAAAAGTAGAAGCGGAGAGGCGGCGCATCCATATTGGCGAGGGGCATTGAGCTCGTTGCGCTGCTTCTTCCTCCGGCTTTAAGGGGCACTGAATGAACGATGTTTCAATCTCACTGTTTGCCGATACGGATATAGGGATGCGGCGCGCCGCCAATGAAGACGCTTTTTTAATCGCCGATTTAACCATAGGCGATAGCGCGGCGAGCGAAGAGGTGATCTCGCAAAGTTTAAGCGAGCGCGGCTATTTGATGGTGGTCTCCGACGGTATGGGGGGCGCGGCGGCGGGTGAAATTGCCAGCGATTTTGCCGTCAAAACCCTGCTCGAGACGCTGACAAACTCTTCCGATAAAAAGACGCTCTCCGAAAAATTGAAAATAGCCGCCGAGACCGCCAACGAGCGCATCTGGAATTACGCTCAGGAAAATCAGGCCTTTCTCGGTATGGGCGCAACCCTGACGGCAGTCATCGCCTGTGGCGCCGAGATGCACATCGCCCAGGTGGGCGATTCGCGGGCCTATTTGATACGCAGCGGGAAAATCGAACAACTGACGCGCGATCAATCACTGGCTCAAGCTCTGGTGGATTCGGGGATGATCGCTCCCGATCAAGCTCATCTCATTCCGCAAAACGTCATCATTCAAGCCCTCGGAACCCAACCGAGTCTCAACGTGATTATGACGGAAATAGAGCTTTGCCAAAACGACGCGCTGTTGATTTGCAGTGACGGTCTGTCGAATAAGATCAAGCCCCAGGAGATGGTCGAAGCCATCAACGAGACGGCGGATTTAAAAGCTGCCGTGAGGCGCCTGATTGATATGGCGAACGAGCGCGGCGGCGAAGACAACATCACCGTCATCATCTCACGTTTCGAGGGCGCCGGGCTCAACGTAAAGACCGAAAGCAAACGCATCACGGGAAATTTCAACGCCTTTGACCAGAACATCTCTTATGAAGAAGCGGCCTTCATTGCCAGCAAATATATTCCTGCATCGCCGCGCGAGTCCGAAGACGAAGAAGAAGAAGAAGTGAACCCTGCAATTACCGGCGTTTTGCGAATGCCCGCGAATTTCTCAGAGCAGGACGCTGTCGAAGACGAGAAGGCAGGCGAAGACCCGGGCGTCAAAGAGACAGAGGAATTTTTTGAGAAGCGGCGCGCCTTCAATGAGCGCAGGAGTCTCCTCATCATGTGGGTGATTGCGGTAATCTCCCTTTTGCTACTGGTGGTCGTCGGCTATTTTATGTTGAAACCAAAGCCGCAACCCCCCTCCGAAGCGGAACAGCCCGACGCCTCATTCAAAGCCCCTTCGGCGAACTCGTACTATCGCCTTTGAAGCTTGCAATTCTCAATATGAATCTCGAATTGAAAAGTGAAGACCGTTTGACTGGCAAGCGGTCAAAGACCTTATGGACGGTTTGCCATGCCTGAAAAAATTCGGTTGGTTATCTCGGACATTGATGGGACGCTCATCACTTCCAATCATGAAGTGACCGAAGTGACGAAAAGAACGGCGGCGCGGCTGTATGAAGCAGGGATCGCGCTAACGCTGTCGAGTTCCCGTCCGCCGCGCAGCATCACGCCGCTTGCCGAAGAGTTGAGGTTGCGTGCCCCTTTTGCCTCTTTCAATGGCGCCCTCATTACAACCCGGGATGGCGAAATCAGGCTTCGCAGCGCCATCCCCCCCGAAATCGTGGCGCCGATCAAAGCCATCGCGGACCGCGCCGGGCTGGGTCTCTGGCTCTATGATGAACAGGGCTGGTGGGCAGAACGAAGCGATGCTTTCGTTGAGCGCGAAGCGCACACATCCGGTTTCGAGCCGGATTTTCAAGGTTATGGGGAGCGCCTGAAAGAGAGCGTCGTGAAACTCACGGTTGTCGGCAAACCGGAGCTGGTCTCGCAGGCTGAGAAGCTGCTGTTTGCCGAGTTGCGCGAAAAGGTATCGGCGTCGCGCTCGAAGCCAAGATTTCTTGATGTCACCGCTTACGGTTATCATAAAGGCTCTGTGGTCGAACATCTTTCGCAAGTCTTTCGCGTGTCGAAGGATGAAATCGCCGTCATTGGCGACGGCCCGAATGACATAGAGATGTTTAAGCAGGCGGGCACGAGCATCGCCATGGGGCAAGGCGTTGATGAAGTAATCCACGCCGCCACCTTTATCACCGGTTCAAACGACGACGAAGGCTGGTCGCGAGGAATCGAAAAGTATGTATTGCAGACGAATCAATGAATCGCAGGGTGATCGCTGTTTGGATTTTTGCAGTTGCTCATTCCATTGAAAACGCCTTACCCGGGGGAGGGATTTATGCCAAGCAGGATTCTTGAAAAAGCCGGAGCGCAGGTTCGCGTTTACCCGGATCCTGAGGAGCTTGCCGTGAAGGCGGCCAGACGCTTTGCCAGACTCGCTGACCAGTATGTTCTGGGTTGCGAACGCTTCACCGTAGTGCTCGCGGGAGGCTCTACGCCGAAAGCCATGTTTACGCTTCTGGCAAAATCCCCTTTTGTTGAAACCGTTCCCTGGTCATCCATCTATTTTTTCTGGGGCGACGAAAGGTGCGTGCCGCCGGATCACCCGGAGAGCAATTATCGGATGGCTGATGAGGCCCTGCTTTCACAGGTTCCCGTGCCCCGGGAAAACATCTTTCGCATACCGGCAGAATCGCCGGACCCGAATCTCGCCGCGCAAGTATATTCAGACACCCTCATCAATTTTTTTCTCAAAACCATAGACCCTGAATCAACCGCGCCTTTATCAAATGTGCCGCGGTTCGATTTCGTTTTGTTGGGTATGGGAGCCGACGGTCACACCGCGTCCCTGTTTCCGGGAACCGCCGCATTGCATAACGACACGGATATCGTGACGGCGAACTACGTGGAAAAATTCAAGGCGCATCGTATCACCTTGACCGCAAAAACGATTACCAATGCACGCAATATTACCTTCCTGGTCGCCGGACAGGACAAAGCGGAAACTTTGAAAACCGTTTTGGAAGGCGCCCCTG
>WUUC01015660.1_pt1 | contig 11501 bp, 9 predicted proteins | sample 6278441 | NCBI WGS metagenome assembly WUUC01 (sample SAMN13675441, study PRJNA597444) | soil metagenome | isolation source: soil | place: USA: Washington | collected 2017-10 | reverse complement strand
TCATGCACACGTCGTCGGCCGCGGTCGGCACGGCCGCGAAGTCCGCGGGCTTGGCGGCGCAGCGCTCGGTCAGGTCGGCGCCGTCCTTCCCGCCGTAGCCCACGATCTTCAGCCCGTCCACCTCGGCCTTGACGAGGTCTTCGACGAAGCGGGAGTCGCACAGCGCGTGGGAGATCCGCGCCTTCTCGGCGATCTCGGCCAACTCGCCGCTGCGCAGCACCGGCAGCACGGACACCGCGACCGCCCCGGCCTTGATCACGCCGAGCCAGCACGCGACCAGCCAGGGGTTGTTGGGGCCGCGCAGCAGCACCCGGTTGCCCGGCACCACGCCGAGGTCTTCGACCAGCACGCGGGCGACCTGGTTCGCGCGGCCGAGCAGGTCGCCGTAGGTCCACGCCTCGTCCTGCCCGATCAGGCAGGGCCGGTCGGGCCCGAACCGCTCCACCGTACGGTCGAGCAACTCCTCGGCGCAGTTCAGCCGCCGCGGATAGCGCAGGTCGGGCAGCGTGCTGGTCATCGTGGGCCACTGGTCGGGCGCGGGCAGGTTGTCCCGGGTGAACGTGTCGACGTGAGCAGAGGGCGAAAGATCCATGGCGACGGCTCCCGGCTTCTCCGCTAGCTGGCTAGAATCAATGTATCGTTCCCATAACTTCCGTCAAGATTCCGATACTGCTGGCCTGCGACGCCGAGCAGCGACGGGCGGTCCCGCCGGTGACGAGCCGGGCTCGGCCCGGGCGGATCGCTATCGTGCGACTGTGACCGACACCATGGATCCGGCCGAAGAGCGTGGCCGCCGGCCGCGCTCGCTGATCGTCACGTTCTACGGTGCGTACGGACGCGCGCTCGGCGGATGGGTCTCGGTCGCCGACCTCATCCGGCTCATGGCCAGGCTCGACGTGGACGCCCCCGCCGTCAGGTCGGCGGTCTCGCGGCTGAAGCGACGCGGCCTGCTCGAGGCCAAGCGCGTCGGGGCAACGGCCGGATACTCCCTGTCGGAGGAGGCGGGCCGGATCTTGACGGAAGGCGACCGGCGCATCTTCGAGCGCCGGGTCGCCAACGTGACCGACGGCTGGGTGCTGGTGGTCTTCTCCGTCCCCGAGTCGGAGCGGCAAAAACGGCACCTGCTGAGGTCTCGGCTGACCTGGCTGGGCTTCGGCACCGCCGCGCCAGGCGTGTGGATCGCGCCCACGCACCTGGCCGACGAGGCGCGCCGCGCGCTCGAACGCTTGGAGGTCACCGCGTACGTCGATCTCTTCCGCGCCGACCACCTCGCCTTCGGCGACCTGCGGCACGCGATCGCGCACTGGTGGGACCTCGCCGTGCTCAAGAAGATGTACGACGAGTTCCTGCGTACGCACGAGCCGCTCCTCGCGCGCTGGAGCCGGCGCCGGTCGATGGACGGCGAGGAGGCGTTCGCCGACTACCTGCGCACCGTCGACGCGTGGCGGCGGATGCCCTACCTCGACCCGGGCCTGCCGCCCGAGCTGATGCCCGACGACTGGTCCGGCCACCGCGCGGCGAACGTGTTCTCCAAGCTGAACGCCAGGCTGCGGGAACCCGGCTTGAAGCACGTCCTCGACGTCGTCTCGTCCGCGTGACGGCTCGGCTGTGATGGCTCGGCTGTGATGGCTCGGCTGTGATGCCCGCGCATGACGGCCGGCTTGCGACGGCTCGCCCGTGATGGCTCGCCGCGACCTCAGCCGGGGATGACCGCCGTCCCCACGAGCTCGATCAGCGCCGCCGGATCGAACAGGCCCTGGATCTCGAAGAAGGCCATCGCCGGATAGTGCTTCCCGAGGTGGCGCTGATAGATCGTGCCGAGCTCGCGCAGGCCGGCGCGGTAGCCGGCCGCGTCGGTGGTGTAGACGATCATGCTGACCAGGTGTTCGGGCTCACCGCCGGCCGCGCGCAGCGCCGTGACCACGTTGCCGAGCGCGATGTCGAACTGCTCGCTCAGGCTCGCGCCGGCGATGGTGCCGTCGGGGAGCTGCGCGGCCTGCCCGCCGAGATAGACGGTACGGCCGGGCGCGGCGACCACGGCGTGGGCGAACCCGACCGGCCGGGCGAGCTGGCCCGGATTGACGATCTCGTGTGCGCCCATCATCGGCCCTGCCAGTCGGGGGAGCGTTTGCCGGTGAACGCCGCGTGGAACTCGGCGTAGTCGGCGCTGTTCATCAGCAGCGCCTGGGTCATGGCGTCCAGTTCGAGCGAGCCGGACAGGCTCATGTCGAGCTCGCGGGACAGCAGCGCCTTGGTCTGCGCGTATGCCAGGGCCGGCCCGGCGGCCAGCCGGCGGGCCAGGGCGGCCGCCGCCTCGTCGAGCGCGTCGTCGTCGACGAGCCGGCTGACCAGTCCGTACCGGTCCGCCTCTTCGGCCCCGATCGTGTCGCCGAGCATGAGCAGTTGGGTGGCGCGGCCGAGGCCGACGATGCGCGGCAGCAGGTACGCGGCCCCCATGTCGGCGCCGGCGAGCGCGACCTTGGTGAACAGGAACGCGAAGCGGCCCGACTTGGCGACCAGCCGGAAGTCGGCGGCCAGCGCGAGCACCGCGCCGGCGCCGGCGGCGGTGCCGTGCACGGCGGCGATGATCGGGATCGGGCACTCGCGCATGGCCCTGACCACCTCGCCGGTCATCCGGGTGAAGGCGAGGAGGTCGGCAGGGCGCATCTTCAGCGTCGCGCCGATGATCTCGTTGACGTCGCCGCCAGAGCAGAACGCCTTGCCCTCGCCCCGCAGGACCAGTGCCCGGGTGTCGCCGCGGTGCGGCAGCTCGGCCAGCAGGTCGCGCAGGTCGGCGTACGCCTCGAAGGTGAGTGCGTTGAGCTTGTCGGGGCGGGTGAAGGTGATGGTCGCGGTCGCCGCGGCGCGCTCCACCCTAAAGTGCCGCCACTCGTCGGTGAACGGGACCGACCCGCGGTAGGGGCTCACGCCGCCTCCTCGCTGCGCTCGTCGGCCGCGTTCGCCCGGGCTGCTGTGCTTCTTGGTTCGCTCGCAAGCTCGCTCACGGCTGCGCACCCTCCCTTCTCTATGGCGCTACGGTAACGACCGTAACAGAAGAGGGATGACCGGACTCGGCGGGCCCGCCGCATCCGGTCCCGCATGGACGGGTCAGCGGCCCGGTCGCGCCGCCCGCACGAGGGAATATCGCCGCGCGTTCACCGGTTTTAGGTGTATGCAAATGCATGAACTTGGCGCGTTGCGCGCCTGAGGGAGGCGGCTATGCAGTTCGGGGTGTTCTCGGTCAGCGATATCACCCGCGACCCGGTATCGGGCGAGACCCCGAGCGAGGCGGAGCGGATCGACGCGGTCGTGCGGATCGCGCAAAAGGCCGAAGAGGTGGGTCTCGACGTGTTCGCCATCGGTGAGCATCACAATCCGCCGTTCTTCTCGTCCTCGCCGACGACGCTGCTGTCGTTCATCGCGGCGACGACGAAGCGGCTGATCGTGACCACGGCGACGACTCTGATCACGACGAACGACCCGGTGCGCATCGCCGAGGAGTACGCCGTGTTGCAGCACCTGGCCAAGGGCCGGGTGGATTTGATGCTCGGACGGGGCAACACGGCCCCCGTGTATCCGTGGTTCGGGCAGGACATCCGCCAGGGCCTGCCGCTGGCGCTGGAGAACTACAACCTGCTGCACCGGCTGTGGCGCGAGGACGTGGTGGACTGGGAAGGGCGGTTCCGTACCCCGCTCCAAGGTTTCACCTCGATCCCGCGACCGCTGGACGACGTGCCGCCGTTCGTGTGGCACGGGTCGATCCGCACTCCCGAGATCGCCGAGCAGGCCGCGTACTACGGTGACGGTTTCTTCGCCAACCACATCTTCTGGCCGAAAGAGCACTTCATGCGCCTGATCGGGTTCTACCGGCAGCGCTTCGCCCACTACGGCCACGGTACGGAAAAGCAGGCGATCGTCGGCCTGGGCGGCCAGGCGTACATCGCCCGCAGGTCACAGGACGCCGTCCGGGAGTTCCGGCCGTACTTCGACGAGGCGCCGGTCTACGGGCACGGCCCGGCGATGGAGGACTTCATGCGGATGACGCCGCTGTCTGTGGGCAGTCCGCAGGAGGTCATCGACAAGACGCTGACCTTCCGCGAGCACTTCGGCGACTACCAGCGCCAGCTGTTCTTGATCGACCACGCCGGCCTGCCGCTCAAGACGGTGCTGAACCAGCTCGACCTGCTCGGCGAGGAAGTCGTGCCCACCCTGCGCAAGGAGCTGGCCGCCATGCGCGACCCCGAGGCTCCCGACGCCCCCACGCATGCCACTCTGGTCAAGGCGAAGTACGGTGACCGGCCGCCGCGCCGGCCCCGCCCGCTCGCCAATCGCGGCGACAACGTGACGGGCTCGGCCCCCTACCAGGACTCCGACCCGGCCGTGCGGGTCGAGTATCCGAGCTCGTGATGGCCATCCGCAACGTGACCGGGCCCGGCCCGCGCGGCCGCGCCGACGGGGCCCGTCCCGGCGGGACCGGGACGCGGCTCGCCAACGACGCGTGGGAGGCCCTGCTGTCCGCCCACGCTCGGCTGATGAAGCAGTTCACCGCCGAGGACATCTGGCGGGATCTGTCCATACGGGAGTACGACGTGCTCTACACCCTGTCCAAATGCGACGAACCACTTCGCATCGGCGAGCTGCACCGGCACGTCCTCCTCAGCCAGCCGGCGCTGTCGCGCATGGTGGACCGGCTGGTCGAGCGGGGCTTCGTCGAGCGGTGCGCGGACCGGTCCGACGGACGCGGCGTCTGCCTGTCGCTCACCGACGCCGGCCGGGACAAGCAGCGCCAGGTCGGGCGGCGGCATGCCCGCTCCGTCGCCCGCGCGCTCACCGCCGAGTTGACTCCCGATGAGCTGCGGCAACTGGCGACGATCGGCTGGAAGCTGGCCCAACAGGAAAACGCGCCCCAAGAGCCGGAGAACGCGCCCCAGGAGAAGGAGCGAGGACGCCCGTGACCACCACGCCCCTGACCACCATCGACAAGCGGCCGTTCACGCTCGTGGTCGTCACGGCCGGCACCGGCGACCCCTCATCGACCCGCATGCTGGCCGACCGGATCGCGCAGCGCGTCGCCGGCCTGGCGAGCCGGCGCGGGCACGAGGTGGCCACCCGGGTCATCGACCTGCGTGCGCTCGCCACCGAGATCACCACCGCCATGGTCTCCCAGCTGGTGGGCCCGAACCTGCGGACGGCCATCGACGCCCTCGCCGAAGCGGACGGCCTCGTGGCCGCCACCCCGGTCTACAAGGCCGGAGCGAGCGGCCTGTTCACCTCGTTCTTCCAGGTCCTCGACAACGACCTGCTCATCGCCAAGCCCGCCGTGCTCGCCGCCACCGCGGGAACGGCCCGGCACGCCCTCGTCGTCGACGAGCAGATACGGTCGCTGTTCGCCTATCTGCGGGCCGCTGCCGTGCCGACCTCGCTGTTCGCCGCCCCGGAGGATTGGGGCGACCCGGCGCTGAACCAGCGCGTCGACCGGGCCGCGCTCGAGCTCTTGCTCCTCATGGAAAGCGGCTTCGCCCAGCGGGTCAGGGACGAGTCCTGGCATAGCTACCAGCACGAGTTCGGCAGCGCCGGCGGGACCGAGGCATCCATCGACCTCGACTCCGATCTCATGCGACTGGCCGCCGGCGGATCGGCCGCGCGCGAGTGAGCCATCCGAAAACGCGTCCGATGCGTCATTCGCTCGGCTCAGGGAGATCGCGACAGGAGATCTTCGGGTTCAATCCCACGTAGTTGAGCGGGCCCGCGAGTATCGTCACGCCGATGGTGGCCGCCGTATTGCAGTCGCGCGTGAGATGCGTGAACTCGTGCCGTTGACCGGCGGCGAGGGCTCCCATCCCCAGCCAGACGATGAGTACCAGTGTTCCTAAATGCATGACCGCGCCCCTCCGTGCTCGGTGACCGGGGGGAACAGATCGTTCGTTCCCCCAACGCCGGCGCCCTATGCGCCACATTGCCATTCGCGCGCCAGGGCTTGGCTAAGGCGGGGAACGCGGGTGAGGGCGCCTGCCGGTAAAGCGTCCGTGCCCGCCCGGCCCGTTCCGGCCGTTCAGATCATCCTTTACTGTGAGTTACGCTTCTTTTACTCATGGTGGCCCCGGCCGTGGCGTCCGGGCCGCGACGCGCGATGGGGGGAGACGAGTCCGTGACCACACAAGCGAAGATCCTCTTTGCGAGCGGAGAAGAGCCGTCCGGCTCTGGGGCGATCGCCGAGCAGTTGCGGCGGATCCAGGCGGAGCTCGAACGGGACGGTCTTGACGTCCGCTGGGCCAGGCCGCGAGACGCGCTGGCCGTGATCGGCGCCGACGCCACCCTCACCGGCGCGCTGGTGGACTGGAGCACCCCCAAGCCCGACTGCGAGGCGGTGCTCAGGGGCCTGGCCGACCGGTTTCGGCGGCTGCCGGTCCTGCTCATCGTCCGGGGCAGCGATCTGAGTGACGTCCCGCTCTGGGTGTATGAGATCATTCACGGTTTCATCTGGCCGCTGGAGGACACCCCGTCGTTCATCGCCGGCCGCATCGTCCGGTCCGTACGCGACTACCAGGAATGGATGCTGCCGCCGTTCTTCCGCGCGCTGCGCCGCTTCGACGACCGCCACGAGTATTCCTGGCACACGCCCGCCCACGCCGGCGGCGTCGCGTTCCTGAAATCGCCGGTCGGGCGGGCCTATTTCGACTACTACGGAGAACGCCTCCTCCGTACCGACCTGTCGATCTCGGTCGCCGAGCTCGGTTCACCGCTCGAGCACACGGGGCCGATCGGTGAGGCCGAGCGCAACGCCGCCCGCATTTTCGGCGCAGAGCGCACCTTCTTCGTGCTGAACGGCAATTCGACCGCGAACCGCATCGTCGGCCATCACAGCATCGCCCGCGATGAACTCGTCCTGGTCGACCGCAACTGCCACCAGTCGGTGCAGCACGCCCTCACGCTGACCGGCGCCCGCCCCGTCTACCTGGTCCCGGACCGCAACCGACTCGGGCTGGCCGGGCCGGTGCCACCCGCCGCGCTCGCCCCGGCCGCGATCGGCGACCGCCTCGCCGGCAGCCCCTTAGCGCGGGAGGCCGCCGGGTCCGCCCCGAGCTACGCCGTCATCACCAACTCGACGTACGACGGGCTCTGTTACGACGCGGGGCGCGTCGCCGACCTGCTGTCGGGCAGCGTCCCGCGGATCCATTTCGACGAGGCGTGGTTCGCCTATGCGCGGTTCCACCCGCTGTATCGCTGCCGGTACGGCATGTCGGTCGGGCCGGAAACGGTCCCCGACTCGCGGCGCCCGGCCGTCTTCGTCACGCAGTCGACGCACAAGCTCCTCGCCGCCCTCTCCCAGGGCGCCATGCTGCACGTCCGGTCCGCGCCGCGCGCACCGGTCGACTACGAACGGTTCAACGCGACCGCTCAGATGCACGGCAGCACGTCACCGAACTATCCGATGATCGCCTCGCTGGACGTGGCCGCCGGCATGATGGACGGCCCGGCCGGGCGATTCCTGACCGACGAGGCGATCGTCGAAGCGATCCGATTCCGGCAGGCGATGGTACGGCTGGCCGCCCGCGTCCGCGAAAGCGGCGACCGGCCGGGCTGGTTCTTCGGCGTCTGGCAGCCGCCGGCCGTCACCGATCCTTCGACCGGCGCGGCCGTGCCGTTCGAAGACGCCCCGATCGACCTGCTGCGCGGCGAGCCTGACTGCTGGCGGCTTGAGCCGGGCGCGGCCTGGCACGGCTTCACCGGGTTGGAGCCCGGATACTGCCTGCTCGACCCGATCAAGGTCACCATCACCTGCCCTGGCGCGGCCGCCGACGACCGGGCCGGCCCCGCCGTTCCCGGCATTCCCGCAAAGGTTCTCGCCGCCTATCTCGCGGACCGTAACATCGTGGTGGAAAAGACCGGCGACTACACCGTCTTGGTGCTGTTCTCCATGGGGATCACCAAAGGTAAATGGGGCACGCTGGTCGACGCGCTCATGGATTTCAAGTCGCATTATGACGGTGGCACCGCCGTACAGGACGTCATCTCGACCCTCGATCGGCCGGGCCTGACCTTGCGCGAGCTGTGCGACAGGATGCATCGGACGCTGCTCGATGCCCGGCTCGGCGAGCTGCTGGATGAGGTGTTCACCAGTCTGCCCGAACCGGTCATGCCGCCGGCGGAGTGCTATCAGCGGTTCATCCGTTCCGGGACCGAGCCCGTTCGGCTCGCCGACATGGGCGGCCGGATCTCGGCGTCCGTGGTGGCGGTCACGCCGCCCGGCATTCCGGTCTTGATGCCCGGCGAGGCGGCCGGCGCGGCCGACGGCCCGCTGCTGACCTACCTGTCCGCGCTCGAGGCGTACGACAAACTATTCCCTGACCTGGCGACCGAGCTCCACGGTGTGCACCGAGACGAAATGGGCGACTACTGGATCGAATGCGTCCGCACCTGAGAATCGAACGCGTCGGCACCTGAGAGTCGCCGAGCGGAGGGTTAGTATCGCGGCGTGCCTGCCGTCCCCCTGCGCAGAATGGCGCCCCGTGGCCACCTGATCGTATGCGGCGACACCGCTCTCGCGCATCGGCTGGCCGAGGCCCTTGTCACGAGGTTCGGCCAGGAGGTGACGGTGATCCTGCCGTCGAAGCGGCATCATCACGGCCCGCAGATCTCCCGATTGCCGAAGGTACGGATCGTCGAGGCCCAGCAACTCACCGATGAGGCGTTCCAGAACGCACGGGTCGATGTGGCCAGGGCGGTCGCCCTGGTCGGTCCCGATGATGTCGGCAACATCCACGCGGCGCTCCGGGCCCAAGAGATCAATTCCCGCCTCCGCTTGGTCATCAGGATGTCGAATACCGCCCTCGGGCATCGCATCCGCAAACTGTTCGCCGACTGTGCGGTGCTTTCCGACGCGGGGATGGCCGCGCCGGAGTTCGTGGCCGCCGCCTTCGGCCAGGTCGCGCCGAACCATGTGCGGATCGGCGGCCGTACCGTCTATATGACCGAGCGCGGCGGCGCCGCCCAGCATGTGCTGTGCGGGCTCGCGGACAATCCGCCGGCCGGCGGACCACTGCTGCTGCCGCCCGACAAAGAAGCTGAGGGCGCCGCGCTCGTCCTCGCGCTCGCCGACGGGACCCCGCGAGATCCGCTGGTCAAGTACCGCCGCCGGCGCCTCCCGGTCGTGGGACTGCTCGGCGACCTGAACACCATGGTGAACCGCTGGCTGCGCCTCGCGATCGTCGTCTTGATCGTCATGCTCGTCACCGGCATCGGGCTGCAGGCCACGGTCGGCGGTTACAGCCTGCTCGACGCGATCTACCTGACCCTGTTCGAGGTCTTGGGCACGGCGGATCCGGACATCGGGCTGCCCCTCGCCACCAAGCTCACCCAGCTGCTGGTGACGCTGTCCGGCATCGCGCTCATCCCCGTCGTCACCGCGGCGATCGTCGACTCGGTCGTCCGGATCCGGCTGGCCGACTCACGGGGGCGGCTGCTCGCTCCCATCGACGATCATGTGGTGGTCGTGGGGCTTGGGGAGGTCGGCACCCGTATCGTGCGCCAACTTCATGACCTGGGGATTCCGGTGGTGTGCATAGAGCACGACGAGAACGCCGCGGGAGTGGCCGAGACCCGCGTGCTCGGCGTGCCCATCGTGTTCGGCGACGCCACCAGACAGGAGACCCTGCGAACGGCCTGGGTCGGCAACAGCCGCGCGCTGGTCACCGTGACCAGCGATGACATCACCAACCTCGAGGCCGCGCTGCACGGCCGCACGCTCCGCGAGGATCTCCACGTCGTGCTCCGGCTGTTCGACGGTGATCTCGCGATCCGGGTCCAGCGCAACTTCAACATCCCGGTCTCTCGAAGCGTGCCGCAGCTGGCCGCTCCGGCCTTCGCGGCGGCGATGACGGAGCGGAAGATCATCGGCACGATTCCCGTCGGTCATCGGGTGATATTCATCGCCGACGTACCAGTGGAAGAGGGGTCGGAGCTTGACGGGCGTCCCGTGCGGGACGTACACGAGGCGGGCGAGGCGCGGGCGGTCGCGATGGCCCGCCGCGGGGAGCATGACCTCGACTGGGCGCTCCACGAGGACTACTGTCTCGCCCCCGCGGATCGGCTTATCTTCCTTACCACGCGTTCCGGGCTCGGCCATGTGCTCGCCCGGGCCGCCGCGCCCGTCGACCTGGGACGCGCGGACATCTGAGCCAATCGCGCGCGGCAATGGAGGTCGGGATCTCCAGCGGCGGGGGAGGAAATACGGCGTAGACTGGCGGTCCGGGGACTCGGTCTGAGGGCGAGGCTGGCAATGGACGGGGTTTCTTCGCGCAAGGTCTTCCTGGTGATCGCGTTGATGGCGGCCGCCGCGATCTTGAGTCCGTTCGCTTCCGTGGTCGTCGCGATCTGGGCGCTCGTCGCCTTCTGCGTGGGCTACAAAAGGGCCGCCGAGTCAGATGCGGCGACCGAACCGCGGGGATTTCGATACAACCTCTGCACGTTTGGCGTGCTCTATCTGATTCCGATCGGGCTCGCAATGACGTTCTACGTGCTGCTGTCGCTCTGGGTCTCGTGGTTCGGCGACTCGATGAGCGTCGCCCGGCTCATCGCCATTCAGCGGGCCTTCGAGAACGTTTCGACGTTTTTCGCGGAGAATCTCAAGCTGTCCGAGCTGGAGATCTTTTTTGTCCTGGTCGCCATCTATGTGTTGACCTCTTTCCTGCTGCCGAAATGGCGCCGAGGGCGGCGCGTGACCGCCGCGGGGCGCTTGCCGCGCCTGCGGGCTCGGTCCGTGAATACGCTCTACGGTGCGGTCGACGGCTACACCAAATACAGCGGTCCGGTCGCCGCCGGCCTGGCGACGCTCGCGGCCTTCACCTTCTTCGGCATGGCGCTCGGGGAGCCGGCCAAGGATCTCGAGCTGCGGGTGAAGGTCGCGCAGGAGGGCTACACCGAGGTCACGAAGAAGATCGAGGCCAGGCTGTCCCAGCGGATCAGCACGGGACTCTACGTCAAGATCAAGGACGCTTTCCCGGCGCCCTACCAGACCGCGATTACCCAGGTGGCCGAGGTCGAGGCCGCGCGGGCGCGCGTCCAAACACGCGCGGCGGAGGCCAAGACCACATACGACGTAAACGTCCCCGAAGTCGACGGCACCCTCGCGGAGGAGCGGACCAAGGGCGAGCGGCTCGGCGGGCTGAGCGCCGATCTGCGAAACGAGGCCGAGGGCCGGCGAAACGTGCCGGAGGGAATGACGCCCGAGCGCGTCGAGGCTCTGCGTAAGGCCGTCGACGCGTTCCCCGCCGACGAGCGGATCGAAGTCCTCAACACGGGGCGTAAGAAAGTCACGCTCCAAGTCGAAAAGATTATCAGCGAACAGCTCATCGCGCTCTTGAAACCGCTGATGCAGGCAGTTCCGCTCCTGGAGCCGCTCTTGCAGACCTTTACCGAGGCCGCCGACGCGACCCTTCAGGAACGCATCGCCAAGGCGTACGACCGCACCACGGCCGCGGTCATGCGGAATCCAGGGGAGT
>WUUC01217611.1_pt1 | contig 11504 bp, 9 predicted proteins | sample 6278441 | NCBI WGS metagenome assembly WUUC01 (sample SAMN13675441, study PRJNA597444) | soil metagenome | isolation source: soil | place: USA: Washington | collected 2017-10 | reverse complement strand
TAGCCCAACAGGCAGAGGCACTGGATTTAGGTTCCAGCCAGTGAGGGTTCGACTCCCTTCGGCCCCACCGCAGCTGACCAGCTCATATATGGACTCTCGCATGAGTAAGATGATCTTCGGGCATGGAGCGATTCCACTCAGTGCGATAGCTTGGGCGCACCCCTGGAGGCATTGAAGGGTCCAGGGGTTGGCCACGCCACTTAATCTGACGCCGGGCGTGGCGACCGTCAGCGCCGCACTGGCCATGCCATCAGAAGAAGGCTGTCGGCTCACCCTCACCGAAGCCGGACCTTGCAAGTGCCATCCGGCTGTCGTGTTGCAGCAGTAGTCGTCGACAACACGGGCCGCCCCGTTGGCGGTACCGAGTTGCCGGACCTGTGAGGGGACCTCGGCGTCCTCGCGGGCGATGTAACCGAACCGGTCGGTTCCGCACGCAAGCCGCCCGCGGTGAATGGCTTGGGGTCACGTGCCCGGTCGTCGTCTACATGTCCCAGAGCCCGCAGTGCTAGTGAAACGCTATACCGTCGATCGCCGACATGCCTCGACGGGGAAGATCGTGCTCTGTCGGTGCCCTCGCTGGACTCACCGACTTGTGCCGTCCCGCGGAATGCGACAGGTGGGATGCGTAGCAGCTCGGCGAGGCACTGAGCGGTTCGCAGACGGATGGGAGCTTCGTGAAGGCGTCAGAGACAACACTGTCAAATCTGGTTCAGGGCGAGATGCAGTTCCAAATACCGCTCTACCAGCGGACCTACTCCTGGACCGACAGCCAGCTCGATCAACTCTGGCGCGACATCATCGAGCAGGCCGACCTGCTTGCGGGTGGTGAGGCCGCCTCCACCCACTTCATGGGCTCCGTGGTGTTGGCACCGTCGCCGAACTGGGATGTGACTTTCCCGCAATTGCTGGTGGTGGACGGGCAACAACGACTGACAACCTTGACGCTGGCGTTGGCCGCCATCCGCGATCACGTGAACGAGACCGACGTGCGACTCCGTGACCGCATCGATGACTTGTTCCTCACCAATAAGTACAAGGAAGGCCTCGACTACTTCCGATTGCTTCCTACGCAAGCCGATCGTGACTCGTTCCAGCAACACGTTCTCAGCTCCCAGGAGCACACCGATCCGTCTCGAATCGCGGAGGCGTACCGGTTCTTCCGGCAGAAGCTCGTCGCTGCGACCGAGGCCAACGGCGATGACGCCCGCGACGTCGTCCTCATCGAAAAGGCGATAACCTCACGGTTGACCCTGGTTTCGGTCACCGCAGATCGTGATGACAACGTACATCGCATCTTCGAATCACTGAACAATACCGGGCTGAAGCTTTCGCAAGCCGACTTGATGCGCAACTACCTGTTCATGCGCCTGCCGAAGACCGGCGCAAAGGTTTACGAGAAGCACTGGCTCCCGTTGCAGCGGAAACTGTCCGTCAACGAGCTCGAGCAACTCATGTGGTTGCAGCTCGTCCTCGACGGCGACGGCAAAGTTCGCCAGCAAGACATGTACACAGCGCAGCAGTCATATTTCAGCAAGACCGACCAATCGGAGAGCGTGTTCGAGCGGTACATCAAAGAATTGCACCGCAAGGCTGTCCTTTTCCAGAAGATCCTGACTCCCGATACTTACGAAGTCGACGCCAGCGTGCGCGGATATCTGAACAGGTTGAACCAGTGGGCTGCGGAGACCGCGCGTCCCGCTGTGCTACTGCTGCTGGACGAACGCGACTCGGGCCGCCTGACGAACGAAGAACTCAAGCAAGCCTTGTCCTACGTCGAGAGCTTCTTGATTCGCCGCGCCTTGTGCCGCATACCGACGAACAACCTCAACCGAATATTCCAGGACCTTCCAGGTCAGTTGCCCGCCGGCATGCCTGTGGCAGACGCGATCCGTCAGGTGCTCTCCGCGGAGCGGAGGTACTGGCCAACTGACCAGGCCCTCCGGGAGGCCATCCGCGCCCAACCGTTCTACCAGTTCGGTCGAGGCAACCAGCGACGTGTGGTGCTTCGCCGACTCGAAGAGTCTTTCGGCCATTCCGAACCTGTCGACTTCGACAACGCGCCGCTCACCATCGAACACGTAATGCCGCAAAACCCTGGTCAGGACTGGCTGGATCTACTGGCGGACGAGACCCAACCAGACGAGACACCAGAAGACCTGCACGCACGTGTAGTCCACACGCTAGGCAACTTGACGCTGAGCGGCGACAACGCAAAGTTGTCGAATCACCCGTTCGAGCGGAAGCAAGAGATCCTGGCCAGCAGCCACCTCGAGATGAACAAGAGGATCGCCGCGACCGAGAAGTGGGGCGCTGCGGAGATAGCGGCCAGGGCCGACGAACTCGCCGACATCGCCATCAGCATCTGGCCGGCTCCTCTGCCGGGTGTCGGCAGGATCGAGCAGGGCCGCGACTGGAGTCTTGTTCACCGAGCAGTGGCGGCGCTTCCGACTGGCTGCTGGACCTCGTACGGCGACCTGGCCTCCCTCGTGGGCTCCAGTGGAATCGCTGTGGGAAGACACCTCGTCGACAACATGGATCGTATGTCTGATGCACACCGTGTCCTGAGGTCGGACGGTCGTGTGGCGGACAACTTCCGATGGCCGAGGAACGCTGATCGCGGCGACATCTACGACGTCCTTCGTGAGGAAGGCATCTCCATCTCCGACGGCGGCATCGCGGATCCCGCGCAGCGCCTCACCTCACAGGACCTCTTCGATCTCCTGAATCTCGGCGAAGAGCAGACCGGCTCCGGGAAAGACGACGAGCATCGGCAAGGTCGGTTCTGGGAGCAGATCGAACTGGCCATGGACTCCGCCGGAGTCGCCAGGTTGAAGGCGGTTCTCGATGCATGGGTACTTGAAGGAGGCCGACTGACCTACGGCAAGGCCGATCAGGTCTCCTGCTTCCCCGAGTTGCAGCGGCCCGACGCTCCGATCACCTGGCCGATCGTCGTCTACCCGCATCCGGGTGGAGCGCGCATCGAGGTGGTGTTCCAACACCTCGCCAGGCGGCCGCCTTTCGTCGACGCCACGCTCAGGAACAAGTTCCGCGAGCGGCTCAACAGGCTCGCCAAGGTCTCCATCCCTGAAGCGAAGCTGATGCTGAGGCCGAACTTCCCGTTCTCGGTGATCGACAACGATGAGCAGGTTGACCTGCTCATCGCGGCACTGAGCTGGTTCCGCACAGCGTCGATGGAGTCAGAGGACTGAGCGGACCGACAGCACGGCGTGACATCGCCGGCACGTCATCCAGCTCCTGCATCGAGACGCCGAGACGCGCGGAGTATCCGCGCGTCTCGGCTCTGCTGGCGATGGCCGCCCGACTCGCGAACGCGAAATGGCGTGATGCGCGATGATGTCTTCGTGACGCACCTATGCTGCAGGCCTTCACGAGGCGGCGGTCTCGAGTTTGAGTGGCCGTGGGCATGAGCGTGGGCATGAACTCACATCCAGTGGCGCCTCCGACACGTCGCAAAGAGTCAACAGTGCCGCTCATGCCCAGGTCGCCAACTGGTGCCGCGGGTTATAGTCGATTTAGGTTCCAGCCGGTGAGGGTTCGAATCCCTCCGGCCCCACTAGCTCTGACCAGCGGAAACATGCAGCTGGACCGCCGTCAAGCTAACCCATGGGTGCGAAACGGGCGCATACATTCCACTCAGTGTGGTGGCCCGAGTGTGTCCTTGAGGCGGCTGATCGCTGGCCATGTCGTACCACGACCGGGTGCCCCCACCGAGCGCGAAGTCGTTGGACGGTCGCCTGCACTGCGGCATGACAGGACGTTGCTCGCGGGACGTCCAATCGAAGATGCTGAATCTCAGACACCAAGAGGCTACGTTTGCCTGATCATGGGCGTCGTGCATTTGAGGGTCAGATCGACCCGCGGCCACTGACGCCGTTCATGAAGCGCCGTGCGAGTGATATCTCGCATGGGTCCCACCCGGGGTTTCGCATTAACGTGCGCAGCAGAGCGAATTCCCCGGCATCAGCGTCGCGTATCTCGGACCATACAGCGTGGAATGGCCAGCGGCGGAGTTGTTGGTTCATCCCCGCCGACCAGAGGCGCCACGTCGCGGTGCTGAGCCATCCCTGCTTGCGCAGCTCGAGTTGGTCCTCGCACAGTCGCAGGTAGGCGCGTACCACCTTCTCGTCCTCTTCGCCCACCGTCGTCTGCGGTGTACCGCGAAGAGCTGACAGCGACAGCTTGTCCATCAGCGCCCAGTAGCGCTGGACATAGAGCATCTCCAATTGACGAAGACGCTGGCGCTGTGACGCTCGTAGTGCCAGCGCACCGAAGAGCAGGCTGAGGGTCATGACGTAGCTGATGATGTTCTGCACTGTGTGCTACGCCTCTCGTGACGGAATTGGCTTCGTGATCACAATGGCCACATCGCTAGCTATCGCCGTCGCGTAACGTGTGTTGTCCTGAGAACTCAGGACAACACACGGTGTGTACGGCCTCTCGCTGGGGCGAGGTCCGAGGTTCGGCATCGTGGACATCAGGATCTGACCCCGGCGGCCAGGAATCGGCGCGATAAGTTGCGTGGACTGCAGCACGAGAGCGTCGTCGGGCCGTCAAGGCCCCAGACCAGCAGCGTCCTGGGCAGGAAACTTCATCACCAAATTTCGGGACCAAGCAGAGAATCATCACGTTCGGCCAGGGCGCCTTATTCGTCATCGGCGCGTTCGACCCGCTCCGCAGTCGTGGTCCGAAACAGGGGCGACGCCCGCGACTCCGACGCGGGGTTCTCGGCTCGTTCCTCGTGATCGGCGCTCTCAGGACCGGCGTCGTGACCGACACCGCCGGGCACGACGCCATGATGACCGCGAGGCACCGAGGCAACGCCGACGTCGGCATCACGAACCGACACCAGGTCACCATCGAGGACCGGGCACCAGCCGGATCCGGACGAACTCACACGGAGGCGCCGCTCCCGTAGGTCCGTTTGATCGGGCTGGTGATTCCGCATGGAGATGCCGGGGTCAAACCCCCGCAAAGGTTCGCCCGAACCGGTCACTGTGGATTGACGTGCCGTTGAGACCAATCTAACGCTAGTGCCGCTAGGTTGAGTTCATGCAAATGCTGCGCCTGCCCGCTTCGGCGTCGTCGGTCGACTGCGCTCCCTTGCGCTTGGAGGTCGCTGGCCGACGGCTCACGCCGAGCCCGGTCTTCGACACGTACTGGCGGTTCGCTGCGGCTCGACAGGAGCTGTTCTTCGCCCGACTGGCCAACCGTGCCGATCTCATGCCCGACGACGAAATCCTGCGTGCGTATCGGTTCACTAACTGCTATCGCGCCGCAGACCGAGTCAGCCAGTTCGGCATCCACGACGTCGCCTACGCCGGCAGTCAGGACCCGGCAGACGTAGTGTTCCGCATGTTGCTCTTCAAGCTGTTTAACAAGATCACCACCTGGCAGCTACTGGACGACGAACTGGGGCCCATCACCTGGCGCAGCTGGAAGCCCAGGGTGGCTCGTGCTGTGTTGGATGCCGCGTGGGCCTCCGGCAGGCGGCTGTACTCCGCGGCGTACGTCATCCCGCCACCCCGTCTTGGTGGTCCGCGCAAGCACCACGACCACCTTTTGCTGCTCGAAACCATGATGCGTGACCACCTTCCGCAGAGGGTGCGGGAAGCCGATGGCCTGGCGCAGGTGTTCCGGTTGCTTGGGGAGTACCCTGGTATCGGCGACTTTCTCGGCTTCCAGTTCGCGATCGACTTGAATTACACGAGTGCAGTCGACTTCGACGAGAATCAGTTCGTTGTCGCCGGTCCTGGCGCGAAGGACGGGATTCGCAAGTGCTTCGGCCGGGCCTCGACCGGGATCGAGGCCGAACTCATCGCCTACATGGTGGACACCCAAGAAGAACACTTCAACCGCTTGGGCCTCGAGTTCGCCTCCTTGGGTGGCCGGCCGCTCCACCTCATCGACTGCCAGAACCTATTCTGCGAAGTAGACAAGTACTCTCGTGTCGCGCACCCAGACGTCGCGGGCATCTCGGGACGCACTCGCATCAAGCAGACATACCGGCCTGCGCGGGACCCGCTGCCTGCACCGTGGTTTCCTCCCAAGTGGGGGATCACTGACGAGGTACGCCGACAGCTGCGAAGCTTCGAGACTCTCACCACAGCAACGTCTGGTTGAGCTGCGCCAAGTGTTTCCGGAGAGCGGTAGGGCTGACATCGAGCGTGCACAGCCCGGCATCGACGGACAACTCTCCGACCTCCAGCCCGGCAACGTCTGCGACGTAGCGCTGGAGCAGTCCGAGAGCCAGGTAGTTCCCATAGGCCCGTTCGATGAGATATTGATGCCGGTATTGCGCAAGCAAGTGCAGCCGTCCATCGATGCGCTGCCATGAGAGGTGGGACAGACACGGGAACCCCATCGGGATCGTATCCGGTGTGGGGGCGTACACCTGCGTCTCTTCTGTGGAAATCGGATCGCCAGTGTCGTCGAGCGGCTGCCTGTCCTGCGCGGGTACTGTGGCTGACGTCGTGGTGGTGCTTTCGTAGATCGCTGCTGGGCGAGGCCTCTTCGAGTTCTGATCGCGGCGTAGCTGGTCGATGAGCTGGGTCAACTGGTTGACCGGCCTGTCCCGCGCCGGGTACTGGACGAGCCTACCGAAGTATGTGCCGCGGCTGTTCGCCCCGGCTTCACGGCGTATCCGCTTGTACATGGCGGTGTAGCGGGAGGACAACTCGCTAGGGTCCTTGCTGAGGCGTGCGAGGACAGCGGGAAACAAGGTGTTGACCACCGTCTGCACCGGCGCCTTCCCCAGCGCCTCGAGCATCCGATCCACCAACGCGCGGATCTGGGGGTCTTCCGAGCCGGGGGCTGTGATGGTCAGCCGCACATGCAGCAGCCGATCGGGATAATTCGTGGCTGCGAGTTTGACCACCTTCAGCCACGCCGCTCCAGTGGTGGCTTCGCGTACAACCTGGTCCATCGCGCGCAAGACGGCTTCGGTCATCAGAATCCTCCTCGGACCTCTCGGAATATCTGCTCTTGAGCCTGATACATCCCGTCGATCTCGTCCTCGGACATCGTGGAGACGTCGGGGATGCCTGACTGGTCCGAAAGCCCTTGAAGCACCCGCTCCACTCGTACCCGCGTTTCGCCTCCATCGTGTTGCAGCAGCGCGCCGCAGCGGTCATGCTCCGATGCCGTCGCGACAAGGACCCTGCGTTCCGGCGACTCCCAGACCGTCTCCGCGAGTCCGTGTTCCAGCAGTCGGTCGCCGAGGACCTCTGCGGGGCTTACCGCGTCCACGACGATCCGGTCGCCCTCGGCGAACACCAGATCACCGAAAGGGGCGACCGCGGCGAGCGGCCAAACGTCGGCTCGGGGGTCGCGCTGGGGAGCGCCAGCCACGTCGAGGGTCTTCTTCACCCGGCCCGGCGGGGACCGGAGTAAGGAATTCGAAGCCGCCCGATCGATGAGGTGCGCCGTCACGAGATGTCGTGCCGTGCCGGCGTACGAGGTGCCCAACAGCAATGACGTCAAGTAGCACGAGACAGGTGTGACGTCGTTGCAGTTTCCGCTGACTGCACTCAGCGCCGAGCGCAGAGCGCTACGCGGCATGAGCAGCCAAGCCGCGAAGGCCTCCGCGGTCGCCTCGGGCAGCGTCCGGGCGGCGTGCCAATGGGGGTCGGCGGTCGTTCCCCGGTCGGCCGCAGTGTTGTCGTCGGGAACTGCAGCGATTTCCAACTCGCAGGTAGCCGGGTGGTTCAATACCCGGTGACCCCACTCGTGGGCGGCCGTGTGACGTTGCCCGTTGACTGTGGAGTTGGCGTTGAGCCAGATGGTCAGCGGCCGGTCGCCTGAGGCGGGGATAGTGGCACCGAAGAGTTTCGAGCTGTGCTGTCCGAACACCTCGACGCCAGCAGCGTCGATGACGGCAATGACGTCGACGCGCTGGTCATGTCGCAGGTTTGCCTCTCCGCGCGCGTTCTGGGCGGCGATTTGGGCGATCCGGTGCGCCGCTGACCACTTGCTCATGACCTGGTCTGGTTCTGCAGTCGGGCTCGGACCTCGACCATCTCGACGTAATCGACAACTTTGGCCAAGTCGTCGTTGCTCATGCCACCGAGTCGGCGCGCGACCACCTGAACAGTGTGGTTGCTCGGATCTGCGTCATCGTCTTCGTCGAGGAAGTACCCGACTGGGCGGGTGTAGACCAGAGCGAACTTCTTCAGCTCAAGGCTGTCGACCTTGCGTAAACCGCGTTCGACGTCGGAGATGGCCGAGCGCGGAATCCCCGTGCGATCGGCCACGAACTTCTGACTCAGCCCCAGGTACTCGCGGCTCTGCTTGAGCCGTGCACCGAGGCGGACCTGCTCAGGGTCGAGCGTGGCGCCCTCGTCCTGTGGCACTGCGACGCCTGGATCATTCATCGGCGGGGGCTCCTTCCGGTTGGGTAGTTACGACATTGGTCGCCAGTTCGGCACACACGCGATCGGCGAAACCCCGCACCGAACGCATGTCGCGCGCGGTCTGCAGGTTTGCCTCGAACCGCACTCCGAAGCGCGCCGACACCCGCGTCATCAACTCAACGAGGATCACCGAGTCGCAGGGCATCTCCGGCGCAAGCGCAACGAGCTCAGCCAGCAGTTCGTCAGCGTCTTGCTGGAACTCTTCGGCGAGGAGGCTGATGATGTAGACCTCGACCTCTTCACGGGACACCACCCGGTCCTCCACGGCCACCCTGTCCTGTTTGCTGACCAACCTGTCCTATGGTACGACAGAAGGGAGGTCGGAATCAAGGACAGCCATGTCGTGATTCCTGGCAACCTTCCCCGTTGTCGGCACCTTCAGGAGACACCGTGCACCTTCGCGACTACCAGCGAAAAGCCATGACCACTCGGCAGGGCCTACCGGCAGGATCCGGCTCAGCTGCCGACCACCTGCTGAGCATGGTCACCCAAATCGGCGACCTGTCTCGGCAGTACCAACGTGCGCAGCGTGACGGCGACCATCAAGGCTGGGGCAAGCTACGGGTCCGCGAAGAGATCGGTGACGTCCTGTGGCACCTGACCGCCTTCGCCGACGACCTCGGTCTCGACATGGCAGATGTTGCTGTGGCCAACCTGACCAAAACCGCGGATCGGTGGATCCCATCGGCCGACTGGCACGTCTTCGACGCGGACTTCCCAGCTGAAGAGCGGCTACCGTCGTCGATCACCTACGAGTTCCAGACCTACCGTAAGCCGGACTCTGTGCTCGCGACCAAGATCTACTGTCACGGCGCACAAGTCGGCGACACCCTCACCGACGCCTCACGGAACACCGACAGCTACCGCTTGCACGACGTGTTCCAACCTCAGCTACGCATGTCTGCTCGGCTGGTCACCTGTCACTCGCGCCTTGCTCGGGTGCAAGCGCCGCAGCGAGCCGACGGTCGACGAGAACGAAGACGGCGGCCGCGCCATCGCCATCGAAGAAGGGCTCGCGGCCTCGATCTTCGCCTACGCGGCCACGCGTGACTACCTCGACGGGGCCGCACATGTCGACGGCGACGTTCTCGCATCGATCGCGACCTCCACAGCCCAGCTCGAGGTCGGCGTGCGAACAGCCGCCGACTGGGAGCGCGCGGTCCTCGAAGGATTCCGAGTGTGGAAGCAACTCAACGATCACGGCGGAAACGGCATTGTTCGAGCGGACCTGAGCGCTCGCCGTATGGCATTTCAAGCCGTTGCTCAAGTGGCAGGGACCGACTGACCCATCAGGACTGGGCGTCGGCGGAGCCTGTCATGGCATCTGTCGACCTCGTTCGTCCTCCGGCTGGCTTTCGGAGTGCTGGCATGACGTCTTCCGTGCGCCCGACGACAGATGATCGAGTCGTGCCTACCCTTCATTCTGTCGGCAAGTGGACTCTAGTGATTCGGCAGCTGTGATTGATGAACCGCCGCATGTTCTTGTGCATTGGGTAGTCGCAACTCGGCATGAGCGGATGGCTGTCGTGAAGTACGAGCGCTAAGCTTGATCTTTAACCAGTGCGCCGTGACTTGGTGCCCTTCTTGTGGTGGGTCGGGCGCTTGTATGCCTCGCCGGTGGCGAGGACGCGTCCCACGTCGTGGCGTTGTGCGGGCTTGTGGTTCTTCGAGCCGGGCGGTCGTCCGGGACCCGGTCGGGAGGGTTTTGGTGCACTCGCCGGAGAGGGGGTCTTCGCGCGGAGGTTCCGAAACCCGCGCCGGACCCGGGCGGGAGTGAGTCGAGCCGGCTCGACGGGCTTCTCCCAGGGGCGTCTCAGGTCGGTAGTCAGTGGCCTGGCGAGACGGAGTTGGGTGTGCACGACGATCATCAGCCAGGTCCAGTGGTCGGCCGCGGCGGGATCGCGGAGCTTGGGGACGGTCCAGCCCAGGGTCTGCTTGAACAGGCGGAAGGTGTGTTCGATGTCGAAACGGCGCAGGAACGTCTGCCAGCAACGATCGACGTCCGCCTCGGTCATGTCCAGTTTGGAGCACCACAGCCAGACCGGTTTCGGGTCGCCGCCACTGGGTAGATGATCGACAGTCAGCCGGATGACCGTGCCTTCGATGACCGGTAGTGGTCCTTCGTGGTCGGTCCAGGCCGCACGGCGGGTCAACCTGGGGTGTAGTCGGTTCCAGGCTTGCGCGGTGGCCGTGCCGTAGAGGCGGGTGTCGGTGCTCGTCACAGTCTGCTCCGTGTCCCAGGTGGTGGGGTCGCCGAAGACGAACTCGCCACCATGTTTGGGTGGCCGACCGTTGGTCCCCGGCACACGCGGCGGGACAGCACGGCGCAGGACGCGGTCGGAGCGCATCCGGCCGAGAATCTCGACCGGCAGCTCACCCAGCAGGTGCGCGATCCGGGGCGCGTCGTAGCCGGCATCCAGCACCACCAGGATCTCCGGGTCACCAGGCCGCCACTGACCAGCAGCGACAAGGCGTTCGACGACCTCGTGGATCTGCGCAGTAGTCGCGGCTGCGACGTCAGCACCAGGCGCCAGGCGGATGGCGTCCAGCAGCGCGGTCCACGAGGTGCGGCCAGTCTCCAACGCAGCCACGATCGAGTACGGCCAGCCCGGGACCATCAGATGCTGATCCTTGCCCCGCCCATAGGTATGGCAGAACGACCGCTCCGGTGAGGTGCTGGCATCCGGACGCAGCCACGGCGACACATCCACCGCCCAACCTGATCCGCCCGTCCGCTGCCCGCGGTAACTGTTGCGCGGCAACAAGATTTCGTAACCTTGCGATGTCGACAAGACCATGGTTGATCCCGTCATACAACGCGCCATGACCACGCCGGTGCTCCGGCACCAACGACAACCCCACCAGCGACCGGACCGGGCCTTCAGCGCACAGCACCGCATCGGCCAACTCGAACAACGCATCCGCCCGCGCGGCCAGACACCCGTAGAACCCCCTCACGAACCCGACCAACGCCCCGAACGCCACGTTCCGATCGAGATCGTGCACTGAACCGCCCCGGGTTCGGTAGAGACTCGTTACTGGGGTCAGGCGACCAGACTGGTCAGGTCGCCTAGC
>WUUC01161966.1_pt1 | contig 11506 bp, 16 predicted proteins | sample 6278441 | NCBI WGS metagenome assembly WUUC01 (sample SAMN13675441, study PRJNA597444) | soil metagenome | isolation source: soil | place: USA: Washington | collected 2017-10 | reverse complement strand
GAGAATTTCACGAGACGTCCATGGCGATTACTGCCAGCGAGTCAGTGCGATGCTGAGCGAGGCTCAGTGCTTGGAGAAGGTGCTGAAATCCGATGCGTACTCATCCGACACGATTGGCCGGCTCAAGAAAACTCTCACAACGCTCCTCACCGATCTCCGCCTCATGGCCCATACATTGCGGCCTTTGAATCTGGATTGCGAATCCCTCACTCGCTCAATTCAACTGTACCTTGACGAATTTGCCAAGGAAACCGATGTGAAGATTACATTTAGAAGCACACACGTCGATCAGCTTCCCTCCGACGTCAACGTCAATCTGTACCGTGTCCTGCAGGAAGCCTTAGGCAATGTGGCAAAGCACGCCCAGGCGACGACCTTGGACGTGCATCTTTCGAGAACTGTGAATGGAATCGAGATGATCATCACCGATGACGGGCGGGGTTTTGATCTGAAGCAAGTCTTGCAGCAGCGAAGAGGCACAGGCCTTATCAGCATGCAGGAGCGCGTCCGCCACCTGGGAGGTAAGATCGCCATTGAAAGTCGTTTGCAGAAAGGCACATCAATACAAGTCTCTATCCGGCAACAGCAAAGTGCCTCTAACAGTAATTGATCGGTAAAGAGCATAAATTTGATGTGTATTTATCGTGTTGGGGCCCTGGCTATCTGTGCTCGAACACCAAGCAGGCAAGAGAGAAATAAGCGCTTGGCCGCATTGCATTGTTGAAGGTCCCACGACGGGAGCAGATTTCTGTTAAGAGGCGAGTCAGGCGATCAAATTGCCTGGGGTGAATACGAGTGTAAAAGAAATCGCGACAAGTCGTCATACAATCGCACAAGGATGTAGGCTGTCCCTGATAGACAAATCATGACGCTCGTTTACACTCCACCCTCTATGCCTCGCGGGAAGGACAATTGCTTTGAGCGGTGCACGAAGTGTCAGGGTAGCCTTCGCCTTGAGACAGAGACCGACTACGTCAGAAACGTCCACATCCTGCAATATGTCTGTTTTAATTGCGGGCTAAGGCAGTATGTGGACGAGCCACGGCCCCTCGCTGCCTAATCAGCTTCTCTTCCCTATCGGGAACGTTCTAGTTCAACTCGCAGGAGTTTCCGGCGATAGTTTGGCGTCGAAGCGCGACGGACGCGGCCTGGGGCCGGTCGATCGGGTCGATCACTGTTTCCTGTTACTGGAGGTACCGTCTCTGATGATGCCGGTGGATACCTTGTCCAAGAATAGCGTCCTCGCCGGACTTCCGCGTCAGGAACGCGACCTTCTTTTTCCTGCCTGTGAAATGGTGGAGATCCATTTGGGAGACACGATCGCCGAGGCGGGTATGACACTGCCGTTCGTATACTTTCCGGTCAACTCAGTGATCAGCATGACAGCCATGCAGGATCGGGAGCATATGGTGGAGGTCACGCTGACAGGGAAAGAAGGTTCGAGCGGGTCGTCAGTGGTTCTTGGCGATGAGCGCTCCACGTGTACGGCGATGGTTCAGATCCCTGGAATTGCCCTTCGTATTCGGACATCAGCCATCACCGGGCAGGCGTCCCGGATACCGTATCTTCATGCGGCCCTGTCTCGGCATAATTTGCTGCTGATGCGGACGGCGGTCATTTCGGTCGGCTGCAGCCGATTCCATGCCGTGCCACAGCGCATGGCCCGTTGGCTGAAGGCACATTGGCATCGTACAGGCATTGAATCGTTTCCGTTTTCTGCACAATTTCTCGCAGCACAAGTGGGCGCTGACTATAAGATTGTGGCTGAGGCGTTAAAGACCTTTCATGAAAACAATATCCTGAAAATCGGCCGTAATACTGTCACCATCGTGGATCAGGAAGCGCTTGGCAAAGAGGCCTGTGAGTGTTATGGACTCGCCAAACAGGCGGCCGCTGATTATATGGCTGCTCTCGCGGAGATCGCTCGTACCCATGCGGATTCTTAACGGTGCTTTCTCGCCGATGTGACCGGCGTTAAGACTCTTGGACGCCTGCCGGCCACCGCTGTGCCGACACAGGGTTTACCCTTGTCCAACCGGTATTCGTGGGAAGAAACGGAATCCAGGCAAGCGCAGCCAAGGTGCAAAGCGCGGCCAGGCAGATCAATGGGGCGATCTGCTGCCGGAAAACCCACTCGTACAGATAGCCTCCGAGCACCGCCGCGAGCTGTGCCGTGGCACTATAGATCGACATCAGCACCGCAAAGCTAAAGGCCGCTGCCCGAGGAGGGCAGACGGAGGCGGCCAAGCTAAAGAAGCTCAAGAGCGCCAGCATGCTCACAACGCCGGAGCAAAACGACAGGACCGCTGCCGTCCGTCCATCCTTCAAGAGTAGGTAGCTTACAGCCATCATGGCGCTGACGACGATGCTGAATGTAAGCGTCTGGGATGTGGAAAACCGGTCCGCCAAAGAGCGATAGGCGAACGCGCCGAGCGTCGCGCCTACTGAGCCGATTGAGGCAAGCTGTCCGATGAAATACTGATCAAAGGTTAGCCGATCAACCATATGGTAGTAGAGCGGGGTCGAAAAGTTGGGAATCAGATTCCAAAACGCGAGAAAACCTCCGACCGTCCAAAAGGCCTTGGACCGCAGACCTGTGCTGAGCTCCCGCCAGGTCCTTTGAGCATGCAGCCGGGAAAAGGCCCCGCTGGGTGTTTCGTCGATCAATAACCACGTGGCAATCATGACCCCGACCGGGCCGCCGACCATGATGAGTGCAGCAACCTGGATTGCGGCGTGAGGCAGGAACACGTGACTGAGCCATCCGCCGATCACGCCCGCTGTGATTGCCGCCAGATTTAACCAGGTCCATTGTTGGCCCTGGAACCGCTTGATCAGTCCCAGAGCCAGGCCTTCCTCAACCATCAAGGCGTCCACGACGACATCGATTGCCGCGATGCCAAGAGTGCCAATCAACAGGGCCCACACGATGAAATCCATGGATGCGAGATGAGCCAGCGCGCTAAACCCGGCCGCGGCGCATCCGGCCATCAAGAACAAGTAGCTCTTTTTCCGATAGCCCCACAGCGGGACAAAGTCGATCAGCAGCCCATAGAGCGGCTTGAGCATCCATGGAATGGCAGCGACGGCCAAGCAAGCGGCCACCGCATCGGCAGTCATGCCCAGCGACTTGAAATAATAGGTGAACGGTTGCTTGCAGAGGCCTCCCGCAATGCCATGGGCGAAATACGCGAGACCGAAGAAGAGCATTAACCGGCGTTCAGTCGAGAATGTGGTGAGCATGGATGGAAACACTGTATCGTGTCGAATCCGGTGGGACACTCGGTAGAGCCCTTGACGTCATTGAGGATGTCGTGTCGGCGTTGTTTCCGACGCCATCTGCGTCGGGCTTACGATCTCATAGCTCTGTGCAGCACACGTTCCTAGGGATGAACTTAGTGTGGCCAAGGAGACGCCGGAGGGTAGGATGGAAGATCTAAATCTCGCGGGGAGGAGTCTATGTCGACGGTCGTGATCAATCCTATCAGCGCACGAAATCAAATCAGCGGTAAAGTGTCAGAAATCGAGTCGGGATCGGCGATGAGCGTTGTGACCATTGCCGCACACGGGCAACGATTCGTTTCCGCGATCACCACTGCAGCGGTCAAAGAGCTTGGTCTAAAAACCAACGACCCCGTATTTGCCCTCATCAAATCGACCGACACGGTGTTGATGAAAGGCGATGCGGGCAAAATGCAGCTCAGTGCCGGCAATACACTCAACGGCCGTGTGTCCGATATCCGGAAAGGCGAGGCCATGGGCTGCATCACAGTGAACACGGAAAGCGGGAAACTGACGGCAACGATTACCCGGCAAGCTATCGAAGACATGCAGATACAGGATGGAGAACAGGTCACGGCGGTCTTTAATGCCACCGAAGTGCTGTTGCAGAAGACCGAATAACGGCTTGTCAGTGACCACGACCTTTCCCCGTCATTGCATCGAGACAGCACTACGGAGGACCAATCTATGCTGTTCTTTCGACCGCATTTTCATATAATCTGCTGCCTATGCGTGCTTCTAGGCTGCGGCACAAGCGCTTTTGCGGCGGACGTCCCATGCCGCTTTAAAGCCGATATGGAGTCAACGGAGATCCAGGTCGTCACGAACGGCAAGACGATATGGAGCGGCTCGATTGACAAGCTTCAAACGAGAACGATACCGGTCCCCGAAGGGTCCTTCACCGTCATCTCGAAAATATACAACCAGAACCTGAAGACCAAGGGAGACGTCAGAACGAATGCGCACACGCGGCAGTGCCTCGGAGATGCCGTACTGGTTGTCCCGCTCTTTGGTGAGTAGCACCAAGCCGTAGCCTGCAGTCTTCATCCCTCTACTGCCTTTCACATCAGAGCGACAGGCTTTCCTCATTCCGGATCACGCCCGCATACCGTCGCGCCTCATCGCACGATCTATCGCTCCCTACAGTACGTCTGGCCTCACCACCCGTTCGGCTTAGCAGCCGCAGCGACGGTCTCTGACGTCCGAGATAAGCCGCTTCTAAGATCGCTTTAACGCTCACCTAATTTTTCATGTTTATGGTGTTTTGCCGGCGGACGATCTCCAAGCGGGAAGGAACGTCGCAATTCTGCAGGATGTCAATGTCACAAGGTGTGAAAACCAATTACAGCTACAAAGGCTGGATCATTACCTTGGTCACTAGTCTGGAGGGCTACATGTGGACGTGTCAGTATGTAATTAGGAGATCCGGGAAAACCGCGATGGATGGATTTCCGGCCGACACGTTCCTGGTACGCGAGCAGGCGGAAGAAGCCGCGCTCGCAAGCGCCAGAATCTGGATCGACCAGTGTTATCTCGACAAGGATCCATTGGGCAATTGAGCCGACGCATGACCATCGGCCTGAAGAGCGGCTGGTGTGCCTGAAGAGCCATAGGGCCGGTCGTCAGAAGGGGCGGCTCCAGCTTCGCACCTTTTCGATTCATTCGCGATCCTCCTGCTCCCGGGCCTCACTCGCTCCGGGCCTCGAGGCTGTCTGTCTAAGGCGATATAGATTGACGGGATGTGAGCGGGTCTGTAGGGTCAAGTGTGTGAGCCGTCACGAGCCTGACGGCAAGGCCCGAGTCACTTCCTCATTAGAAAGGACCATAATGACGACGCGTACCCCCGATGTAAAATCCTGGATGAGAATTCCAAACGGCACGAAGGTTCGTCTGGCGGAAGGCGGTATGACCGGTGTGATAGACGGATTGACGGAATTGGTCGTGGGCCCCGGCCGAAATCCAGACGGCCGCACTCAATACCGTGTGAATGTCGGCGACCCGCTCCGCCTGCTTGTTGCCCAAGAAGGCTTGCTCGTGTTGACCGATGCAGCGGGAATGGTCCTCATGCACAAAGCGACTGTTGAATATCGCCGGATTGTGACCGAGCAGTTGCGAGTGGAACTATCAACGGATCGTTTTGCGGTGGGGGATTAGATCGGTCGGCCGACAGAGATGTGGTACTGGAGCAAGGAGCGTTACCGGAATCTACGGAAATTAATCCTCGTTTTCAGGCGGTTTCACGAGCTGTGACAATCGAGGGATCTGTTCATTTAACGCTTGGCGCAACTGACGGACCTCCTCCTCTGTGATGCGTCCCTCTTTGAGAAGTCGATCGATAAATTGATCATAGGGGTCTGTAAGGACGCCGATGATCAGGCTGAGAATGCGACTCAAATCAATGGTGTTCATGGCCAGGCTCGCGATCCCCGGGGAAAAATAGGCCCTCGTTCGCACCCTATAGAGCAGTGGACGCCCTGTCAACCAGCGTGCGCCGGGCACCGTGGCATAGCCAGGGTTCTTGCCTGGACTCTACTCCTTGAGCTGGCCCAGCATCTGCTCGTCCACAGGCCTTACCTATTCGGGCTGCCGGCATGTACCAGTCGACGAGAAAGGATTGAAAACAATGAAGATCGCCCGCGTGGTGCTTCTCGCGTGCTCGCTCCGTTCGCCAGCGCAACTCGAATCGATTTCGACAACCTGACGAGATACAGCTTTGATGCTGGTTATAAACAAAAACACAGAGGATCCATCATCAGGGAATTCGCAAAGAACGGCGGGTTGGGCGCCCTCAAGTCAGAGCTCAAAGAATGGAAACACGAATTGAAGAATGGATGGCAAGGCGGCAGCTATGTCAACGCCAAGAATAGCTCCGCTTCAAATGGGACCAGCGTGGCCGGCCCTGATACCTTCCTTGTCTTCGCGATCGGGCTCGCGCTGTTGGCCGGATGGCATGTCCGGCATCAACGTCGTCTCGAAGAATGCCGCTCTAGGCGGCTAACTGTACGCACCTGTACCTGACGGCCTGCCGGGAAATTTGCTCTCAGGCGGGGTCGTGTTTCTGATACGCCTCCGATAGCCGCTAAAGACCGTTCGCGCCAGGTTTTCCAAGACTGCAAGACGCGCTGATGAGCCAGCCGTATCACTCACCGTCATTTCTCATGTCGAGCAGTCCATCCACCTTGCGTTGGACTGCGGCTGGCAGGGTGGGCAGGCTCACCTTCGGGATATAACGGGCTGCCTGGGCGGCCGAGTACACACATGCATGGTACTCCCGTTCCAATTCCTCTCGCGCCTCTCTATTCCCTTTCGATGCTAACCGTAATAACACACGGCGATGTTCGGCTTCTTCTTCTGTTCTGTTCAACATGATGGCACACCTCCTGATTTCTGATTAGGGCCCTGCTACAGCGCCGATCACAGGTGAGTGTTCACCGGCGATCTGGTTTCCACTGTGGTCGGCTGTTCTGGGAGGATCATCGGACGGCATCATCACAGAGAAGATGATCAGGATGCCCATGAGCAAGACGAGAATGCCTGCTGGCAGCCAGTCGGTGCGCCAAGGACGACGGCAGCTCCTTCGTCGACTGGACCGTAGCTGCAACCACAGAGAGCGGGCCAATTGCGGATCGTCTGAAAGCGAGGCCATGGGTTTCAACTCATCCAGGTTTTGACTGTTTGTTGTTTCGATTCCTCAGCGAGGCAAAGCCCGTGCCATAAAGAGAGGACCGATATACGACTAGAATGGCACGATTTCCTAGGTCACCTTTGGTAATGGGATAACTTGTCCTAGTCTACGAGATAATGTGTCCCGTCTCATGAGCGCTCAGTTCGACACATCTGTCGAGACGAGGTTTTACCCGGCAGGATCAGGAGAAGAATAGACGGGCCGGATCGAGGGCAGCGCACTGCATAGAAGACCTATAAGGCATTCTTGCAATACGTCAGTTCGCTTAAAACCTTTGTGCCGGAACTCGAGGAACCTCGCATCACGATTTCTTGGCCGTCGGCATTCCAAAAGTGGATGCACAAGGCGGTGACCGTCGGTAACTGTCGCATTGTGTGGCCGACTTCAACGTTCATGGGTGGACCCGTCTGGCCTATGACCATCACCCGGTTCCCTTCCCGCAGAAAAAGCGACTCGACAACGGCTCGATAGAGAATCACGAATTCTCCTCTTGATGGTCCTTCCTGTGGTCCATCAGCCGGATTCTGAGCGATTGGAAGGTTGGCCGCCACAATAACCAGCGTATCGTCTTGTGTATAGCTTCGAAGGATACGTCCACCCAATTGGACCTTTTGTCGAGGCCCTTGATCGGGTAAGGTTTGCCATCTGGAAACGTCAAAGTCGGCATTGACGCCGTCAAGGGCCTTGTAAGGAAAGACAGAGGCAGTACAGGCGCTGATGAAGATGGGTAAAAGACATCCAGTGTAGAAGGACACGCGCCGCATCGCTAGACCTTCGTGTTTAAAGGGACTGCCGATCGGCATCGTACGTGGAATGTCCAAGTCAATCAAACCGCAAACCGCCGTGGATAGCCCGCGGCTCTGCACATCGGCAAGGAACCCTCACAGGCTGACAAGTGCATAATCCACTAAGAGTTGTTACCGTCTATTTTGTAGGCCAATTCGTACAACACAAAAAATTTGGTTTCGTTATCATGCAGTTCCGCGGGGCCGCAGACTTGACTCATGAGGGAAGATCAAGCCAAGGTGAAGCGTGAGGAATGGATAGCGAGGGGAAATCCGCCATGTCGCCACGTTTCGCTGAGGCTGCTGTATACGATAGAGAACTACTGTACCGGAGATTACGTCTGTACTGAATGTGGAACCTCGGTGGGAAAAGTCTCTCGATCTGACGCAGGAGATTGAGCACGCTCCAGGATTCCGCCTTCCTTGCCCATCCGGTCCAACGAGCCTTTACATGGCGCAGGGCTGCTCCTCACAGCGGTCGAATGGTCTGTAGCATGGCAACAGCACAAAAGATTCGAGTTCTGATCGCCGATGATCACACCATGGTGCGGCAGGGGCTGCGGGCAGTCTTGCAGTCGTATGCCAATATCGACGTCGTGGGCGAAGCCGAAAATGGTGAAGAGGCGGTGGTCAATGTGCGAAAACTGCAACCTGCCGTAGTCGTCATGGACATTAGCATGCCGACCCTGGATGGGATCGCAGCAACCCGCCTGATCAAAACGCAATATCCCCATGTCGCAGTGGTGGGACTTTCAGTGAATGCGCCCAGTTACCACGTGGATGCCATGCTGAAAGCCGGAGCCTTTGATGTGGTCACCAAGGAGAAGGCCGTCGATGAATTATATAGCGCGATTCAGCGTGCAATAGCCGCTGTTCAACCGATCCTGATCCTCAACGAAGCCCCTGCCTCCGCCGAATCTACCGCCATCGAAGACAGCGAGATGCAAGCCACCGACAAGGATTCGGACAAAGAGACCAAAAGCTGATGAGCCGGTTGTGCGTGCACGCCCGGCAGCCGATGCCGAGGGGAAACCCGTCCCTGTCGATACAACTGGAAAACGGCTGTCTGAGCCGATTCAACGCCTCTTGACCTCTTTGTGCGATGGGACCACACTACTTCCTCTTTTTTTATAGGTTCCTTATTCACTGGCCTGATCGTGTTAACCACTTCCGGATCAACAAAGGCGGTGAACCATGGACCCTCTCCGTAAAGAGCTTCAGGTGTATGCGAGCGCCTGTGAGAGGTTGCTTTCTTCTCACTTACAGCCGGCGCTGACGCAGGAAGAAAGAGATTTGATCGTCTACTACGCTGATGAGCTCGCACAGAAGTATAATCCCGAACGTACGACCCAAAGCCGATACGCCCGAGCTTGAAAGCAGGCGTACAGCCTTCCTCTACGCCGCGTGATCCGGTTCTCGCCACGCACAGATGCAATGTCATGCCTGCGAGGTCCGTCCCCCTGCGATGCGATTAGGCCGCGCGGGTCTATTGGGCAGGGCTTTCCCCCGTATCCCGCCCCCTTTTTCTAGACTAGGTTAAACGAACGGGCATCCTGTAACCCCGGCTGGCCCGGCGGTCAACCTATGGAACAATGGATTTCGAAAGAGACGATGATCTGGATCTCCATTGGTTCCGGGATAGCCTTGCTCATTGGGGCGATTACCGTTCCCTTCATCGTCATCAAGTTGCCCAAAAATGCCTTCTCAAACGTCAACCGGGCAGGTTGGCTCGATCGGCAGCCCGCGCCGGTTCGTGCTGTTCTACGCATTCTGAAGAATGTGGTCGGCTTTGTCCTCATTGTCCTCGGCATTGCCATGCTCGTCCTGCCGGGCCAAGGAATTTTAGCAATCTTACTGGGCGTGATGCTGGCTGATTTACCCGGTAAACAGAGACTTCAGCAATGGATCGTCCGCCGGCCGAAAGTCATGAGCAGCCTCAATTGGCTGAGGCGTAGGTTCGGCCGGCCTCCGCTTGAGACCCCTTCAGCGAAACTGGCAGCTTGACCCATCTCGTCCTGTCTCCGCCTGCTCACGCCTCGCTGCAAGTTCCCGTGCCGTTCCATTCAATGGGAGCCTGCCTACAGAGGTGCATCCTCATGCAGGCAGGCGCATCGTGAATCAGCTGCCGGAGCTGAATTCAACACTCTCTTGCGGCTGAGCGGCGTCCGGAATCGGAACCAGAAGGTCGAGGCGTCCCGAATCGCCGTTCGGCTGGTTGGGTTCAGCGTGTGGAGTCGATCCTGCCGTGGGTGTGTCAGGCACCGGTACGGTCATGTGCTCGCGGCCGATTGTACGAACTTCCACATGTACTCGTCGATTCATGTGGCGGCAGACATCACTGTTATCGAGGCACAGGGCGCCCGCCTCGCCGAGGCTCATCACCTTGATTTGCTGCTCGGCCACACCGGCTTGAACGAATTCGCCTTTCACGCTTTCCGCCCGTTTCAGGCCCAACTGCATGTTATACCTCGCGGTGCCCTGCCGATCCGTAGAGCCTTGTATCAAGACACCGAGATCGGGATCGTTTTTGAGGATGGTTGCTTGTTCTTGCAGAAGCTTTTTGGCTTCATCGGTCAGACCGTGACGTCCGACTTCGAAATACACATCGGTGTGAAGGATGACAGGTGCGCTCTTGCTTACCGCCGGATGGTGAATGTCCGCGGCGAGCGAAATAGGCATGACGGCCGGCTGGCCGCTTTTCAGTACCTCGCTGACCTGCGAGCCATGTAACTGATCCGCCTTGGGCGAGACGTCCGTCGAGTAATACCAGATGGCCGCAATGATTGCGGCGAGTCCGAGGACGAGGCCGGCCACGACGGCCACATGTCGATCTTGTCTCTGTCGTGTACCTGCGGGAGCGATAGTACCGGTTGTCGCGGTTGATGAAGCGTTTTGCATGTCATTCTCCTTGTCGTGTCGTCAATGGTCTTTGATCCATGTCATCGGGGCGGCTAAGCCGTTCGAGAGAACGTGCTGATTTCACCTCCTTCCCGTTCGATCCGGCTTTTCCGGTCGGCCGATGCTAGAGCAACGCAAGTGCCTGTGAAGGCAACCGAGTAGGGCTAAAAATCGCTGAGAAGCTGCGGGGTTGAGAGGCCATGTGAGTGATTCATCATGCGGGGAAACGGCTTCCAGCACGTGATGCGGGGCGAGCCCCGCATCACGCACGCCGCTGGATACGATGTCTCTTGTATCCCTATACTGCGGTCATTGGTAGCGTGTGAGCGGGGGCAGTGAGTCTGAACTTTCCCATTCGTGCCAAGCTCAAGGACGGCTCGCCGGTTCAACTGATACTGGCTGGCGAGAGCGACATAGAACCGCTTCGAGAGCTCTACCGGGCCATCGTCCATGAGGGCACGTCGTATCCTCACGACCGATTTCCTGATCATGAGGATTTCATGGACTACTGGTTTCGAGGCAAGAGCACGGTGGTGGCCTACCTGCCTGACCGTGACCGTGCGACCCTTATGGCCGGCGCCTTTTACCTCAAGCCGAATTGGCCCGGTCGTGCGAGGCAGGTCGCGAACGCCGGATTTATCGTCGCACCATCCTGGCGCAACAACGGTTTAGGCTGGTTGCTCGGCGCCACGATGCTTGAATATGCGAGGCAGTTGGGCTACCGCAGTGTGCTCTTCAACCTCGTGTTCTCCGAAAACGCGCCGGCTCGCCGACTGTGGGAAAAACTGGGATTCAGCGAATTGGCCGTCGTTCCCGGCGCCGTCCGTAAGAATGACGGGACCTATCAGGATGCGGT
>WUUC01021397.1_pt1 | contig 11508 bp, 6 predicted proteins | sample 6278441 | NCBI WGS metagenome assembly WUUC01 (sample SAMN13675441, study PRJNA597444) | soil metagenome | isolation source: soil | place: USA: Washington | collected 2017-10 | reverse complement strand
GACCAGGGACGGACCAGGGACCAGGGACGGACCAAAGACGAGGGACCAGGGACCAGGGACCAGGGACTGCTGAAAAATGAGAATAGGCCGTCGGCTCCTCCAAGCGCTCGTCCTTGTGCTCACGCTGGTCGTCGGCGCGACTGCCGCGGCGATCATCGTGTCGCAGACATCGTGGTTCAAGAACTGGCTGCGCGGCTACATCGTCGCTCAGGCCAACCAGTACCTCAACGGCCAGCTCTCGATTGGACGCCTGGGCGGAAATCTGTTCTTCGGCGTCGAGATGGAGAACATCGGTGTGTCGATGAACGGCAGCCAGGTGGTCGCCGTGAAAGATCTCGGCCTCGACTACAACGTCTTCGAGTTCCTCACCAAGGGGATGTCGGTCAACGAAATCCGGCTGAACCAGCCGACAATGTACCTGCGGCGCGAGGGCGATGCGTGGTCGATCGCTAAGCTCGTGAAGCAGCAGGAGCAGGAGGCCGATCGCGAAGGGCCCGCCTCTCCGATCTCCATCGACAAGATCGGGATCAGCGACGCGTCGATCATCATCGACAACCCGCCCGCGGCGGTCGGCACCGCCGGAGCCGCCGGCGCCGAGAGCACGGCGGTCGATCTTCCGGATCGCATCGACCGGATCGACGCGGAGCTCTCGTTCAAGTACGAGCCGGTGCACTACACGATCGAGATCTCGCACGTGTCGTTCCGCGGGTCGAACCCGGCGATCGGGCTCAATTCGCTCTCCGGCATCGTGTCGGTCCGCGACGACACCGTTTTTGTCGAGAACCTCGCGGTGAGGACCGAGGAATCGTCGATTGCCGTGGACGGCGCCGTGCAGCAGTACCTGACCGCTCCGGCCTTCAATCTGCGCGTCTCCTCCGACAAGCTGTCACTGCCCGAGCTGGCGCGCGTGCTGCCGGCGCTCGCCGGCGTACGGCTGCAGCCGGCCTTCGAAGTGAAGGTGGACGGCCCGCTCGACCGGCTCGGCGTGGAGATGAACGTCCGGTCGTCGGCCGGCGAGGTCGACGGCACCTTCGTGGCCGACGTGCAGGCGCCCGGGCAGTCGGTGAAGGGCACCCTGTCGGTGCGCCACCTCGATCTCGCGCCGCTCGTGAACGATCCGCGGCAGAAGAGCGATCTCACGGCCACGGCACGCGTCGACGTGGCCGCTGAGGAATTTTCGAACGTGAACACGCTTCGGGGCACCGCCACGATCGACGCGCCGAGGCTGGTGGCCGCCGGCTATTCCGCGGAACGCGTGCACGCGGACGCGCGGTTCGAGGGGCGGCGGGTCGACATCAACGCGCGTGCGGGCGCGTACGGCGCCGACGCCACGACCACCGGCCGCGTGACGCTGCCGGAGAAGGGCGGAGCGCTGTCCTACGATCTGCGCGGACGTCTGCGGAACGTCGACATCCGGCGGCTGCCGCGCGAGCTGAACGTGCCGCCCGCGGAGACCAACGTCAACGCGGACTATCAGGTTCGCGGCGACACCGGATCGGGTCGCCAGAGAATCGAAGGCGAAGCACGCTTCGCCGAGTCGACAGTTGCCGGCGCGCGCATCGAGCGCGGCAGCACGGTCGCCTTCTCGATGGCCGGGCAGGACGTGCGCTACAACGCCCACGCAACGGTCGCTGGACTCGACCTGCAGCGCGTGGGACGTGAGTTCCGGGTGCCCGCGCTCGCCGAGGAGCGGTTCAAGAGCAACCTGAACGCGCACGTCAGCGCCGAAGGGAGCGGCACCAGTCCGCGCGAGATGGTGGTGGACGCGCAGGGCACGCTCACAGACTCCACGCTGTTCGGCGGGCGGCTGCCCGAGCTGTCGTTCGACGCGCGGGTTGCCGACGATTCGGCAACCGTCGCCGCGAAAGGGTCGTTCGCCGAGTTCGATCCCGCGGTCGCGAGCGGCAGGGCCGACATGAAGGGATCGGTCGGCGGCTCTGTCGACGTGAACGCGACGATCACGGGCTTGTCCGGCGGCGTCACCGCCGACAACGTCGCCGGGTCGGTGCGCGCCTCGCTCGAGCCTTCGACGATCGGCGAGCTCGCCATCACCAGGGCCCAGGTCGATGCCGATTACGCGAACCAGTCCGGCGAGATCCGTCAGCTCGAAGTGGTCGGTCGCGATGTGAACGTCAAGGCGGAGGGCACGCTCGCCCTGAATGAGACCGGGCAGTCGAACCTCACCTTCCACGCCGACTCCCCGAGCCTCGCCGAGATCGGCAGGCTCGTCGACGCGCCCCTGGAGGGCATCGCCAAGATCGACGGGACGCTGACGGGCAATCGGACCGAGCTGCAGGCGAAAGGTACGTTGAGCGGCAGCGGCGTCGAGTACGGCGAGAACGGCGCGCTGACGGTGAACGGCACCTACTCGGCACGCATCCCCGACCTCGCGTTCGCGCGTGCCAGCGTCGAATCGGACCTGGAGGCCACCTTCGTCACCATCGGCGGGCAGAACATCAACGAGCTCAAGGCGAAGACGACGTATACCGATCAGCGGGTCGCGTTCGATGCGACCGCGCGCCAGCCGGAGCGGACGCTCGGCGCAGCCGGCGCGCTGACGCTGCACCCCGATCACCAGGAAGTGCATCTCGATCGTCTCGAGCTGGACACGCGCGGGCAGCAGTGGCGGCTGGCGGACGGTGGCGGCGCCCGCATTCACTATGGCCAGGACAGGATCGCGGTCGAAGATATACGGATCGTGAACGGCGCGCAGGAAATTGCCGCAGATGGCCGGTTTGGACAGCCCGGCGACGCGCTGCGGCTGACCATTGCCAACGTCGATCTCGCCAACGTGGACGCCCTCATGCTGCGCGAGCCGCAGCTGTCGGGACTCCTCAACGCCACCGCGACGGTGACCGGCCAGACGAGCGCGCCCGAGGTGGAAGGAAAATTCGAGGTCTCGAAGGGCGGCTTCCGCGAGTTCCGCTACGACGCGCTCACCGGGACGGCGGAGTACAGCGGCGCCGGCGTGAACCTCGACACCCGCCTGCAGCAGAATGCCGCTCAATGGATTACGGCGAAGGGGTACCTGCCGACGGCGCTCTTCTCGCGCCCTGAAGGCGCAGGCGGCGCGGCTCGCGGCAACGATCGCATCGATCTCGCCGTCGACAGCAGCCCGATCGATCTCGGGATCGTGCAGGGGTTCACCGAAGCGGTGACCGGCGCCTCGGGTACGTTCGAGGCGCACGTGCGCGTCACCGGCACCGTGGACGATCCGCAGCCCGAGGGCGGCCTGACGATTCAGGACGGCGCGATCTCGGTCGAGCCTGCGGGCGTGCGCTACACCAACATCACGGGCGCGGTGCAGCTGCACCCCGACCGTGTGAGCATCCCGCTCATCACGGTGCTCGACAACCACTTCAACGCCCTCACGGTCGTCGGCGACCTCGCCGTCCGGCAGCGGCAGGTGGGCGGCGTGCACGTCTACATCAACGCCGAGGACTTCAAGATCCTCGACAACGAGCTCGGCGAGGTCCGCATCCAGAGCGCGATGGAGATTGCCGGCGAGCTGCGCGCCCCGGCCGTGCAGGGTTATCTCGGCGTCACGAGCGGGAACATCGACCTCGATCGCATCGTGGCGCTCGCCGGCCCCTCGGCGTACGCGACGAAGCAGACCGAATTCGAAACGGACCCCAGCGCGCCGCCGGCCGGCCGGCCGCAGGCGTCGCCGAGCGTGTTCAACGCGCTGAGGATGGACGTGCACCTCACGGTGCCCGACGCGTTCGTCGTCCGCGCCGACAGTCTGCAGACGCCGGGATCCACCATGAGCCTTGGCGCGCTGAACGTGACGCTCGGAGGCGATCTGCGGGCGATGAAAGAACCCGGAGGACAGGTGCGCCTCCTGGGAGCCGTGAACACGGTACGCGGGAACTACGATTTCCAGGGACGTCGCTTCGAGATTCTCCGCGACGGCACTGTGCGGTTCGCCGGCCTCGAGCAGTTCAACCCGATTCTCGATCTGCGGACCCGCCGGATCATCCAGGGCGTAGAGGCGCGGGTCAACGTTCGCGGCAGCCTGCAGCAGCCCGAAATCAACCTGAGCAGCACCCCGCCGCTCGAGCAGGCCGACATCCTGGCGCTGATCGTGTTCAACCAGCCACTCAACGAGCTCGGCGAAGGCCAGCAGATCTCGCTGGCGCAACGGGCCCAGGCGCTTGCGACCGGCGCGGTGGCCGGTCAACTCGCGCAATCGATCGGCAACGCGCTGAACCTGGATACGTTCGAGATCAACCTGGCCCCGGAAACGGGCGGCGGCCCCGAAGTGACGCTCGGCCAGCAGGTCGGGTCGAATCTCTACCTGAAAGTACAGCAGGGCGTGGGCGAGAACACGACCACCAACGTCGTTCTCGAATACGAGCTCACCGAGTGGCTGCGGCTGCAGACCAATTTCCTCCAAGGCGCGACCACGCAGAACTCGCTGTTCCGCCGGGCGCAGGGATCGGGCGGGGATCTGATTTTCTTCTTCAGTTACTGATTTAAAGCAACGCCACGAAATCACGAAATCACGAAAAGTACGTCCTGCGTCGTGCCGTTTCGTGTTTTCGTGCCTTCGTGGCTTGCCTCTGCATTGCCGTGTAGTACGTGGTGTCCGGCTTCAGCCGGACTTCGCGCGGTCCGCTAAAGGCGGACACTACGTACAAATCTCCGCGCGCGCGGCGTTATAAGTGGGTTCTTCCCTATGCGAGCGCGAGGGACGCCACCTGGACCCGCGCGTCGTTGAAGCAGGCGCCGCCGCCCAGGTCGGTGAGCGTGTCGGGCACGAGCGCCGTGCCGGTGACGCCGTTGCGGGTGGTGCGCCGCCAGAGACCCTTGGGGAGGCTCACCGTGCCTGGCCGAATCGTGGCAAGCACGCTCAACGCGCAGTGCACCTCGCCAAGGTCGTTGAATACACGCACCAGATCGTTATCGACGAGGCCGCGCGCCGCCGCGTCCTGCGGGTGCATCACCAGCTTCACTTGCGGCCTGGGCAGCTCGCCGAGGGTGGAGCTGATCGTGTGCTCGCTGGCAGGCGATATGAGCGCCAGCGGGTATTGTTCGCTCGCAGGATCGGGACGGTAGCGATACAGCCCCATGGGCGCCGAGACCTCGAGCGCCGCGGGGAAGAGATCCACCTTGCGATCCGGCGTGTTCGGGAAGACGTCCACGAACTGCACCGGCGCGGCGCCGAACGGCGGCAGTGCCGGCCCTCCCGCGCGCAGATCGGCGCCCAGCCGCCCCGGAAGGGCGTCGAGTACGTTGACCAGCAGATCCAGCTCGCCCTCCGGACCGCCGGCGTCGATCACCCCGAGCCGCGCGCACAGCTCGCCGAATACGTCGGCGTTCGATCGCGCTTCACCGGCCGCATCCACCACCGGCCGCGCGAGCGCAATGCTGATGGGGCCATACGCCTTCGCGAAGTCGTAGCCCTCGAGAAACGTCGTGGCCGGCAGCACCACGTCGGCGTACAGGGCGGTGTCGGTCATCACCTGCTCGAACACCACGGTGAACAGGTCGTCGCGCTCGAGTCCCCGCAGGACGCGCCGCTGATCGGGGACGGTCACCGCGGGATTGCAGTTGTAGACGAAGAGCATCTTGACCGGAGGATCGTCGTATTCGGTGAGCGCGCGTCCCAGATGGTTCATGTTCACCGTGCGCGTGTCGGGCTGCGGCGCGCCAATCCAGGAGGGCTCGATGCCCCACGACGCCGAATTGCTCATCGAATAGCCGCCGCCGCGCACGCCGAACTTGCCGCCGACGGCAGGCAGGGCGAGCACGGCGAGCGCGGCGTTTCCGCCGTTGCGGTTGCGCTCGAGTCCCCATCCGCATCGAATGAGTGCCGGCGAGCTCTCGGCGTACAGCGTCGCGAGCCGCTCCACCGCCGCGGGTTCGACGCCGGCCACCTCCGCGGCGCGGCTGAAGCTCCATTCCGCGGCCCGCTCGCGCAGCGCGTCGGCGCCTCGCGTGTGCTCCCGCAGAAACGGCTCGTCCGCGGCGCCCGACGCGAAGAGGTGGCGGTGTACCGCGAGGGCGACGGCGATGTCAGTGCCGGGGCGAACGGCAAGATGCAGATCCGCCGCGCGGGCCAGCTGCGTCGAGCGGGGATCGATCACCACCAGCCGGGCTCCGCGCCGCTGCGCTTCGCGCACGTACGGCACGAGATGAATTCCCGAAGCCGAGGGATTGACGCCCCAGAGCACGATGAGCGACGCGTCGGGGTAGTCCTGGTAGGTGACCGACGGCATCTTTCCGTAGAGCGCCATATTGGCGGCGCCGGTTGGCGCCGCGCACACCGTGCGCGCGAGCCGCGACGTCCCGAAGCGGCGCCACAGCTTCGCGTCGAAGTTGTCCTGCGTCAGCAGGCCGTTCGATCCTCCGTACGAGAACGGCAGAATCGAGGCGCCGCCCGATTCCTCTTTCGCGCGCTCCATGCGCGCCGCGACGAGCTCGAGAGCCTCCTCCCACGACACGCGGGTGAATCGTCCCTCGCCCTTTCGCCCTTTGCGGACACCCGGATACAGAAGACGATCCGGTCCGTACACGCGGTCGCCGAACCTGCGCACCTTCGCGCAGATGAAGCCGTTGGTGACCGGGTTCTGATGCGAGCCGTCGATCGTGACGATCTTGCCGTGGTGAACGGTGACCGCGAGGCTGCAGGAATCCGGACAGTCGAGCGGACACGCCGTCTCCACGACGGACGCCGGTCCTCCGAGCGGCGTGTTCCGCTCCCGTGAGCTGGTTGGCGAGGACATGAATCAACGATACAGTACAAAGACGCAGCCATACAAAGACGCTAAGCTTTGGTGGTGAACGATGTGTACGAACCACGCGTGGTGATCATCGGCGGTGGGTTCGGTGGACTCGACGCGGCGCGCGCCCTCCGCGACGCGCCGGTTCGCGTGACGCTCGTCGACCGTCACAACTACCACCTGTTTCAGCCGCTGCTCTATCAGGTGGCGACCGCATCGCTGTCGCCGGGGGACATCGCCTCGCCGATTCGATGGGTGCTTCGTCGCCAGAAAAACGTGAAGGTGGTGCTCGCGGCCGCGCAGTCGATCGACCCGGAGACCCGGCAGGTGGCGCTCGATCGAGGAACGCTCAGCTACGATTACCTCATCGTCGCGTCCGGCGCGGCGCATTCGTACTTCAATCATCCGGAGTGGGCCGCGCGCGCGCCCGGACTGAAAACGCTCGACGACGCGCTCGAGATCAGGCGGCAGGTGCTGCTGGCGTTCGAGGCCGCCGAGCGCGAGCCCGATGGCGAGGTGCAGCGGCGGTTGCTCACCTTCGTGATCGTCGGCGGCGGCCCGACGGGCGTCGAGCTCGCCGGCGCGCTCGCCGAGATCGCGCGCCACACGCTTCGGCAGGATTTCCGCAGCATCCGCCCCGAAACCGCGCGCATCGTGCTCCTTGAAGGCGCGACGCACGTCCTCGGCGCCTTTCCGGAGTCGCTTCGGCGTGCCGCGCACGCGTCTCTGGCGCAGCTCGGCGTCGAAGTGCGCACCGGAGCCGTCGTGACCGCGGTGAATGCTGAGGGAGTTCGCGTCGGCGACGATCGGATCGCCGCGCAGACCGTGCTGTGGGCCGCTGGCGTCGCCGCGTCGCCCCTCGCGCGCTCGCTCGGCGTGGCGCTCGATCGCGCCGGCCGCGTGGAGGCTGAGCCGACGCTCGCCGTTCCTGGCCGTCCCGGGATCTTCGTCGCCGGCGATATCTGCTCGTTCATGCAGGAGGGTAAGCCGCTGCCAGGTGTGGCGCAGGTAGCCAAACAACAGGGCGCACACGCCGCACGGAACGTGCTGCGCGCAATGCGGGGCGAACGGCTGCTGCCGTTCCGATACCGCGATTACGGCAGCATGGCGACCATCGGGCGCGGGTCTGCAGTGGCGGAGATCGGACCGGTAAAGGCGTCAGGGCTGATCGCGTGGCTCATCTGGCTGTTCATCCACATTTTCTGGCTCATCGGATTTCGTAATCGCGTCGCCGTGCTTGGGGAATGGGCGTGGGCCTATGCGACGCTCCAGCGCCGCGTTCGGCTCATCACGGGCGAACGGTTATGGCCGAGCTCCTCGTGATCTGGTTGGCTCCTTGCTTTGACGTACATCCAGTACGTAGCGTCCCCTCAGCGGACGCGTAGTGTCTGCGTTCAGGCGGCTCGTGGTGTCCGCCTTTAGGCTGACCCGTAGTGTGGGAGGACCATCATGCGAGGGTATCGACGACTCGTCTCTATCGCGGCACTCACGTTGGCCGTCGGTGCCTGCAGTGAGAGGCCCGATCCGACCGAACAGGCGGAGAAGGCGCTACAGCAAGCAAACATCAACGGCGTGAAGGTGGATTGGGACGACGACGCGCGCATCGCCCACCTCCAGGGAACGGTCGAGAGCGCCACCGACCGCCAGCGTGCCGAAGACGTCACGACCGCGGCCGTGGGCACGAGCGGCACCGTACTGAACGAGCTCACCGTCAAGGGGCTGAACGACGAAATAGCCGACGACCTCGACGGCCGGATCCGCAATTCCCTGGACCAGATGATTGATCGAGACCAAACGCTCAAGGAGCGCGAGGTGAATTTCGACGTCGCCAACGGGGTGGTCACGGTCAAGGGCGAAGTGCGCACGGCCGCCGAGAAGGCCAGAGTCACCGAAATCGTCCGCTCGGCGCCTGGCGTGAAGGACTTCGCCAACGCCCTCGACATCGAGGCGGAGAAGTAGCGCCGCCGTGCCGCTGCCGGGTTCCTGGCGCCGACTGCAGAAGGCGGAACGCCGCACAGCGCGGACACGGCGGCGCATGCACGCGTCCATTCGCGTTCATGCGCCGGCCGATCCCGTGCAGTCGGCGCAGGTCGCGGGCCTCAGACACGTCAACGACGAGACCACGCCCGGGATCCGCCGGCTCGGCCGTCCGGGGCAGTTCCGGTACGTCGGGCCCGGCAACAAGCGCGTTCGGTCCGATGATCTCCACAGAATCGAGGCGCTTGCGATCCCGCCAGCGTGGACCGACGTGTGGATCTGTCCGACCGAAGCGGGCCACATCCAGGCTACCGGCCGCGACGCACGCGGCCGCAAGCAATACCGCTATCACCCCCGCTGGCGCGAAGTCCGCGACGAGGTGAAATACGGCCGCCTGATCGCGTTCGCCGAGGCGCTGCCGCGCATTCGCGCGCGCACCCGATCCGACCTGCAGCGCCCCGGCCTGCCGCGCGAGAAGGTCCTCGCCGCTGTCGTCCAGCTGCTCGAGAAGACGCTGATTCGCGTCGGCAACGAGGAATACGCGCGGCAGAACGGCTCGATCGGCCTCACGACGATGCGCGACGGCCATGCGACGGTGGCGGGGCAGAAGGTGCGCTTCGAGTTCCGCGGCAAGAGCCGCATTCATCACGCGGTGGATCTCGACGACAAACGCCTCGCCCGCGTCGTGAGGGCGTGCCGCGACCTTCCCGGCTACGAGCTGTTCCAGTACATGGACGACGATGGGGCGCGGCAGGTGATCGATTCGGCCGATGTCAACGCCTATCTCCGGACCGTCGCCGGCGAGCAATTCACCGCGAAGGACTTCCGCACGTGGGCCGGAACGGTGCTCGCGGCGGAAGCGCTTGCCGCCGCCGCAACGTTCAAGACCCAGCGGGAGGCCAAGCGGAACGTCGTGGCCGCTATCGAATCGGTCGCCAGGCGTCTCGGTAACACGCCCGCCGTCTGCCGCAAGGGCTATATCCATCCAGCGATCCTGGACGGATACATGGACGGCGCGACCATCCGGATGGTCACACGGCGTGCAGCCCGGCTGGCCAGCCGATGCAGCCTCGACGCGACCGAAAAAGCCGTCGTGCGGATAATCGAGCAACGGCTGAGATCTCGCACGCGAGCGGTTGCCGCAGATCGAAGCAGCCGGCGGAAGTTGTAGTACCCTCCAATCGACCTCACTCATACTCATGCGTGCCGCCGTCGTCGTCGTCGGAGATCTCGGACGCAGTCCGCGGATGCAGTACCACACACAGGCGTTGGCGGCCAGCGGCGTGGACGTCGATTTCGTCGGGTACGAAGGCGTCCCGCTTCCGCATACGGTCACTGAAGATTCGCGCGTGGCGGTCTACCGCCTCGGGGAGGCGCGGTCGCGGTTCCGTGCGAAGCGATCGAAGCTGCTGTACGGCCTGCTCGCTGGGGTGGATGCGCTTCGGACCAGCGTGCGCCTGGGCGTCGCGCTGATGCGGCTGCGGCGGCCGGACGTCCTTCTGGTCCAGAGCCCTCCGGCGCTCCCAACGCTTTTCGTGACATGGCTGGTCGCGCGTCTGCGCCGCGTACGGTTCATCATCGACTGGCACAACCTGGGTTATACGATTCTTGCGCTGCGTCTGGGGCGCCGTCACCTGGGCGTTCGCCTCGCCCGGTGGCTGGAGCGGCTCGGCGGACGCCGCGCTGATGGCCACTTGTGCGTGTCGCGCGGCTTCGCCCGCTTCTTGTCGGACAAATTCAGAATCTCGGGCGTGCGCGTCCTGTACGACCGACCTGCCTCAGCGTTCGTGCCGCTCGATCGAGTCGAACGCGAGCGGCTGCGGCAGGCGCTGTTCACGCGGCTTGGCGTCCGGGGATCGAGCGCCGTTGGATTCATCGTGTGCCCGACGAGCTGGACGGCGGACGAGGACTTCGACCTCGTGATTGACGCGGTGCGCACGATCGAAGATCGGATTCGCGGGTGGGAGGCGGGCGATCCGTCGCGTCGTTTTCCGGACCTCGTGGTGCTCGTCACAGGCGACGGCACCCGGCGCGCGGAGTTCGAGCGGCGCTTCGCCGGGCTGCTGGCGCACCGCGTTCAGCTGCGCACGCGGTGGCTCGACCCCGAGGACTACCCGCGCATCGTCGGCAGCGCCGATCTCGGCCTCTGCCTGCACCGCTCGTCGTCGGGCGTGGACATTCCCATGAAGGTGGCGGATCTGTTCGGTGCGGGCGTTCCGGTGTGCGCGCTCGATTACGGCGCGTGCCTGGCGGAGCGCGTGAGGCATGGCGACAACGGCCTGCTGTTTTCAACGGGCCGGCAGCTCGCCGACGTACTGTTCGATCTGTTCGAAACCTATCCCGCCGAGCAGTCGCTGCTCGATCGGCTGCGCGCCGGCGCACGGAAGTCTGCACGTCCCACCTGGGAAGAGGGTTGGGCGCGAGAGGCGAAGGCGCTGCTGCTGAACGACCGAACGCCTTCGTAAGGTAGAGGGCGACGATCCGCCCGATCCTTTCGTGCCCGGCGGACCGTGCGTCGTACGCCGGTGCAGCGAGTCGCGGCACGCACTTCATCAGCTGATGGGCGTTTTACCAATTCGGACATCCCGCGTTCGAGCTGAGCGCGCGATTGCCGCGGCCCGGGTGGTGCTGGGGATCTCGTCGCTGTTTGCCGTGTGGCTGGATCCCGCCGAGCCCGCGCATTTCGTTCAGCTCACCTACGCGCTTCACGCGCTGTACGTCGGGTACTCGCTTGCGGTCGCCGCCTACGTGTGGAGTGTCGCACCGGGCGGCGTGCTGCCCATCGCGACACACGCCGCCGACATCG
>WUUC01232214.1_pt1 | contig 11509 bp, 8 predicted proteins | sample 6278441 | NCBI WGS metagenome assembly WUUC01 (sample SAMN13675441, study PRJNA597444) | soil metagenome | isolation source: soil | place: USA: Washington | collected 2017-10 | reverse complement strand
GTTCGTCGGCAGTCCGGCGCAGGCGCGCGGCCGTTCGTTCCGCGTCGTGTTCGTGCCGGGACTGGCCGAGCGGATGTTTCCGCGGAAGTCGTCGCAGGATCCGCTCCTGCTGGATGCGGCGCGCGAAGCGATCGATCCGGCTTCCACGTCCGCCTGGAGCGCCTCGGCGGACAAGGAAGCCGGACGCCACGGATTAACGACGCGGGCGGAGCGCTCGCGGCGTGAGCGCGTGCTGCTGCACCTTGCCGTTGGCGCGGCTGCCGAGCGTCTCTATGTGTCATATCCGCGGCTGGACGTTGCGGAAGGACGCGCCCGCGTCCCGTCGTTCTACGCGCTGGACGTCCTGCGCGGCGCGACGGGGGTGATTCCGGATCTGGCGGCCCTCGAGCGCAAGGCGGCGCAGCGGGGCGACCCGACGCTGGCATGGCCGGCGCCCGCGGAGCCACGGGAAGCGATTGACGATCAGGAACACGACCTGGCCGTGCTCCGGACGCTGCTCGAGGCTGCGGATCCGGCAGCCGTCCGCGGCCACGCGCAATACCTGCTTCGTCTGAACGAGTCGCTGCGGCGTTCGGTTACGGAACGGTGGGGCCGTGGCTTGCCGCGCTGGTCGCATCTTGACGGCCTGACCCGGGTAACCGAGGCGACGCGTGCCGCGCTCGAGTCGCATCGATTGCATCGGCGGCCCTACTCGATTTCTGCGCTGCAGAAGTTTTCCGCCTGTCCGTATCAGTTTTTCCTCAGCGCCGTCTATCGCCTGGAACCGGCTGAGCGTCCCGAGCCGCTCCAGCGTCTCGATCCGTTGACCCGCGGCAGCATCGTTCACCGAATCCAGGCGGTGACGTACCGCGAGCTCGAGCGGCGTGGCGCGCTGCCCGTGACCGCTGTCAACCTCGAGGCTGCGCTCCAGGTGCTCGAGCGGGTGATCACCGCCGTCGCTGACGAGTCGAGGGAGAAGCTCGCGCCGGCGATTGATCGTGTCTGGCACGAAGAGATTGCTGTCATCGCCCGCGACCTGCGTGGCTGGCTTCGCCGGTCCACGGAGGAAGGTGGCGATTGGACGCCCCGCTATTTCGAGCTGTCGTTCGGCCTGCCGTTGAGTCCGGAGCGCGATCCGAGAAGCCGTCGCGACGAAGTGCTCATCGATGGGCGCTTCCGGCTGCGCGGAGCAGTTGACCTCGTCGAGGAGCATCGTGACACCGGCGTGCTGCGGGTCACGGATCACAAGACGGGCAAGGACCGCACGACCGACGACCTGATCATCGGTGGTGGCGCGACGCTGCAGCCGGTCCTGTACTCGGCGGCCATCGAGGAGGTGACCGGCAAGCCGGTCGCGGAAACGCGGCTCTTCTTCTGTACGACGGCCGGCGGATACAAGGTTCGCCCGGTCCCGCTGCTGCCTCACGCGCGCCGGGCCGGAGTGGAGGCACTCGAGATCATCGACCGTGCGATCGAGCTCGGCTTCCTGGCCGCCGCTCCGAACGAGCGCGCCTGCGCCTGGTGTGACTTCCGGCCGGTGTGCGGGCCGCACGAGGAAATTCGCGTGTCGCGCAAGTCCGAGGACCCGCTGCGCGATCTCATCGAGCTGAGGACACGGCCGTGACCGGTCCGTCGACGCCGGAGTCTGGTCCGCTGGATGACCAGAACGCGCGCGACGCGATCGCGAACGACCTCGATTCGACGTTCGTGGTCGAAGCGGCAGCGGGCACCGGCAAGACGACCGAGCTCGTGCGTCGCATCGTTCGTGTGCTGGCGACCGGGAAGGCGGGCGTGGGCGAACTCGCTGCCGTGACGTTCACCGAGAAATCCGCCGGTGAGCTGAAGCTTCGCCTGAGGCAGGAGCTCGAGCGGCGTACGAGCGACTCATCGCTCGAGGCGGCGTCGCGATCGCGCCTCGATGCCGCGCTGATGAACCTCGAGGAGGCGCACGTCAGCACCATTCACGGTTTTTGTGCCGACCTGCTGCGCGAGCGTCCCGTGGAAGCTGGCGTCGATCCGCTGTTCCGCGTTCTGACCGAAGGCGAAGCGCAGCGGCTGTACGCCGAAGCCTTCGATGGGTGGCTGCAGCAGGTGCTGGAGGACACACCCGAGGGGGTCCGGCGCTCGCTGCGCCGCTCCGCACGGCCGTCGATTCCGGGCGGGGAAGCGAGTGACGACGGCCCGATCGATCGGTTGCGCGCGGCCGGTTGGGACCTCGCCGAGTGGCGCGATTTCCGTGGCGAGTGGAGCCGTCCTGACTTCGATCGGCGGGCCGCCATTGCGGCGCTGGTGCGGGGCGTCCACGAATACGCCGCGATCACGGCGCAGGCGGCGAGCGTACGCGATCCGCTGTTTGTGGACACCGCCGCAGCGCGCCGCGCCAGTGACGAGCTCCGCCTGATCATGTCGGTTGGCGACGACGACGCTGCGGAAGCCGTGCTGGTCGATCTGTGCCGCGACCGTGATTTCCGCCGGGCACGAAAGGGTTTGGGCGCGTCGTTCGCACGGGGCGTCGCGCGGGCCGACGTGCAGGCGGCGCACCAGGGGCTGCTGCAGCAGCTCGATGTGTTCAAGGCCGACGCGGACGCCGACCTGGCCGCGCTGCTGCGAGATGAGCTGCAGGGCAGCATCGAGAGGTACGAACGGCTCAAGGCGGGACATGGCGCGCTCGATTTTCTCGATCTGCTGCTGCGTGCGCGCGACCTCCTGCGGAATCGGGCGGACGTGCGGGAGCATTTCCAGCGGCGCTTCACCTGCCTCTTCGTGGACGAGTTCCAGGACACGGATCCGCTGCAGGCCGAGCTGCTGCTCCTGCTCGCGGCAGACGATCCGACCGAGCGCGACGCCTGGCGCGTTCGTCCCGTTCGCGGCAAGCTGTTCGTGGTCGGTGATCCAAAGCAGTCGATCTACCGGTTCAGGCGCGCCGATGTACGTATTTATTCTCGGGTCTGCGCCCAGTTGAAAAACCACGGCGCGCGATGCGAGCAATTGACGACGAGCTTCCGCGGCGTGCCCAACCTGCAGCGCGCCGTAAATGCGGCGTTTGCGCCACTGATGACCGGCGATCTCGACACGATGCAGGCGTCATATGTGCCGCTCGCGCGTTCGAGGGACGACCTTCCCGGCCAGCCGTCGCTCGTGGCGCTGCCGGTTCCACGGCCGTACGGCAAACGAAACATTTCCGGGATGGCCATCGATCAGTCGCTGCCGGATGCCGCTGGTGCGTTTGTTCACTGGCTCCTGCACGAGAGCGGGTGGAAGGTCACCGAGCATCACGGCGCCGCGCCGGTTCCGGTGCGGGCGCGGCACGTCTGCCTGCTCTTCCGCCGCTTCGTCAGTTTTGGTGCCGACGTCACGCGGCGATACGTGGACGCGCTCGAAGCGCGAGGCGTGAGCCATCTGCTGGTCGGCGGGCGCGCGTTCCACGGGCGCGAGGAAATTGAAACGCTGCGTGCCGCACTTGCCGCGGTCGAATGGCCGGACGATCAGCTGTCGGTCTTCGCCACGCTTCGGGGCGCGCTCTTCGCGATCGGCGACGAAGAACTGCTCGAGTATCGCCATCGCTACGCAAGAGCCTTTCATCCCTTCAGGATTCCCGCCGATCTGCCGACCCACCTGCAGCCGATCGCCGCCGCGCTCGATTTGCTGGCCACCCTGCACCTCCGCCGCAACCGCCGGCCGGTCGCAGACACGATCTCGGATCTGTTCGAAGCGACCCGGGCGCACGTCGGATTTGCGTTGCGGCGCGCCGGCGAGCAGGTGCTGGCCAACGCGCTTCACGTGGCCGAGCTCGCCCGTCAGTACGAGCTCACGGGAGGGATTTCCTTTCGTGGTTTCATCGACGCGCTGCAGCAGGCGGCGGACGAGGGGCAGGCCGGCGAAGCGCCGATCGTCGAGGAGGGCAGCGACGGCGTCCGGCTCATGACGGTACACAAGGCGAAAGGGCTCGAGTTCCCGGTCGTCATTCTCGCCGACATGACCGCGAAGTTGGCTCCATTCGAGGCGTCGCGCTATATCGACGCGAATGCCGGGCTGTGCGCGCTCCGGATCGGCGGGTGGTCCCCGGTCGATCTGCTGCGGCAGCAGCCGCTCGAGCAGGCGCGCGACCGTGAGGAGGGGATCCGGACGGCGTACGTGGCCGCGACACGGGCGCGCGATCTGCTGGTCGTTCCTGCCATCGGCGATCAGCCCTATGACGGCGGCTGGTTGAGCCCGCTCGATGCCGCCGTGTACCCCCCAATCGGTCTGCGGCGCCAGCCGCAAACAGCAGCCGGATGTCCGCCGTTCAAGAAGGACTCGGTGCTGACGCGGCCGGACGACGGCGTCGCGATGTCGCAGACGGTCGCGCCGGGCCGCCACCCGATCGAGGCCGACCTGCCATTTGAGGTCGTCTGGTGGGATCCGGCGGTGCTTCACCTGGGTGCCGAACCTCCGTTCGGACTTCGACGGCAGGAACTGATCTCGAAGGATGTTCCGCTCGACGTCGTCGCCGAGGGCACCGCCCGCTATGTCGCCTGGCGCAATACTCGCGAAGAGGCGGTTACCCACGCGGCCCGGCCGTCGGTCAACGTCCGGACGGTCACCGAGTGGGCTCGATCGGAAAGGCCAGATCGGAAATCCCAAATCCCAAATCTCGAATCGCAAATCCCAAATCCCTTGTCGGGACAGGTGGAAATCGTCACGCTGCCGGCGGTCGCAGGGCGGCCGACGGGCCCGCGGTTCGGGACGCTGGTCCATGCGTCGCTCGCCGCGGTGCCGCTGGACGCGGATGCGGCGGTCATCGATCGAGTTGTCGGCGTCCAGGCGCGCATCGTAGCCGCGCAGTCAGACGAGGTGACCGCCGCACGCCAGCTCATCGGCGCGGTGTTGAGCCACGAACTGCTGGCCGGAGCGCGGCGCGCGTTTGCGCGCGGCGCCCTCTTCCGGGAAACGCCGACCACCGTCGTGCGTGATGGGCAAATGATCGAAGGCAACGTCGACCTCGCGTTCGAAACGCCGGATGGATTCACGGTGATCGACTTCAAAACCGATCGCGCAGAGGGACAGTTGCTGGACACCTACGCGCGCCAGGTTCAGCTCTATGCCGAGGCGATTGGCGAGGCAACCGGTAGGCCCGTGCGCGCCCTCTTAATGAGCGTCTAACGCCGCAAGCCGCTGATCGAGATCGGCGACCGCCTGTTCGAGCATGGCGCGGTGCGCAGGAACGCAGGCCTTCTGAAGATCGGCCAGCGCGCGCGTGCGCGCGAGCATCAGTGTCGCGCGCTCGGCCTTCCGCGCAGCCTGTTCCGGTGTGAGCGCGAGGCCTTTCGTCCGAGGCGCGGCCGCCGCGTCCTGCTGTGCCTCGACCGACTTACTCTCCCATCCGCGAGCCATGACTTGGTGGTTGGTGGTTGGTAGTTGTTCCGTTCAACTGTTTGGCGTGCGTTCCCGCAACCGCCGCCAGCCGATGGAGATCAACGATGCCATGGCCAGCAGGAGCGGCCGCCGGACGTACCAAGGTTTCCCCTGATCGCCGTTACGCCGGCCGCCGCGGGCGAACGCGCGGCGATCAATCGTTGGCTCGCCCGTTATACGGCGCTCCATACAGGGAGTTTAGCTGGGTCGCTGCGCTGCTGCGTAGCCGGGCAGCCCAGTCGGTCGAGCTCTGAGGCGGTACACCCGTTGCTCTACCGTGGAACGTGGCCCTCGCTGACCGGCTGAGCCGTTACCGCAAGTTTGCGCGCTTCGTCGTCAGGTATGGACGCGCCGATTTCGTCACGCGTGGGGCGACGGCGACGGCCGCCCGGGTTGAAGGCGATGCCGCCGAGGCGCGCGCGTTCGCTGCCGACCTCGAAAGGCTCGGCCCCACGTTCATCAAGCTCGGGCAACTGCTGTCCACGCGGGCTGACCTGCTTCCGCCGGTCTATCTGGAGGCGCTCGCGCGCCTCCAGGACAACGTCGATCCCTTTCCCTTCGCTGACGTCGAGCGGATCGTGCAGGAAGAGCTAGGTGTCCGCCTGTCCAAGGCTTTCGACGCGTTCAACCCCGAGCCCATTGCCGCCGCGTCGCTCGGGCAGGTACACCGCGGCATGATGCGCGGCGGCCGGGAGGTCGCCGTCAAAGTGCAGCGTCCGAACGTGCGCGACCAGGTCATGAAGGACCTCGAGGCGCTCGACGAGGTCGCGGCGTTGATGCAGCGGTTCAGCGCAACCAGCCGGCTGGTGGACGTTCACGGCGTGCTCGACGAATTCCGCCGCACGATCCTGTCGGAACTCGACTACCGCGAAGAGGCGCGGAACCTGGTGACGCTCTCCCATCAGCTGCGCGACTTCGACCGCATCCTGGTTCCGCTGCCGATCGACGACTACACGACGTCCCGCGTCCTCACGATGGACTACATCGACGGCTCGAAGATCACGCTGGTCAGCCCGGTCGAGTGGACCGAAGTCGATGGCGTGGCCCTCGGCGAAGAGCTCTTTCGCGCCTACCTCCAGCAGATTCTCGTGGACGGTGTCTTCCATGCCGATCCGCATCCGGGCAACGTGCTGCTGACACCCGATCACTATCTCGCCCTGATTGATCTCGGCATGGTCGGCCGGCTGTCGACGACGATGCAGGAGCGGCTGTTCCGCCTGATGCTGGCCATATCGGAGGCACGCGGCGATGACGCCGCGTCGACGGTCATCGCGATCGGCGAGACGCGGGAGGACTTCGACGAGATGCCGATGCGCCGCACCATTGTCGAAATGGCCGAACGGTATCGCCACGCGGCGGCGAAGGAGCTGAACGTCGGACGCGTAATGCTGGAGATGGCGCGCGCGGCAAGCGTGCACGGGCTGCGGATGCCGCCCGAACTCGCCCTGCTCGGCAAAACGCTGTTGAATCTCGATGAGATCGGCAGGCGCCTGGACCCGGAGTTCGATGTGAACGCGTCGATGCGGCGCAACGCCACGCGGTTGATGCAGCGGCGGATGCTGGACAGCATGACGCCGGCAAACGTGTTTTCGACGGCGCTGGAAGTGCGGGACTTTGCCGAACGCCTGCCGGCACGGATGAACCGGATCCTCGACGCGCTCTCGGCCAACGACCTGCGGCTGAAGATCGAGGTGATCGATCACGGCTCGATCATCGACGGCTTTCAGAAGGTGGCGAACCGCATCGCCCTGGGCCTGGTGCTGGCGGCGCTGATCGTCGGCGCTGCGATGCTGATGCGCGTGCCGACGCCGTTCACCATCCTCGGCTACCCCGGCCTGGCGATGCTGCTGTTTCTCGCCGCGGCCGGCGGCGGGTTCTGGATGGCGTGGACGATTCTAGCAGGCGACGTTAAGAAGCGAATCAGGTAACGCAAGATGCAAGACCTGCAAGCAGGCGCAGACCGGTAGCATTTTGCTACTACCCGTGTTTCGCCTGTCGCTCCGTCGCCGGCACTGCCATCAGGTCGGGATGTGCCGCCTCATGCGCCTTGACGATCGCTTCCGCCTGCGCGACGGCAGCGGTGTCGCCCGCGCGGTAGACCGCGTTCGCTTCGATCAGCGTCTTCTGGTTGGCGGGCGTCGAATCGATTCCGTCGTAAATCGCCGCCACGGGACACGCTGGTACGCACGCGCCACAGTCGATGCATTCCTCTGGATGGATGTAGAGCATCGATGTGGTCTCGAACTCGGGTTCGTCCTTGCGCGGGTGAATGCAGTCCACGGGGCAGACATCGACGCAGGCAGTGTCCTTCGTCCCGATGCACGGGTCAGTAATCACGAAAGGCATTCGCTGAGCTTAGCACATGGACGAATCCGAACTGAGTGACGCGGAGAAGCGGGCAAACGTCCTGCGTCTTGCGTTCGACGACGACGAGGAAAAGTTCGACGAATTTCTGCGCGTGATCCGTCAGGAGATTCCTTCAGGCACCGGCGTGGTGCTGCGCGGCAGCGCGGTGACCGGACGGCGGTGGAGCGACGGTGCACAGTTCGACGCGGACGGAGTCGGAACGAGCGACCTCGACCTGACGCTCGTTGGCGACGAGGTCATCGGCCTCTTCACCGCGACCGGCTTCTTCGTGCCGGGCATTCACTCGCGGCCGCTGTCGGACGACGATCCGAACATCGCGCCGGCGCTCGTTCCGCTGCGTGAAACGCTGATGACGATGACCGGACGGCCGGTCAACATCCAGGCGACGCGGAAGGCGGCAATGCGGTTCAGGGGCGAGACGCTCGGGCAGCCGTATCTGACCCTTATCGACAACACGGAAGGCTCGTGACACTGCGGGTGCTGTCATACAACATCCGCCACGGCGGAAGCGGGCGCGAATCGGCGCTGGCCGGCGTCATCCGCTCGGCAGACCCGGACGTCGTCGTACTTCAGGAAGCGACGAAGCCGCAGGTCATCGAGCAGCTCGCGCATGACACGGGCCTGACGAACTGGGGTTCGAGGCGCGGCGAATCACTCGGTTATCTGTCGCGGCAGCCGATCGACCACGTGGAGTGGCTCAAGCCGCGCGTCTCGCGCCATGCGTTCATCCAGATCGTGCCGGCGGGTGCGCCCTGGCGGATCGTCGGCGTTCACCTCAGCGCCGTGCACGCCGCGTGGACCGAACATCGCCGCCGTTACGAGTTGCGTGCGCTGCTCCTGGCAATTCAGCAGCATCAGCATGGGCCGCACGTACTGGTGGGCGATTTCAATACGCTCGCCCCCGGCGAGCTGCTGGACTTCAGCAAGCTGCCCGCGCGGCTGCGCGCGCTGGTGTGGCTGAGCGGCGGAAAGGTCCGCTGGCGGACCATTCAAGGTGTCCTGGATGCCGGCTATGTCGACGCCTTCCGCGCGCTGCAGCCCGATCTCGTCGGCTACACGTTTCCCACCTGGGAACCCCACGTGCGACTGGACTATCTCTTCGTGCCGCAGCCATGCGTCGGCCGCGTGACCCGGTGCCAGGTGTTCTCGGCCAGTCACGTTCGCGAGGCGTCCGACCATTTTCCGCTTCTTGCGGAACTGAACTGATCGGTTACGTGTTAGCCTCTCGCGGATGAAACAGCAGCTGCGCCTCCTGTCCGGACTTCTTGGTCTCTGCGTCCTTGGGATAAACGTCGTCGCGCAGCAGCCCGCTGGACAACCGGCGGGGCGGGGCGCCGGCAGAGCAGGCGGCACGCCGCCACCGCCGACAGGAATCCCGCGTGAGCCGCTTGGTACCGGCCCATGGAATTACGCCGTCGCCGAAGGCGTGAAGTTCCGTCTCAGCGTGGTCACCAAGGGTCTGCAGAATCCGTGGGACCTGGAGTTCCTGCCCGATGGAGCGATCCTGGTGACGGAGCGGCCAGGTCGTCTGCGAATTATTCGCAACGGCGTGCTCGAGCCGGCTGCGGTCAGCGGGCTTCCGGCGATCGGCGCACAGCGGCTGGGCGGTCTCCAGGACATCGCGCTGCACCCGAAGTTCGCCGAGAACAGGCTGCTGTACTTCACCTACAGCAAGACCGACGGCAAGGGAATGATCATGAGCGCGCTCGGACGTGGACGGTTGGACACCGGGACGGCGCTCGGGGCAGGCGGTGCGCTGACGAATGTGCAGGAGCTGATTGCCGCCGAGCCATGGTGGAACGGTGCCGGCGGCGCGGCGTCGCGCATCGTGTTCGATCGCGACGGCATGTTGTTCTGGGCGACCGGTTCGACGCCCGACACCCGCGAGTCGCAGGAGCCGAACAGCCTCCGCGGCAAAGTGATGCGCCTGAGCGACGAAGGGAAACCAGCGCCGGGAAACCCGTTCGCGGGAAAAGCCGGCTACCGCGCCGAGATCTATTCGCTCGGGCACCGCAACCAACTCGGGCTGGCGATTCATCCAGTGACCGGCGCGCTGTGGTCAGCCGAGCATGGGCCCAACGGCGGTGACGAACTCAACATCATCATGCCTGGCCGTAACTATGGCTGGCCCGACGTCAGCCTCGGACGCGACTACGAGGGGCCGTGGCAGGGAAAGTTCGAACGAGACGGGATCGAGCGGCCGATTGTCTACTGGATGCCGTCGATTGCTGTGTCCGATCTGCTGTTCTATACCGGCGACAAGTTCCCGCAGTGGAGGGGCAACGCAATTGTCGGTTCGATGCGCTACGGTGAGATTCCCAATACCGGTCATCTGCAGCGCATCGTGTTCAACGCCAACGGCGACGAGATCCGTCGCGAAATGATGCTGACTGACCTGCGGCAGCGAATCCGCGCTGTCAAGCAGGCGTCCGACGGCACCATTTACCTGCTTACCGAGGAGGCGCAGGGCGCGTTGTTGAGAATCGAGCCGCAGTAGGAAAAGTGCAACACCGACGTCGCCATCCGCCTTCTTGACCGCCCTCGCTTGAGCGAAGGCGGTTGGCCGCCCTCTCAATGCGGTAGCTGTTCGACCTCCTCCGGCTGCAGCGCCGGCAGCCAGAGTGTCAGAACGCTCGAGTGCTCTCCGCTGGAGACCGCAAAGCGGCCGTTCCACTCCCGCGCCAGCCGATGAGCGGCGGCGAGGACCAGGGCCGCGATCGCCTGACCGCCATCCGCGCTCCACTCCTCTGACCCTGACCGTGCCGTCCAGCTCACCGGCGCTGGGACGTGATCCTGGCTGACGGCCAGACCGATTTCGTTGTCATCGCTCACGGTCACCGACAGCGTCACCCGCGCGTTCTGCACACCCTCGACGGCCGCGAATGTGATCAGCACCAGAACCAGCAGCATGTTGGACAGGAGCGTTTCGTCAGCGGCGCACGTTCCGTCCGTCACGCTCGAGCGCATGGTCAGCGCGATGCTGCGCAGCCGCCGCTCCGATTCAAGTGCCTGCGACACGCGCTGGACGACATCGCTTGTCGAAACGGCGGTGACGGGTGGCGACACTTCGCCGCGAAGGAAGCGGAGCAGCTGGAGCAATCCTCCGGCCCTCGCGGTTTCGGCCCGGACGACGTCGAGTGCCGCGATCCGCAGCAGACCCGTTGACTGCGCCAGCAACGGCACACACGCCTCGGCGGCCGCAAGCGACCGCGCGACGGCGTCGAACGCGGCGGCTTCCGGGTGGGCTGCGTCGCCGGCGCGAGCGTCAACCGGCGCCGGCCGTGGTGGTTCGTCAGGTTGTTTCGCAGCTTTGGGTATGGGGACCTGGACGTTGGCCGGAGGCCGCGGCGGCTCGCCGATCATCGTCGCCTGGAGGATGCTGGCGAGCGAGGTGAGATCCGACGGCACTTCCTCCCGGGGCGTGTGTTCGTCGGTGAATTGTACGGATTCCTTTGGCAGACCGACCCGTCTGCTGACGCCTTTCCCGGTCGGCTTGTGCTGGGCCATGCGGTGTCGATTCGCGGTCAGGACACGCGACGGGCCGTGGCGCTTAGTTCTGGCTTCCCAGTCGAATGGCAACCAGTTTCACGTAGCGGACCGGTACGCCGGACCGGCGAGCGGGTTCGTACTTCCAGGACATGGCAGCCTTCAGCAGCTGCGGGTCGTAGCTCGGATGAAACTGCTTGCGGAGAACGGCGTTGATGACGTCCCCGGATTCGTTGATGGTGACTTCCAGGATGGCTTCCGGCTGCCAGGCCCCGGGTCGCGT
>WUUC01221916.1_pt1 | contig 11509 bp, 11 predicted proteins | sample 6278441 | NCBI WGS metagenome assembly WUUC01 (sample SAMN13675441, study PRJNA597444) | soil metagenome | isolation source: soil | place: USA: Washington | collected 2017-10 | reverse complement strand
CTGCCTTTTGATGGCTGAGGAAGCTTTCGTACTGGAGCCGCGTTCCGGATCGAAGCGGAGCGCTCCTGCCCGTAAGGGTCATCCCGGCGCGCTCGTAGAGCTTGCGGGCAGGCGCGTTCTCGCGGGCGGTCCAGACCCCGACGCGCTGGTAGCCCAGCGAGCGGGCGACGTCGAGCAGATGAAGGACAAGGGGGAGTCCGACTCCTGTACCCTGCTCGGCGGGACGCACGAACACCATCGAGAGGTGCAGGAGCGATGGATCGGGTCCGCCCGCGCCATCGTCGAACCGTCCAGGCTCGGCCAGCGCCATACCCACGATGGCTGGTCGCAGCGCTACGAATGGCAAGGCGCCTGAGGCTGAGAGTTTCGCGCGGATGCGGGCAGTGCGCTCCAGCCCGTGCGGAGCACCACGGGCGATGTTTGCCTCGCGCCACACGCTGACCGCAGCATCAAGCTCTTGGGGGCGCATGTTCCGGACGTTCACGGGCGGATCGTACGCTCGGTGGCCAAGCCGTCGCCTGACGTATTTCTGATCTGCCTTTGGTCAAGTTCCGGGGGCGTTCCTGGCGTTTTTCGGACGTACCCGATGCAATGAGCGCTCGCGTCGGACAATAAGGCCAGAGATTGATGGCCGACGCCCCTCTCCTCACCGAGCCTCTGATGACCGCCGACGAGGCGGCGAAGCTCTTGCATGTTCCGCGCAGCACGCTCTATGAGCTAGTCCGCTCGCGTGGCCTCCCGCACGTAAGAGTCGGACGGGCGCTGCGATTCACGCGAGCAGATCTCGGTGCCTGGATCACCCAGAACAGCTACGGCCAAGGTCTGCGGAGATAGTTCGCCGCTCAGGCGGCAATGCCGAAGCCGGCGCTGCAGTCGAAGCCGAACGCAGCGCCGTTGAAGAAGCAACGTGGAGTTGGCAGGACGACTCTCGAACCCCGAGTTCATCGAGAGGGTCGGAAGCTTCATCCCGGCCAGCTACCTAGCGTTCCGGCCCTGGCTCTTGGTCGTTTTCGCGGGCGAGAAGTGCCCCGCATCTACCGCCCGGCCACCGAGCCGCTATTGCGTCGGCACTAGAGGGCAGCCAACTGCGTTCGTACGCCTCGCGGCATCAGCCTCGCGCAGTCAACCTCGTTGATTAGGGATTGGAGATTGCTCCAGACGGCAAGACGAAGCGACGGAGCATTCATTCCAAAGTGACTGGCAAGCGCTGTCTCGACTGTGCGAAGGGCGCCGGGCCGCGCATTAATGCCGCTCCGCTTGTCTCCGAAGGGGTGATCCGTCTCCGTGAACAAGCGGTTGATTGGGATGTGCTCGACATTGGCTTTCTTCTGGATCATGGCGGCGTTCACCGAAAAGAAGCAGCCCATCTCGACAGCACGTTGCGTCTGCTGTTGGTCTCCAAGCCACCAATGAAGGATCGCCCCCTTAATGGGCTGGGATTCGAGCTCCTCCAAAACCTCATGAGTTGCGGCGTAGCTATGAATGCTGGCGACCCGAGGTGTCGCCTGAAGGATGGAGAAGACGGCTCGGAGAGTCGCCCTCTGCTGCTCCATGGGAACGCGGGAACGGCCATCAAGGCCGATCTCGCTAACGAAAGCGGTTAGGTCAATCAGCCGAGCGAAGCGCGAGACCTCAAATCCCGCATGGGCATGGGCAAGCGCGGGATGACAACCCACCCCCCAAACGGTCCGGTCGTCGCGACGTTTCAAGACCGGCTCGGCTTCGTCCAATGAACGCGTCGCTGCAAAGACCACAGCGCGAAGGTCGAGCAGGTCTGCAGGTGAGATTCGCGGATCAATATGTGCATGGAGATCGAGCGAGAGCAGCCGCGTCATGCGAAAAGCCCTCCCAACTCCTGCGAGCCTCTTTGGCAGAGGTCCAAGGCGTCCGACGCGCTGTAGCTACTCGGCAGGCTGAGCGCGATTACGTCGCGTGATTTCACCCCCCGGGCGACAAAGCGCTTCACGGCCTCCTCGATGGAATTTTTGGCGAGCCACGCTTGCAAGTTGGTGTTGCCGGTGGCGTCGATGTACTGGGTCTCATCGGGCACCTCAGCTGCGACGAAGGCGGCCCGCCTCACCACGCAACCGAAGCACACTCCGCAGGGCGTTGACGACGACTCGCCGAAGGCCCGCTGCCCCGTGTGCGAGCACGAATTGGTCGCGCTCAAAAATGCAGCCGCCTCTGAGATGCCGATTAACTCAGCAACCCGCCGGAACATTTCTCCCTTGGTGTTACGCGAGAACGGATTGGTGATCTCACCGTGCGCCCCCGCGCCGTTGAGCAGGGATGAGAGGTCGGCCAAGAAGGCGGGGTGCGTCGTCCGAGTCGAAAGGCTCCCGAGCCGCTCCATGCCTAGTGGCGGGTTGAGAGAGGCAAAGCCATTCTCCGGAATCCACAGCGGAACGCGATGAACAGATGCAATCGCGAGACCCACCGCCAGAAAGAGAAGTGACCGGGATCGACTGCTGTACTCGTCCTCGAATCCTTTTCCGTCCAGCCGCTTCGACCGTCGGCCCATGTTGAACTGGAAATGCTGCTGATCCTCTCCTTGGACGAGATCGGCAATGGAATCGGCGCGGCCTCGCTGCAGGGGCCCCAGCACGCCTCCATTGAAATGAGACACAAGCGCCTGCCGTTCCCCGTCTCCGAGTTCAGAGCGAGACACCAAGGCACCGGCTGCCGAATCAGCTCCTCCGCTCAGCAGGACCACTCGTGCGGGGGGCGGGGGCAATTCATCAATTGCCATTTCCGTAGGGGCGCTGTCCTCTACGAACTCGAAGGTCCAATCATCACCCGTCAGAAGATTGACAACCGATTCAAGTTCGGAAGTCGAAGCTTCCCATTGGGAGAGGCAACGGACGGGCACAGTGATCTTGATCGGGCGTCGGTTCCAGTTCGATCCGCCGCCGCCGCGAGGCACTGAGCGGTCGGCAGCGTAAACCGCCACCGCGATCCGCACGAAGTCAACATTGGCATCGGCGACATCTCCGACCCGTCCAAGACTGGGACCAAGGTGCCCAAGGTTCGCCAGCGACGCCCTGATCGTCGAGTCTTTGTCAGTCAGCCAGCAAAGGGCGCCTCTTGCGGTCTGCTCATCAGGGTTGCTCGGCTCCCCGAACTGAAGTTTGAACTCGTGCATCAATCCGCCTCCATGATTCCGCGGAGCGTTTCGATTCCCGACTCAATTGCCGCAGCAAACTCATCCTCGGTCGTGCCATCCATGGAAAGAGGAACGCGCTCAGCGAGGGCTTCTGCCGCCTCCCGAACCTCGCTTTCGAGGAGGTCGCCGTTGGCATGATGGCTGGCCTCGTCCGCAGTCTCAACCAGAGCTGCATCAGCGATGATTATCGCGATGGTGTGCCTGACGATCTCCTCGGGAGGAGGCGGACTATCTCCCTCCTCCCCAATCACCCATTCGGCTACCTCTGCGGCAACAAGTCGCTGCTCATGGTCCTCAATCGTGCTGTCGGCACGCGCGCCACAGGCGGCCTCGACAATCTGCCGCACCACCTCGATTGGGTCGTCCAGAGCGGTGAGCGCTGCATAGTCAAGTCCAAACTGAGCGAGAGTGTCAGCGTCAGCCGAACGAAAGGCTCGCGCTGCTGCTGCGGCGCGACCGGCAGTCCTCGCCGATCCCCCTACTGAGCGACTTGCTCCGCCGCCGCTACGGCCGCCCCCCGAAGATCCAGACCCCCCACCGCCCCCACCGCCACCGGGGCCATCACTACCGCCCCCGCTCGTAGAGCCTGGCCGCATTAGCGGCAATACGTTGAGAAGAGTGTCTGGATTAAGCCGTGGACTGTCTTGCCCTGGGTCATCACCGTCTTGTCCAGGGTCATCACCGGGAGGAGAGGTCGGCAACTCGTTCAGCCAGTCCTCAACCCCTTCCCGAAGGTCTCTCCCGGCTTGTCCGCCACTCCCTGAATATGCGCCGACCGTGCCCACTACGTCCCGCCTCGCTTCTGCTCGGCGCTTTCGATTGCCTTCGTGACCCGACTGTCTGCCGCCCCGTTCTTCCATTTCTCAAGCACGTCGTAGACCTCAGTCGGATCGTCGGGAGCAACAAGGAGTGGCGTCGCTATCCGTAGCTCGTCGGGCGGCAGCATTAGAAGGGCCTGCTGCGTCTTGTCGACAGAGTCCGGATGCGCACGGGCGAGACGAAGGATTCCGCTTACCCCGGCGGTCTGTTTGCCCGGCTGGTCCCGAATGGTGCGGCCGAGGTGGAGGATCAAGGCATCTGCCTCAGCGCGAGACAACGCGCCCAAATCGGCGTCCGTGACCGCCCGCTGATCGGCTTTGGCCGAGGACTGAAGGTTCGCGGCGATATCCCGCAGGCGCTCGGGAATGGCCTCATCCAAAAGCGGGGTCCCCGCAAAGGATGCAGCCAGGAAGAGGTAGGGGGACAAGTCAGTTCCAGCAAGCGCCGGGGGAAGCTTTGCCCATCGCAGCATCCCCTCTGAGAAGTCTGAACCGGATGAGGCCCCAGCACTCTTGCCTTTGTCCGGGGTGTCGTCGGCAGAATCTGACGCGGTCTCCGCTGATTTCTCGGAGTCGTTTGCAGGTGCCGCCTCAGCGCTCGATCGGCCGGCGGCCTCCTCGAGCTGTTCCAGGCGATCCCTGAGAGAGCCTTGCGCAAGCCAATCGAGTAGCCGCGTGAAATCGTCGGGCAGAAGCTTCTCAAGGAGCATGAGCTTCGCGACAACGGCCGTCTCCAAGTCAATCCCACGGCGAACCGCAACGGCCTGGCGAACCCGCACATCGTTCAGGAAGCGCTTGATGCGACGGGGGTTTCCTCGCAGCTTCTCGTAGAGGATGGGAGTAAGGCGGCTGGCAATCGCGAGGGGTTCCGCGACATTGATCCCGTCGGCAATGGTCAAGTCGTCGAGATTGCCGCCGTTTCGCCGAAGCTCGGCACAGCCCTCAATCAGCGGTTGTACTGCCTCGCCGTCCAGATTCTGCTGGAGCTGGAGAAGGAGGATGAACGCCTGGGTGTCGAACCGGCTGAGCGCCGGTATTGGAAACGTCGTCTGAACAATCTTGTGGAGGTAAAGCTTTGCGGGCTCCTCGCCCTCCTGGTCAGACGGGGATTGGCTGCTGAACCGAGTGGCGATGGCGTCTGCCACGCGATCCTCGTCTGCCGCGATTACAAATGACATCTTTGGAACCGAGAGGAAAAGCCGAATTGCCTCCAAGGTCTCGATCACCGTCTCTGGTAGACACCGATCAAGATCATCGACCAGCACGGCAACGGCAACTACATGGGAAAGGGCCTCGGAGTTAACAAGGTCTTGGAATTCCTCCCGAAACGTCTCAAGGCCCCGCCCTTCTTCGTCTTTTCCATCATCGGACTTCGGTTTTACGAGTCCAACCACGTCATCGACCGAGGGAATCTGAAGCGCGAGAGAGGTCTTAGCGGCAAGCTTGATCGCCTTGGCCCAATCCACCCGCTTGGCAAGCTGCCCCAGCATTTTCTTGGCGGCGTCCTTTGCACTCTCGGTGCCGCTCTGAGATTCATCAATCCCTTGCGCCAGCGCCGCCAGCACCTCGCTTATCAGGCTCTCCTTAGCGCCCGTATTTGGGTCGTAGCGCCAGGGGTCAGTTTTGATTACGAGGACCTTTGCTGAATCCGTCGCTCGCGTCCCCAACTCACTCTCCACCAGCCCCAGAACAGTCGTCTTGCCGCTGCCCCAGGGCCCGGAAAGCCCTAGCGCCACAGGATCGAGCGCCCGGTCCAAGAGAGCATCAGCAATCGTGGCCGCGACTGCATCGAAAGACAGAAGATCCGTCTTCGCGGGATCGTCAGACCAAAGAGCAGGAGCCGTTGACCCGTCAGCCATTGGCTTCCGATCTAGTCGATTGTGTCTTGATCAACATATCCCCAGTATCTACTCGGTCTTAGGAGTGGTCTAGGCGACCAGCGCAACGCCCTTACGATGACTGAAGGAGCGGCGGTTTCTGTGTGCGGCTGACGCAAAACAGAGAATCGCTAGCTGCGACCGCCGCTTCCTTCCTCGCTCTACGGTCCTCCCGTCTCCTCTGTCTACCTGCCAACGAGCCGCTCGGTCTGGGCCAGCAACTCAGACGGGCGGGTGTAGAGACCGAAATGAATCAGCCAAAGGTCGGAACCACTTTGATGAGGCTTCGACCTTTGACCGAAGTGTGGTGGTTCAGAGAGTGACTAGTTCTCGCTCGGGCTGCTCGGCGGTCCCGTCCTCGAAGCCGAAGACGGCGCGAACGCCGAAGGCGTCGGCCAGCTTCTTGAGGGTCTGAGCGTTGGTGGCGTGCTGGCCGCTCTCGATCCGCGAAACGGCCGAGGCGGTCGTGCCCATGCGAGTCGCAAGCTCGGCCTGGGTCAAGTCAAGTGCAGCCCGTCGCATAATGACCATGCGAGCAAGCTCCTCGTAGGGCGCGAGACGTTCGTACTCCGCCCGGAACTCGGGGTTCTTGAGGGAATCCTTGATGTGATCGGAGACTGCTGCTCCGATTGGGCTGGATCGTTTGCTCATGGCTAACCCTTCTGCCTATTGCTCACTGACCTGGATCAGAATGTTAGCAGCACTGCTAACTCTCAGTAGAGCTATGGCGCGTCATTCCCGGCCGCTCGCGGAGGCTTTCTAGGCCGCGCTTCCATCCGTCCCTTGAAATCCTCCCAGCGCCCCTCAGCAATTTTGATCTCACCCGGCGGCACCTTTCCGGTGGTCTTCGGGAAAGCGTGCAGAAGCACGATCAGGCGGGCCGACCGCCGATACAGAACCCGGTAGTGCTCTGAGCCCATGTGACAGCGCAGCTCGCGCAATTCCCCGGCGATCTGCGAGCTGTGTGGGAACGGGAGATGTGGCATCCCGTCAGAAAGCAGGTTGAGCCGATCGATCTGGCGAAGCAGCACTGCCCGCCGCTTGGCGTCCAGTCCATCGATGAATTTCTGGACGGGCTCCGCCCCATCCGGATCGCGGTAATAGACAGCCTGGAAGTTGTTCACGCTGCGACTGCCGTTGCCGGCGTGGCGGTCGACGCATCGCGCAGTGCCGCCGAGAGCTTTTCGGCGGCGTCCACCTGGGGAACGTGGTGAACGTAGATCATCGTCGTCGCAATGTCAGCGTGCCCCATATACGCCTTGACGTCGGTGAGCGGGAAGACCTGGACGGCGAGGGTGCCGAAGCTGTGGCGCAGATCGTGGAAGCGGATGCGCTTGAGGCCAGCCGCCTCCAACGCGGCGTAGAAACGGCGACGCAGGGCGCTGTCCTCGATGTACTCGCCGGCCGGGTTGACGAAGACCAGGTCTTCCTCTCCAATCCACTCCTGGCGGCGACTGAGGCCGTCGAGCGCCGCCACAACCTGATCGATCATCGGGACGCTGCGGACGCGGCCGGACTTCGGCGCGTCCTCGTGCCGCATCACATAGGAATGGCGAACGTGGATTAAGCGCTTGCTGAAGTCGAGATCGCGCCAGCGCAAGCTCCGCAGCTCCCCCAAGCGCAGGCCCGCGTAGGCGGCGGTAAGAAAGATCGCTGCGTCCTGCTCATCTTGCTGGCGGAGCTTCGCCCGCCATTCCAAGCCGGTCGGGTGCTTCGGCGGTTTACGGTGGCGGCCGTCACGAGCCGCCCGCGCCAGCGCCTCAACCTCCGCAGCCGAGAGCACGTTGAAGTCACCGGACCGACTGACGGGCTGGCGCTCGGCCCAAGCGGCGGCGTTCGCCGACAGCCCGTAGGTCCGCTGCGCTCGTTTGAGGATGCTGTGCATGACCCCGAGGTACTTGTTGATCGTCCGCGCCGACAGACCCTCGCTGTCGGCGATCCCGCCGGCAACGACCAGCTCGACCCGCCAGGCGTCGATCCGCTGCGTCGTAATCGACTCAAGGGCAAGGCTGCCGAAAGCGGGCAGCAGACGGCGCTCGACGATCCAGCGGTAGTCGGTGATGGTCGAGGGTCGCCGCTTCCGGTCGTGCTCGACGTAGCGCAACCACTCCCGCGCCGCCTCGGCAAAGGTGACCGTGCTCGATCGTCGCGGCCGACTCGTCAGGTGGCTGCGCCTGGCGTCGGCGAGGATCGCGTCAAGCTCCCGCTGGGCGCCCTGCTTCGTCAGAAAGCCGTCCGCCGGCCTTCCCCGCTTCGTCCACGCTTTCCCGAGAACGATCTGGTGCTGGCCCTCGGCGTCGCGCCACTTCGCCATCCAACGGTCGCCCGACTTCCGCTTCCTGCGGACGACGTGGCCGCTGATCGGGGCTTCACGGAAATGCATCGAGGACGGAGCCATCAACCCGAGAGTAGGGCATCTTCGGGACCGAAAAATGTGTCCCGAAATGTGTCCCCAACTAGGCAAAAAGGTACCCAACTGGACCGAACTAACTGGACAGGATTCGGCTTAAACAAGCGAAATCCTTAACAATTGACGCCGATCATAATCCGCGTGTCGGGGGTTCGAGTCCCTCCTCCGGCATGGCTTAGAGCCAATCCACCTGATCCGCCTTAGCGCCCGAACCCCCAACATCTATGCGGTCGGGATCGCGATCAGGCTGCTGAAATTGGCCGCTCCGTTGGCTACTGCCACGTTGCACTGGACGCTCAGCTGGGTTGATGACGCCGTGGTGGTCACCGCTTGGAGCGACGCCGGGATGGCGGCGAGCGCGGGCAACGTCTTCATCGCGATCTGATCGAGGTTCGTCGCGCCCGCTTTGAGGAAGCATTCGACCGAGTCGCCTGCTCCGGTGTGCGACAACTGGGTCTTGGCCAAGACGACATAGCTGCCGGCCGGCACCGCCAGTTCGACCACGGTCGTCGCCGGGGCGCCGGTGGGAAGGGCGGTCGCGCCCTGTTTCGCCGCCAACGGCGTGATCGTGCCGTTGGTGCCATTCGTGCCGTCGCTACCTTTGGCGCCGTCGACACCGTCAGTGCCGTCGACCCCGTCAGTGCCGTCGATTCCGTCGGTGCCATCGACCCCGTTGGCGCCGTTGGGACCGTTTGCGCCATTGGCACCATTGGGGCCGTTGGCCCCGTTCGTCCCGTTGGTTCCGTCGGCGCCTTTGGCTCCCCCAGCACCGCTAGGCCCGACAGGGCCGCTGGCGCCAGGAGCCCCGCTCGAGCCTGGCTCACCCTTGGCGCCGGCTGCGCCGGGGCCGCCAGCGAGCAGTGCCCGAGTGGTGGTGCTGAGATCCCTGGGCTCCACCGCGCCGCTCCTGATCGCTTGGCTCGTGATTGCGCCGGGTGCGATGTCACCGGCATGGATCAGGCCGTTTGCGGCAACAGCGGATCCACCCAGCACGACGAACAAAGCCGCACCCGCCAGAACGATCGAGGGGGTCGGCCACCATCGCCGCTGCTGGTCTCTAAGCCTTTTATCTGCACGTTTCATGGTCGTTCCTTTGGATTGCGCTGCGCTTGAGTTGTCTGCTGCTACCGGGTCACGACCAGCGGCACGCCGGCGCCGATGCGCCGCGCCAGCCAGGTGATCGCCCGCGGGCGGAGGCGGATGCAGCCGTGAGATGCGGCGCTGCCGGGGGCACCGCTGAGGTTGTTGGTCCCGTGGATGCCGATCTGACCGGGGCCGCCCTCGAATTCCTGGAAGACATTCGAGCGGGCGCTGGTGGCGAGCGCGAACGGCCCGCCGGTTTCATAGGAGGAGAGCGCCAGCCCCTCCTCGACGAAGAACGTGCCCCGGGGGGTCGGGGTCGAGGGCTTGCCGATCACCACGCGGAACTGGCGCCTGACGTGGCCGCCGCGATAGACAGTGAGCTGGCGAGCGGAGAGCTTGATCCTCAGTTGCCAGGGCGTGGAGGTCTGCCGCGTGCGGTTGGTCGAGATCCAGCCGGCATGCCCGTTGGGGCGCCCGGGAAGGCGGACGCGCAGCCAGGAACCGGCCTTGGGACTGCTCCTCTCACCGAGAACAGGGAGGACGGTGCCCGCGCGGGTCAGCGGACGGCGAGCGGCGACCGCTTCGATCCGGCTCCCGTGGGCGCTGGGCGCTGATCGGGCGACGTGATCGCTCAGCAACGCGACCACCGGCTGGCTGGCCGCGACCCGGGGGGCGGCGGCCGCGCTCGAAGCGAGCACCGCGCACCCCACCGCAACCGCGATCAGCGCCGTTGCCAGTGCCGACCCCCCGCGGCTAGGAACGCGGGGGGTCGGTGAATCGGCGCCGCGGGGGCTCATCCGGTGAACGTGGAAGGTCCACCGGGCGGGCTGAGCAGGGCGGAGGCGCAGGCCTCGTAGGGCACGGTCACCGTCCTGGCGCGGGTGGCGTCCTTGAACGTGATCCGGACCCTCACCTGGTGGGTACCAGGCGCGGCCCGCACCGACATCGCGAACGGCGAGCCGGTGCGGCTGCCGATCGACCTGCCGTCGAGGCTGAACACGACTCGCTTGATCATCTTGCCATTGACCGCGACGCGGAATCCCTCGGTGCAGGCATCACGCGGGGCTGGACGCACACGCGCGGTGCCGTTCCGAGCGGGCTGCGGGTTCTTCGCTCCGGGACCACCGCGACCGGGCAAAGTCCGGCCGGGAGTGACGGCGGGACCGGCGCTCGTCGCCGGCGTCGAACCGGGGGTGCCAGGGGTGCCCGGGGGCACGGTTCCCGGGCCGCCACCTGGCGATTCATCGTCGGGCGGCGTGGTCGGCCCGCTCTCACACAGCGGCCTGCTGAGGACGTTGTTGATCAGGCTGACCTGGCCGTTGCGGGCCAGCATCCTTCCCAGCACCGTCGCCCCGTTTTTGAGCGAGATCGAGGTCAGCGCCATCACGGTTCCCTGGAAGGCGGTGGTGGTGCCGATGTCGGCCGAGCTGCCGACCTGCCAGTAGACGTTGCACGGCGAGGCGCCGTTGACCAGGAGCACCGAGCTGGCCGATTCGGTGGTCAGCTGCGAGCCGATCTGGAAAACGAATTCGGCGTTGGGATCGCCTTCAGCGTCGAGCGTCAGCGCACCGGTCAGCAGGGCCGCCGCGTTGTAGCGGTAGGTGCCGGGGCTGAGTTTCCGCTCGCCGAGGTCGGTGCCGGAGAGGTCGTTCGCCGGCAGCACCGGCTGTCCGGCCGCAACGTCGTAGGCGGTGGTGAGGTCCAGCTGCGCTTTGGCGGCAACTTCGTTGGTCGCGTGGGTAGAGCCGTTGATGACGGCGGGCAGGCCAAAGCCTTCGAGTTCGGTGCCCGGCGAGATGCCGAGGTTGCCGTTGAGCACCGATGGCCCGACGTTGGTGACCTTGGCGCCGGCGAGGACGACGAAGGGATCGGCGGTGCCGAGGCCCACGGGTGCGGCCTGGGCCGCGGCGGGTAGCGCCACGACGGCGGCCGTCGCGAGGGCGATTCCGGCAAGCCGGCGACGCTTGAGATCGAATCGGTTGGACATGGATGTCCTTCCTGTATGTCGAGCAGTCCTGCCGACGTCCCTGATCTCCGCCGCTTCCCGCCTCGGGGGCGGCTCGGGTCATGAGGTCTCTGGTAGCCCGACTCGCTCCGGCGGAGCTCCGTGGCTTTGCGGATTCGTCTCGCGACGAGGGTGCCTGTGTCGAAAGGGGTT
>WUUC01039569.1_pt1 | contig 11510 bp, 7 predicted proteins | sample 6278441 | NCBI WGS metagenome assembly WUUC01 (sample SAMN13675441, study PRJNA597444) | soil metagenome | isolation source: soil | place: USA: Washington | collected 2017-10 | reverse complement strand
TAGTCGATGATCCGTTTACTGTCATGGCGGGAGTCATGTTCTCACTAGGGCAACGGGTTATGTGTGTCGCAACTGACACACCGGACGCCCCTTTTGCACCACAGGCGCCAACGTCAACCCGTATGCACTACGAATTTCACCCTGAGTCGCCCCCGTTGTGAGGGCTACCGAGCCGTACGCTTTGAAATCCGGATCGTCATGGATCACCGTGGACCCGAACGGAGCCATGCGGATTCGAGCGGATGCCTATGGACGGAACCGGATGGCTCCGGATGGACCGCCCCTCCTTGTCCCGTTATCCGCCGGCATCCGGCCGCGTCCGCGCCGCTCCGATGGTCAACGAATGGCTCCGGGCTTGTCGGAAGTTCGGCGACGATACGGCGGAGCTGGCCATAGTCCCTGCCATGACGACGTTGACCCGATTTGACCCGGGCCGCGCCGCGCCACCGCTTCCGCGGCATCCTCGCTCCACCGACGAGCTCATCGCCTTCACTCTGATCACGTTGTGGGCGCTCGAGACCGGCCGGACGCCCCCCGCCGGGGTACACCCCGAGCGGTTGCCGGCAGCGGAGCTCATCGCGTTCTGGTCGGACCCCGCCTTTGAAGAAGAAGGGGCCTGTTGAGCCATGACCATCACGCCGGCGAATCCGCCGCCGAGGCTGCGCACCGAGCACCAGGCCGACCGGTCGACCGACAGCCCCCAGGCGGCCATCAAACAAGCCAAGACCGAACTCACCCTGCTCGCCCTCGACATCACCGGCTTCGGTGACCCGCGCCGCGACAACGAAATCCAATTGCACTTGCGCAGGGCACTTGATGACCACATCGCCGAGGCATTCGCCATGACGGACCTGCCCTGGCGTCGGTGTTACCACGAAGACCGCGGCGACGGCGCCCTCATCGTCGCACCGCCGGACGTCGAACCAACCGCCCTGCTCGATCCGTTCGCCCATCATCTGACCGCGCTGCTGCGCCGTTCGAACAAGCTGGCCAGCGACCCCGCCCGCCTGCGCGTCCGCGCCGCGGTGCACACCGGCCGCATCCACGCTGACGAACGCGGGATCGCCGGGCGGGCGCTCGTGCACCTGTTCCGGCTGCTCGATGCCCCCGCCGTCAAACGCGCCCTGAACGCCTCCGGCACCGACCTCGGCCTCGTCGTCTCCGACCATTTGTACGCGCAAGCACAAGCCCACGGCGGATTCTTCAACCCCGCCGCCTACCGGACGCTGACGATTCGGCACAAGGAGACCCGCGCCCGCGCCTGGCTGTGGCTCCCTGCCCACTGACCGGTGCCGCTCCGGGACTCTGGGCGGGCGCGTCTTTCATGAATTCTTGCGTCCGACACCGCCCAGGTACCAGACGGGCAGCTTTTCCCGCCGGCCGATCTGTGCCGCGGCGGGGCCGAGGTCGGGGCGCCAGTCCGGCAACGGCACGAGTCCGGGCGGGATGAGGTCGAAGCCGGCGAAGAAGGCCATGATCTGATCGCGGTCGCGCAGCGTATTCGCGGTCGCGCCGACCTGCCGGTACACCTCGGCGCCGCGGCGGGCGGCCGCGGCGTGATCCTGGGCCGATATATGCGAGAGGACGATATGACCGCCCGGGGCCATGATGTCCCTGAACCACGCCACGATCTCACCCGGCTTTTCCTCATCGCAGATGAGATGCAGTACGGAGGTGAGCAGTATCCCGACGGGTTTGCTCCAGTCGATGACGCATCGCACGTCGGGATGCTCGAGAATGTCGCCGGGCCGGCGCATATCCGCCTCGATGACGACCGTGCGGTCGTCCATACATAGCAGTGCCCTGCTGTGTGTGAGCACAATCGGGTCGTTATCGACATATACCACCCGAGATCCCGGCGCCACCCGGCGGGCGACCTCGTGCGTGTTCTCTTGTGTCGGCAGGCCGCTGCCGACATCGATGAACTGCCGGATACCGGTCTCGGCCAGATAGCGAACGGCGCGGCGCAGGAATTCGCGGTTCGTGTGAGCGACCGCGGGGGCCTGCGGGGCGACGGCGATGATCTTCTCGGCCGCAGCACGGTCCGCCGCGTAATTGTCCTTTCCGCCGAGGAAATAGTCATACATGCGGGCGATATTGGGCTTGCTGACATCGATGTCGGCCGCCGTGGCGCGGCCCGGCCGGCGCAATCGGGGCAGCGGTGGCGAAGCCTTGACGTCCGTGCTCGGGGCCGGCGCGGGGCAGCAGATCAGCGCCGGGTCGTCCGTCTCGATGCGGCACCGGATCCGGCGCAGATGCGGCCCGGGCTCCGTGCCGGCGTCGGTCATCAGGATGCACCGCACCCGCTCGTACGCCTGGATGGCTTCGGCCGATCTGCCTGAGCAATAAAGCGCGAGCATGAGCTCGATCCAGCCCCGCTCGTTCAACGGCTCTTCTGCCGTCTTGGCCGTCAAGAGATCGATGAGTTCGTCGTGCCTGCCCAGCGCGAGTTTGGCTTCGATCAACGCATCCCGCGTGCGGCGCCGCTCCGCGACCAACTCGGCCGCGAGTTCCTGCGCGGGCCCGGTGTCGGGTAAATCGCGGAGTGACCGTTCCCGCCACAGGCTCAATGCCTCGGCGAACAGGGCGCCCGCGGGCTGCCATCGCCGCCGGGCGAGGGCGCGTTCGCCGGCGGCGGCCGTCTCTCGAAAGGCGTCGACATCGGTGCGGTCGGCCCGCGCGAGGACGAACCGGTAACCGCTGCTGTCCCGGACGAGCCGTTCGGCGCCGAGCAACCGCCGCACGTCGTAGACACAGGTGCGCAGCGCCCCCGGCGATGGCGCCTTGGGCCAGATCAACTCCATCAATTCCGCGGGGGAGAGGGGATGGCCCGCCCGCACCACCAGGGTGCATATCGTCGCTCGGATGAGCGGCTGGGAGACGAGGATCGGTGAACCGCCATCGGCCACCACATGCAACGGTCCCAAGACACGGAACTCCACCCCAGCCTCCGGCTTATCAGCATCGACTTACCGGCAGTAACCCCGATTCGGGGCAACACTACAGCGTCGGCCCGCACCGAAAACGGATAACCGAACTTGCCCGCGCGCGATAGGCCGGTGGGCGCCCTGCTGACGGTCGGCTGACGTCGCGCTGACTCGCCCTCAATACAGTCATCATCTCCGCCGTCCTCGCGGTCGAGGAGTCATCGTGACGACGTTTTCAAGCTGTTCACCACCTTGTCGAACCGGCGGCTCGGGGGTGCGGTCATGAGCCGTGAATCAATCGGCCGGCGGGTACTCGAGCTGCGCATTCGCACGGGCCTGTCACAGGCGCGCCTCGCCGCACCTCAATTCTCCGGCAGTTACATCTCGCTCATTGAATCGGGAAAACGGATACCACCGCGGAGCACCATCGTCGCCCTCGCGCGGAAACTCGGCTGCTCATCCGCCTACCTGGAGCGCGGTTACACCGCGGAATCGCTCGCGGAGCTGGCCGAAGGGTTGCGGCGGGCGCGGGCGGCGCTGACCGACGGGTCCGCCGAGGAAGCCCTCGCGCGGTTCACCGAACTCTTGGGTCATCCCTGCCTCGAGGTCGCGGCCCCACGGCTGCACCACATGGCCGGGCGCGGCCGGGCCATGTGCCTCGAGGCCAGGGGACGGCCGGACGAGGCCATCCAGGAGCTGGAGTGCGCGGCCAGGGCGGTCAAGGGCATCGACTGGGACGAATGGGCGGCATTGCAGGACTGTCTGTGCCAAATCCACCGCAACCATGGCGATCTGGCCGAGGCCATCGCGGTCGCCGACCGGGCCCTCGCCTGCCTTCGGCTGGCGGACCGGACCGCCACCGAAACCGGCATCCGCATCGGTGTACGCATGCTGGAGGCCCATCGATCGCTCGGCGACGCGTTCACCGCCCGCCGCGTCGCCGGCCAACTCCTCCGTACGATCGACGCCCGCACCGGCGCGGACTCCGGCGCGGACTCCGACGCAGGGGCCGGCGCCCAGGCGCGGATGACGGTCTATGCCCATACCGCCGCCACCTTCGAGGAGCAGGGCGACCACGCCACCGCGGTCACCTTGGCCGAACGCGCGTTAGCCGTCGCCGCCGCGTACGACGCCCGGCGTCGCGACGACGATGCCGGGGCCGCCGCGGTCACTGATGCCGGGGGTATCGCCGGCGTCATCGAGCGGGCCGATCTCCTCATGCTGCTCGGCCCAACCGGCGCCGACCGAGCCCGGGCGCTGCTTCGTGCCCGTCAACATGAGCTCACCCGCGACCACGATCGTGACCACGATCGCGATCGTGACCGCGAACTGGCCGTCTGCGGCACCGAACTGGCCAGGATCGAACTCGCGATGGGCTGTCCGGGCGAGGCGGCGACGCAGGCGCACCGGGCCCATGCCTTGCTCGCCGGCCCGCCAAACCGGGCCGCCGCGCGGGCGCTCGCCGTGCTCGGCCACGCCCTCGACCGGCTCGGCCGGCACCGGGACGCGATCGACGCGCTGACCCGCGGCGCCGACTGCTTGGAGCGCGCGGGGTACGTCCGCCAGGCCGCGCAGGCCTGGTACGACGTGGCCGAAGTGGCCGGCCGGACCGGAAGTGGTTACCAATGCCAGGCCGCCGCCTATCGGCACGCGCTCACCTTGATCGGACTGGGCCGCGTCTCATAAGCCCCGGCCGCCGCGAAACGGCGCGCCCCGCCTTCGCACCTAGAGTGTTCATTCGTGCCGGCGGTGAACGCCTCATGATCCCGGCGACTCGTCGCCGCCACGCCGACGCGCTCGCACACGGTGACCGGCAGGTCCTGTGGAGGCTTACTGTTGGGGCGTGTCCAGGCAAGGGGAGTCCGCCGCGGCGGGCGGCCGCAGGGTGACCATCGGCGATGTGGCCCGGCGGGCCGGCGTGTCCCGCGCCACCGTCTCGCGTGTGCTCAACGGCCAGCACACGGTCGACCCCGTGCTGGCCGAGCGGGTCAGGCGCGTCAGCCGGCAGCTTCGTTACCAGCCGAGCGCGATCGCCCAGGGATTGGCGCGCGGGGCGACCCGCACGGTCGGGGTCGTCGTGCCCGATCTGGCCAACCCGTTCTTCCCCGAGGTGGTCAAGGCCCTCACGGTCGCGGCGGGCCGGGACGACTTCAGCGTCGTGGTGGCCGACTCCGACGAGGACCCCAAGTCCGAGCTCCGCCTGATCCAGGACCTCTCGCGCCGGGTGGACGGGCTGATCCTTTGCTCGCCGCGGGCGGACAAGGCCGATCTGCGCCGGGCCGTCCGCAAGGGGCTGCCGACCGTATGCACCAACCGGCTGGTCGACCCGCCGCTGACCGCGTCGGTGGTCATCGACTCCGAGCACGGCATGCACGCGGTCCTCGACCACCTGGCGGCGCTCGGGCATCGCCGGCTCGCCTACCTCGCCGGGCCGTCCTCGTCGTTCTCGAACGCCGAACGGCTCCGTGCCGTCGAGGCGCGCTGGCCGGATCCGGTCATCGTCGCGACCGGCTCGAAGAGCGCGGACGGGTACGCGTCGGTGCCGGCCGCGCTCGACGCCGGCGCCACCGCGATCGTGTGCTTCAACGACCTGGTCGCGCTGGGGGCGCTGGCGCGGCTCCGCGCGCTCGCCATCGCCGTGCCCGGCGAGGTGTCGGTCGCCGGCTTCGACGACATCGCCACCGCCGACTTCGTCCAGCCGGCGCTGACCACCGTACGGCTGCCCAAGGCCGAGCTGGGCCGGCGCAGCTGGGAGCTCCTGCGCGAACGGCTCGGCAACGGCGCGTCCACGGTATCGGTGCGCCTGGAGCCGCGCCTCGTCGTGCGCGAGTCCACCGGCGCCGCGCCCAGGTCGCCCAGGTCGCCCGAGTCATCCGGGTAGGCGAGGTCGCGCAGGTCATCAGGGTCGCCGGGCTCGCCCCAGTAACCAAATTTCTCTTAAGCCTCATCTATTGACGATTTCGGCGATTAGTGCTGAACTCCCCTTTCAGAAACCGGTTTCTCGGGGCCGACCTGGGAGGAATGCTCATGCGAGTGCGGCGGTCGCGGCGGTACGCGACGGTCGTCACGGCCCTCGTGACGCTGGCGCTCACGGTGCTCCCGCCCTCAGGTCCGGCGGCGCGCGCCGCGACCGGGCTCCGCTTCATCGAGCCGACCGCGACGCACATCTCGGGCACCACCGACCTGGCGGTCGACGCGCCCGCCGGGACGACCGCCGTGCGCTTCTTTCTGGATGACGTGCGGCTGTCCGAGCTCACGGACCTCTACGCGAAGCAGACCGAGACGACGCCGAAGTGGCTGACCGCCACCGACGCCGGGTGGTTCCCGGCCGGCGACCACACCCTGCGCGCCGAGGCCGACACGCCCGCGGGCACGCGATCAGTCAGCATGCACGTGGTCACCACCGGCCCGGCGGCCAAGCCGGGCGAAATGCCGTTGACCGGCGCCTGGCGGTTCGCGACCGCGGCCGAACTGCCCGCCGGCGCGCTCGACGGCGCGCGCCCACCCGCCGTCGCCCCGGACTACGACGCGGACGCGTGGCCCGACATCGTCGTGCCGGACTCCTTCGGCGCCGTGCGTGCGAAGTGGAACGACGCCGCCGGCCTGCTCGGCGTCTACCGTCGCACCGTCGACCTCGGCCCGCCCGCGCCCGGTGAACGCACCGCCCTTGTGTTCAAGTCGTGCTTTTGGGCCTGCCGCTACTTCGTGAACGGCACCGAGGTCGGCTCGAGCACCGGCGGCTACCTTCCCGTACGGCTCGACGTGACCGGCGCCGTCCGCGCCGGGGCGAACACGCTCGCGGTCATCGTCGACAACCGGGTGACCACGATGGGGGAGTACGCCCGCCCGGTGCAGGGCCTGTACTGGAACTGGGGCGGTCTGCTCCAGGAGGTCCACCTCGAGCGCACGCCGCCGCTCGCGCTGACCGAGATGCGTGCCGAAGGCACCCGGGCCGGCCGGCTCACGGTCCGGCCGACCGGGGTGAACGCGACCGGCGCGGCGCGGCAGGTGCCGGCCGTGCTGTCGGTCGAGGGCCCTGACGGGCGGCCGGCGCTGCCGCCGCGCACCGTGACCACGACCGTGCCCGCCGGGGGCGGCGCGGCGAGCGCCATCGCGGTCGATGTGCCCAAGCCTCAGGTGTGGGACCTCGATCACCCCGCGCTCTACACCGTACGGCTGCGGCCGCTCGAGGAGTCGGCGGCCGGAGCGACCGGGTCGGCCGGGCAACGCGAGCTCACCGAGCGGACCGGCTTCCGCGACGTCACCGCGCAGGGCCTCGACGTCTACCTCAACGGCCGGCCGGTACGGAACCTGCAGGGCTTCAACAGGCACGCCGACTATCCGGGCCTCGGCCGGACGCAGCCGGCCGGGCTGGCCGACCGCGAGATCGCGCACCTGCACGGCAAGGGCTTCCGGATCTTCCGGCCCGGGCACTACCCGTCCACCCCGGCCGAACTGGACGCCGCCGATCGGTACGGCCTGCTGGTCATCGAGGAGATCAACAACATCACCGCGCAGCCGGGGTCCTTCCTCGGCCGGCCCGACGTGCACGAGTTCGCCAAGCGGACGCTCGCGCGGATGGTGAACCGGGACCGCAGCCACCCCAGCCTGTTCGCCTGGTCGGTCGGCAACGAGAACTCGACCGAGACCACCCAGGCCGCCGACTACGTGCGCGACGTGATCGCCTACGGCAAGTCCATTGACCCGACGCGGCTCTACACGCAGGTCACCCACCGGCCCACCACCGACCTCGCCTACCCGTATGAGGACTTCGTCGCCGTCAACTACTACGCCGGGTGGTACAGCGGCACGGTCGACGCGATCGGTCCGCTGGTCGACAACGTGCAGCGGCTGGCCGGCAAGCCCATCATGGTCAGCGAGTACGGCGCCGAGGCGGTGGCCGGTCGCACCGGCCAGGGCCGCGGCGGCGAGTGGTACCAGGCCGCCATCGTGGACGGCTACAACCGGCAGCTGAACCGCCGGCCCCACTTCATCGGCAAGATGTACTGGACCTCCACGGAGTTTTGGTGCACGCCCACCTGGAGCGGCGGCAACCCCGACCCGGTGCCGCCCTTCCACACCAAGGCACTCGAGACGTTCTTCCGCGCGCCCAAGCTGGGCTGGAAGGTGATGTTCTCGCCGGTCCGGATCACCTCAACGACGGTGCTCGAGGCGCCGCCGGGCGAGCGGACGACCCTGCGCGAACGCGTCACGGTCGCCGACATCGGGGGTGGCGGCGCCCGCGGCACCGTCGTGGTCGACCCGCCGGCGGGCTTCACCGCCGCCGGTCCGGCGGCGTTCAGCCTGCGGCCCGGTGGCACCACCACGGTCGACGTCGCTCTCGACGGCGCGCTGCCCGCCGGCGCGGACGGCGCCACCGGCGGCTACGTCCGGGCGGTGATCGACTCCGCGACCGAGGCGCTGCCGGTGCCGCTGACCGTGCGGGCGCGCGACTCGGTGCGCGGGCCGGCCGGGGACGACTTCGCCGCGGCGACGCCCGACCCCTCCTGGCAGATCGTCCGGCCCCAGGCCGACGGCTGGAGCCTCACCGACCGGCCCGGCTCGCTCCGGCTCTCCACGCTGCCCGGCGGCGAGACCGGCCCGGCGAACGACGGCCGCAACCTCTTCGTCCGGACGAACACCCCCGAGACCGACTACACCGCGGCCGCGAAGGTCGCCGCCCCCGGCGTCTCGGCCGACTTCCAGCAGGTGGGCCTGTACGCCTACGCCGGGGACGACGACTACGCGAAGGTCGCCCTCGGCTGGCTCGACGGCCGTCGCGCGATCGAGTTCGGCACCGAGACGGCGGGGACGGTCCGCACCCGGGTGTCCGTGCCGTACGACCGGGACATGGCGCACCTGCGGCTCGTCCGGCGCGGCGGGAGCGTCACCGGGGAGTATTCCGCCGACGGGCGGGACTGGTACGCGGTGGGCACCGGGTCGGTCGCCGGTGCGCCCAAGGTCGCGCTGCAGGCCGCCGGCGGGGCGGCCGGGCCGCCGGTCGTGCCGGTCTACGTCGACGACCTCGCCGTCTCGACCTCGGGCCGGCTCACCGTCACCGGCGTGGCGGCGCCCGCCGCGTCGCCGCTGTTCACCGGCGAGAGCGGTCAGGCGGCCGTCACCGTCGAAAACGGCGGCGCCGCGGCCGCCGGCGTGTCCGCCACGCTCGACGTCCCGGAGGGCTGGTCCGCCGGCACGGTGGCGGCGAGCGTGCCGGCGTTCGGGCGGGCGGTGATCCAGGTGCCGGTGACCGCGGGGGAAACGCCGCTGTTCGGCCGGCTGCGGGCGCGGGTGACCGGGCCTGGCGGCGCCGTCGTCGCCGGGGACGCGGCCGCGGCGGTGCTGTCCGCGCCGCGCGGTGACCGGGTGCCGCGGGCGCTCGACGCCGGGACGCCGGCGAGCGCGGTGCTGTCCACGTACGGGCGGCTCTCGCCGGCCGAGGCCTGGGACGCCGCGCGGGGGTACGGCTGGGTCGGCCCGGCTCCGCAGTCGCGTGACCGCGGCGGCCCCGACGACCTGCGCCGCGACATCGTGACCGACACGGCGCCAAGATCGCTGCGGCTCGCGGTGCCGCCGGGGGAGCACGAGGTGTATCTGCTGGTCGGCGACCGTAGCTTCGCCGCCGACGCGATGACCGTCGCGAGCGAGGGCCGCACGCTGGTCCACCTCGCGTCGCCGCTGCCCACGGACACCTTCCAGTGGCTGCGGTTCACCGTGAACGGCGGCGTCTCTGGCCGGGACGTCGACCTCGACTTCGCCGCGGACCAGCCAGGCGCGTTCTGGCGGTTCGCCGGATTGGTGGTGGCATGAACAGATTTATGAGGATGACCATGGTGCGGGCGGCCGCCGGCCTCGCGGCCGTCGCGCTGCTCGCCCAGCCCGGAGCGGCGCGCGCCGACACGGCGGCGACGGTCAAAATGGACCTCGGGCAAGCGAGTCAGGGCGAGATTCCACGCCATTTCGTCGGCTTCAGCGTTGAATGGTCGCTGATCGAGCGGTATATGGGGCCGAAAGCCCGGCCGGCCTTCACCCGGCTGCTGTCCAACCTCGGCCCCGGCGTGCTGCGCATCGGCGGGTCGTCGCAGGACCTCGTGCCGTTCGACCCGGCGGTCCCCAACACGAACCGGGTGATCACCCACGAGGACCTCGCCGCGATCCGGGCCACCCTGAACGGAACCGGCTCCTCCTGGGGGGTCGTGCTCGGCACGGCGATGGCGCCGCCGAGCGAGACGCGGCCGTTCGTCGGCCCGGACCACGCGCGACGGTTCGTCCGGGAAGGCGTCGCACCGGCCTTCGCCGGCGCCGAACGCGCCATCGCCGGCATCGAACTGGGCAATGAACCGGACCTGTCCTACCGCGACGACCTAGAGCGCTACATCGGCGATCTGACGACGTACTCCGGCGCGTCCGTCACCGGTCCGTTCCCCGTCATCGCGCCGAACACCAGCGAGGACATCCTGCCCTGGCAGGACATCGACCAGCGGACCGTGCCCACCCGCTATTTCTGGGACTGGCCGCGGATCCTCGACACGAACGCGGCGGTGATGCGGGACCGGGCCGGCGCCTTCGGGGCGTACGCGAGCGACCACTTCTACCCGCTCGCCCGCACCTGTGTGAACCGGCCGTACCGCTGCCCGAGCATCGGCGCGCTGCTATCCGACGAGCACATGGCCAGCCTCGACTACCAGGCGTACGTGCACGGCCAGGAGTCGGCGCGCCATGGGCTCGGCTACCGCCTGGAAGAGACGAACACCGCGGCGGGCCGCGGCGCCGACGGCGTGAGCAACGTCGCCGCCAGCGCGGCGTACGGGCTCGACCTGATGTTCCACGCGGCGTGTCCGCAGCCCCCCAACGCGCCGGGGGCGAACGCCTCCTGCGGCACCGGCTCGATCGGGGTGAACTTCCACAACGCCGAGGTCCGCGCCTTCTTCTTCCCGGAGGAGGGCAACGCCTACTACAACGCGATCAACTACGACCCGAGCCCGGCGATGGGCGCCCCGTCCGCGGCTCCGCTCTACTACGCGACGCTGCTGTTCGGGCGGTTCGCGCAGGGCGGCACCGGCCTGCGACCGGTCGCGGTGACGCCGGCACCTGGGGAGCCCGCGGGATCGGCGGCGGCGGTCAAGGCGTGGCGCGTCGAAACCGGCCCCGTCGAGCGTCGGCTCTTCTTGATCAACAAGGGGGACCGGCCGGCGACGCTCACGGTCTCCGTGCCCGCCACCGCGGCCCTGGTAGACCGGCTGACACCGTACGACCCGACCGGCGCCGGCCGCACGCTCGACGCCCCGCAGGTGCGGGTCGACGGCGCCCAGGTCCGCGCCGACGGCGCGTGGCCGGGATTCCGCCCGTCGTACGTGCCGATCAGGGACCACACGATGAAGATCACCGTCGGGGCCGGCGAGGCCGCGGTGATCACTGCCCGCGCGGAGACGCCGAGCTGATCCAAAGGTTGATCCCAGACCCCACCGCGCCCGGGTGCCGGCCGCCCCGGCGCGGTGGTTCCACCTCACCGGCTGAAGGTGGCCGGTCGCCGGCCCGGCCGGGCGAGGCTAGGGGTGTCGGTCCCAAATGTTTCAGGGTTCC